>Ga0302243_1000088_pt1 | contig 113658 bp, 125 predicted proteins | sample AAG_UR_Met_MG_FD_193514 | JGI IMG/M metagenome (GOLD analysis project Ga0302243, IMG submission 193514) | Enriched activated sludge microbial communities from anaerobic digester in WTTP, New Holstein, Wisconsin, United States - AAG_UR_Met | ecosystem: Engineered > Bioreactor > Anaerobic >... | reverse complement strand
ATGCAAAACTTTCCCATATTGACATACTTTTCGTTTATGGTGTCACCTTTGCCTGGCATGGATCTATAGGGTTTATATGGGGTTTAAGCTTTGCGGTTCATTTTAGGGCAATTATGCAACAAAGCAGATAAAATAGATGTTGTTTAGATTTTTTAGAAATAGATTATTTGATTGAGCACAATAGCTACAAAATATTTTGAAGTTAATCGTAATGTTTAAAAGATATCTGAGGATAAAGGGTAGAGGTGGGCATATGGATATAAAAAAAAGAGCAGGGCTATTTGTTGTCTTTGGAATATTGATTTCCAGTTTAAGTCTTGGATGTATTGATAGCGGAAAAAATCTTGAAGGCACTTCTTGGAATTTAGAATCATACCTTAATAATGAAGGAAATCTTACAAATCTAATACCAGATACTAAATCAACTATTGCCTTCGATAAAGAAAAGATATCAGGAAATTCTGGTTGTAATGGCTTTTTCTCTATCTACGAAGTTAAAGGTAGTTCAATCAAATTAGGAGCAATTGGCAGCACTTTAATGTATTGTGCAACACCAGGGGTCATGGAGCAAGAACAAACAATACTTATGAGGCTCGACACAATAAAATCCTATAAAATTGAGAGCAATAAATTAAGCTTTATAGATGAAAATAATAAAGTAGTATTGGTATACTCAAAAACTTAACTAAATCCAAGGTTAATTCTCTTTTAGAAACGACCTTTAAAATTTCTTTTATTTATTTAATTAATAGAATTAGTATAAAAAAAATGAAATTGTTAAACTTAATCAGAAGACTCTATATGTGAATTTGTACCCATTTTGTCGTGATTTTGATTCAAACTCTTTTCTTATAGCTCTAAACTCAAAATTGTATTGATATTTTTTATCAAAAAGTCTTGATTGTTCTTCTATGTTCCCTGTTCTTGAACCTGACATAGTATTGTAGGATTCTTTTTTAAATCCGAATCCAGGACTAATATCGTTATCAATTCCACCAGAAGACATACTAGCACCAGATTCTTTTAACATTTCTGTAAAAATAATTTCTTTATTTATATCATCAACTTTAAACTTTGCCGAGTAAACTAGTTTTTGTTTTGAAAGAAAAGCCTTTCTTTCAGCTACTATTACTTCAAATTTGTAAATACCATTCTTTTCACTAATTTTGGCAGGAATTTTTGATATAATACTTTGAAGTTCATTAGCAATTGACATAATCCCCTTTCCAATCTATTCTAGTTACTATTGGTAACATATATGTAAAATGTTAGGGCATATATAACAATTTGCTTAGATTAATTATAATCTTCAATATTTTTATAAACTATAATGGGATTATTCGACAGGGGATGTCAAATGGAGTTTATTGATGAAAAGGATGAATATAGCAAATGGGAATTAGATACACAAGCTTATGTTGAAACTTATACTAAAAAAATAGTTTTAACTGGTAAAGATAAAACAGAGTATATTTATAGACTTTCATTGATATCGGATGAAAATTCTTGTAAAAGGTGTGGCGGTATTAGATTTAGTTACCTTGTTGAAGTTTGGGATGATCTAAGTGGCTGGATTCCCTTACCTGAATATGACGGTAACTATTACTGTTCAAATCATTCATGTGATGAAGATGGATTAAAGCCTGTGGAATTTGAAAAACTATTCAGATCGATTCAAAAAAAGGCTCAAAGAATTGATTTAGATAAAATATAATAATTTTGCTATATTTTAGAATTTCCTCTTTTCTAAATATTTTATTGCCATACCCACTCCAAAACTATCTAGTGATAATCCTCAGCCCTCAAAGTCTTATTTTTAATTCTAACATGTGTATACCTATTTTAGATAGTTATTACATTAATCTTAAAAGGTAATCACGCTTATCGCAAACATTGCTAATGGGTAATTATGATTAATAATTTTTTATTATATCATAAATATCTATTGAGTTAATTGGAGGTTATATAAATGAATGAAAAAACATCTTCAGGAGAACCATTTGGTAATCGGTGGACAATTGTAATTGTGGGCATAATGTTGCATCTTTGTTTCGGATCTATTTATGCATATGGAGTTCTTAGGAATCCGTTACTTGACCACTTTAAATCTTTAGGACTAAATCCCTCTGCTATGGATATGACGTGGCCATTTATAGTATTTTTGACTTTTTTTGCATTATTCATGCCTTTAGCTGGACCATATATTAAGACAATGGGACCTAAGAAAGTATGTATGATTGGTGGAGTTCTTTGCGGAATAGGGTGGCTTGCAGCCTCATTTGCATCTTCACCTCTAATGCTTATCCCACTGTATGGAATTATTGGCGGTATAGGTGTCGGAATTGCATATGGAGCACCTATAACAACCTCTGCCCAATGGTTTCCAGACAAACGCGGACTTGCCGTGGGATTGACGGTATTGGGATTTGGATTCTCTTCTGCCATCATAACTTATATGACAAGATTTCTTTTAGGAAATGGATGGGGAATAATGAATATTCTCCGGATGTTTGGCATAGTGTTCATTGTATTAAGTATAGTACTATCTATGATGCTTAGATTACCTTCAAGTGGGTGGAAACCTTCACGTATGACGACTACCATTTCAAGTGATCCTGTTAAGATTGATTTTATGAGAGAACAGATGATTGGCACTTCAGCTTTTAAAGGATTGTGGATTTGCTATACAATAGGGGCATTAGCTGGCCTAACCGCCATTGGAATCGCTGGCCCTGTCGGGAAAGAGGTATTTATCAATGCAGGTATGAGTAACGATGCAGCAAACAATCTTATATTTGCTTTAATACTGCCTTTTGCCATATTTAATGGATTAGGTAGGCCAATTTTTGGCGTTCTTACAGATAAACTTTCACCAAAGAAAACAGCCATAATAACTTACGTTTTAATAATTCTAGCTTGTTTGACAATCTACATTGGATATAGCAGTATATTAGCATACATCATAAGTTTTTGCATTCTTTGGGGATGTTTAGGGGGGTGGCTAGCAATTGCCCCTACTGCAACTGCAAGCTATTTTGGAATGAGAGACAATGCCAGAAACTATGGTGTAGTATATACTGCATATGGGGCCGGTGCAATCATTGGTGGCATCGTTTCTGCGCAGGCAAAAGATATACTAGGAGCTTTCCAGCCCTTTTTCTTAATCGTGGCCGGATTAGCAGTTTTAGGCATTATTCTTGCCTTGGGATTATTAAAGCCACCAACTATGAAATCAAAATAAATTTATTTTTTCCTTTTTTTAGTCTTTACTTTGAAAAAATAGGGGTTAAATTACCCCCTTAGCTTATTAAATGATTCTTGGATACTATAAAGGTAGTCCTGCTTTTTCGTCTGATGTTGAGTAAAAAATATCGGTCACTCTGATTAATAAAGCTCCTTTTGCTGGGAATCTATCTCCTCTAGTCTTCATCCATTTTTTAGCTTCTTCATATATTGGCCCACTTGTTAAATATTCGCATTTCCCTTTAATTTGATATGCTTCTTTGTCTCTTATAACTACAATTGCAACTCTTGGATTTTCAAGAATATTCTTTAATGTTTTTTTCATGAAGTTGTCAACAATAATTATTGTTTCATCATTCAATGTGTATTTTGCACCCACATAAGAGCAATTTGGCTCTCCGTCTTTTGATGCTGTTGCAAGTTGATGCATTCTTTCTTTATCAATAATATCCCTAATATTTGCAGGAATTTTCATAATACCACGAAATTCTTAAATAAATCTCATATATAAATACTTCTAAAATGCCCGAACTATCATATCGGCAATAAATAAGGTAAAAATACTTTGTTTAATAATTCAAAATAACTGACAATTATCCTTAACTTGTCTTTTCTTTAACTTAATCCATAGGCAGTCTTATGATTACTACTAATTCGATGAAGGATTCTGAGAAAGATAAATCTTCAAACTTTATCTTTATTCCTCAGAGCTAGCTCTTTATCTTGGATAGTGTTTGAGAATATTTAACAAAGCATATATAAATGAAAATCGTATATTATTCTTTATAAAATTGAAAGGAAGGTGAGAAATATACACGGTTATTATTTCGACTATAATATTATAAATTTAGAAAAACTCAAAGAAAAAATAAAAAGTACTGAACTTTTACCCAGCCAAAAAATACTTTTAGAAAAAATAGATGAAAGATTTGATTTGTTAGAAAGCTATGGTATTAAAAATTTACACGATCTCGAAATGACTCTTAAAACAAAAAACAAATGTGGGGATTTTGCAAGAAAGACAGGATTACCTGAAGAGTATCTTATTGTACTAAGGAGAGAAGTCAACAGCTATCAGCCTAAACCAAGAAAGTTAAATGAATTTGAATGTATAGCAAAAGAGATTATTGATAAATTAAGTATACTGGATATAAAAAATACAGTTAAATTATTTGAATTTGTTGCAAAAAGAAAAAACAGATTAGAGTTAGCTAAAGATTTGGGTATAAGTAATGATGATGCTATGAAACTAGCAAAAATTACTGATATTTCAAGAATAAGATATGTAAGTCCTGATTTTGCAACTCTAGTTATTAACTCAAAATACGATACAACTGAAAAAATCCAGAAAGCAGACTACAATAGACTATATGAAGATTTAATTGAAATAAATAAAAATAAAATATATTATAAAGGCAATTTTGGGTTAAAGGACATGAAGATATTCATCAATGATGCTAATTTTTCTCCACTTATTATTGAATATTAGGATTTAAGCAACTTCTGCAATTACTGCAACATAGTTCTTTCCATATTTTTTAGCACATTTTGGGCAAGTAGTATACCACATATACCATTTCTTGATCTCTAGTTTCTTTTTCTTGGAGTATTCTTTAAAATCTTCACACCATTTTCCGGTATCTTCAAATGGACCTTCATATACTTTACTCAAGAACTTTCCGCTGAGAGTGATATTTTGTGCATTAGGGATTTCTTTGTCAACAGCAAGATATAAATTCATATTAAATTTAGAAGTGTGGTCTGAAAGGCAGAGCGAATCTGGCATTTTTGCATTGGCTTTTTCTACCTTCTCAGTTATTCTCTTTATTACACTGCCAAAATTTATGGGCATGAAAAAAAGAGTAAATACATTGTCCTTCACAAATTTTTTATCCTTCCACTCAAATACTTTGCCATCCCAAAGTTTTGGGTCAAATTTTGGGCAACATTCTTCATCAGTCATAATATCCACCATAATCGCCATCCATGTGAGTTAAATACTTATAAATCTTACAGTAAGGGATTCGGAATAATATTTTTCCGTATATTTTGTATCTATGTCATACTCTTCCCCCAATCTTATTATTGTGTCACCAAAGAAATCACGCTCATTCTTTTATTGGTCGCTTCAACATCTCTTTGAAATGATATTTTTGTTCCAAGGAAAAACTCTTGCTTTTTCAATTGAATTTTTTATTACATCTTTATCTAAAGATATGTCCTTATATCTGCTATCGATTTAATTTCGACCATTATCCCTTCGACATCTCGCAAAAGATCTGGGTCTTCTTGAAATGTATCGGAAGTGAAAATATTCTTATAAGGAAATACTTTGTAGTGATTAACATTAGCATCACCAAATCGAAAATCCCTGCCTTTGATAGTATTTGAATAGTAAAATAGGGATAAAATAATTCCAATTAATACCAAGAAAACTATGCAGTATTTAACTATCTTTTTAATCATAAATTCTATAAATAATATTTTATTTAATATTTAAAGAAATTCGTTAAGATGGAATCTAGTAACTTATCGAATATTATGGGCCTTATAGCAAGACTTACAAATTATCTTAGGGCAGGTATAATTATTATCGACTTAATAGTATCAAGAAAATCCCAATCCCGAAAATCAAGAAAATCATACTGGCAATCAAGAGATTTTTCATCATTTTTAATTGGCCCATAGTTTTAGGTTTACTTAATCCACCAAAAGATATAGCCATCGATAATCCAATTCCTATCCCTGCAGGTATGCCTAAAATATAATTTTTAAATACAACATGCCCATATGCTGCACCAAGTATTGTTCCAACAGCAAGCCAAAGTTTCATTAGATTAGTAAATTCTACTCTTTCTGGAGATAAAGCTTCCTTATCTTCTTTTATCGAGATTTTCAATAAAGAGAACAAAATATATACCCCCATTACTATAACTATTGCACCAATTATTAAGGATATAGTATATATACTTGCCATAGTACGAGTTAGACATAGTTTTTTAAAAGAGTATTGCTAAATCCAAGGAAAATTAAGCCTACATGACAAACTATATAAATACAACAAAATAGGATTACGCATGGAAAATAGTAGAATTATTAGTTTAATTGGAGGTATTGTCTTAATTGTTTCTGCCTTTTTACCATTTTATTATTTTATAGATGGCATATATTCACTTTTTCAAATTACACTAGCAGTTCTTACAAATTTTACTAATAACTCAGTGATGCAGACTTTTTTATTGCAAGTGAATCCTTCTTACGGTATGGCTGCCATGATTTTAGCTTTGATAGTAGCGGGTTTCTTGTTACTTGTTATTGGAGGGCTACTTGCTACTTTTAAGAAAGCAGGGGGATCTATTGCTGGGCCAGCAGGAATGATTGTCCTTACAGTAGCAGGCTTTTTATATTTCAAAAACTTATCTATCGGATTATTATCCGTAGGATTTTATACTGGATGGCTTGGAGCAATTATGTGTATTATAGGTGGAGTTATTTCTCCGAACAAAGATAAAACTAAAATTAATGTATCAGTTAGTCAACAACAAAATGTAACAACTGGTAGCTCCCCATATACGGTTACCTCTCCTGAAAATATACAACAAAACAAAGATGCAAAATTTTGTAATAAATGTGGACATCAAAATAAGAGCGATACTTTTTTTTGCGCTAACTGTGGAAATAAACTCCAACTTTAATTTTTTTATACCGATTTAGAAAGATTAAAAATAATTTATGTTTATTCTATAGGTAGGTAGTTTAAAATTTCTACCCTTATTTTATTACGAATTTCGTTAAATATTAATGAATAATAGTAATCAAGGGAAACATTTATTAGTAATTAAAATTACTTTTTAACATACTTCCCCACGGAAGTACGATAATGGAGGTATTAAATGAAAAGATTTGCTCAATTAAGCGTTGTATTGTTATTGATATTGGCTGTTGTTGCAGCTAGTGGGTGTACTAGTTCTAAAAGTAGAAAGTTGGTAAAAGAAGGGTATCTTACAATTGGTACTGAAGCTGAATTCGCACCATTTGAAGTAAGATTGGAAAATGGTAGTTTCTACGGTTTTGATATAGCACTGGGTGAAGCAATAGCTAAGGAACTAGGATTAAAGGTAGACTATATAGATACAGATTTTGCAGGTATTATACTATCTTTAAATTCTGGGAAATTTGACATCGCAATGTCTGCTATGACAATTACAGAAGAAAGAAAAAAATCAATTAACTTCTCAGATCCATACTTTGATACTGGCCTAAGTTTGGCTGTTCCCGCCAATAGTCCTGTCCAAAAATTAGATGACTTGAATGGCAAAATTGTTGGAGTACAACTTGGAACTACCGGGGATTTATACGCATCTAGTCTTAAGAATGTAAAGGAAGTTAAAAGATATCCACATGCACCAGATGCATTTCTCGATATGAAAAATGGAAAAGTCGATGCAGTAATTAATGACGATGTTGTTTCAAAGCCTATTGTTGCAAAAGATCCAAATTCCTTCAAGATTATTAGCGGACTATTAACAATAGAGCAATATGGAATTGCAGTTCCAAAAGATAATGAAGCATTACTCCAGAAAATAAATGCAGCCCTTAAAAAAATCAAAGAAAATGGAACATACGACCAGATTTATGACCAATATATAATCCATTACTCTGTAGAATAAATCAAAAAAGGCGACCAATATGGCGGGACAGGGATTTCAAATTGACTTATTTATAAGGATACTACCTGAATTACTTAGAGGTGCAGCGATAACTGTTCAATTAACAGCATTTTCTGTAGCAATAGGCACTTTAATAGGATTATTTGCAGGTATGGCGAGAATATCACATTATAAGATATTTAACCTACCTTCAGCATTTTATGTCGAAGTTATCCGAGGAACACCATTATTGGTCCAAATAATGATTGTTTACTACGGTTTGCCTGCATTAGGATTTAATCTTGACCAATATACTTCGGGTATACTTGCTTTGTCTATTAATAGTGGTGCATATATAGCAGAAATATTTAAGGCAGGCATTAAATCTATTAAAAAGGGACAAACTGAAGCTTCAATTTCTTTAGGATTAAATTATATGCAAACAATGAGATATGTGATATTGCCACAAGCAACTAGAAATATATTGCCTGCTTTGGGAAATGAATTTATAGCTTTGTTGAAGGACTCGTCACTCGTTTCAGTTATAGCTATATCGGAACTATTAAGAAGAGGGATGATAGTTTATTCAAGAACTTATGATGCATGGACTCCACTCTTAGGTGTTGCATTAATTTATCTTTGTATTACAATCCCATTGTCAAGAGCAGTCCAATTCATTGAGAAGAGGTGGGAACTCCATGATTAAAAAAATATCTATGAAAAAAAAACCTGAAAAGAATATTATCCCAAATGGGGGCCCAGTAATAAAAATGATTAACGTCACGAAATCATTTGGAGAATTGGTAGTCTTAAAAAACATCAATGTTGAAATAAAAAAAGGCGAAGTATTAGTTGTTCTTGGGCCATCTGGATCAGGAAAAAGCACTCTAATTCGATGTATTAACAGATTAGAAAAAATTGACGAAGGAAAAATATTACTAGATGGTAAGGATATTTATTCCTCCGATATGGATGTACACAAACTTAGAACAAAAGTTGGAATGGTTTTCCAACAGTTTAATCTATTTCCCCATATGAAGGTTATCGACAATGTTATATTATCTCCAATTAAAGTAAAAAAGATCTCTAAAGATAAAGCTAGGGAAGAAGCAATGGAGTTATTAAAAAAAGTTGGACTTGAGGACAAATTTAATTCATTTCCTCATGAGTTATCTGGAGGACAACAACAAAGAGTTGCAATTGCAAGAGCACTTGCTATGAATCCCGAAGTTATGCTATTTGATGAAGTGACATCTGCCCTAGATCCAGAACTTGTAAAAGGCGTTCTTGAAACTATGAAAGAACTAGCAACAATGGGTATGACAATGGTAGTTGTGACTCACGAAATGGGATTCGCAAAAGAAGTTGCAGATAGAGTTATTTTTATGGATGAAGGCATAATAATAGAAGAAAATGAACCAAAGAAATTATTTGAGAATCCCCAAAATCCGCGAACTCAAGCCTTTATTTCAAAAATACTATAATAATTTTTTTATAAAACCATTAGGGAATTGCCATTAAACATAAAATTAATTAATTTTTTTACTATATTTTCTAATAGGTAAATTTCAATAGGCCTCATTTAATTCAAGTGAAATTGTCTGTAGTAATTTTATCATTTCCAGTTCATTATATTTGCTTAAACTTTAAATAGACATATGCATAAAATAAAAATAACTACTGTATCGAGGGATTGTATGGATGTTAAAGAAGCGATTGATAAAAGAAGGGCATATAGGTCTTTAGATCCTATAAAGATAACGCCAGAAATCATAGATTCAATGGTAGAAAGCGCTAAATTATCCCCCTCATGCTTTAATAATCAACCTTGGAGATTTATCTTTGTAACTGATACAGATGTTCTAGAAAATATGCATTCTGCTCTTTCAAAAGGTAATGAATGGGCTAAAACTGCCTCTATGATTATAGTTGTAATTTCAAAAAAAGAGAATGATTGTGTAATAGGAAGTAGGGAGTATTATCTATTTGACACTGGGATGGCAACAGCTTTCATTATTCTTAGAGCAACTGAAATTGGACTAGTTGCACATCCAATTGCAGGGTATAGCCCTAAGAAAACTCGAGAAATATTAGGAATACCTGAAGAGTTTAACGTCATTGCATTAGTTATTGTAGGAAAACACTCATCTAAAATGAATCCACTTATGACTGAAAGTCAAAAAATTGTTGAAAAAGAACGACCAGAAAGACTTAAGATTAATGAATTTGTGCATTTAAACAAATATCATGAATAAATATTAAATTAATCAAAATCCAAGAAAGCTTATAAATATTTGATAATTATACAGATAAGAAAAAATAATAGAATCTTTTAATTATTGAGGGATTTGAAATGGACGATATATCTATTGTTATTTGTGGTGAAGCTGGACAAGGTATAGAAACTATTGAAAAAATTTTAACCAAAGTACTAAAAACATCCGGATATCATGTGTTCTCTGCAAGGGAATATATGTCTAGAATAAGGGGGGGCGTAAATTCTACTGAAATAAGGATCTCTTCAAAATCAATTAAGGCATATGTTAATAGAATCGATTTACTATTTGCTTTAAATAGTAAATCGATTGATCACTTGAAAGATAGGACATCAGATTCCACATTGATATTCGGAGACAAAGAGATTATAAACAATATCTCTGATTTAATTGACATTCCATTGTTAAAAATAACTAATAATCTCGGTAATTTAAGATATTCTAACATGGTAATTTTAGGGATTATATGTGGGCTGCTTGATTTATCAAAAAACGATATAGATAATCACATATCAAAATATTTTGGTGAAAAGGGAGAAAAAATAGTTAATAATAACCTAGAGTCCATAAGCGAAGGATATCGACTGGCAAATAAACTTATTGAAACAGGCATTAATATTAAAATAAAGAAAGGTATCGAATTTTCGAGAGACTTAAGTAAAGATAATTTAATGTCAGGCATTACTGCAATTGCACTAGGGGCGTTAGCCGGAGGATGTAATTTTATTTCTGGATATCCTATGACTCCGGCAACTGGAGTTCTATCTTTTATGTCAAAATACTCTAAAGAGTTCGAATTAATTGCTGAACAAACAGAAGACGAAATTAGTGCCATAACTATGGCAATTGGATCTTGGTATGCGGGCGGAAGAGGGATGACAACAACATCCGGAGGCGGATTCGCCTTAATGGAAGAAGGAATTAGTTTATCCGGCATGGCTGAAAATCCAGTTGTAATACATATCGGGCAAAGGCCTGGGCCAGCTACAGGACTTGCAACTAGAACTGAACAAGGAGATCTGGAAACTTCACTATATTCAGGCCATAGTGAATTTGCGAGATTAATTCTATCTCCGGGAAGTATAGAAGATTGTTTTTATCTAACAAAGTATGCATTCTCTATGGCTGATAAATTTCAAATACCTGTATTTATACTAACAGATCAATATCTATTGGATTGTCAATACAATTTTTCTCCATTGGACTATAATAAATATCCAATAAAAAAATATATCGAAAAAACAAATAAAGATTATCATAGATATAAATTTACAAAAACTGGCATTTCGCCCAGAGGTATACCCGGATTTGGGGAAGGCCTTGTAATACAAACTGGAAATGAACATGATGAGACAGGATATATTACTGAAGATGCTGTTCTAAGAAAAAAAATGGTAGAAAAAAGGACATATGATAAACTGAATCAATTAAAAAACGAAGTTATATACCCAGAGTTACTTGGTGGAAAAGCATATAGATTTCTTTTGATAGGATGGGGATCAACAAGAAATATCGTTGAAGAAGCTTTGAAGCAAATAAAAGAGCCGAGATTAGGATTTTTACATTTCAAACAGGTATACCCCCTACCAAGGGAAATCATGGGATATCTTGTCAATGCCCAAAAAGTAATAGCAATAGAAAATAATGCCACCGGGCAATTTGCAAATCTTATAAAAAAAGAAACTGGTTTTGAAATTAAAAATAAAATTTTAAAGTATGATGGCAGACCATTTTCTGTGGAAGATGTTGTATCAAAAGTAAAAAAAATTTTGGAGGAATGAAATGGAAGCAAAGGATTTTGATTTATTAAATATCGACATAACATGGTGTCCTGGATGTGGTAACTTTGCTTTATTACGAATTTTAAAAGAGACATTTGCAGAACTGAGAATAAATCCTGAAAATCTTGTAGTTATTTCTGGTATTGGTCAATCTTCAAAAACTCCACATTACTTTAAGACAAATTCTTTTCATACGTTACATGGTAGAGCCATTCCAATAGCTACAGCTGTAAAAGCTGTCAATCCAAGTCTAACAGTAATTGCGGAAGGCGGAGACGGAGATATGTATGGCGAAGGTGGCAATCATATGATCCATGCTATTAGGAGAAATCCTGATATAACAAACATAATACACAACAATATGGTTTATGGTTTGACGAAAGGTCAAGCGTCTCCCACTACAATGATGGGAACTAAAACTACGTTACAAGTGGAAGGTGTTATACTTGACCCCTTTAATCCAATTGCTGTAGCCATAGCATTGAACGCCTCTTTTGTTGCTCGTGCATTCGTTGGAGATATAGAACAAACAAAAGAAATTTTGAAGAAAGCAATTAATCATAAGGGTTATGCTATAGTAGACATATTCCAACAATGCCCTTCATTTAATAAGATAAATACTTATGAATGGTTTAAAAAGAATACTTACTATATTGATGATAAACATGACCCCTATGATAGAATTGAAGCGTTCAAAAGATCAATAGAAACGGAAAAATTGCCACTTGGTATCTTTTATATAAATAATAAAAAATCATTTGAGGAAAACATTGGATTATATACAGATAATAAAGAGCCAATTTGTTTCAGAGAACGAGAAACAAATAAAATTCAGGAATTCATAGAATTAAATATGCGTTGAATCCATATAATTGCAAAAGTTATTTAAACTAATTTAATTTTTTCACTCTAAGGTGATAGTATAGCCATTAAGAAAAAGAAAGATATTACCGAAAAAAAAGTAACTAAAGCTACAAAAACAGCAGAAAAGAAAGGTATCACAACAAAAACAATGAAAAAAACTACCACAACTAAAACAGATAAATCATTCTTAAATGATACAAAGAAAATAGTAATAATTGGGGTAGTTGCATTAATAGTAATAATAGCTGCCATAGCTGGTGTGTCCCTCTCACAAACAAGTGAAGAAAAGAAAGTTGAAGAAGCAGTGCGATTACATATTGAATACTACAACGCTAGGAATATTGATGCGTATTATGACTTAATATCTCAAAATTCCAAAAACAAGTATGGAATTAAGTTAGAAGATATATCAAATCTTTTAAATAAAGCAGCATTTGATGGAACAAACATCACTATTGTAAATATCAGTCAAATAAAAATACATGGAAATGATGCAGAAGTCACAGGAGTTATAACTGCGAGAAACAATCAAGGATCTGAAACAAGAAATTTCATTGAATTATACAAAAAAGAAAACGGTGTATGGAAATACGAACAAAGAATGTGGCAAGATACTGCTACTTCTCAGATTCCTCAGTGATAATATTTTTTCCTTTTTCACAAGGGATAATCTTTAATTTTGCATTTTTAAATTCTTTTTTGATTTCTTTACCGGAATATAGTCTATCTAAAAAAAGTGTAAGTGCGGATATTTCTGAATGAGGTTGATTAGTGACCGAGAGATTATAATCAGACATTTCATATATATCTTTTGGAACCTTTTCTGCACCTATGACTATCATTAAATTACTATTATTTTTAAAAACTATATCTTTAATTTCTTCAATTTTATTCTCAAATGGTATGCCATACATTGTTAAATGAACAGAGATCCCCTCAAATTTTTTAAAAGCTTGCTTATAAGTTTCAAAATGAACTGAAAAATTACCTCCCCATCTTTTACATACACTGTCTATACTTTTTTTTATTTTTTCATCTTTTTCCCAAATTGAAATTGAATCTGCTCCAAATGCTCTTGAAACTAATGCAACATGCGTCGTAATCCGATGATCGCGTTCAGGCCTATGACCAATTCTAAGAACAGTTATACTCATTTTTTTATCATCGTAGAAGACATTTGTACACCAGGAACTCGTCTGATGGCGCTAGTAAGAATATCGAGCTCACCTAATTCTTTCACATTAACTTTAACGATCATATCATATTCTCCGTAAAGTTCATGTACTTCAATAACATTTTTCATATTAGATATTTTTTCAATAACATCTTCTTCAGACCCAGGTTGTACAACACATAATATAAATGCTATCATTTTATCCCTTCTTTTTATAAATTATGTATATTTTTAAACTTTTGCCTATACCAGGCCTATATGCAGATAGTTTTGTAATACAAGACTTATTATCATTAAATTAATTTTCTTACCAATATAAGATATTTCAATATTAAAAAGATTTTTTCCCTATTAGGACAATATATCTTCCGAAACCGTTTATAATAGGTAAAAACGTCAATTTTGGGTATAATGAACCTATTTTTAAAGAATAATCCTTGAACATATTTTGAAGTTCTTTTATTGAATAATATCTTATTCGTACTGATATTTTTTTTCCATCTAAATTAATAGATATTTTACCTTTTCGTTTCTTGATAGCTACCATAGGATTTTTTCCTTGTTTTATTGATTTCAATATCCAATGGATATTGTATATATTCCCTACAGTAAAAATTAAAGTTCCATCATGTCTTAAACAGCAGTTTAAATTTAGTTTAAAATTGTTCATGTTTGCGTGATTTAAAGCGCCAAATATGGAAACTACATTATCAAATGCATCTTCCTTGAATGGAAGTTTTTCTACATCTGCTACAATAAAAAAATCACCATTTTGCATACTTTTTGCTTTCTTTACCATTTCAAGTGAAATGTCTGCAGAGACAACGCTATGCCCAATTTCTTTCAAAATTTTAGAGTGGTATCCTGTACCACAACCAATGTCTAATGTCAAGCCTAAAGGCAAATTTTTTAATAACTTCACCTCTTCCTTCCTCATCACTTGATTTAAGCGATTAGAATACTTTGTATCATACTCTTTTGAAAGCAAATCATAAAAATTTCTTTTATTCATCTATTATATTGATTATTAAGCTGATTAAATCTTTTTTGGATATGTCATTACATCAATAAAATTTAAGAAGTCAACTGATAAGTAATTAATAGTGTTTTTATGAGGCTTCTGGGATTATTTTGTATTTTGTTATTAATTATGCCTGGATGTATTAATCTAAAAACAGATGATTTTCCAAAAGGGAATACTATAAGCCCCCCAAATGATGCCATTATTCCTAAAAAGTATTCTGTAATCGATTCAGATATTCCCCTCACTTATTACGGAAAGATTGATGGTGTAGAGATAGGTTACCAAATTGCTCCCCACAATGTTGCTATGAAATCCTTAGAAGCATTTTATAAATACCATGATACAGGTGAGGAATCATATAAAAGAAGAGGATTGTATCTTGCGGATTGGTTATTAGCTAATGCGACATATAGGGGAGCAGGTAATTTTGTGGTCTGGGAGTATAATTATCCTTGGCCCCCATATAATCTTAAATCTGGGTGGACAGGTTCTTTAAATCAAGCAACTATAATAAAGGCACTTTCTTTTGCATATTTATATTCAAAAGATTTGAAGTATATTGAGATGATTAATAAAAGTCTGAATGCTTTTGAAGTAGACGTTAAAAATGGCGGGCTTAGAATTACTCGGGAAGACGAAGGAATAGATTATGTTTGGTACCCAGAGTATGCAAAAGAAAATCCCCCTTATGTCTTAAATGGATTTATAACTGTGTTGATTAGATTAAGAGAGTATTACCTTATCACTACAGATAAAAAGGCAGAAAAATTATATCTTGAAGGCTTAGAGTCTTTAGTCCATTATTTACCGGATTACGATGCTGGTGAAAAGAAGAGTTACTATGATGCTCTTGGAAATATCGCAAATAATCATTATCATGAAATGCATGTCGCTCAATTATGCTCTCTTTATGAGTATACTAAAAATCCAATATTTAAAGAGTATAAAGAAAAATGGGAAAGAGAATAATAATTAATATCCTGAATCTTGTCTTTCCGTTGTATCAAAGGAAGTTTGATCCTTCTTTAGATAATCAGATACATTCATAGCTTCTTTTTCTATCATTTCAATTTCCAAAGAAATCATTCTCCCTTTTATTTTTTCAGGGGGCCCAATTTCTAATATATTGCCTTCAAGTAAGAAGCAAGATCTATCACAAGCATCTACAACAAAATTTGGTTCATGTGTTACAATTATGAAAGTTTCATCTAATAAACTTCTAGCCATCCTTATAGCATTTGCAATTTCTTTTGTTCCCCTTGGTTCATCAAGAATAACCAGAGTTGGTTCCTTTACTAGTACTTGTGCAAGTGCAACAGTATGTTTTTCACCTTCAGATAAGGATTCAGGTGTTTTTTTTAATAATTCAGGAATAATTTCTTTCTTAAATCCAACTGCTTCTAAGACGCTAAAGGCTTTCCTCTTTCCAATTTCAGGGGGGAGGTTCAGACCTATTGAATCTGTTAGATTATCTAAAACAGTTTTAGTAGGGTATAGAGAATACTCTTGGTGAAGAATTCCAATATAAGGCATAGCTCTAATTCTGCCCAAGTTTTCATTATCTTTCATATTTATCCATTCGTCACCTATTCTAAGTTTAAATTCTCCTTCCTTAAACGGAATTAATCCGCCTATAATTTTAGATATAGTTGTTTTACCGGATCCACTTTTTCCTACGATTCCAAATATTTCTTTTTCATTTATAGATAAAGATATATTGTCAACAGCTTTAATTACTCCTCTAGAAATAGAATAAAAATATTTTTTTACATTGTTTAAAGTAATAATTTCACTACCAATTTCATGAAATACAGTTTTTTCAATTTCATATCCTTCATCCTCTAAATTAAAAATTAATTCTTCTGAAAGCATCTCTCTTAATATTTTTCCTTTATCTATATATAATGATTTCTCAGATATCTTTTCTAAGAGTTTAGGATTCTGAGATGCAATTACTAAGCTTTTGTCATTATTTTTAAAGATATCCAGTAATGTATTCTGGATTATATTTGAAGTTAAAGGATCTAGAGTTGCCGTTGGCTCATCTGCAAATAGAACAATAGGATCTATTGCAAGCTGTCTTGCTAGAACAAGTCTTTGTTTTTCACCTCCGGATAAGTCTCTTGCGATATGAGTCATCCGATGCATCAAATTAACTTTTTCTAAAATTTTGATCATTCTAGAATTAGTTTCTTTTTCAGATAATTGCATTTCTGAAAAAACTTCGTACATGTTTTCAAGAACAGATTTTTGGCCAAAAAGTGAAAAAGTTCTCTGGAACATTATTGCCGTTCTTTTTTTTATAGAATTAATAAATATTTCATCATTCCATAAATCTATTTTTTTATGAAAATATTTATCTTCACATTTGTTACATTTTTTTCCAATATGACTGGGGGGGGCAATATATTTGCAATTTGGACAATAAGAAAAATTGTAATAAATATTTCCATTAGACGGCATATATCCTTTAGTGCCTCTCAATACATTGAGTAACACGGATTTTCCACTTCCTGTGGGCCCATAAACTCCTAATGTTTCTCCTTCTCTTAGATTAAAAGATATATCGTCTAATATTATATTATTATTTATAGTAAATGATAGATTTTCAACTTCGATAAGATTGTTTTTCATAATAATCCCCAAGAATTAAATAAAATAGATAAATAATTAATAAAAAGATTTTGATTGTGAGAATGATATAAAAATCGAAATAACTTATTCTAATAATTTTGAAACTAAAGATAATCATATAAAATATAAGGGAAAATATTACTATTTTGCTTATCCCGATAGAGTTTATATATGTAAAGATATAAGAGATAATATGGGGGGATTTTAGTGATAGCTAAAAAAGGCAAAAACTTTGATATCATTTTAATCACTGCAGAATATCACGATGATCATCCATTATCCCCGTCTGGAATAATTTCAAGAGTTCTAGAAAGCAAAGGTTACAAAATTGGAATCATAGAAAAACCAGTTACTAAGGAAGATTATTTAAAACTTGGAACGCCAAAGTTGTTTTTCGGGGTCACCTCTGGTTCCATTGATAGCATGTTACATAATTATACGCCATTAAAAAAAAAGAGATCAAAAGATCCTTATTCAAATATATCATTGATGCCCGATAGGACCTTAATAGTATATTGTAATAAGATTAGAGAATATTTCAAATCGGCTTTAATAGTTATTGGAGGAATAGAAGCTTCGATGAGAAGATTTGCACATTATGATTATTGGGACAATAATGTTCGAAGAAGTATTATTTTTGATACAAGAGCCAACATATTAGTTTATGGAAACGGAGAAAAACAAATATTGGAGATTGCTGAAAGAATAAAAAAGGGCTTAGGGATAAAAGGTATCCTTGGTACGTGTATAGTAAGCAAAAATATAGATGACAAATTTATACTACTCCCCTCGTTTAAAGAAGTAAAAGAAGATTCTTCTAAGTTTTGTGCAATGCAAAGAATGCTATCAAATGAAAAAAATTTAGCTCAGTTCTATGATAATAACTACCTTCTTCAATATCATTATCCAGAATATACAACTGAAGATCTTGATTGGATATACTCTTTACCATATTCAAGAAAACTCCGTCCAAACTCATTTCTAAAAATGGCAAAATTCTCCGTAGTCAGCCATAGAGGTTGCATTGGTAACTGTAATTTTTGCTCCCTAAAACTCCACCAAGGTGAGAAAATAATTTCGAGAAGTGAAAATTCTATACTAAAAGAAATAGAATCTCTTGTTTCTCACCCTGACTTTAAAGGGCATATAGATGATCTTGGCGGACCTTCGGCAAATATGTATGGGATGGATTGTGATGACAAATGTAATAGAGAATGTATTACTTGTAATAAACTAAATTTAAGCCATAAAAGATTAATTTCACTTCTAAAAAAGGCTAGAGAAATTCAAGGAGTTAAAAAAATTTTTATTAGAAGTGGAATAAGATATGATATAGCGATGGAAAGTAAGGAGTACATCCAAGAAATTTCAGAATATCATATATCGGGCTGCCTAAAAATAGCTCCTGAACATTTTTCAGAAAAGGTATTAACGTATATGAATAAAGAAAACTCTAAATTTGATGAATTCGTTTCATTCTTCAATATTATTAACAAAAATAAGAAACAATTTCTTAAATATTATTTAATGATTTGCCATCCGGGTGAAGATGAAATAGAGATAAAGAAATTAAAAGAAAAAATTAGTAAGCTATCGAATATAGAAAGTTTTCAGCTCTTTACGCCGACACCAATGACAAATTCAACATGTATGTACTGGACTGAAATGGATCCAAAAAATATGAAAAAGATTAAAGTAATACATGACTATAAAACTAAGAAGAGGATGAAAAGAATAATTCTAGAAGCGCTTAGTAAAAATAATTAATAATTTAGATTAACTTCTATTTAATATTTGTTAATAGTAATTTTATATACACTATAAAAATATAAATTATGGGTAATTGTTATCTTTCCAATCGATTAATACACTAGCACGGGGCCATAATTGGTAAAACTTATATATTAGTTAATAAAAATTTAGACAATGTCTTGTTAAACTAATTTTTTTAGTTTAACAAGACAATATTTTATTAGATAAAAAGGAGGTTTTTAAATGGAAAGAGAATCTTGGGGCGGTAAAATGGGCTTCTGGCTAGCTGCTGCGGGATCAGCCATTGGACTTGGTAATATATGGCGTTTTCCGTATTTAACTGGTGCAAATGGTGGAGCTGCATTTGTCTTTATATACCTATTAATTGTATTAACTATTGGTTTTTCAGTTATGTTGGCTGAATTTGCAATAGGGAGGCATACAAATCTAAATGCGGTTGGTGCATTTCAAAAACTTAAAGGTGGGCCTTGGCAAATAGCTGGGTGGATGGGAGTACTTGCAGGATTTGTTATTCTATCGTTTTATTCTGTAATTGGAGGATGGACAATAAAATATATACTTAGTTCATTTACAGGTATGATTTCTACAAGTACTAATTCAACAGATTATTTCCTTAACTTCATAGCAAATGGGCCTCAAACTGTATTATATCATGCTATTTTTATGGCCATAACAATATTTGTCGTATACAGGGGAGTTGGAAAGGGAATAGAGGATACTTGCAAAATATTAATGCCAGCATTGTTCGCAATCTTGGTAATATTAATTATTAGGGCAGTTACCTTACCCGGTGCACTTGCAGGTATAGATTTCTATCTTAATCCAGATTTTTCTAAGATTACCGGAAAAACTATCCTTGCTGCGCTTGGACAAGCATTTTTCTCCCTCTCATTAGGTATGGGATGCATGATTACATATGGAAGCTATATTAAATCAAAGAAGGATTCTTTACCAAAGGCTGCTGCCATCATCACATTACTAGATACTTCAGCGGCATTCCTTGCAGGATTTGTAATTTTCCCAACAGTTTTTGCATTTGGAGCAGAACCTGGTGCAGGACCAGGACTTACTTTTATTACACTGCCCAAAGTATTTGCATTAATGCCTGGGGGTCAAGTATGGTCTGCATTGTTCTTCCTATTGTTATGTGTAGCTGCACTTACATCTGCGATTTCACTATTAGAAGTTGTCGTAGCATACGCTATAGATAATCTTAAATGGCCAAGACATAAGGCAGCCATAGGTATAGGCGGAGTTATCTTTCTCTTAGGTGTACCTTCAGCATTGTCACAGGGAGCAGTTTCTTTAAACATATTAGGGATGAGTTTCTTAGACCTCTTAGATTTCATTTCTAACAATATCTTGTTGACTGTAGGAGGATTATTAATATCCCTATTTGTTGGATGGGTAATACCAGATATTGCAAAGAAAGAAACTACATCACATGGCCCCTTCGCATTTCAGACCATTTGGTTATGGATATGTAGAGTAGTAGCCCCTGTTGCTATATTCATCATAATATTAGGTGGATTTGGCTTATTCTAAAACAATTTATTTTTTTCTTTTTTATAATTAATTTTTGATTAAATGACTAATTGTTTATATATATTGGTAAATTTAATGACGATATTAGTCACAAAGCTGGTAGAGAAGGACTCGATACATACTTCTTCTTAGAGAAAACAAATAAACTAATAAATATGCCCTTTACTTTCATTTCATGAGAAATGATTATTGGATCATTATTATTTCTGCATTATTGTTTGGATTAATTATTCCTGGAGGCCAGTATTTCTCAAATTTAGGATTTTCTCTTTATGAAATCTCAGTTTATTCATTATTATTTCTTTTCATTATAACATTACCCATTATTTGTATCAGAAAAACTACTCCCCTTAGAAGAAACAATTTGGCTTTTTTTATTTTGTATGGATTTATTGGTGCATTGTTGCAATTAACGCAATTTGGCGGTGTTATTTTTGGGACTCCTATTGCTATAGTGGCCCTTCTGCTTTATACTCAACCTATGTGGACTACTTTTTTTGGTAGATTAATCTTAAATGAAATGATATCTAAAATGAAAATATTATCTGTAGCTATTGCTTTTCTTGGAGTACTTTTTCTACTTTCTCCATGGAATATTAAAAATGTTGGAAATATAAAGGGATTAGCATCTTCTTTATTTGCTGGAATATTTCTTTCTTTATGGATAGTATTTGCTAGAAAAACCGGAATTAGCAAAGAGTATTATATAAATACTGTTTCTGCTTATTCTTTAATATCCCTCATTTGGTTAATTATTTTATTCCCCATTTTTAAATCATTTTATCAAAATGATGCTCTGACACGATTGACATATCAATTTCCAGTTAGCTATTGGTTTTCATTTGGTATATTTTCTTTTACAGCTGCATTTTTACCAAATTCACTATTTTATAAAGCAATAGAAAAAGTTGAAGCTTCAAAAGCAGGGATAATACTATTACTAGAACCAATTGTAGCATCCATAATCGCAATGGTATTATTTAATCAATATCTTACTTCTAACATTTTAATAGGTGGTGGATTAATTTTAATATCAAATTATTTAGCTATAAAAGAATAAAGTATTATTAATATTATTATAATATCTAAAGACGTATTTGATATAGTTGATTCCAAATCGAGTAGAGAAAACTTAAGATATTATATAATTAGCTTTGTTGGATAATTAAACTACAAAGCTCAAACTTTATAGATTTATACTGAATAAAAGTGATGCTATTAACGAAAAGTATGTCCGCCCAGAATTTTTTATCATATTTGTAGTAACTGTAATGACTGATTATGGGCTAAGGTACCGGTAGATCGAAGTCTTTCTTTGTGCTATACATAAAAACACGCCTAAAGTCAGGCCAGTAGAATACACTTCCATTTGGAGAAGAACGCTTCAAATAAAAGTCGAGCTTTCATCAATAGAAGATGTTTCAGAGTATGGCCAGGAATGGTAAATTGATTTTTATAGTCAAGCGCTCATTTGGTAAAGGAGTTATGGTAAAACGATTTGATGTGGCACAAAAGAAAGTTATGGGAAATTTCTGCTGTATGATAAACTACAACGGCTGGTGTAAAGATTAAGAGAAAGAGAAATAAGTTAAATTAAGTGTCGTTTTGAATAGAATTATGCAACAAGGCAAGATATATCAAAACCTTTAAAAACTCTTTAGAAGTCATTCATTTAGCTTATGGAATGTGGATTCAAGTGAAATACTTGCCGAACCATAGGGGGGATTTATTTGGGTTATTACAAATATATGGAAGAGGCTTGGAAAAAGCCAAAAGAAGGTTATACACGAGAGCTTTGGACAGAACGATTAATGCAGTGGAGAAAAGAACCCACAACATTAAAGATTGAAAGACCTACAAGAATTGACAGAGCAAGAAAACTCGGATACAAAGCAAAAAAAGGATTTATCGTTGCTAGAACAAAAGTTTCTAGAGGGGGTAGAAAGAGGCCCGCTATAAAAGGTGGAAGAAGACCTGCAACAAAAGGTATTTTGAGATATTCACCTAAAAAAAGTCTTAAATGGATTGCTGAAGAACGTGTCCAAAGGAAATTCCCAAATCTTGAAGTATTAAATTCATACTGGGTAGGGGAAGACGGACAGAGAGTTTTTTATGAAGTCATCTTAGTTGATCCATTTGCACCGGAGATATTCGCAGATCCAAGGATTAACTGGATATGTGAAAGACAACACAAGAGAAGAGTTTTCAGGGGTTTGACATCTGCAGGAAAGCGATCTAGAGGGCTTAGAAACAAAGGAAAAGGTGCTGAGAAGTTAAGACCTTCACTTAAAGCTCGGGGAAACAGAGGTAAGTAAGGTTGAATCCATTTGGTATCGCATGGATACAATTAGAAACTTTTTCACATGCAACTGAAGACATTGAGAAGGTAAAATTTTTACTTTCTAAATTTTTTTCTTATGATATTACTTTTATTCAAAATAAAACATATGGGCACTTTGGCAATGAAATTATTATGGTCAAAGTTGAACTTACAAAAAATAGAGAGATAAAGGATTTTATATCTAATTTTTTATCTATTGTAAACAAAGACTACTTACTTGAAACTATAGAAAAGCGAATAGATGAAGACGGAGTGCTATTTATCCGAATGAGCAAAGAAAGAGTATACAATGACGACTTTATTATTGATGATAATGGCGACATATTACTATCTATGAAATTTGTCACATATCCAAAAAATAGGGAAAGGGTTATTGAAAATGGGAAACTATTATTCCACAATTGATCTCAGAGGGTATCCATCTCAATATTTCACGAAAACGGCAATAATTAAAGAAGTTAATATAGAAAATTATAAAGGTATTATTGATAACTTTGGGGATAATAAGTACGAAAATTCTCTTTTTGGAATCGAAATCAACGATGAATCTAAAAATGTTAAGAAAATTGTTAGAAAAGTAGAGGGTATAGACATTAAAATTTTCAAGGGCCGGGATTCAAAAGAAAATCGTGAAGCTCTTAAAATTAAAGAATTAACTTTAATTTCAAATCCTGATAATCTCGATAGTGTGTGTTTTGATCTTGCTAGAGAAAATTCCATTGGATTTGAATTAAATCTTCAAGAGTTTATTAATAATCAAAGATATAGGCGAGTAAAGGCTTTGGAAACTTATAGGGAGCTATTAAAGGCATTTAAAAAATATTCATTTCCAATAGTATTGACTTCAGGTGCCAAAGACATTCATGAAAAAAAGACTCCTTTGGCACTTATCTCCTTTGGATGCATTCTGGGTATGGATATAAGAGAATCCAAGGCTTCAATAACTACAGTACCCGAGATGCTAATTAATAAAAATCAAAAACTTTTATGAGAAGTTGAACCAAAACACATTCAATCTCACAATGAAAAAATCAGTATATTAACTTGTAAATATTGTCTATCCGCTTTAGAGATTTTGCATGCATAATCTTAGTTTTTTCTTCCATCTTAAAGGATTTACTAATTTTCTTTCCAAGCTATATTGGGTACACCTTACTCAAATATGGATCTAATGAAATAGATTAATAATTTATTATTTAAACAATGTTAAAAAAAGTGGAAAAGATGTTGTCTAGGGCATATAAAAAAATAATATATAATTATTTTTTCTTTTTGAAAGCATCTGATAACATGTCTTTAAGGCTTTTTTTTGGTGCAGTTGTTTTTGTAGTTGTTTGAGTTGATTGTGTAGTTTTTTGTTCAACTTTAGTTGTAGCTTGTTCTCTCTTAATTATTACTTCTTCTCCTTTTCCTGCTTTATAGACTACTTTTCCTTTTTCAACTACGTCAACATTCCACTGTGTGTTCTTTGATACTTCTTTTTGTGCCATATTTTCGGCTACGCCTCTTATTTTGGAATCTGACCAATCAGGGTGCTGTTCCTTTAACTCCTTAACATATTTTTCCGTGAATTGTTTTCTCAAATCCATTATCATTTTGTTTCTTTCGGCCATTGTTATAGTAGGTTTATCCCCCATTATAATCCCTCCTTCATTTTCTTGTTATTATTATTTTAATGATAATACTATTATTTTTCACTTGGCGTACGTACAAATAGATCCATGTCAAAAATTTTAACATAAAAAAATATATATGTTAAATTCCATTAATTCTATCGTCTTATTATTCTATTTAAAGATATTGGTTAATAAACAGAAAAATAATCTCGAAGATACTACTAAATAGATTAGCTTATTTAAAATAAACTCCTTCTATGTCTGTGTCTATGTCTATTTTGACCATTTGTTTTTCTTACATAGATATCTTTTGCAATACTTTTTTCTAATGCTATTTGAGTTTCATCTATCTGAGCAATAAAGGTAGGAAAAGTCTGCAGTATCCTTATTTTTGACCCGGGGCTTAAGCCTAAAGTTGAAAGTCTTTGTAATCTAGGATAGCTTTTTGTAACTATATATATGATATTGCCTTCCTCTCCTGAGCCCATATCGCTAAGAGATTCTATTACAGGCTCCAAGGTCTTTGATACATTCTTGCAGCAGTTACCAGGAGGAATTTCAAATCCATGTGGGCAAATACTTGGATGACCCAAAAGAGTGCATATTGAGTCTTCAAGACCTTCTGTTATCGTATGCTCTAGTTTACATGCAGGCTCTTCTATTTCATCAATTGTCATCTGTAGTATATCTTTTAGAAGTCTTTCAGTTAATCTATGTCTCCTTATTATTTTTCTCCCAATTTCTTCTCCTTTCTTTTTAAATTTGATTTTATTATTTTCAATCTCAATATAATCTTCCTTTTTTAAATTATCCAAAACTTCCTTAGGAGACATTCCCTCAGCGACTTCAGAAAAATTGCATCTTATATATATGCCTTTGATAAAATTTTCAACTGTTTCATCATTTTGCTCTCTCATAGTCCATATATGCTCAAGTGATTCTTCAATAATCTCTTTTAACATGTGATCCCTCTTTTAGAATGATATTCCCATATATTTAAGGAATATATTTGTTATTCCTCCAACTATAACAGCGTATACTAATACAAAAATAAATATCATCATTGCTATTTTTGGCCCCCTCTCCTTTATTATCACAAAAAGATTCGCAATACATGGAACAAAGAGTGTTATGACTATTAAACTAACAACTGTCTGTAAGTTATTCATTAATCCAACATCTTGTAATTGAAATAATCCTGCAGCACCATAATCTCTTCTAAAGAATCCCATCAGAAATGCCCTTGCTGCTTCTTTTGGTAACTCTAAGAAATCGACCACAATTGGAGAGAATAGTCTTTCGATTATGATGAGTATATTGTACTCATTCAAGAAAAACAAGAATAACGTTCCAAGTATAAAAATTGGAATTACTTCTTTTGCATACCACTCTAATCTCATTAGAGTCTTATACAGAATATTTGAGAATTTAGGTACTCTAAGGGGGGGCAATTCCATTATAAAATCTGAAGATTGTCCTTTAATTATTTTTGAGGATAGTGCTCCTATAATGACAAGCTGAAGTAAAACTACTGAGAAAATAAAAAGTAGCGCACAAAATGAAAGTGATGAAGCCATAGCGAAAATAACTGCTATTTGTGCAGAACAAGGGACCCCTAGTGCCAACAATAGCGTTGCAATGATTCTCTCCTTCTTTGAATCTAAAGTTCTTACTGTGATTGTAGCCATTGTAACACAACCACATCCTAATATCAAAGGTAGGATAGCCTTTCCATTTAATCCTAAAAACTTCAGGGGTTTGTTTCCCATTACTGCAAGTCGTGGAAAATAACCCGAATCCTCAAGAAGGCCAAATGCTATGAAAAATGTCAATACGATTGGAAAAATAATTGCTATTGCATATGTTAAGGCCATTGTGATTATTCCAAATTCTCCTACAAACATTCGAGAAATAAAATCATTGATAATATACTTTTCAAAAAGAATTTTCATTGATGGATTAATTATTTTTCCAAAAAGATTTTCTTCTAAAAATTCTACCATTATTTGTGCCCCAAGAAAACCAACAAATTCATACAGTAACAATACTATACTTAAAAATATTGGTATACCTGTAATAGGATTTAATGTCAGACTACTTAGTTTTTCTGATAGCTGCGTCTTTAAAATTTTTTCTTCTTCTTTAACTTTTCTTAAAATATGTAAAACTTCTTCTCTTCTTTTTTCACGGATATAATAAAAAAGGGGTACAGATATCGATTTTTTTGCATTTTGGATTATTTCTTTTGCTTCATTAATCTTTATTTGATCTTTTAGATTTTTTTCAGTAAATGATTCATCTGATAAAGCCATTATTGCTTTTCCCCTATTTCCAAATATTTTTGATAATTTATCAATGGAATCCTCTAACTTTCCATAATTCACTTTAACATGGGCTTTTGACGAGTTCAGGATAGTTTTCTTCATTTTGTCAATACCTTTGCCTTCTACAGCTACAGTTTCAACTACGGGAACACCAAGTATTTTTGACAATCTGTCTATGTCAATGAAAACACCTTTTCTTCTTGCTTCGTCAGCCATATTTAATACAAGGGTAAATGGCAATTCCAACTCAGAAAGTTCAGAAGATATCATTAGCGCTCTTTGAAGATTTTTTTCGTCTGCAACTTGGACCACATAATCTATAGTTCCAGAAATAAGAACATTCCTAGTAACTTCTTCATCTTCAGACATTGGGATAAGGCTATTTGAGCCAGGCGTATCTACTATGTCAATTTTTTTTAGTCCTAATAGTCCTTTACCTTTAGATAATTCAACTGTTGTTCCTGGATAATTAGATACAGTTACATATTTACCAGTTAGGTGCGAAAATATTACACTTTTGCCAACATTCGGACTTCCTACTAGTGCTACTATTGTACTCATCTGTTACCGCCTCCTCTTACAAATGTCACAATTGTTATCAGGATTACATTTTGGTATTTCTTTACCACAGGGACATATAGAAGGCCCCTCCATCATTTTACACAAAGCATCAGTAACTTCGTTAGAGATACAATGCTCCATTCTACATGCTTCATCATGAATTTTTTCTGGAGTAATATATAGATATTCAGAAAGGAATACTTCGACTATTCTGTGTTTTCTTTTAATTTTGTTAGCTATATTTAGTCCTTTTTTCGTCAATGTAACCCCTTTGTAAGGTTTATAAAAAATCAAGTCGTTTTTATTAAGTCTCTGAATCATCTCAGTTACACTTGATGGCGAAATTCCTAAACGCTGTGCAAGGTCTGTTGTTCTAGCTAAATTCTTCTCTAAAACTAAGTCCAGTATAGCTTCCAAATATTCTTCAACGTCCTGTTTTGGCATTAAATCAATGAATAGTTTCGGTTGACCTAATTTATAAATGTTTTGGTATACCAAAAATAAAAAAACTCAATCACTTGTCAACTAAATTACTATAAATGATGTCAGGTGAAAGTATATCCTTCAAGAGAAAATATGTTTTATTGTTTGGCTTAATTGTAAGAACTCGTATTATATCTTCCACTGTGTCTAAGTCGTAATATAAAGACTCAGAATAGTATACTTGAACAGGTATTTTTTTCTTAGTAAATTCTGAAAAATGTTTCTGAAAACTTTTTTCTCCAAATTTAAACTTAAATTTTTTATCTATAGGTAACATTATTGCTGAAGTGCCATCTCTATTTGAAGGGGATATAATTCCACTTTGAGTTTTGGATAAACGGATAAGATCTTTAATATTCCTTTCATTGATGAAAGGAAGATCTAATGGCAATATTAAAACTTTTTTTTCCTTTTCCTTTAGGATGTTTACCCCCTTTTCCAAAGCCTTGTTTAGATCTTCTTCATCTTCAAAGATTATTTTAACCCCAAGATCTTTGGGGATTAGCGCCATATTTTCTTTTTTTGTAAGCAAATAAATTTCAGTTTCTGGAAATTTTTTAAGTAATGAAATCATGTCTTCTATTAGCGCAATTACTAAGTATGTTTTATTTTTCCCTAAAATATTGCCTAATCTGGATTTAGAAACATTAACATATTTTAAAGGAAGGATTACAGGCAGGGTCATTCAATCATCCTATTCAAGACAAACTTAGACAGCTTTGTTCTATCATTTCTTGTCTTCATCAGTGTATTCGTCGTTAATACTTCTATGTCAAGTTCTCTCTTTATTCGTTCTGCTATACCCGATTCAATCGTGTCAATTATAAATATATCTAATAAATCTTCATAGTATTTTGCCACACCAAAAGAGTTTACTTCATGACCTAATGATTTCATCATTATAGCAAGAGGCCCCTTAATAGCTCTCCCTTGAATAAGTGGGGAAATTCCGATAACTTTTTTTTTTCTTATACGCCTCCGTATACTTTTAAGAGAAAGTATCGTACCTATACTCACAAGAGGATTGGAAGGCGGTATTATTATCCAATCAGAGCAATTAAGTGCATTTAGGAATTTTTCAGAGGGGTTTGCTTTTCCTTTGCCTTTATAAATAATCTTTTTGATATTTCCCTCAAGTTTTTTTATATAATACTCTTCGAAATGAACCGTATTATCTTCCATTTGAATATGTGTTTGAAAAAAATCATCTGTCATTGGAATTACAGGGATATTGATTCCGAATCTTTTACACAGTTCAGATGTTACTTCTGTCAAAGATTTCCCAGATTTTAAAAGCTCAGTTCGCTTTATGTGGACTGCAAGGTCTTTATCTCCAAGATTTATCCAATTCTCATATCCCAACAGTTTCAGATAATTCTGACATGTAAAAGTGTCTTTATTTATACCCCATCCTTTCTTAATATCAAGCTCTCCAGAAAGAGTATACATAAGCGTATCAACATCAGGAGATACATGTAATCCATAAATCTCAATATCATCACCAGTATTCGCAATAACTGAAAAGTTCTGAGTCACTCTAGAAAGACCATCAACAAATTTAGCTCCTCCACCCCCTCCGGAAAGAACAGTTATCAGTTTACCACCCATTAAGATGAATTACGTCATTTAAATTTCTTCTTTTTGGTTTTATTGGATCTTCGTCTGGCATTCCAATAATAAGAATCTCCTGTGGTAAAATATGATTGGGCATACCAAGAACATCTCGTATGTCTTCTGGACAAAAAAGAGGTGCGCAAAGCCATAATACTCCAAATCCTTTTTCTGTTGCCTTGAGTAAAATATTTCCTGAAGCTAATGCAACACTTTGTATGCCCATAATAAATTCTGCATTATCCCTCTCGTCTCCATATTTTTCCACCTTTGATGTATCAAAACACGGGAGAATAATGAACGGGGCATTGTTTATTCTTTCTTTTGATAAGTTAATCTTTTCTTCAATTTCATATTGAGTTTTTCCATCTTTTTTTAGATTGTTTATCCACGTTGAAGCCATTTTAGAAGATAGCTTTTCTTTAACTTCAATTGAATCTATTAATATAAATTCCCATGGCTGTAAATTATGGGCTGATGGAGCTTGAATTGCTGCTTCGATTAAGGATATCACGTAGCCCCTCTCAATTGAAATATTTTTGAATTTTCTTATTGTTTTTCTTTTTGTTATAGAATCAAAGCCCATATTCTCCTCTTTTCATCTGAAATATTTTTTGACTTCTTCTACAACGATCCCACCTAATGCAACTAACGCTATCAAGTTAGGTATTGCCATGAGTCCATTGAACATATCGGAGATATTCCAAACTATGTCTACATATGTAACAGATCCAAAAAATACTGTGAATAAGAATAATATTTTATATAAAGATTTATTCCTAATCCCGAAGAGATATTCAAAGCATTTTTCTCCATAGTATGACCACCCCAATATTGTTGAATACCCAAAGAGAACAGTACATAATACTATAACTATTGTCCCAAATATCCCTAAAGTTTGAGTAAACGCAGCACTTGTTAAAGCTGACGAAGTCAAATTATCGCCCCAAATATCAAGATTGCTTTCAAGAATTACAAATCCGGTCATTGAACAAATAATAATTGTGTCAATAAACACTTCAACTATGGCCAATGTTCCTTGTCTTACTGGGTGTGGTGTTTTTGCTGCAGAGTGTGCTATTGGTGCACTGCCCAATCCTGCTTCATTTGAGAAAATCCCTCTTGCAATACCAAATCTAATTGCCTTTGATACGGCAAAACCTGCTACTCCTCCAGTAAATGCTGTTGGTGAAAAGGCATGTCCTACAACAGACGCAAATACATAGGGAATTCTATCATAATGAAACAGGATAATTGCAGTTGCAACTAAGACATACAAGATACACATAAAAGGAACAAGAAAAGATGTGACCTCTCCTATTCGTTTGATTCCACCAAAAATAACAAGAGACGTAATAACTACTAAAATTATTCCAAGAATCGATGAAGTTGTAAATACTTCTCCAAAGACAGGCAAAGTAATTGCACTCCCTTTACCAATATTTGATATTAACACTAAGACAACAGAGTTGGCCTGTGCCATACTGCCAATACCAAATGAAGCAATGACTCCAAAAACAGAGAATAATATTGCCAAAATTTTTGCATCAATATTATATTTTTCTTTAAACCCTTTTTGGATATAATACATAGGTCCGCCTGAAAATTCTCCTTTTGGATTTTTTTCTCTATATCTTACTCCTAAAACAACTTCAGAGAATTTAGTGGCCATGCCGACTATTGAAGTAATCCACATCCAAAATAGTGCTCCAGGACCCCCCATTACAATCGCTGTGGCCACACCGGCAATATTTCCAGTGCCTACTGTAGCTGAAAGAGCTGTTGTTAGTGCATGGAATGAAGGAATATCTCCTTGGAGATCTTCCTTCTTAAAAATACATTCTAATAAATTTTTAATCGATAGTACTAGTCTTCTGAACTGAATGCCTCTTAATATAATAGTCAGATACAAACCAGTTCCAACAAGTAACAATATCATTATAGGCCCCCAGATAATAGAATCTAAAGTTCCTACTATATTTGAAAAAAATTCTAAAAAGCTCATATCAATCATAAAGCATTTATGTAATTCATTTAAAAATTTATCTAAAAATTAGTGGGCCCACTGAGATTCGAACTCAGGACCTCCGCCGTGTAAAGGCGACGTCATGACCAACTAGACCATGGGCCCGCTAGTTATCGTATAAAAGTTAATATATAAATCTTATGATTTTTTTCCAGTCATTGATTCAATATCTATTTGGAGGATGTATGTTTGCTCTATTTGTTTAAGCGAATAGTCAAAAGTATCCCCAAAATAATGAGATATTATTATATCCATACCTTTTCTTTTTTCTTTTAAATCAGAAACAAAGCGTACTCTTCCAAATCCTACAACACTTTTATATCTCATAGTACAGCTACAAATATTCTTAGATTTAACAAGTTCAGCATCTATATCGGCTTCAAAAGAAACATAATTATTCTTCATTAAAATATCTATTTTTTTCCCTATTTTAGAAGTATGCAAATAGATAGTATTATTTTTGTAACCAAAATTTAATGGAATGACATAAGGTATATTGTCTTCACATAAAGCGAGCCTTATAATTCTTGCCTTATTTAGAATATCCTCAATTTCATGAATATTTTTAATCTCTTTATCGGCTCTTTCCATAGAATAATTACTAAAAACTTCTATTTATGACTTTCGTTAACTTTAACAATTATACAAGACTACCTTAAACAATCCAATTAAAAAAATGAAGATCTCTTTGAATAAGTGGAGTATTAGACAAGGCTTATATACAAGGGGCAAGAGGGGGCCACAATGATTTCGCTATTAGTACTCTTAATTGTATTTTTATTAGTTGCAGTTAGACAAATAGGAAAACTCAAATTAGAGATATGGCATATTATGACTTTTGGTGCAATGACTTGTCTTTTGACAAGTCAGATAACGCCAATTGATGCCCTTAAATCGATTAATCTAGATGTGATCCTTTTTTTATTTGGAATGTTTGTAATAGGTGTCGGTCTTTAAGAAAGTAGTTATCTTTCGCATATTTCTTTTAATATTTTTAAGAGCGCAAAAAACTCTAATGAATTAATGATTTTGATATTATTTGTTGTATATTTTTATTTTGATATCTCTAAAGATATCAATAGTTTCATTTGAAATTAACTTTGATTTTAGATTAACTTATATATCGTTAGTTGCTTCATTACCTCTGCTTATACTGTCTAAACAAAAAATGAGGATTCTAAAAAATGTGGACTGGAAAACATTAATATTTTTTATTTCTATGTTTATTTTAATGCAAAGTGTATGGAACAGCGGATTTATTCAAAAACTAATCGCTAATATGAACATAAATATAACTAACTTATTAATGATCTATTGTGAGTATAGTACTAAGCCAGTTAATTTCAAATGTTCCGCTTGTTGCACTTTACCTGTCTATGTTGCTTGAAGCGGGTGCATCTTCAAAGGAGATCATAGCACTCGCCGCAAGTAGCACGATTGCAGGAAATTTATTCATCCTAGAGGCTGCAAGCACAGTTATTATAGTTCAAAATGCTGAAAAAAGGTCAAATGAAACTATCACATTTTTAGAATTTGCAAAGGCGGGAATTTCATTAACAATTCTCAGTGCAGCGGTATATTATGCATATCTATCATTATTCTGACGTACATTTTACTATTCCACGTTTATGGAAATATTTTTGGTGATATTCTTCTGCCCTATAAAATATATTTTTGGGTAGTATTTCTGTAACTATTTTACTACGTAATTTACCAGATTTTTCAAGTTTCTCCATGTATTTCAAAGCTTTACTTTTTTGTTCATTATTGTGATAAAACACAATAGACCTATATTGGCTTCCTATATCTAAACCTTGCATATTCAGGGTAGTTGGATCATGGATATTCCAAAATATTTCTAGTAAAGCATCATAAGAAACTATATTTGGATCGAATTCTATTAGAACAGATTCTGCATGTCCTGTTACATCCTTACATACTTCTTCATAAGTAGGATTTTTTGTGTAACCGCCAGAATATCCGGCCTGTGTAGAAATGACACCCTTAATCTGGCAAAATACAGATTCTACTTTCCAAAAACATCCAGCAGCAAACGTCGCTTTTTCAATTTCCGCCATAATTGTAACAATCATTACAGTTATTTAACTATAGTTCTTATAGGTAAGAATCAAAAATAATACTGAATACATATTTAAAAGAAAAATAGAAATAAAAAGTTTTAGTACTCCTCACATAGTCTTTCAAAGTATGCTGTTTCATGATTACAAGAGGGACAAATTTCTGGTGGTTCATTGCCTTCATGTATATATCCACATTTTCTACATACCCATAATACTTTTTCTTTCTTTTTGAAAAATGTTCCTTCTTGTAGCTCTTTTAACAGTTTAATATATCTACTCTCATGGTGCTTTTCTGCTATTGCAATTGCCCTAAGTCTCTTTGCAATATCCTTGAATCCTTCCTTTTCTGCAATATCTGCAAATTCAGGATACATATGTGTATATTCGTAATTTTCACCTTCAATAGCTCCTTTTATGTTTTCTATAGTGTTTCCAAGAACTAATGGTGCTTCTGATTCAACTATTATTTTTGTAGGATTTCCATCTTCTTTTATGTCATTTATCATTCTAAAGAGCCACTTTGCATGCTCTCTTTCATTTTCTGCTGTTAGTAAAAAAAGCTCAGAAATCTGCTCATATCCTTCTTTCAAAGCAATCTTTGCATAGATAGTATATCTATTCCTTGCCATGCTTTCTCCAATGAAAGCTTTGGTCAAATTTTCTATTGTTTTAGTCATTATACCCCCAATTAATATTCAATCGAAACACTATTAAATATTTCTATTGTTTTTCTATAAACAATTAGACACTCATTACTCAATTTTTTTATAGATTCAATTAATATGATTTTAAAGAATAGCCATTTCAATTATTTATTTTTTTATTAGATAAGTTATTTAAATTTAAATTATAAAAAAGATTAAGGTGTATTTAATGATGCCTCTTGACGGAATTAAAGTAATTGACTTTACGGGAGCTTTATCTGGGCCTTACTGCAGCATGCTTTTAGGGGATATGGGTGCAGAAGTAATAAAAATTGAGAGGCCAAGTAGAGGGGATGATTCTAGAAGTTGGGGCCCTCCATTTATACGTGATAATTTAAGTACTTATTTTGTAAGTATTAATAGAAACAAAAAAAGCATTAGTTTGAATCTAAAAGAATCTGAAGCAATAGAAATCGTAAAGAAATTAATAAAAGATGCAGATGTTTTATTAGAAAACTTTAGACCTGGAGTTATGGAAAAGCTCGGTCTTGGATACGAAGAAATGAAAAAAATTAACGAAAAATTGATATATTGTTCTATTTCTGGATTTGGTCAGAATGGCCCATATAAATTCAAAACTAGTTATGATCTTATATTACAAGGCATGGGGGGGCTTATGAGTGAGACAGGCGAATCAAACGGCGGCCCAGTTAAAATCGGTATTGCGGTAACAGATATTTCTGCAGGAATGTTTGCATGCTATGGAATTCTTAGTGCCATAATTGCAAGATGTAAAACAGGAACAGGGCAGTTTATTGATATTTCTATGCTAGATTGTCAAGTTTCGTGGCAGACTTATTTTGCTACAGGATATCTTTTTTCTGGAATAATTCCATCAAAAACAGGAAGTGCACACTCCCTTATTTGTCCCTATCAGTCTTTTAAAACTAAAGATATTTTCATTAACATTGCTGTTGGAAATGAAGAAACATGGAAAAAATTTTGTGAAGTATTAGAAATAGATATCGCTGAAGATGAAAAATACTTCGATAATGGAAAAAGACTAGAGAATAAAGATCAGCTTGTAAAAATAATAGAAGATAAACTTTCAAAGAAATCAGGAGAGGAGTGGTTACATCTTCTTGAAAAATCGGGAGTTCCTTCTGGTCCAATATACACAATCGACAGATTATTAAATGACTCACAAGTTTTACATAGAAAAATGATTGAAGAAGTTACTAATCCTCTATATGGAACTATTAAAATTCCAGGATTGCCAGTTAAATTATCTAATACAAAAAGCATGATAAAACTATCCCCTCCTGTATTAGGGGAACACACCGATGAGATACTAAAAAAACTGGAATATACAGATGAACAAATAGAATCTTTTAGAATAAGAAAACTCATCTAACATACTCTTGGAACAGGATCTGCAACAGGAGCCTCTAAAATTCTTTTTCCTCCTATTGCTGTTTCAAGTAATACTTTTTCCCCTTTTTTTACTTCACCGATAATGGTAGCATTCTTACCAAGTCTATCTTTTCTTAAGATATCAATGACTGAATCTGCGTCTTCTTGACTAACAGAAATCAATACTTTACCTTCACATGCAATCTCCATAAAGTTTAATCCCAGTATATCACATATAGCCGCCACTTCGTCCCTCACTGGAATTTTATCCTCTTTAATTTCTATTTTTACATGAGATTTTTTTGAAAATTCATTTAAAGCATTAGCAATACCCCCTCTTGTGGGGTCTTTCATTGCATGAATTTGAAATGGAAGAATCTTTTCTATCATTTTGTTTAGAGGGGCAACATCAGATTTTATATTTGATAAAAAAGGGATATCCTCTCTAACAGAAAGCATTGCCGCCCCATGGTCCCCTACAGTTCCAGAAATTATAATTAAATCTCCTACTTTAAGATTTTGATCAGAATGCAGATTTTTTGTGAATCCAACACCAGATGTGTTTATGAAGAGATCGTTTCCTGCAACTTTAGTATCTCCTGTAATCAAAGGAACTCCTGCTTCCTTTAATGTATCATCCATAGATTTTATAATTTTTTTAAATTGATTTGTGGGGAATCCTTCTGGGAGTATTACCCCTGAAGAGATGGCAAGAGGTTTTGCACCCATAACTGCAACATCATTAATTGTTCCAGAAACAGATAATCTACCAATATCTCCTCCTGGGAAAAAAAGAGGCGTTACGGTATGTGAATCTGTTGTAAAAACAATATGTCCGTTGCAAAAAGGTATTGTGCCAGAATCGTCCATATCTGATAGACCCAATCCTCCTATAATTTTGTTAAGAGAGAAACCATTTACATATAGAGACTTAATCATTGCCTCCATCATTTCCCCTCCTCCGCCATGCTCAGATTTAATAATATCTGAATTAAATTCTCCCATATGTGCTTAGGAATATAGGAAAACTTTATAAACATTATCAAAGCTTTAAGCCATATATAATGGTGATTATATGTCAATTTGGCAAGCTAGATCAAAAAGAAAGCCGACTGGTGGACGACTTACACGTTCAAGAAAAAAACTAAAGAGAGAACTGGGTAGAGAATCAACATTTACAGTAATTGGAGAAGTCAGCAAAAAAAAGGTAAGATGTTTCGGGGGAACCGAAATAATTGAGCTAATGAGGGCTGATTATTCTAATCTTTTGACCAAAGAGGGGTACAAAAAAGCTAAAATAACAGGTGTTGCAGAAAATCCGGCAAACAGACATTTTGTAAGAAGAAGTATAATTACAAAAGGTGCAATAATTACTACTGAGTTTGGTAAGGCAAGGGTCACCTCAAGACCCGGGCAAGATGGCGTAATTAACGCTGTTTTAATCGAATAATTTCTTTTTAGGCTAATATAACGTCTTTTTTAGAGAAAAGTTTAAATAAGATTCTTTATTAGTAATTTTAACTTTATTTTGCCTTTTTTGGCAATCAAGGAGGTATAATTATGAGAGAGCCGGAAGAACTTCCCCTTGCACCTCTTGAGAGGCTGTTAAGGAAAGAGGGGGCTGAAAGAGTATCGGAAGATGCATGCAAAGTATTGGGTGTAGCTCTTGAAGATTATTCAAGGATAATCGCAAGAAAAGCTAAAGACTATTCTGCTCATGCTAAAAGAAAAACAATAAAGGCAGAAGATATCGAACTAGCCTTAAGAGACCTAAATATTTAATTTTTTCTTATACTACTGAAAATTAAATATTTGGTAGCTTTTTCGATCTAATAGTTTCCCCGATTGGTGAGACAAATGCAAAAGAAAATTAAAAAATGTGCTTATTGTCAGACAGATTTTGATATAAAAGATAAGAATCGCATAGTATTAGAACTATGGAAAGATAAAAAACACCTTACTCGACTTTACTTCTGTAGTAAGAATTGTTTTGTATCCTTCTTAAAAGATAAAAAAGTTATATGAGGCAGTATATGTCTAAGGAAATGCTAAAAAGTTTTAGAAGATCTTTTCTTGAGCAGAAATATAGATTTGATCTTGGTAGACAATTTTTAGTTTACGTAAACTTTGCACTCCTTATAATTGCAGCATCTGATAAAATAAAATTAATAATTGATTTAAAGACAACTGAACTTTTATTAATACTAGTTCCTTTGTCTTTCATAGCAACTTACATATTGGGATATATTTTAGACAAATTCGTTAAGTTTTCGCAGGCCACCCAGATGGTAGAGGCTAAAAGAAGCCCTTACACCATGATGACTCAAGAAAAACTTGACAAAATTATAGAATTACTCGAGAAATAATGGGAAAAACTTATATTCAAACAGTGTTATAACATTATATTATTAGGGGATATTATGGGTAAAGTTGCAGCAACTAGATTAAGAGATAAAATGATTGTAACAGAACAAGGACATGAAATAGGTACTCTTTTCGATGTGGTTATTAATGAAGATACTGGAGAGCTTATAGCTCTTGTCGTTGAGCCTACAACTGAGGTTATCTTAGACAATATGATAACAGACAAGGAAAACTTAGTTCTTGTACCTTTTAGTGCTGTTAGGGCAGTAAAGGACTTTATTATTGTTGATGTTCGAAGAATTCCAAAGAAGAGTGAAAGAGTAGGGATGTTTGCAAAAGTTCCCGAATAAATTATTTTTTAATTTTATTAATTAATATTTTGTTAACAATAATTTAAAACAATGGAAAAAATAATAGCCCCCATTAGGGTCATTTTATTATCTCCATTTTTTAAAATAATTAGATTAACCAATGTAAGTAATTTGAAGTATAAAAATGTTAAGATTATCATATATAAGGCGGGATTCATTCCATTTAGTCGCATGAATATTATTTTTCTCCTGATTTATACCTCTAATTCTAAATAATAGTATTAGACAATGTCCATATGTTTAATAATAAATCTCCTAGGGATTCATCATTTATTGATAGATAAGTTGGCGATATAGTTGGCATTATGAATGCATATCTAGTATTTTATTTAAAATAGTTAGAAAATAGTATTAATTAAATAACTCTTGGGAGTAAAATATATTAAGGTATCAGAAAATTTGTCAAAAGGAGGAACAATCATGAAAAAGGAAAAAATTAAACAACAACAAAAGAGTCAGAATAAGTTTAGATCTGAAGGAACTAACATGATTATTGGTATAGGTCTAGGCATTATATTTTACTTAATATTTGGAAACTACATACTCTCAGCTATAGCGGCCATAATAGCAGTGACAATTTTGGGTATTGGAAGTAAAAATGACTAGATGTCATAAAGTTTTCTCTGATTCCTCATATTTTTTATATTATCTAAAGTTTTCCATTCAGTCCTGACAAAGTCGGGGAATCTATTATTTAATCTGTAATAATCTTTTAGAAAATTTACAGTTTTAGGATCGCTAGGATACCCACTACCAATTGAAACATCAACATCTTCTTCTATTTTCTTTATGAGTTCATCTCTTTTTACTTTTGCGAGTATTGAAGCTGCTGCAACTACAGGATATTTATCTTCTGCTTTATGGGAAGCTATAACTTCGCACGAAGCAAATTCATCTCCAAGCAATTCTTTTAAATTCCCAGAAAATCTATCTGAATTCACATCACATGAATCACATATGACTTTTTTCATAGAAGTTTTAAGTTCGAGAATGGCCTCTTTAAACGCAAGAAGCTCGATGTAGTTAAGACTAAATTTCTTCATTTCTTTATTGAGAAAAGATGGACTTAATATTTTAAAAAAATATTTTCCAGGAAGATTTACAATTTCCAAGTAAAGTTCTTCTCTTTTCTTTTGAGAAAGTTTTTTTGAATCCTTAACTTTTAAGGATTCAATTAAATAAAGTTTATCTTCAGGCAATGAAAAAGAAGCAACTACAAGTGGGCCTATGACTGGCCCCCTACCTGCTTCGTCTACCCCACATATCTGCATTAGCCTAAACCTCCGCAGAGAGTAAAGCATGTCTAACAGCTTTGACTCCAGTGAGACCTATTAATTCTGTCAAAAAATCTTTAATTTCTTTGGAATCACCTTTTAGGATAAACACTTCTAAACAGTTTTTAGCATCAAGATGTGTATGTAAAGTAGTTTCGATTACATGTTCATACTTATGATGTATCGTATTCAATGGGCTTTCTGATTTCTTATTTGATATGACCATACCAGTGACTACCAAAGGCCCTTTTTCTTTCTCCCACACTTCAGTTGTTATATAATTCCGCAATGCTTCTCTAATAATTTCAGATCTAGTTGAAAATCCCTTAACAAGAAGTAATTTATCTAGTTTATCCAACAATTCATCATTTATTGACATGCTTATAATAGACATCTAATCCCTTCAAATTATTGTTATTTATTAATTAATGACTTTATACTTAAAATCCCTAAATAAGAAGTTCCCGAAACAAGAACTATTGTTGCCCCAGATGGTTGATTTAGCAAGAAAGACATTCCTATTCCAAGTAACATATATGATATTCCAATTAAAGTAGATAATGCAATCATTTTTTTGAGACTATTTGTGAAAAGACTAGCTGTAGCTGCTGGGAGAGTCAAGAGTGCCATTGCTAGTATAATTCCTACAACACTTACTAACACCACAACTGTCAATGCAACAAGAGATAATAAAATAATGTAAGTCTTCATTACAGGGACATTGGCTACCTCAGAAAACTCTTCATCAAAAGAAAATGCTAGAAATTCATTATATCTTATAAAAATTATTAAAACAATAATAGCATTTAAGAATATCATGGTGTATATATCAATTCTAGAAACAGTAAGAATATTTCCAAAGAGATAGCTTGAAAGATCTGTCACATATCCAGGAGTCATGTAAATCATAAAAATGCCAAATGCCATGCCAATAGCCCACATTGCCCCAATTAGGGTATCCTCGCGCTGATACGTTTTTTTTGAAATTACTCCAAGTATAGAACTTGAAATTACACTAAAAATAATTGCGGTAAATAGTGGATTGTAGCCTAAAAATAATCCTAATCCTATACCTCCAAACGCAGCATGAGAAATTCCGCCAGATATAAAGACTAGTCTCTTAACTACAACATATGAACCAATTATTCCACAAGCAATTGCAGCTAATATACCCGCTATAACTGCATTCTGAAAAAAAGCATACTGAAATACCATTAATCTTCATGCTCCTTTAAGACTCTATGAGGTATTCCATGCCCTATTAATTCTACTGGGCACCCATATAATTTTTCAAATACATCTAGAGAAATACTTTTTTCTCCATGATAATATAGTGTTTTGTTGATGCAGCATATTGTCTTTACATGAGAGGATATTGCACCTGTATCATGGGTAACTAAAACAATTGCCATTTTTTCTGAAAGTTTATGAAGGAAATCATAAAAATTTGTTTCTGCTTGAATGTCTATGTTAGCTGTTGGTTCATCAAGCAATAATAATTTTGGCTCTGTTGAAAGAGCTCTGGCAATTAAAGTTCTTTGGAATTGCCCTCCGGACAATTTACCAATTTGGGTATTCTTAAGATCTGAGATCCCCATTATTTTCATAGCATTTTCTGCAATATCCATATCTATTTTAGAATATCTTCTCAAAAAATCAGTATGGCCAATTCTTCCACTGAGAACTACTTGTCCAACACTTATCGGAAAATTTCTATCTATATGGGCATACTGCGGCACATATCCTACATATTTTCTTCCCTCTTTAGGGGATTTATTGAAAAGAAACACTCTACCCTCTGTAGGAGTAAGTAAACCAAGTATTATTTTCAATAAAGTTGATTTTCCGCTACCATTTGGGCCAATAATACCAATAAAATCATCGTTGTAGATATTGAGATTAATATTCTCTAATACTCTATGATCTCCATAATCAAAAGATAGATTTTCTATTTTTATAATCTCATTTTTCATGTTCTACTTCTCCTTTATTTTAATAGCAGTTATTTTAAGATTTTCTATATAATTCTCAGCTAGAGGATCTATAACTTCTATTTTTCCATCAATTTCTTTTGAGATTATCTCAGCTGCTTTACTACTAAATCCCGGTGAAATAAATATTGTTTTGAGATTATTTCTCTCTGCTTCCTTGATTATACTTACAATTGATTGCAAAGTTGGCTCTTTTCCTTCGATTTCAATAGCAATTTGCGTTAGATTATAGTCTCTTGCAAAATACCCCCATGATGGATGAAATACCATAAATGATCTATTTTCAATTATTCTAAGTTCTTTTGTAATCAAAGTATCTGCTTCATCTAATCTATGAGTATATATGTCTCTATTTTTTAAGTAATAATCTTTATTCTCTGGATCAGCCATTACAAGGCCTTCATATATATTTTGAACCATTATTTTTCCATTTCTTAACGATGTCCAAATGTGAGGATCTTTTCCTCCCTTAATTTCAGTTTCATTTCCATCTATGTGTCTCTGTGATTTAGCTTCTATTAATTCAATTCCTTTAGAACTATCTATAATAAGCATTTTTTTATTTAAATCTCTAATTTTAGCCATAGATTTTACTTCAAACTCTATGCCTGAGCCAATCATAACGTAAACATCTGCTTTAGATAATTCTTTCAATTGGCTTGGCTTTAAGTCTGCATTGTGCGGATCACTTCCTTGTGGAACTAATATCCATACACTAACTTTTTCCCCTCCAATTGCCTCAATCATTTCTTTTTGAGGGAGTATAGACGCATAAACAATGAGCCTATCGCTAAAATCTGTTTTTTGATTTATACATCCAAGCGCTAAAATTAGAATAAATATTGCTAAAATTGATAAAAAATATTCTTTAATAACATCTCCTCTACCAAATTATATATGTAATAATATTTAAATTTATCTATAATAAAAATTAATAAAAAATATATAACAATTTAATAGACTAATTGGCTATAGATCCTATTAATTTTGATACAAGTATTTGTGAATGATTATATTGGAGATTTAGTGCTTGTGGCCATTATATCATCCACCTTTTCTCATATTCTAATAACTTTTTTCTTAAATTTAATAAGTCATTTATACTGGATCTAACTGTGTGACACACGTTTATATAGAAAAAATTGCAAAGTACAAGATTAATAGTTATCGAATATAATTAATTTTATGTCTAAGTATAATCTAATTTAGCCCTTATAAGTACATAAAATATATAAATAGTTTTTAGAATGAATTTTTTATAATCAAGTGATTAAAATGATACTTAAGATAGGATTACCGAAGGGTAGTCTAGAACAGTCTACCCTTAACATGTTTAAAAAAGCGGGGTACTCAATTAACATTTCTTCTAGATCATATAAACCTTCAATTGATGACCCAAATATCGAGTGTTTGTTAATTAGAGCTCAAGAGATACCAAGATATGTTGAAAAGGGAATAATTGATATCGGCCTAACGGGATTAGATTGGGTAATAGAAAATAATGCGGACATTGTAACAGTTGGTAAATTAATTTATGCAAAACAAGGTTTAAAACCTGTAAGATGGGTTTTAGCTGTATCTGAATTTTCAAAGATTAAGGCCTTAGAGGATTTAAATGGGAAAAGAATTGCAACTGAGGTAGTTAATATTACGAAAAAATACTTATCAGATAAAGGATTAAATGCTTCTGTAGAATTTTCTTGGGGAGCTACAGAAGCTAAAGTTCCGGAACTTGTTGATGCAATTGTAGATCTTACTGAAACTGGATCATCGCTCAAGGCAAATAATCTTAGAGTTCTTGATACAATTTTAGAATCTACAACTGTGCTTATCAGTAACAAAGAGTCTTGGAAAAGCAGCTGGAAAAGGAAAAAAATTGAAGATCTTTTTTTATTGCTTAAAGGTGCATTAGCCGCAGAATCAATGGTCGGCGTAAAAATGAATGTACAAAAGGTAAATTTAGATGAAGTAGTATCTGTATTGCCAGCTTTAAGAAAACCTACAATATCTAATTTGAGTTCTGACGGATGGGTGGCAGTTGAAACAATTGTCGATGAAAAGATAATTAGGGGATTAATCCCAAAACTGAAGAATGCTGGCGCAGAAGGAATAATTGAATATTCATTAAACAAAGTAATATATTAAAATTATTTATTTTTTAATTGGCTTAATAGGCTCTATAGATGATCTTGAAATTGGTTGTTGGGATGGCCTAATATTTTGTTGTTGAGAAGGTCTAGACACCTTTCCTTTAATATTGAAAGTTCTACCGCCACTTCCGCCTTTTCCTCTGATTAATATAATCAAAAGTATTGCCACTATAATTGCAAGTAATATCTCAATTATTGTATGAATAGAAAACTTAGTTAAGCTTTCTCCGCCAGATCCAGAAACGCCACCAAGAATTCCTCCAAGCGGTCTATTGGCTGCATTCATAGCATCTTCACATAATTGAACTGATTGGCAGTCATTAATTTCAGTGTAGAGCGCCTTTGCCTCCGAATAGTATGAAACTGCATTTTTTAGGTCTCCTGTAAAGAATTTGTTTTGACCCTGCATGAATTTATCATTAGCTTCCATTCTTTTGATTAATTTATCAATCTCTTGTACAACTAATATGTTATTATTTTCTTGATATATTTCTCTTGCTTGAAGTAAAGATATTTTTGCATTTTCATAATCGCATGCATCGTAATATAATCTTCCCTGGTCATAAAAGTTCTTACCAACGTTCTTTACCGTCGCACTAATTTCTCTAAACATGTCATAATCTGCGCCATATTTATCAGAATAAATTAGTCTAACCCTAATAACTTGAGTTCCAATAGGGGCCTCATAAGAAGCTCGAATATAAAGCGAGCCAGTAATTTGCCCCCCAGGTGGCAAAACACTTTGATTGACCGGGGGGTCAATAATTCCTTTAACCATGGGGGTGTCTTGGACTACGGTCATTTTAAGATTATACGCAGATTCAGTATTATTGATATTACTAATCCTAAACGGAATGTTTGGCAAATACGGAACTACTAATTCTACTTCACAAACACCCTGTTCTATATCTATTTGATATCTATCAAATTCAAGAGTTATCAATGGATCATTTCTTTTAATTTTTATTGTAGAGAATACAGTCAATAATGAAGGTTCACAGCCTTCCCTACACCCCCCTATTCCAGTAGCCACGACTATAGGGAGTAAATATTCCCCGCTTAATGCCTTTGTAGTAACTTTCACTACTAAAATAACACTTGATTCTTGTTCAGGATCCATCCTGACAGGAAATAATTTCTTTCCTTCTATTACTTGAAAAGCAGCTTTTGCTTCCTTTGTCATAGAATCTTCATCAATGTAAGCAAGTGTATCCCACATTACATCGTTTACAGTATTTTTTACCTTTACAGTTACTTTAAGTTCTTGATTTGGTGTTGCTTCGGTAGCATAATCCAATGAAACTTGGGGCATTAAATTTTTCGTGCCTTCTTCCGGAGCAACAATTAATGCTCCAAAATTAGAAAATAATACTAATAATATTAAAATACTCGTTATTGATTTATTCATACTATATAAGTAAGACATTAAATTCTTTATAAACTTTTGTATATGGTATGACATAGTTTAATACACATATTATTTATATTAGGACCATCTAAAAAGTTTTAAATAGTACTAAGTACAATAGTTTGGTGATATAAATGGTATCTAATCTCCAAGAGCAGATGAAGGCTCAAAAGATGAACATTAACGAAAGAATGTCAAAAATAGGGAAAAAGATTGCTATCGGAAGTGGTAAAGGGGGAGTTGGAAAATCCGTTGTTACATCTCTTATTGCCTCATATCTTGCAAAACAAGGGAAAACTGTAGGAATACTGGATCTGGACATTACTGGTCCTAGTATACCTATGATGTTTGGGATAAAAGATAAACCAATTGCTGGTAGCTCTGGCATAATGCCTGTGGTAACTGAAAGTGGGATTAAAGTAATGTCTATGGGTTTACTTTTGTCAAATAATGAAGATGCTGTAATCTGGAGAGGTCCTCTGATTAGTGGTGCAGTATCACAATTTCTTGCAGATATCGTATGGGAAGAACTAGACTACTTACTATTCGATCTTCCTCCTGGAACAAGTGATGTCCAACTTACCCTAATGCAAAATATCAAATTAGATGGATTTTTAGTAGTTACTTCACCACAAACTCTTGCTTCTACCATTGTAAAAAAGGCAATAGCAATGGCAGAAGAGTTGAATGTCAAAGTACTGGGGGCTATAGAAAATATGTCATATGCGACATGCCCTGACTGTGGTAGCAAAATTAGGCTCTTTGGCGATAGTAAAGAAAACAATATGGGAGTCCCTATAATAGGCACAATACCAATTGATCCACAGATATCAAAATTATGTGATGATGGAAAAATTGAAAATTATGAAATTGACCTGGGAGGTACATATAAAATTTTGGAAGGATTGTAATGCCTGCTAAAATAAAATGTGTTGTAGATAACAATGTCAAACTCTCCTCAAATTTTTGGGGAGAGCATGGAATTAGTTTTTTAATTGAAAATAAGGAAAAAATTTTATTTGATACAGGAAGGAGTTTTGAAGCACTTAATCATAATCTCGAAGTATTGGGAGAAAAAAAAGAAGATATATCCAAGATTTTCTTAAGTCACGGGCACTATGACCACACTGGAGGCCTAATTGAGTTAACAAAACACTGTAATGCAAAAATATTTGCCCACCCTTCTATCTTTGAAAAAAAATATAAAAAAACATCTTTAGGACCAAAGTATATTGGTGCGCCATTTAAGGAAAAAGATCTAAATAACATCACTCTTACAAAAGACAGTATTGAACTATCAAAGAATATATTCACTACAGGGGAGATTGAACGTACTTTTAAATTTGAAAAGGTGTCCGACTTATTCCAGAAAAAAATCAAATCCGAATATATTCATGATGAAATAATAGATGATCAGGCTTTAATTATCAAAACTAATATTGGGGGGATTATAATCCTTGGGTGCAATCATTCCGGGCTACTAAATACAATTGAACATTCAAAGGACTTAATAGGAGATGATGTTTTCTTAGTGCTTGGGGGCACTCACCTAGTTTCTGCTGATGAAACTAGACTTTCTAAAACAATAGACTATTTAAAAAAATATGGCATTACTTTATTTGGATTCCATTGCACAGGGGACTATGCTTCGTTTAAGCTTCACTATGCACTCGATAAAATGTATTGTAGGGGATATACTGGATTTGAAGTATTAACAGAATTTGAAGGATATCACTTGGGAGAAGATACAAAGTGCCAATAATCATTTAATAATTTTTAATTAGTTCCATGAATAGTAGTGAAATAATCCCAAAAAATAATTACTTTTTTATAGTTTAGGACTTATTAACTCTTATGAAGGGTTTCAAAAAACGACAAAATATTAAAACAGACATAAGGCTTTTAGATGAATTAATTATCACTGGAATCCCTAGAGATTCGTTCATTGTTTTACTGGGAGAAGGTGGAACAGGCAAATCCGCCATAGTAGGGGAATTGTGCTATAGATTTCTTATAAAAGGAGAACCTGTGATATATGTAGCGCTTGACAATTCTCCGTCTTCTGTTTTTTCGGATATTGAGAGTCTTGGCTGGGACTTAAGCCCATTTTGTGAAAAAGGACAATTAAGATTTTTAGATTGCTATTCCTTTAGGATGAAAGTAGATTATGATGAAAAGTGCATTACTGTATTAAGAGAACCTGATGATTTGCCCAATTTTACTGACAAATTAGTAAGTCTGATGGATGGACTTAATATGAATGAAAAAGGTTTAGTAGTAATAGACTCCCTTACTGAATTCATGACACTATCGGATCCTTCTCAAGTTGTAGAATCTGTAAAAAATTGGAGAGCTAGAGGGGCAAAAGAGCGAAATGTATTATTTGTTTCAACTCTTCACTTTGGACTTAAAGCTTTTGAAGGATTTGCCGATGTATTTGATTATATTGTAGACGGCATCGTTGACTTAAGATACGATCCAAATTATATGGATCAGGATTTATTGCTCAAACAAATACGAGTTAGAAAAATCAAAGGTTCGGATCATTATACAAACTGGGTTAACTTTGTCATACAGAAAGGGGGATTAAAGTCCCTTATAATAGAAACTGGAAAATCAAAAAAGAAAAATTTAAAAAAATCATAAAATGATTAAATTATCAATTAATGCTCAATTTATGGTGTGTTTATGAAAAAACTATTCAAGTATTATCCTGAGGACTTCAAAGATCTGCCTGTAAAAGTAATCCATATGGATTTAGTTTTTGATATTTATGACAAATACACTAATGTATCATCTAAACTTAAGGTCAAATCACTTAATTCTCCACTATCAAAAATTGAGTTGAATGCTAAAAATCTGGAAATATTGTCTCTATATGTTGAAAATTATGAAACAAGCTATGAGTATAAAAAAGAGGACCATATTATTGTTATACATTTTGAAAATCCTATACCTCCCACCACCGAAGTAGTTATATGTACTGAAAATATCTGTAGGCCTTCTAAAAATATTTTAGAGGGATTATATTACGATGAAACTCCTCCAGGATCTCCGCCTCAGCAAATTACTCAATGTCAACAGTGGGGATTCCAAAGAATCGTACCATGTTTTGATGATATGATGGCAAAATGCACTTATACGACCACCATAATTGCCGATGAAAGATATACTAATTTAATCACAAATGGAGATGTAGTTGAAGAAAGACATTCAATTGGAGGTGGACGAGACAAAATAAAATATGCCAATATGGTAACTCCGATGGCCCCTTATCTTTTCTTTTTAGGTGTTGGAACTTACTCAACTTTTAAGAGGGAATTTGAATACCCAGATGGCCATAAATTTATGTTAGAATTACTTGTACCCCCAAATTCAAAAAAAGAAGTAGCAGAAAAATCGTTGGATGTTTTATACAACTGTGTGATCTGGACATATCTATTTTCTGGACCAAAACAACATGAAAAAATAGATATAAGAACTGAAATGATGTCATTAATAGAAGAAAGAGAAAAATCTAAAATAAATGGAGATACTCAAAAACTAGAATCGATAAGACAGAAACTGTTTAAATTGGATTCTCAAATAATTCCAGGTTACAAATATACCGGCACAGTATACCGAGAAATTGGAATGCAAAATTCAGACTATGGCGGTATGGAAAATGTTGGTAACACAACAATTAGCACGAATAGGATAATGCCATTCGAGGATATGACAGATAGTGGATTTGAGTATATGGCTTCTGTCAAAATTCACGAATACTATCACAATTTAAATGGCTCTGAAGTTACTGGAAAAGACCCGTTTCAAATTTGGTTAAATGAGGCAGTAACCGTAATCATTGAAAAAAAATATCATGAGTTTCTTTTTGGAAAAGACTATGGGCGATTAAAAACTGTGTTAACACTATTGGCCCCAAGCAACGGAACTTTCGCATTAGACCAAGGCGCCTCTGTAATGCCTATACTTCCCGAAGGTTTCAACGATCCAAATGAATTAATTACTGGTGTTACTTATGTCAAAGCACCCGAATTTGTAAAAATGATTGAAACTTTTATGGGAAAAGATGTATTTGCCGAGGGTTTAGATCTTTATCATAAAAGATTTAGCCATAGAAATGCAACAACTGAAGATTGGATTAGGGCAATGGAAGAAGTCTCTGGAATTAACTTTTCAGAAATGGCAAATCAATGGTTGAAACAAACAGGATTTCCCACTTTAGAGATTAAATCAAATTACAATGAAAAAACCAAAAGATTGAATGTTGAACTAAAACAGATAGTACCTATGGAAGAAGCTTTATGGACATTTCCTTTAAAACTTGCAATTTTAAATAAAGAAGGAGATGAGATAATTGAAGAGATTATAAGAATTGATCGCTATGAAAATACCATTGTGTTTGAAAACATACCTAAATCTCATTTTTTATCTCTAAATAGGGACTACTCTTTCTATGGAAAAATAAATTTTGAAATTACATTAAATGAGATAATTGATCAAATAAGAAAGGATAAGAATATTATTGCGAAATACATCATGTTTTACAAACTTCTAGATAAAGAAAAAATGAGACTATTAAATAATACAAAACTCAAACCACGTGAAGAAATAATTGATATCTATTTCGAACTTATTTCTGATGAAAAATTAATGGAGAATGTGGGGGGGCAATTTCTTACGATATTTGAATCAGTGGACGATAAGAAATATGCAAATCATTATACAAAAATGTACGATGTAAAAATGAGAATAATGAAATCAATTGGAAAAAAATACAAAAATGAATTTTTAGAAATATATAATAAGTATAATGTTACGTGCCTAGGTAATAGCTACATTGAAACTAAAAGCTTGGAAATAAAAATGCGGCAAGTAAAGAACCTTGCCTTGGCTATATTAGCCACTACAGATACCCGAGAGATACATAAGATAATAAAGGAACAACTTGAAAAATCAGAGTCAGCAACAGATAAGTTAACAGCTTTCTCTTTATACCTAAACAGTTCTGCAAAAGATAAAATGGAAGTTCTAAAATCTTTTGAGGAAGTGTCCAAAAAGAATCTTGTAAGTTGGGAATCTTTCCTTGCAACTATTGCATCAAACAGCAGCAGAGATACCATTGAGATAATTAAAAGAATCCAAAATTCTGATTCATTTAGGATTGAACAATCAAACGACCAAAGGGCATTATATGTTCAATTTGCCCATAATAGAAAGAAATCCTTAGAGACTGAAGAAGGTAGGGAATTCTTAAAAGATGTAATCATAAAATTAGCTAAAATAAATGAATACACAACAGTCAATGCGATGAAAGTGTTTGGGAATATCGATGATATGGAAGATAAGCACCATATTCCTTTAATTAAAGTTCTTGTAGATATAATGATTAACTTAACCTTTGATGCAACGCCAAGTGTCTATAATACTGCCAGGAGACTATTACTTGGAGCCCCAATTGCTATTGAAAAATACAAAGAAAAATATGGAGACATTGAATTTTTAAAATAAAATAAGACTACATATTTAAGTATAATTTTATTAAATTAAATAAAAAAAATTAATTATTTATTCAACGACGAAAATTAATTTTACTGTAGCTTTATATTTTACAATTTTTCCATCAACTACATTTCCTGTAAGTTTCTCAACTTCCACACCTTTGATATTTTGGACTGTCTTAGAGGCAGTTGATATTGCTTTTGCTACCGCATCTTCCCAACTAATTTCAGATTTTCCTACAATTTCTATAACTTTTGCTACGTCTGACATAGTAACCCCATCGCACTAACACGTCATTCTATAAATAGTTTTTGAAATTTCAGTAAATGATACTAAAAATTAAAATAAATTACAATTTGTAAAAAGTGTATCTAAAAAATAGCTGCATCTAAATAGATATATTTTTATTCAATTGAATATAAATATAAAATATGTCACATTTAGTAGTCGCATATCCAGAATTAAAAAAGAAAGACTATTCTTGGATACAGGAACTAAGAAGTAAATATGACATACTTTATTATGACATCATAAATCCACACTTTACATTTATATTTCCAGTTTTTTATCTGGATAAGAAAGAGCTCATTTCTGAAGTAAAAGAAAAATCTAGAGGGTTAAACATAATAAATTTCAGTCTAAGATGTGCCATAATTAATAAAGACTCATTTAATGATTACTGGCATATATTTTTGGTCCCTGATGAGGGGTATAGTGATATCACAAAAGCCCATGATAAATTTTATTCTGGGAAGCTAAAAGATGAACTTTTCTTGGCAATACCTTATATCCCTCATATAGGGATTGGAAATTCTATCAATGCAAATGACTGCAAGATTCTTGTAGATGAATTAAATGAAAGAAATTTTGAGATTAAAGGCAAAATTAAAAATCTTTCAATTATTTCACTTATAGAAAAAAAGGTGGAAGATATTGAAACAATAGAATTAGAATAATTAATTGACATTATTTATTTAATGTACTTATCTCAGTTTATCCACTAAACTTAAAAACATAGTCAATATATCAAAGAAAAGAGTTATATTGTATAATTGGTGAGTGTATGGGCTATACTATTTCTGAAAAAATCATATCCTCTCATTTAATTGAAGGTGATATGAAAAATCAAAGTCTTATAGGAATTAAAATTGATCAAACTCTAACTCAAGATGCAACAGGTACCTTAGCGTATTTGCAGTTTGAAGCAATGGGAGTACCTAAAGTAAAAACTGAGCTATCTGTGAGTTATGTTGACCACAATACTCTACAGACTTCATTTGAGAATGCTGACGATCATATGTATCTACAAAGTGTCGCAAAAAAATATGGTTTAGTTTTTTCCCGACCGGGTAATGGAATATGCCACCAGCTACACCTTGAGAGATTTGGAATCCCTGGAAAAACTCTTTTGGGTTCAGATAGTCACACACCCACAGGAGGAGGGATAGGGATGATATCTATTGGTGCTGGAGGGCTTGATGTTGCACTTGCAATGGCAGGAGAGCCTTTTTATTTGAAAATGCCAAATATAGTTGAAGTATGTCTTGAGGGTGAGCTACCTGAGTGGACTTCTGCAAAAGATATAATTTTAGATCTATTGCGGAGATTATCTGTTAAAGGCGGAGTCAACAAAATCTTTGAATTTACTGGAAAGGGAATTGAGAGCTTGACTGTTCCTGAGCGGGCTACAATTACTAATATGGGAACAGAACTTGGTGCGACAACTTCCATTTTTCCAAGTGATAAAATAACAAAGGCATTTATGAAATCGGAAGGTAGGAGTGATCAATGGAAAAAAATCAAAGCAGATAATGGTGCAGAATATTCTGAAACTATTTTCATTGACTTGAATGAATTAGAGCCCATGATTGCAAAACCACATATGCCGGATAATGTTGTAAAAATAAATGAAATCGAAGGTATAAAAGTTTCACAAGTCGCTATTGGAAGTTGCACCAACTCATCCTATAAAGATTTAGCCCTAGTATCTGAAGCGCTTAAGGGGAAGACAGTTCATCCCGATGTAAGTCTTGTAGTTTCTCCTGGTTCTAAACAGGTCTTTTCTATGATGGTCAAGGATGGATATCTAAAAAATATTGTAGATGCGGGGGGAAGGATTTTAGAATGTACCTGTGGCCCTTGTATTGGAATGGGGCAAGCCCCAACATCCAAAGGAACATCTCTTAGAACTTTTAATAGAAATTTCAAAGGCAGGAGCGGAACAAAAGATGCGGATATTTATCTAGTAAGTCCCGAAGTCGCAGTTGCAGCAGCAATATATGGAGTTATTACTGATCCACGAAAACTGGGAAAATACCCAAAAATAAAGATGCCTGAAAAGTTTGAAATAAACGATAACATGTTTATTTTCCCAGATGAAATTAAAAAAGATGTAGAAATAATTAGGGGGCCGAATATAAAGCCGGTACCTAGAAATGAAGCTTTAAAAGATCCACTGAAAGGCTCCGTTTTATTGAAAACTGGGGACAATATCACAACTGATGATATTATGCCAGCTGGTGCAAAAATATTGCCACTAAGATCCAATATACCAAAAATTTCTGAATATACATTTGAAAGAATCGATAAAGACTTTCCTTCTAGGGCTAAAGCTAAAGGCGGAGGATTTATTATTGGAGGTAGTAACTATGGCCAAGGATCTTCTAGGGAACACGCTGCAATAGCACCAATGTATCTGGGTATTAAAGCCGTAATTGCAAAAAGTTTTGCAAGAATTCATCAAGCAAATCTAATTAATTTTGGAATAGTTCCATTAACATTTTCTGATGAAAGAGATTATGACAGGGTAGATTTTGGTGATGAACTAGTAATAGAGTTGGGAAATTTTAATAATATAATATGTAAAAATATAACAAAGAAAGAAGACTATAAACTTAGTAAAAATCTTTTAACACGTGACCTAGAACTTTTAAAGGCTGGCGGGGCCTTAAATTATGTATATAACAAAATGAGGCGATAAAATGGATGGAGATTTAATCACAATAAAGTCCGGAAAAATTGATGTTCCAAATTACCCGATTATCCCTTTTATTGAAGGAGACGGAATAGGCCCAGACATATGGAAAGCAACTCAAAAAATTATTGATTCTGCGATTCAAAAAGTATATGGAAGTAAGAGGAAAATTTGTTGGACTGAAGTATTGGCTGGGGAAAAAGCTTTCAATAAAACAAAAAGTTGGCTTCCTGATGAAACTGTAGAAAAAATAAAAGAGAGTGTAGTGGGTATTAAGGGCCCATTGACTACTCCGGTAGGTGGCGGAATCAGAAGTATTAATGTCACTTTACGACAAGTCCTTGATCTCTATGCTTGTATAAGGCCAGTTAGATACTATGAGGGAATTCCTTCTCCAATGAAACACCCAGAGTATGTCAATATGATTGTATTTAGAGAAAATACTGAAGACGTATATTCTGGAATTGAATGGCCTGCTAATTCTGATGAAGCCAATAAAGTAATTTCGTACCTTGAAACAAATTTTGGGACAAAAATAAGGAAAAACTCAAGTATAGGTATAAAACCTATTTCAGAATTTGGAACAAAAAGAATTGCTAAAAAAGCATTTGATTATGCTATTGAAAATAATAGAAAATCTGTGACAGTGGTGCATAAAGGAAATATAATGAAGTATACTGAAGGGGCTTTCAAAAATTGGACATATGATCTTGCAAATGTGGAGTATAAGGGAAAGATTATTCCCTATACAGAATATAAAAATTCTGGAATTGTTCTAAAAGATGCTATAGCGGATAATATGTTTCAACAGATTCTTTTGAGACCTTCCGAATATGATGTGCTTGTAATGCCAAATCTTAATGGAGATTATTTCTCTGATGCACTTGCCGCCCAAGTAGGGGGGCTTGGAATAGCTCCTGGAGGAAATATAGGTGAAGGGTATGCAGTATTTGAAGCAACACATGGCACTGCACCGAAATATGCTGGAATGGATAAAGTCAATCCTGGTTCATTGCTCCTATCAAGTGTTATGATGTTAAACTACCTCGGGTGGAATGAAGCCGCTACATTAATTGAAAAGAGCTTTGGCGAAACAATAAAACAAAAATATGTCACCTATGATTTTGCAAGACAAATGGAAGGTGCAACTGAAGTTAAATGTTCTGAGTTCGGTGAAAGGATAATAGCAAATATGAATATTATTTAATCTTTTTTTTTATTCGTCTTTTTCTTTTGGATTACTTCTTTTCTAAATTCTTCAATCCTCTCCTCAGGGATTTCTGGAAAATACAAAAGATCATTAATAAACAGACTTTTTTTGATACTGCCATATCCACATTCTTTGCAAATATCTCGTACCATATACTTGAATGATTCGACAGATACATCAGTGCTACCACAATTTGGGCAAACTTTAATATACCCTCTCATACGTGTTCCATCAACGGAGTTACTCTTTTTCATAACATCTGCACTTCTAAATGGTATTTATTTTTTAGATTATTTAAAAACATTTTTGACTAATAGGACCATGGTGCATAATTATATCATGCTCAAGCCTTTCACGAGGATTGTATATGCACGATAGCCTATGCATACGCCTACTTTCAAGCCGTTGCCATATGTGCTGACTTTCTCCCGTATATTGATTCAGTAGTTTTCATAAGTATACAATATAAACATAAATACATTTTATAAATAGAAATGTTGTTATACTTTTACTTGGTGGCAAATTTGAAAATTTTAATAATTACTCAGAAAAAATCCAAAGTGTTGAGTGCCCTTTTAGAATCTAAAGAGATTGTGGGGATTATAGAACCAAGAGAAGACAAACATTTAAGCAGTATTCTTGAAAAAGCTATATTTAAAAACATTAAATCTGTAGCAAAAAAAAATCACATTCCTTATTTATTGATGAAGGATAGAAAACAGAATATACTTGACTGGATTAGGGATAAAAATCCTGATTTGATAGTTGTGTATTCTATGCCATTTTTGCTTAAAGAAGAGGTATTCTCTTTTCCAAACCTAGGTACCATTAATCTACATACTGCACTATTACCTAAATATCGGGGGGCGGTACCTATTTTCTGGACATACTACAATTTTGATATGAATACCGGAGTTACAGTTCATTATATTGACAAAGGAGAAGATACAGGGGATATAGTTTTACAAAAAGAGGTAAAAGTAGATTTTGGCGAAAGATATTATGAATTAAGGTCAAAATTTGAAGAAAAAGGTGCTCTAGCTATATTAGAGGCCATAGATAATATAGGCTCAGGAAGAGCCAATAGAATAAAACAATCGAAAGATTCCCCTACTCCACGTGCAATAAGGGTCAAAAGGGAAGATTACATAAAATTAATTGACTGGAATTGGAACTTGGAAAGATTATGGCATTTTTTTAGAGGAACTGAAAATTATCTAAAGCATATTTTAATAAAAAATAAATTTATTTATAAAATATTTAGGATAGAAATAGACAAAATGGAAATAGTTGAGCATAATTTTATAATTGGTAGTCTCCACAAAGATACAAATGGAAAGTTTATTGCTTGTAAGGGCGGTAAAATATATTACAAGTTTAAATTATGGAATCCTGAAAAAAAATAATTTATTAATTTAATTGTCTTGGTAAGAATAATTCCAAAGTCCAATCTTATTATTTCTGGCATATGTTTCTGCTTTAATTAATATGATATAATAATCAGATTTTTTTTCAGTGTATACTCTTGCAAATCCATTTTTAACTAATTCTATATTAAAATTTTTATTATTAATGTATACATAAGCTAAAGTTCTTCCAAATTGATCTTTTTGGCCTTGAATTGTATCATATGAGATATTTACTTCTTTATTATACAATCTTTCATTAGTATAGTAAAATGCATTTACCCCCCATTTTCTCAGATGTTTATCTGGAAGATTATACCATTTACTTTCATTATTTTTTGAATAAGGCTCTGGCGTGTCTATGCCAACAAGTCTAACTTTTTCAATATTTCCCTCAACTAAAATTTCAATAGTATCCCCATCTATAACTTTAGTGACTAAAACATTATTTATTCTATTGGAGGGACTATATTTTAAGTTTATAGGATCGACACAGCAAATTGAAATTAAAATGAAAAAAATAACTATTAATATTTTTTTCATATTTTTTAATTGATGATTCCTTATAAAAGAGTATCATATTTATTCTCTGTTTGACTACATACACTAATAAATATTTAGGCAATGCTACTAAGTGGGAAAATGTACACCTTATTTATCACGATTTAATTGCAAATAAGTTACATCGAATAACTAGGTAATTGTAAATAATATATGTGAGTTATGTGCCAATTATTTCGTCAAGTTTAAATTCATCTTCTGCTTTAAATGGTATGAACCTTAAGAGCGATATCTTGGGGTGATTGTATTTAGAGTAACTAAGTACAAACTTCCGACAAGATTTGTTGCCTCTCAGTTTAAAACATCTCAAAGGCGAGTCCACAGATAGTCAGGCTTTCAAAAAAACTAATGATTACAAGCGACTTAGAAGAAAGCCTTATGTAATAGCCCAATTACCTTGAACATAGATTATCCAAGCTAAGCTCACTCGAGACCTTTCCTTATTGGGATTTCTAACATCTGAGAAAAAGTGTGGAAGTAGACTGATGTTGATCAAAGTTCTCTCTAATTTATAAAATATCGGTTTATATAATATTTTTACTACAGACTGCATCTCAGTTTATTTTAAAGAAACATGATACTAAATTATTAGGAAATTATCCAATATTTATTTTTTCCAATTTTAATATTTATTTATATTTTTTCCATTGTTAATTTATTAAATTATTTTTTTTATTACATTTTAGATAATTATATTTAAGTATTAGGGAATCACAACAATGTTTATCTTTCCTATAATTGTCGATATTTATTATTTTTTTTCCAACAATCAACGAAAGATTTATATATTAGAATGTATATATTTATTTATAATTATGCCATAAAGAGCATAATTATAGGAGTTGATACTGATGGGTGTAGAAAAAACTTACCTAGATCTTGTAGATGTAATAAAATCTGGGATGGGAGACGCTAAGAGTAACGTTGCATCACGTAAAACTATAGAATCTGCTTTGAAAGAAATTTCAACGAAGTATGGAGTGGGTGCTGCAGCTAAAGCATACGACTCATGCAAGCTAGATTCCATAGGTATATCTAAACCAATGTAATAAATATACATAAAATATTTTTCCTTTTTGATTTATTGAAATTAATATTTTTATGTTTGATAATAGAAAGCTTATTATTAGATTATTTTTAATATTCTTTTCATATTTTCTATAAAACTTTTATCTTTTGTCTCTTTTGATGTTTCTTTATAATGTACATTAATAGAGTAAAAATTCTGTGGTGATTCACTAGGTGATTTAATTATGCCAAATTCTGTATCAACTTCAAAATAATAAAACAATATTTTTCTTCCTAAAATATCTATATCGCATGAATAGATTCCATTTCCTTCATTATTCATCTTTACAATGTAAAAAGAGTTGTTAGTGTCTTCGTATCGATAATATAAATAAGCATTTGACGCATTAGTATCAGTTAATTTCATTGTTATCTTGAATAAATCAGATACATTTGCTTCTTTAGGGGTAGTGTTTATTATTAAATTTGTTTCAGTATCATAAATACTTCCTAATTTTTTTGTTTTAGAGAATTTTTTATTTGCAAAGTTGTTGGTTTTGTCAACTTCGTTGATAATGTTTTCTTCATCAATTATTACAAAAACTTCTCCAGTTTCGCTAGTTGGGATAAAATAAATAATTTTTTCTACTATCTCCTCTGGATCCAAAGACAAGTATAATTTTTCTAAAAGTGAACTATTTATATCTCTTTCATAAAATGCAACGGAAAAGTTTTCAATCTTGCTATTACTTTTATTTTTTATTTTAGCTTTAATCTTAAATAATCCATTTTCTTGCTCCTCAATGATAATATAATAAGGGTATATTATTAAATCAACTTGTTGATTCATTTGCGTATTATTTTCATTAATAGTGGAATTTGAACTTTTTGAAACAACTTTTGTGGTGAATCTTATATAGTTATTAGATTTTGATATTTCACGTATCTTATTATCTGGATCTATTATAATTTCTATAACATTATCTCCAGGAAATTGAAATGATAGATATGTGATTAGATCGGTATATGAAGAAGGTAAAAGTTGATTTACATTTGAAGTTGATTTAAGATTTCCATTAACATATATTTTAACTGGTATATCATATGATGCAGCGCTGCCTAGATTCCTTATTCTAAAAGAAACTGGTGAAGAAATCCCGTTGTAAACTACTTGGTCATACGTTGTTTCATTAATTGAGATATGTAGATCAGGTAGATTGTTTGTTGTCGGGGTGGGAATATTATTTATTTTTTCATCTTGAGAAGGATATGTATTTGTAGATTTTACGGATAAATTATATGTCTTTATATTATTGCTTTCATTTTCTTCATCAACATTATTAGCGTAATCTAAAATAAAATATAGCGTGAAATCTCCTGCATTTTGTGGAGTCCAGTTAAAATTGATACTTGAACTTTGATCAACATAAAGAGATGGAATGTTGATTGTTCCTAGCTGATTCCCTCTTTCTGGTGGCCCGTTGAAAACAGAAAATATAAAGCTTTCAGCATTTTTTTTCCCAGAGTTAGTTAAAATTATCTTCATAGATACCTGCTTGTATACTTTATATTGTCCAGTTACTTCTATTGAGGAAATTTTTAGGTCTGGTTTCCCTTGTGATTCATTTGGATGAGTTGTATCTTGAGAAACTACATTATGTTCTAATTGAGTTCCAAATAACTGAGTTATCATTTTTCCATAAGGCCCACCATCTACTATCCCTATTCCTATTTCTCTGAATGATGGATTTAATATATTGGCTCTATGGGTGGGGCTGTTCATAAGTGAAGAATGACCTGCATCTATGGAAGGATTGCCGCATATATTTTCTGCTAATGCAATAAAATTATAGCCTGCATTTCTAGCTCTATCAGAAGGATTTAGTCCATCAGGATTAACGTGATTAAAAAAATTTCTATCGACCATATCTTGGCTATGAAAACGTGCAGCAGATGCCAAAGAGAGATTCATTGTGAGGGGCTTGAGCCCTTGGCTAAGCCGTTCATTATTTATAAGATTAAGCATATAATTTTCTTCAGAACTATCTGAATAAATTAAAGGGATCGTACCTAATATCAATATTGTCAAAATAAGTATTGATTTGACATTATTTTTACGCATATATAATAATATGAATCTTTCTTTTTAAGAATTCCTTAATTAAAAATAATTATAATTAGAAATAACATTATAATTTAAAAATAAATTAATAAAAAAAAGAACTATCTTACAATAAGCTGAGCCTTTTCTGGTTGATATCTCCAATCTTTTACAATTCTACCCTTTTCAGCATAATATTTTCCAAGTCTTCTAATCTTAGCTTCAATAAGATTTAATCCTCTTGTTGAATGGAGATCCTTTGGATTAAGCTCAAGATGCTTTCTCAAGTTGACGGCTCTAGCAATTAGATTGAAAAGATCTTCGGGGTATTCACTCTGGAGATTATTCTCCTTTAATATTTCATTAATACTTTTACCAGCGACTAATCTTACATCAGGAATTCCGTGTTGGTCTCTTAATATAATTCCTATCATGCTGGGCCCGTGACCTTCTTTTGACATAATTGTCACTAAATCAACAACCTCTTCTGGCCTTTTGTCAACCCAATGGGGCATCGTTGTTCTAACCGGTTTTTTTGAGCCGGATTTTCCTCTTCTTCTTGAATGCATTCTTGCCATTTACTCAACTCCACTTTCAAGGTACGTAACTAATTTTTCAAGAGCCCTGCCCCTGTGTGAGAATTTATTTTTCTCGATAGTAGTCATCTCACCAAATGATTTAGGGCTTTTTTCTGGAATGAATATAGGATCGTATCCGAATCCTCCATGGCCCAGTATTTCATTTGAAATTATGCCTCTTGAAATGCCTTCAAAAATATGTGGGCCATTTTTGTATAAGCCAACTATAGATTTGAAGTAAGCGCTTCTATTGTTCACATTCAATAGAAGTTTTAATATCCCATCGTTTCCGATGGTATCTTGGATGTACCTTGAGTACGGTCCAGGAAAGCTGTTTAGTTCGTCTATGAACAGTCCCGAGTCTTCTAAAAAGAAGGGGCTTTTAAGTCTTTCGTTACAAAAATTAATACTAAATAATACAATTTCTTTTAGATCTGAAGCTTGGATCTCTGGATAACCGATATCCGTTTGAATTAGCTTGATATTAAGAGGTCTTAACATTATTTTAGCTTCTTTAAATTTTCCTTTATTTCCAGTAATAAAGTAAAGTTTTTCCATACATTTACAAACAATAACCCTTATAAAAAAATTTCTTAAAAATATTTTAATGAAACAGTCTAAAAAAAACAGCGACATGCAAAATCTCAAAATTATGGTAATTGGAATAGGGGATGAAACTTTTAAAATCTTAGAAACTAAGCCCTATAATTTAGATTTAAGGACTCTAGCAATTGGATATGATAAGGAAAGATTGAAATTTTTAAAAACTGAAAAGAAATTTTATGTTAATAATGCACTTAAAAATAAAATTGATTTTTCTGGGAATACTCAAGATATCTCTAAGGTAGCTTCAAAAATCAAAGAAGAGTTTAGTAGTTTTTTCAGTATAGCAAATATAGTTTTTGTTTTAACAGATTTATCTAGTACAAATATTAAACTGGCTTCAATTTTACTTAAATTGGCAAATGATAATAATGCCATTTCTATACCTGTAATAAAGGCAAATGATGTAATTAGTGCGGGTAAAGATACTTCAAAAGAAAAATTCTTAGAATTAAAAAAATATTCAAACTCTTATATCATAAGGGAAGACGAGCAGAAATCCATATTTTCTAGGGGATATTCCCCATTTTGGGAAAAAATTGAAGGATTATATCTATCACTTGCACTCCCTAGCCTTGTTAATATTGATTTTGCTGATTTTAGAACTGTTATTAATAAAGGAGGCGCTTGCTACATAGGTGTAGGGGAAGGAAAAGGGGATCAAAAAACAATAAACTCTTATGAAAGAGCCTTAAAATCAAAATTTGATTTAGAACTTGAAGATGTTAAAGGCGCACTAATAAATATCATAGGAAATAAAGATTTGGCTTTAAAGGAATCAACTAATGTTACTGGCCATATAGAAGAAAGAATCCATAAAAGTGCGGAGATAATCTGGGGAGTATCTTTAACAGATACTTCTCCAGATATATTGAAAGTTGTAATTGTTCTAACAGGAGTAGCATATCCCGAATTAGAAGATTATTTACCTTAGTTTATTTCTATTGGTGGTGCATTTGGCCTATCCTCTGGAACTGTAGGGATTAGAATATTTTGATCCATTAGTAATCTCACCACCTCGTCTATTATCTTCCCATTTTCTTCAATTTTGGCATCTGTTGATTCAGCCGGGGGTAGGTCGGGATCAACATAAATCCATCCTTTATTTCTAATACCAAATTGATCATATAGAAAACTTATATCGGAAGTTTTAGTTTTACCGTCATAAAAATCTATTACAGCTTCAAAAGGATAGTACTTATCCGTACCATAGTGTTTGTAAACATATGGACCTATAATAACTCCTATGATTATCCCATATTCCCCATCTCTTTTATAATCGTAAAGAATACATTCTTTGTAGAAATCCGTAGTAATTGGATACTCCCCTGCATTTATATATTCTTTTTTAAAATTAGAGAAATTTCTCCAAACTTGAGAGTCATATTTGTGTATTTTTTTTACTTCAAATCCTCCCTGTTTATCCAGATTCCAATATTCTTCACTCAATGTTCCAGAAGTGTATCGGTCCCATTTATCTAGTACTCCATCTTTTCCCTGATCCAAAAAGATTGATTTCTCAAAGGGATTTTGGAGAATTATTGTTACATTTTCAGTTGTCATTTCATAACCAAAATCTGATTCGGTAACGATATCAATTAAAAATTTATTTTTTTCAAATATTTTTAGGAGTAAGTCTGCGAGATTAATGGCATCAGTTGAGGCCTGTGGAAAATTTATTTTCATAAAGTCCGATACTTTTAGGGGAAGTTTATTTAAGTAACTATTATATAATTCCTGTCTTTCTTTTGATTGGGCCTGAGTAGTAATTACATTAAGGATTATTTCATTTAAAGCTGTCTTTGTGAAGCTGTCTTTTGAAATTAAATTATTTAATATTGCAATATTTTGATCTTCAGGAAATCCCCTATATTTTAAATAATTTCTACAAAAATCAAGATTCTCAGGAGTTTTTAGGTCAGACGTTAATTCTCTGTCAGTTGAAGGATCGATAATTAACATATTGAAGTCATAATATCGTTTTGAACCCTTAAATGCAAGATCAATATAATAGAGATCTCCTACCTTTTTGATTTTACCCTCGTTAATTTTTTGAGTAATATATGATTCTCCGACTATACCTTTTGATTTTTCAAACTCTTCTATTGAAAGTCTAGCTTCATATTCTTCTAAACTAGTCGATTGACTGGTACAACCTGCAAAGAATATTGAGATTGTAATAATGACCAAAGTAAGATATGTTAAAATCTTAGTTATATTAATCACCCCAGAATATTAACAGAGAGGTTTTACTTGTGCTGTATAACTTATCAATCGAAGAAGCATTTATATAGTTTTCACTATTTCCAAATTCTGCAATTTCTCTTGGCCCAACATAGGAATATTTTATATTATAACTATCAATTATTGAATAATTTCCAGAATAAAGGGCTTTTATATCTTGGCTTCGCTTAATATAATCCCAACTACCTGACGCATAACCCCCTTCAACTGTTTTAAATCCCGATACTTTTCCAATGATAGGGGAAGTAAACCATGATGAAGCAACAGTGATATTACCGAACAATGAGTTATCTTTTAGATATACAAAAGCAGAACACTCTTCATTCCCAATCATAGGTTTGACTTTAGATACGTATTCTGCAGCAGGAAAGGATGAAATTATCATAACTCCAATAATAGCTGCAATAATTGCTTCTTTTTTTTTATCTTTAGCAAATTCAAATAATGCAAACGAAGAATAAAAAGCGATAGGATAAGCCAAAAATTCAAGGAAACGAAATGGAAGCAAGTCTAAGCTTGCAAGATAATTTCTTGAAAATACGAATGCTATAATTCCCCATGAAAGTAGCATTAAATCTTCATTCTTCCCTCTTAATAATAAAAACACAACACCCGGTAATGCTAGGGCCATAGTGATGTATCCAAGTTTTACAGGATAAAATGATAGTTTAAATATCCCTCCATAAGGAATGTTTGATGCGACACCATGCTTTAAAAGCTGAATGCCCCAGGGAATGGATATAATTATTGTAATTATAGTAAAAAAACAAAAGTTTTGGATTTTCGTTTCCTTATTGGTAAGATATAACAACAAGGTATACATTGCAATTGATAGATAGAAAACAATAAACGAAAGTCCATGTGTGTAGAAAACTGCAGAAGACAATACTCCAGATAGGAGTAGATATTTTTTTTCTTCAAATCCTAATAAGTACGTAAGAAAACCAAGGGGAATTAATATCAAGGCAACGGATTGTGGTGAAGCTATTATCCCTCTATCAAGGGATACGGGCATGACTAATACAAAAAAAGATGTTAGAAGACCTACTTTCTCACCATAAAATCTTCTTATAAATAAAAACGTTGAAATTGTGGACAGCGGAAACAGTATAGAGGGCATTAATCTTGCTGTGTCAGTAAGAGATAATCCAAATTGATTTAATAGTTTGTACAATCCTAATAAAATAATATGAAAAAGTGGGGGGTACGTATGGGGCCTTCCTTCTGGGCCAAAAGAAACAGGATCAAAGGTAAAAAATCCATTTGAAAAGTTTTCTACTATTCGCATATGATACCATATGTCCCAAGATAGGGGATAGCGAAATCTACTATATAACGGATATGTTTCGGATAATGAAAGTATAATTATTAAAGCAATTGGAATAATAAAATATTTTAAGTTCATTTTTTCAGGCAATGCCATCAGTATTTCAAATAGGCATCTTTTTATATACTTTAGCATGTATCTGAAATGAGGAGACATATATGAAAAAAAAGATTATTATTATGGGGGCGGCTGGAAGAGATTTTCATGATTTTAATACGTATTTCAGGGATAATTCCCAATATGAAGTTGTGTGTTTTACAGCAACACAGATACCAGATATAGAGGATAGGGTTTACCCTAAAGAACTTGCAGGTTCTTTATATCCAAACGGAATACCAATATATTCTGAAAGTAGATTAAGGGAATTAATTAAAAGATATAATGTGGATAAGGTATTCCTTTCTTACAGTGATATTTCTCATAATTATGTTATGGATAAAGCATCAATAGTTCTTTCAAGCTGTGCCGATTTCTCTATACTGGGGCCTAAATCTGTAATGCTAGTATCTAAGAAACCTGTCATAAGTATATGTGCAGTAAGAACTGGAAGTGGCAAAACACCAACAACAAAAAAAGTTCGAGATATACTAAAGAGTATGGGATTAAAAGTTGTTGTCGTTAGACATCCTATGCCGTACGGTAATCTCTTGAAGAGTGCAGTTCAAAGGTTTGAAACCTATGCAGATTTAGATAAAGCAGATTGTACAATTGAAGAGAGAGAAGAATATGAACCTCATATAGAAAACGGAACGGTTGTATTTGCTGGCGTTGACTATGAAAAAATATTAAGGGAAGCAGAAAAAGAAGCAGATGTGATTCTTTGGGACGGTGGAAACAATGATCTTCCATTTTTCAAACCAGATTTACATATAGTCATCGCAGATCCTTTGAGGGCAGGTCAAGAGCTTATATATCATCCTGGAGAAACAAACGCAATGATGGCAGATTTACTAATTATAAATAAAATTGACTCTGCAACTCAAGAACAAATCCAAACTATAAAAAGAAATATGCAAAAAATTAATAACTCGGCTACAATAATCGAGGCAAAATCTCCAGTTTCCGTCCAAGATCCAAAATTAATAGAGGGCAAACATGTATTAGTTGTTGAAGATGGGCCAACTTTAACTCATGGGAATATGAGTTTTGGTGCCGGAACAGTAGCAGCAAATAAATTCAAAGCTAAAGAAATAATTGATCCACGTCCATGGGCAATAGGGACTATAAAAGAAGTATTTGGTACGTTTCAGCAATTAGGCAACGTTTTACCTGCTATGGGTTACAATAAAGAGCAAATAGAGGAGCTTGAAACAACTATAAACAACATTCCGTGCGATTCCGTAATAGTAGGGACTCCAATTGATATAGGAAAGCTTATGAATATAAATAAACCGCTAGTAAGGGTGAAGTATTCATTAGAAGAAATTGGGAACCCGAATCTTAACGATATTTTGACTTCCTTTAAAAAAGAAAGAGGGATTTAATCCTCAATAGAATCAATGACCTTTCTGCATTCTCTTAAAGACATTCCAAGTGCTGAAGATTCAGAAATAAGGGCGCTTATTTCGATTACATTGAATAATTCGTCTACAGTCGCACCAGCATTTATTGCATTTCGTATATGTACATCAAGACAAAAAGGTGTCTTTAATGCAGTGGCTGCAGCAACAGCAACTAGTTCTGCAGTTTTTGTGTCTAAAGCACTACCTCCCATTAAGTGAAGGACCCTCTTTGTTCTTGGAACAAAATATTCCTCTTCTTTTGAGATTTCTTGAGTCACAAATGGTATTTCCCCATATTTATCTTTAATTTTTTGTAGTAATTCTTCTTTCATTTTCTATCTCCTTTAATCTTCTAAGACCTACTGCAAGTGAAGAAGACTCACTCATCAAAGCAGCTATTAAAATAACATGAAATACTTCTTCTTCTGTAGCACCAAAAGTAAGTGCCTGTTTAATATGAAATGCAAGGCAATGACTGCCATTATTTCCCACGGCACCAGCTATTGCAAAAAGTTCAGTTTCTTTTGGTGTGAATACTTTATTTGAACCCATAAGATGAAAAAGCTTTTGGACTGAAGTGGTGAAATCCTTTTCATCTTTCGATATTTCATTAAGTATAAAGGGTACCTCTCCATAAAAATCCTCTATTTTCTTTAGAGTTTTTTCAACATTTATTGTCATAAACACACCTTTAATCGTCAAAAATAAACTTCTTTAAATATTTTTGCTAAACAATAAAAAAAATGGAATTTTAATTTTATTATCGGATAAAGATTTAATCCTCTGACGATTCCAATAATCTATCAAGTTCTCCATAAAATCCCATTTTTCGAGGCCCAAACATTAATCTTTTAAAAAGATCCATATCATTTCCTTCCATAACTATAGTTATTACTCCTGCAATTCCACTCTTTGCATCTTTTTCTGAAACAACAAATTGAAGACTACTAATGTCAGTCTTCCAAGTATATATTTCATAAACACGTTCTATATTTTCTTTATCTAGTTTTATTATTGCTTTCATAAATTGGAGTAGGGTTCTTTTTTTAAAAACATTATTCTTTTAATTAAACGTTAACTACACAATTCTTTAGTGAAAATAGATATATACTCTTGATTTAAATCGACTTTATGGAAGAAATTAGATTTAGGCCAATAGGTGTCGTGCATTCTCCCTTTAAGGAACCATTTAGTGGAGCTCCAAAAACTCCCTCTGAAAGGAGGGATTATCAAGGAACGATTGAAATATATCCTGAGTTTAAAGATGGACTTAGAGACCTTGAAGGATTTTCACACATTATAGTTATTTTCTACTTTCATAAAGCTAAATATTCAGGCCTTATTGTAAAACCCTATCTTGACGATAACTATAAGGGGGTATTTGCTACAAGATTCCCAAACAGGCCAAATTTAGTTGGATCCTCAGTTGTCCAGCTATTGGAAATTAATGGGAACATACTAAATATTAAAGGGCTAGACATGATTGAAGGGTCTCCTGTCATTGACATCAAACCATATATTCCTGAATTTAAATCAGATGATAAGATAAGAATTGGATGGCTTGAAGGAAAGGTTTAGTTTAAATTAAATTTCTATAGCACTATAGCCGTTCTTTGATTTATAAGACGGTATATTTTTATTTATACATACATAGTTTTCCTTAATTTTTGGAACGTATTTCTTTAGGATTTAAGACACAATTATTATTCTCCAAACGCTTGACCATTTTTATAATAGACTATGTCAATAAAATGAAAAATAAAATAATCATTTAAAATCAGAAACACACTACTTTATCACTCCCTACTACGATATCATAGGCATCCTTCATTGTAGATAGAGGACACATTTCTGAATCTTTTTGGCCTCTAGACTTAATACAAGTTCCACAGGCAAATATTTCCCCCCCTTCAGAGAGAAATATTTCTGCCTGCTCAATAGTGTTGAATTTTACGTTTAAAGTTTTTTCATATTCAACCCCTTTTCCCATTAAGAAAATTTTAACTTCATCTCTCTGTCCGAGACAAAAATTTCCAAAACGAAATGCATTCCAGCATTTCTCTGCATCGTTATCTGAAATTATTATCCCAATCTTCATTATATCGCCCTATCAGTAACAACAATACATCTTTCATATGCTTAAATATATTTCTTATAAAAATGCATAATTCTACTATAAAAGCATAAATTCATTTAATCACATGGTTCAATGCCAATACAAAATGATACCACAAACGAAAAGCAAATCAATATGGGTGAGTTTTACATATCTTTTAATTTTTTAGGAGATATCTTGGATAAAAAGCCTTTCTGATTAACAATAAATAAAGTCAAAGATTGTATATAACAAGCTATAACAGTTAGTGTAAAGAAGTAACGAGTTAGAGATGGGTGCTATTCAACTGAAATTATGCAATAAAACAGTTACACCCCAATTATTTTTACCAAGACTCTCTTTTTTCTCTGACCATCAAATTCTCCATAATATATCTCTTCCCAAGGTCCAAAATCAAATTTTCCACCAGTAATAGATATTACAACTTCGCGCCCCATAAACTGTCTTTTAATATGAGCATCTCCATTTGTTTCTCCTGTTTTATTATGTTTATAAATTCCAGGATTGGATGGAATATTTTTTTCAAGCCAATCTATAAAATCTTGATGTAAACCACTTTCTGCATCATTAATGAAAACACTTGCAGTAATATGCATGGCATTCACAAGACATAATCCTTCATTTACTCCACTTTCTCTTAATACATCTTCAACTTTAGAAGTTATATTAACAAACTCAACTTTATTTTTTGTATTAAACCATAATTCTTTCTTATAACTCTTCATATATTGAATTAAAAAAGGCTATTTAAATTTTTTATTATTAAAGTTTTAAAAGAATTATTAATTAAGGAAGTAATCTCAATAACAATATATGTTTAACAAAAATAGCACTATCTTTTAGTTATCTTTTTGAAGATATATTATCTCTTTTATTGTATTATACTTAGAGAATGTTGATAGATACGCTTACTATTTATTACTTCATCTAACTATTAAAACTGATGCAGTGGCATTGTGTAATACTTTTTCTGAAACACTGCCTAAGAAAATTCTATCTAATGCCGATATACCTTTTGCTCCCATTACAATTAAGTCTTCTTTTTTAGATATATTAATAATCTCTTCATCAGGACGTCCCTCAAGTAATTTTTTAGTAATTTTTAATCCAGACTTTGATGCCATCTCCTCTATTTCGTCTAATAAAATGGAGCCTTCTCTTTTCATTTTTTTTCTGATTTCTTTAATCTCAGTATCATCTGTATAGATTACCGGCGAATATGGTGGTCCTACATAAGCACTAATTGGCACATGAACAACATATATCGCAATTAACTCAACATTCATAATCTTTGCAAGATAAATTGCTTTTCTTGCTGACCTCTTTGATGTTTCGGAACCGTCAACAGGAGTTATTACTCTTTCAAATTCCTTTTCCATATACCTAATATATGAATTTATAATTTATATATTTTACCTAATGAAGGGCATTAATATGAAAAATTTTAAATATTCCTTATATTTAAGAAATACATGAATAAAATTAACTTTTCTATGCCAGTAATATTTGTTGAGGATATCAAAGTTTCAAGGGAATTTTACCAAAATATCTTTTCTCTTGAAGTAGGAGAGGATTTTGGAGAAAATGTTGTATTTAAAAAAGCGTTTTCAATTTGGCAGAAAACTTGTGCAAATAAAATAATTTTTGATAAAAATATTATTAATGAAAGAAAAGAAATTAATAATAATATCGAACTTTATTTTGAGACAATTGATATTAAATCAATTTGGGAAAAAATATCCTCATCAAATGTCGAGATTATCCACTCAGTCAAAGAAGCGGCTTGGGGCCAGAGAGTATTTAGATTCTATGATCCTGACAAATTTATTATAGAAGTTGCAGAACCAATGAGTGAAGTAATTAAAAGACTTAGTAATTTGGGATTTTCTGAGGAATACATTTCTACAAAAACACAAATATCTTTAGACTTAGTCAAAAAGATCTTATTGGGAATCTAAATTATAAATCTTAGGCTTCAAAGAAGTTGTTTCATTTAACTTCCTCAATGAGAATATTAAAAACATCATACTCGTAGTCAGGATTTATTTTGTTATAATTTAGATTTTTTTTGCATAAGTTTTATTGCAAAAATTGCACTTGTAGAATTTTACATAGTCCCCTCGATATTCACCTTCTTTTGTAAAATCTAATACATTTCCACAATCTTTACAATATCTTGATTCCTCTTGGTAATTGGGTTCATTTTGTATATCAGTTGATACAATTTCATCGGAGTGCTTATGGATCATTCTTTTTTTAAGGACATCAAACTCATCTTCAGTAATTACTCCACTTTTTCTTAATTCGTTTAATCTTTCAAGATTTGAGATAATCTCTTCAGTTGTTATTTCATCCTTATTCTTAAGACTATTAGTGTCTTCTATTTCTTTTTTAAATTCCAATCCGGCCGTTGAATCAAAACTTTTGTCAAGATTAAAATTACCATAAACTCCATTTTGAATAAGTCTTACCACCATTTCTGCATCTTCATGCGGGAGACCTGAAATAATGACTTCATCTGATTCAAATCTACTATTTAGAAAAACTTCAGTTGAAAGAACTCCTTTTTTCATTCTGACATTTGATATGTCCTTAAAATGGTAATCATTCACAAATTTTTTTAATCCTAAAAAACTAGGATCCCTAAAGATTATTCGATAATTTGTGATATATAGTTTTGCTGGTGTGGTAAGTGATCCTCCTTTCCTAACTCTAGATTGTTGTGCAAAATATAGAACTTCTTCATTTGGAATCAAAATATTTTTAATATCTTTTTCAATCTTAATTCTATCCATATACTCGATTGTTATGAGAAGGATCGATTTAAAAACATTTTTAATGTATCGCTAATTGAATATTAATTTTTATAGTATGCCCTCGCTCAAGCAAAGAAACTTCTCTTAATCTGCTTAAGGCGATGTTAATAATTATAATAAAGAAATATTTGTTAGGGATTACATTTTGAATTGATATAAATATAAAAATTCTAATGACGAATATGGGCAGCATTTTAACTCTGTTTTATTAAAAAAACTAATTAATCGACTAACATCATTTAATCTTTTTGGAATAATAATTTAAATTATATGCATAGTATTATAAAACAATTTTTGTTAGAAGTAGGATTCTAACAATAAAATAAAGAAAAAACTAGAAACAATAAATAATTAATAACAGATAATTTTAAATAATCTAAGAATCATATTAGTTGTTGCACAGGTCGAAACTTCGCTGAATAATGTTGAAGTAATTCCATTGTAATTGCTTAGTTTTATTATACAAGAAGACGTAAAAAATCTTTTTGTAAAAAACTTGTAATTCATTTGGAACTATGCTCTAGTCATGGTCAAATCCTTAATCAAACACTGCGTTTGAAGGATGGAAGAAGTATGCTTCATGCTTCTTTCTTTTGTCTCCTTGGATTTAGATTGTTTCGAGACGTCGAAACAAACTAGGGTCTTCAAATACTCAAGTGAAGCGACAAACTGTGCATTTCTTTTTTATTAACTACAATTAGCATCTTATCTAAAACTATTCGTATCAGAAATAGCATTAAAAAAAAAAGAAATATATCCTATATTAAAAAATTTTATGATAGCAATGAAAGTTTAATTTTTAATATAAATCCTTTTAATTAATACCGGCTCTTTTGGAACATCATCATGATATCCTTTAGAAGCTGTTGGGACTTCTTTAATTTCATCAATTACTTCTATTCCTTTAACAACTTTACCAAAGACGGCATATCCAAATCCTTGAGGCGTATTATCAACATGATCTAAGAAATAATTATCTGCAACATTTATAAAAAATTGAGAAGTAGCACTATCGATTATACTAGTTCTTGCCATTGCAATAGTATACCTAGTATTTTTAAGTCCATTTGTCGCTTCATTTTTTATTGGCGCTTTAGTCAATTTCTCACTCATTTTTGGATCTAGACCCCCTCCTTGGATCATGAAATTATTAATTACTCTGTGAAAGATTAGACCGTCATAAAATCCATCTTTTACATATCCTAAGAAATTTTCAACTGTGATTGGCGCCTTATCTATATATAATTCAATTTCGAAATCCCCAAGAGATGTTTCAATAATAACTGTGTTTGACATATTATCACTCATGAAAGTTATATAGATCCAATTTAAAAATATGATGGAAAAATAGAGAAAATGGTAAGGTAAGATACTAGAAAACATTGATCGATATAACGAAATAAATTATAGAGACTATAGCTTGTAATTATTTATTTTCTATTAAAATAAAAATATATAATAATTTTCAAAGATAATTATCCTCTTAATCACATTTGAATAAAATCCAATTTTTTTCTTGATCTTTTAACTTTATAAGACAATATTTTCCTTTAAGTTTGGAGCCTTTGAGATTAATAATTATTTTATTATTTTGATTTTCAATTAGTGTAAACTTACCTTTATCCCATATATCAACTTTGCCCGCACCATAGCTTCCTTTTGGAATTATACCTTCAAAATCTGCATAATCTAAAGGATGGTCCTCAGTGAGAATTGCAAGTCTTTTAATACCTTTATCTGTTGGAGGAGTTTTTGGTATTGCCCATGACTTTAATGCATTTCCAATTTCTAATCTGAAATCAAAATGGAGGGTAGTTGCGTAATGTTTTTGAATTACAAAAATACTCTCTTTTTCTGGCATTTGATCACCAAATAATCATTGATATAGTTATATGTATTTGGAGAATTATATTTATTAAGTTTAATCAAGAAAATAATAATATGAAAATCAAAATCTTTGCTACTGGAGGAACATTTGATAAAGAATACGATGAGATTAAAGGAGAGTTATCCTTCAGAGATACTCATTTGCTTGAAATGTTGAATATTGGAAGAAGCAGAATTTCAGTTGATATCAGGACATTGATGATGGTCGATAGCCTTGATATGACAGAGAATAATAGAGAAATAATTCTTAAAAATTGTAATAATTCAGAAGAAGAACGGATACTAATAATACATGGAACGGATACAATGATCGAAACAGCTGGATTACTTGCAAGAGATAATATAAATAAAACAATAGTCATAACAGGGGCAATGATTCCATATAAATTTGATAATTCAGATAGTTTGTTTAATTTAGGGAGTGCACTTGCTTTTGTCCAGATGCTACCTCATGGGGTGTATATTGTGATGAATGGGAGATACTTCAACTGGAACAAGGTGGTAAAAAATAGAGAACTTGGAGAATTTGAAGAGATTATTCACTGTTAAAAGTTAATATTGGAAACTTTTATAATCTGTTAGAACTTTTTAAAATATAGGTGAGTTTTTGATTAATTTATCAAAATTTGATTTCAAAAAATATCGTTTATTGATTTTTCTAGTTATAGGGATAGGTTATCTTCTAGTGTTTTTTCATAGAGTGGCTCCTGCAGTTGTTGCAATAGATATGATGTCTGATTTAAATGCAGGCGCAGTATTGATAGGATTCTTAGCTTCAGGATACTTTTATCCATATGCCATAATGCAACTTCCTACGGGAATATTGTCTGATACTTGGGGTGCTAGAAAAACTATAACTCTATTTTTCCTAATAGCCTCAATTGGCTCTGTTGTCCTTGGGTTATCTATGAGTATCACCTCTGCCATAATCGGAAGAGTATTGGTCGGATTTGGTGTTTCAACATTGTATGTATGCGCATTAAAAATATATTCTCAATGGTATAGGGAAGACGAATTTGCAACTATGACTGGATTTTTAATAGCCATAGGTGGCATTGGTCTCTTAATATCTACAGTCCCCCTTGCAATAATGTCTAATCTTGTGGGGTGGAGAATTCCATTCATCCTTACAGGAGGGATAACATTGGTAATAGGATTACTTGTTTGGATTTTCGTAAGAAACTCTCCTGTAGATATAGGAATGCCTCCTGTTGTCAATAATAATTCTTCTAATCCTCATGATCCACTTAGCGTAACAAAAAATAATCAGCCTAAATCCCAAAAGGTATCTATAATCGATAATTCTTTTAAGATATTACGCTTGAAATATTTTTGGCCCGTATCAATCTGGATTTTCTGTACTATGGGGATATATCTTGCTTTTAGTGGTCTTTGGGGAGGGCCTTATTTAATCCAGATTTATAAGATGACAAAAGTAGAGGCCAGTAGAGTTTTATCAATGATTGCTATTGGTATGATATTTGGGGGCCCTATTATTGGATTTTTTTCTGACAAGGTACTAAAAAGAAGGAAGATAGTGGTAAATGTATCTAGTGGAATACTGCTTGCTACGATGATATTTCTTTTTTCATTTACCTCAAATATTCCAATTTTTGGACTATATCTAATCTGTTTAGGAATTGGGATTTTTTCAGTTGGCACTGTATCAGTAGGATACGCATTGGTAAAGGATCTTTTTCCTATTGAGATTGCTGGAACTGCTACTGGCATAGCTAATTTTTTCCCGTTTTTAATGGGAGCTTTATACCAACCTTTAATGGGGTATATATTAGAACTAAATGGTAAAGTGGGCGATTCTTATACTACAATCGGATACCACAATGCTTTTTTAGTTCTATTGATCTCATCAATAATTGCCTGCATTGCTAGCTTCTTTATAAAAGAAAACAACAATAAACTAGTAAGAAATGCTTAGATGACATGTGTCCTGATTTCCATCATTTTTTATTTCAATTAATATCTTAGTTGATTTGAAAAGAGTGTATAAGATGTAATAAACTAAACAAATATTGGATAATCTAAACGAATCTATAATTAGGGCTATTAAAATTTTGATAAAAAGCAAAACAAATAAATCAGCTCTTCAAAAATAAGAAATATAAAATTACAATACCTTTCAGTTTTTTTAATATTTTTAATGATTTTTTTCTAAGGGGAAATATTTATATGTATGAATATTAAACATAATAACATGTCCAAAAAAATATTGGTTGTAGAAGATGAAATCGAGCTACTCGATTTTTATGATAAAATGTTAACTGCAGAAGATTATACCGTCTATAAATCGGAAACTGGTAAGAAAGCAATCGATATTTTCGATAAAGAGGATCCAAAAATAATAATCATGGACATTAAACTTCCTGACATTTCAGGCATTGAAGTAACTCGATATATAAAAGAAAAATCCCCAGATGCAATCATTATAGCTGTTTCGGCATATGGAGAAAAATTTAAAGAAGCTGTGAATGCAGGAGCATATACCTTAGTCCAGAAGCCTTTTTTACAGAAAGAATTAATATCCCTAATAAAAGATCTAACTCAATCTTCTGAAACAATAAAAGATGAAGCTATTGATGTCAGTTTTACAAAAAAAAAGGTGCCATCTTCTCTAACAAGAGTGGCGTTTGACGCCGTTATAACAAATATGGGGGAAGGATCGCTTAGGATATTATTAAAAAAGACTAACTTAGATAGGTATATTGGTAATTTACCTCCTCATGACGATTCACCTTCTATTACTGTAGATGAATACATTATACTTATACAAAATATCTTCGATATTTTCGGACAAAAGGGGGCAAATGCAATTCTTTACATTTGTGGAAAAGAAGGATTCAAAAATTCTCTAAAAAATAATCCTGCTCTATTTGGAGTAGCAGGTGTGGCGTTAAAATTTATGCCCGATGAAAAAAAGAAGAAATTTATTCTAGAAAAAGTACTTAAAAAACTTGAAGAAATTTTTGGAAATGTCCATATACTCGAAGAAGATCAAAGTTATTTCTACATCAAATTACCTGAGTGTCCCTATTGCAAAGGGCAAAAATCTGATTCCCCCATTTGTTACACCCCAATAGGTTTCTATGAAGAAGTAATCAAATGGGCAACAGGAAAATCAGAAAAAGTAGAACAAATTCAATGTATTGCAATGGGGCATGAAAACTGTGTATTCAAAATCCTGAAATAATGTCATATCTTTTGCATAAATTTTTTATTTAAATAGAATATTAATCTATAGAAAATACTCAAGAAAAATATGAATTCTTTTTTCTGTTTATAGTATTTTTAATTTATATATATTTATCAATTGAAACACCACAATAGCAATGACATGTATATCGTTAAGTAAAAATATATTAAGTTTAATTTTGAGTGAATTAGATAAATATATAAAATAACTTTCAAAATTATTGACATGGCAAAAAAGAAATATATCAATAAGATAGAATCTAAAAATAGGATAAAAATACCTTATGAGAATTATTTTATTAGCCTATTTTTAGCTGTTTCCCTATCTATTGGTGCTTATCTTAGGAGTTGGTCCTTAAGATTTGGTATAATGATGAGTTACGACACATACTATTTTCTAAGAGAAGCTTCTTATTATCTAAGGGGTAGTTTGCCTAACATTGATCCAATGGCACCAACTGTAGTGAGATACTTCTTAGATGAGGATGTGCAAGGAGTTCCTATTTTAACATCATTTATTTCTAAAATTACCGGAATAGAACTCTTAAAAGTTCATATGGGATTACCAATCGTTTTAGGACTTGCTAGTTCTATGATTACCTTTTTTATAGTATTATTTGTTTGGAAAAATAAGTACCTTGCAGCTATATCTTCATTCTTTTTAGCAATCATACCTGCTTTTATCTATAGGACAACAGGAGGATTTATGGAGAAAGACACATTAGGAGCTCCATTCTTCCTAATATGCCTCTTACTTGCTGTTTTGATTATTAAAGAAAAGAAGATTAAAATTATGGGACTTTATGGAGTTTTATTGATTTTAACAATTTATCTTTATGCGAATTCTTACGGTAATTTCTTTTTTATTCCAATAATAATTGGGATTTATGCTATCTTACAACCACTTGTGGCAGCCGAAGAAAAAAATAAATCACTAACACTAAAAGATAAGATAAAAGGAGATGTATCGACATGGGCGCTTCTTTTATCTGGGGCTATTGGCCTTGTGTTGGCCTTAGTTTTTATTACTCCTTACCAAAATGATCAACTTAGAATTGAACTTTCAATGATGGGCCTTATTTTTGGGGCATTGATGCATTTAACTAGGGCATTTGTTAAAAATAAAAAATATTATTTTGGAACATTAGTTGCTTGGACAGTTCTTTTATTAGCGGCAGCATACTTTGTCCTTGGATATAACATAATATCATTTTTATTATTATCAGATGTGCATGGAATATCCGGACAAGGGCAAGTAATGACATTTATAGATATAGTCGATAAGTTTTTTATATTTCCAATATTTGCTGCTATTGGAACAGTATATGTTTTATACCAAATAAAAAATGGAATCAGGCCTAATGAAAACCTACTATTTATGGGATCTTTTTTATTTACTGCTTTTATGGCATATCAAATGTTAAGAAACGCCTTTTTCTTTGCAATTCCTTTGGCAATATTCGCAGCCTTAGGCATTATTGGAATCTTTGAATTTTTTCAAAAATATTTAAGTTCAAAGAAGGCATTAGCATTTACCGCCATAATACTCATTATATTTGGTGGTGCTTCAATATACAATTCAAATGGCTATAAAACTAGCTTAACACCACATCTTACAGATTACTGGCTCACAGCTTTGATTTGGTTGGATGATAATACTCCCCAAGAAGAAGTAGTATGTAATTGGTGGGATTATGGATATTGGATACAGACAGTTGGGAATAGACGAACTATATCAGATGGAATGAGAACTGGTATGGGACCATGGATTAGAGGATATTCAGAATTGCTTGCATCATTAGATTCAAACGCAATTCCAAAATTGATTTCTATGGAAGAAGAAGCCTACAAACAAACTGGTAACAGATTTACAATAAATCATATTATAGTTGATCAAAGTCTTCTAATAAAAACAGGCGTCCTTAATTCAGTAATACAAAGAAACGTCTTTAATACAGCATATTTTTATTTTAAAGGAATTTCTAAAAAAGGATCTGTGACTACGTATATATATGAAAGTGGGGACACTAGGCTTTATCTTGTAACAGATGATAAAGTAACTTACTGCTACATAGAACAAGGGAATCAAAGATATGGAGTTTCAAATTTTATTGTCGAAAATCCAAAAGGACAAAACTTTGTATATGAGAATATACAATACGATCTTCAATCAATTACACAGATAATATATCTAAATCCTCAAAATGCTATTATGATCCAACCCTCATTAAAAGACACATTATTTGCTAAACTAATAGTGTACGAAACAGGTCTTAAGAACTTCAAACTTGAGTATGACAATGGCTATGTGAAAATTTACAAAATATTAAGATAGTTATTTTTATATTTCTTGTGAAGACTAGGGATTTAATTATTTTTGTCTACGTTCAAATGGAATTAGGCGCTAATTTTTTATAATAGTCACATAGGCTCCACGAAAGTATTCAAAAAGACAGCGGAGACGTTAAGTTCTTTCGACATTAAAGTAAAAGCGTTTGCCTTGACAAATCTACAGTTCCATAATACGTTGGCAAGTTTCAAGATCCCGAGGTATACATACTACCTAAGGAAAACTGCAAAATCAAGAGGTCGCAAAAATGGAAAAGTGCTTTGTATTATTTCTGAAGCAAAAGAAATATTAAAAAAATTATAATAATATTTTTTTTATTCAAAATTTTGATAAAAGCCTTTTAATTCTCTAAAAACCATGATGGGGCATTAGTTTTACAAAATAGTGCCCCGTACGGGTGGGCAAACTATATTGCAATGCACTAGGATAATTGACTTATACATTTTAATCATCTTCTTTTCATGGGCATCTACCGTGAAAAAGAAAGATTGGAGAAGGAAGTAAAATATCTTATCAACTCTTCGATAAATCAAGAAAACAAAGATTTGATTTTAGAGTTCAAAAGCTATCTCATAGCGTCTGGGATAGGGCTTCTAAGGACTATCCGCTATATGACCACGTTAAGGTCTGTAGCTGAAAGATACAACGGGCGGGTCTTTTCAGATTGGACAAAGAAAGATGTTATCGAAGCATTGGAAAAAATAGAAATTCAGGATTTTTCAGGGCATACAAAAAAAGAATTTAGAAAAGGATTAAAAAAATTTTTCAAGTGGAACAAAGGAGAAAATTGGGAGGGATTGGATCCACTTAAAGGAAGCAAGCGTATAGACAGAAAGCCCGATATTTTAACAAAGGACGAAATTATAAAATTAATCCAGGTCACTAGGCACCCACGTGATAAGGCCATAATATCTCTTCTTTATGAAGGTGGATTTAGAATAGGGGAGCTTGCGTCAATAACCTTTAAGGATATTGAGTTCAACAAGTTTGGCGGAAAGGTGAAGGTGAGGGGCAAGACAGGAGAAAGATTGGTGCCATTTGTAATTTCAGAATCCTACTTGAAAGTATGGATGGAGATGCACCCGAATCCAAGGGATAATGAATCTTTGTTTGTGAGTATTGGATATAAGTCCTATGGTGGGCCCCTCTCATATGAAATGTACAATCTTGTTCTGAAAAAGGCATTGAAAAGAGCAGGGATTACAAAGAAAATATCTCCTCATTCTCTTAGACATTCAAGGGCAACACATCTTGCTTCAACATTGACTGAGTCTGAGATGTGCCACTACCTTGGATGGCAGATGGGTTCTGATATGCCGAGAATTTATGTCCACCTCTCAGGCAGGGATATAGACAAGGCAATTTACAGTAAGGTCTATGGCTTGGATACAGGTGAAAAAAAGGAAGAGGGCATAAAGCCAGTCAGCTGCCCCAGATGCAAGGAGAACTGTGGTCCGGCGTCTGAATATTGTTACCGTTGCGGTATGCCCCTAAACGAAGAAAAAGTATTGAACATAGAAAAGATTGGTCAAGAAATTAGGAACAATTTTTTCCAGTTTGCACAAGAAAATCCTTCTATGCTTGGAGATATGAAAATGTTCATGGAAATGTCTGAACTCTTAAAACATAATCCTAATCTAAAGGCTGACTTTTTCAAAATGGCATCTAAGAAGAAATAAGGCCAAATAATTATTTTCATTAAACGATCCTTTAGCATGCCAAGTTTCCATTAAAAGATTGGGCCAGTTTGTTTAATGGGATTGGAATTAAAATGGCAGGTTCATGACTTATTAAGATCTTCTGAATATATTCTAATAGTGTTTTCAGCTTGTTTAATTCACTAGAAATATGAACTTCATTATTTGAATTTGAAGCATTTTCAATGTGTATATAGACTTGATCTAACTTCTTTCGAATTTCATCAGGAATTATTCCTGACAATTATTTCTATTTTTGAGGATAGTAGATTTATAGCTTTCTACCTTGTTTTTGTAATCGGTGTGGAAACAGGCTTCCAAAAGAATCCATATTCTGCAGTAGATGTGGGCATGACACGAGAACAAGTGTCGAATATTGGCCCCCATGGGATTAAACTTTCTTGGGCAGGGCATGTATCCAGAGGCATTGTCGTGTTTTGATAAAGCAATAGAGCTAGACCCTAATGGGTCTCTTACTTATAGCAACAAAGATGAAACATATAGTCTATGGGAAAATCTGAGGAGGGAAAACCCCATCATTCTTCAATAAAGGATATGACTTTCCCCACACATAATCTCTTTGTTCCAAGATATGAAATATATATGTCAAAGCAAGTTACATTTGACATAGTAAAAAAGAAAATATTGGCTGGAGTTACTACATCCTGATAAGAATTCAAATAAATCCGAAGAAATAAGGAGGATGGAAGAACTAAAGTAAAAGAAATTAATGAGGTATATCGCCAACTAAAAGAATGTAAAGTTGAAATAAAATATTATTTTCTTATAAATATAAATTTTCTTATAGATATAAATCCGATAGAAATTAATATTATTCCTATTAAAATATTTAAAAAAGAGGCGTTCCTTAATGTTTGGTACTCCCAAGCACATGACACTACAGAGAAACGCAAATCCAAATTAATTTCATTAAAATTCTTATTTTGCCACAATTCAGGAAACTCCATATATAACTGTGCAAAATTTTCAGGAGTACTTTCTCTTAATTTTTGATAGTAAATTAATTTATTATGGTAACGGACCGTATTATAAGAGCTTGACAAGACCATAAAAATTCCAAGAATAATCAATATTTGCTTAAAAGATTTACCATCCATAGTATTCCCAATGTTTTGTTAAATCCCATATTTATATTTATTTTGGTTTCTAGTCGACATAGATAAAATTAATTTTTCCATATTTCCCTATTTTTTTCCATATTCTTATATATGAAAAAGTAAGAGTATTGTCATGAGTTGTTTTCTATGGAGGATCATTTCTGTAGAGGGTGTGGAAAAAAATTAGAGGCTGATTGGAACGTATGTCCATATTGCAAAATTGACATAATAGAGGAATGTAGCAACTGTGGTAAGGGTATAGATATTAATTGGCATTCTTGCCCTTTCTGCGGGTCTCAAATTCATAAAACTACAATTGAAGAGCATAAGACACAGATATACTCTGACTCCATACCGTATGAAGCAAAGACACAGATATATAGTGATGAAAAAAATGCTGATTTTCCAATACCAGAGGGGCCAAAGGTGTCCAGTGAAACGCCCTCTAGCCATAGTAGTAAGAGTAAAATAGCTGCAGTTGCTATAGTTGGAGTCATTATACTTGTTGCAGTTGCTTTCTCGATGATGCCCAATGCTAATAAATACTATAACGAAGGAATGGCCCTATATAACCAAGATAATTATGATGAGGCTATAGCAAAGTTTGACAACGCATTGGGAATTGATCCAAATTATGTAGATGCATGGAATGGCAAAGGGACTGCGCTTTACTCACTTAAAAAGTATCAAGAAGCCATAACTTGCTACGACAAGGCGATTGCAATAGATCCAAATTATGTAGATGCATGGAATGGCAAAGGTGTTGCACTTGGCATGCTAGATAAATACTCTGAAGCCATAACTTGTTTTGACAAGGTGATTACAATAGACCCTAACTATGCAGATGCGTGGAATAACAAAGGTAATATGCTTAACAAACTAGGCAAATACTCTGAAGCCATAACTTGTTTTGACAAGGCGATTGCAATAGATCCAAATTATGTAGTTGCATGGAATGGCAAAGGGACTGCGCTTTACTCACTTAAAAAGTATCAAGAAGCCATAACTTGCTACGACAAGGCGATTGCAATAGATCCAAATTATGTAGATGCATGGAATGGCAAAGGTGTTGCACTTGGCATGCTAGATAAATACTCTGAAGCCATAACTTGTTTTGACAAGGTGATTACAATAGACCCTAACTATGCAGATGCGTGGAATAACAAAGGTAATATGCTTAACAAACTAGGCAAATACTCTGAAGCCATAACTTGTTTTGACAAGGCGATTGCAATAGACCCTAACCATACATATGCATGGAATAGCAAAGGAGTTTCACTTCGCATACTAGACAAATACTCTGAAGCGATAGCTTGTTTTGACAAGGCGATTGCAATAGACCCTAACCATACTTCCGCATGGAATAACAAAGGAGTTGCACTTTATTGTCAAAACAAATACTCTGAAGCAATAACTTGTTTTGACAAGGCAATTGCAATAGATCCTAACTATGCATATGCATGGTATAACAAAGGTAGTACTTTTGAAAGACTTAACAGATGGGCGGAAGCTCAAGAATGTTTTAATAAAGCAAGAGAACTTGGCTACAAAGGGAAAGTCATTTAATTTTTTTCTATTTTTCAATTATTTAAAGGACAATCTTTTTAAACACCAATGTATAATATTGGACATCGAGGACTTTAGATGTCCGACATACAGGTTTTTGAGGTCCTTGCAAAGATCCTCCCATACCTTGTATCACTTGGTATAGGGACCTTTGCAGGGTGGGAGCTTGTGAAGACTAAGATCCACGAGCTCGCCGAGTTTTTTAATGTGGTCGATGAGGCGCTCTATGACGACGCCGTGACCGAAAAGGAGTTCCGGGCAATCTGGGAGAAGGGCAGGGCGCTTTTCCAATGGAGCTTTGCAGCAAAGAAGGGGGAAGCTTGAGGACCTTCTTTAGCACGACTTCAATCCACAACGGCGAAAAGGTGGAGAGCTGCACCATCGCCGATTCTCTAGGAAATTCTGTGTTCATTACCGAAGGCGACTGGATTGAGATTGGAAGGATGAAGGGGTGGGCCAAACAAATCGTTTGCACAACAGACGCTTTGGAGGAGATCCCGTGCCTTTAGATATCGAACGGGCGAAAACAAACGACACCGTAGGCCAGGATTTTGAAGCGAACTACATTCCAGGTACAACTGAAAAGGATCTAAAAGATGCGAAGGAGCTCATGTCAAAGCTCCTAAAGAAATACGGCAGCAGGGACGCGATTGAGGCAGATGAGCGTGATTGGGCAAAATACAAGAGGGCGATGTATGTTGTCGCATCACGATCTAAAGATGCAATGGAAGCTGCAAACAAGGCAAGGGAAGGCCTCATCAAGAGGAAGAATCTCCTATCAAAGTTCTGGGAAGAGAATCCTGACGTACTGTTCGGCCTTTCCGAGTGGCAGAGGATAAACTTGCGGAAATACACTGACCTGGGGCTTCTCATAGACCAGGAGTATCTTTGGGATCTATTGGACGAACTTGGAAAGGAAGACACAATAAAGCACCTGGCAAACGTTGCAAATTACATCTATAACGACACTGGATTTATGGGCGGGGTAAGAGAGGACTACAACGCCTTGGAAAAGGGGCCAGTTCGAAGCATATACCATAGGCCAACATGCAAATCCCATAAAACAGCAAGCCCCAGCTGCTGCAAGAAGGAATGATCCTTAATGAAATGCCCAAGCTGCAGGTCTACAGGCTACCCAAGGGAAAAGAGGAGATGCCCCCACTGCGGTACGTTTCTCATACCTGAACATCTGTGCCCTGTGTGCAGATCCAGAGGGGATTACCTGCCCACAATCAAGGGCAGCTTCACAAACGGGGAGCCTGCGACAAGCGTTTACTTTGAGGGCAGGAAGGTCCACTTTCACTACATGAGGCTTTGTAAAAATGGATGCGGTAGCTATAGAGCGGAAAGAAAGGATTCATAGGTGCACTAAATGCGGTTTGGAATTAAAATGTCCAAGCTGCGATGCTGGGCCTGCGTACTGCGAGTCGTGCGGCAACATGATAAAGCATCCGGCTGAGCACAACTTCACATGCCCCATCTGCTTTTCAGATCTTGGAGGGAGCCTGTATGGGCTTAAGAGATAGATCAAAGAAAGGGCTTGTGCTTGACGTCCTGCACAGCCAAAGTGACGATGGATTTGTCTACTCTGTAAGGCAGCGCCTCACATTTGGCCCTAAAAAATGCAAGGGCGATTACAATCTTGTCATAGTGCCCCTGTCTGATGGCATCATGACCTCAATAAAACGGGATGGATTTAACATCGCCATGGATACAGACGGCAGGCTCATCCTAACGAGAAAGGATGGGAAAATCCAGCTTGTCTTTGACTACGACAAGGGATTCATGACAGGGACCCTCGGGGGCGTTTTATACGATACCTTTGAGGTGCCAAGGCATGAAGGGACAGACTACCACGGCTAGCGCCATGTCTAAGCTACTAAAGATTTCTAGAGAAGCTTTGGGAGAAAAGGAGGGAAAGCTCTACTCAAAACTCTATAGCCACATCATCAAAAATTTTGAAGTCGATGAGATCGCAGCAGACCAGATTACAATGGCTTTGATATGCCAAAAGTTCGTACTGCTCCCAAGGCTATTTTCCGGGGAGGACATCGACATTGCTCAAACAAGTGAATCCATACGGAGATGGCTATCAGAGTACAGGCTGACACCCAAATCAAGGGAAAAGGAAAAAGAGGTAACTGTCAATCTATCAGCCATCATAGAGGAGATCCACATGGAGAGGGGAAATCCTAATTGAAGCCCTTCTTTGAAAACGGCTTTGGGAAAATATACCAGGGGGACTGCCTTGACGTCATGCGAGAGCTCCCCCCTGAATCGATTGATCTTTTGCTGACAGACCCTCCATACGGCTACTCCTTTTTAGGAAAGGACTGGGACAAGGCTGTTCCAAAGGTTGATATCTGGCGAGAGTGCCATAGGCTCCTTAAGCCCGGCTCGTTTGCATTTGTCATGAGCGCACCGAGGCTTGACTGCCTGTCAAAAATGGCCCTAAATTTAACAGAGGCGGGATTTGAAATCGGATTTTCACCCATCTACTGGGCCTACCACTCTGGATTTCCAAAATCACTTGATATATCCAAGGTGATTGACAGAAGGCTTGGCCTTAAAAGAGAAATTGCCCAGATTTCTGGAAGGCAAAAATCTGCACTCTGCTGGGGAAAGCACTATGACGGAAGGCGCGAGATTGACCCAACGCTTCCGGCATCAGATGATGCAAAAAGACTATCCGGGGCATACGCAGGATTTCAGCCAAAGCCTGCAGTTGAGGTGATCATAGTCGCAATGAAGCCGCTATCTGAAAAGAGCCATACAGACCAGGCCCTAAAAAACGGCAAGGGCGTGACATGGTTAAAGGACTGCTCGATACCTGCTGGTGACGGATACCCCAGATTTCCTTCAAATCTCCTCTGCTGCGATCAGATCTTTGGCGAAGATTCCTATATGTTCGACCTTGATAGATTCTTTTATGAAAGGATTGGAAAGCTCCCAGAGAACTTAAAGGATAGCTTCCCGTTCCTCTTTTGCAAGAAGCCCTCAAAAAGTGAAAAAGAGGCAGGATGTGAATCGATAGGGCCAAAGAGATGGTGCGATGATGAGGGGTTTGTGGACATCCCGCAAAAAAGGAACAAGGCCCAAAGGCATAACTACCATCCTACAGTAAAGCCTGTGAAACTGATGGCCTACCTTGCTACCCTAGGCTCAAGGCCCAGGGACGTTGTGATGGATCCTTTCCTTGGAAGCGGCTCAACTGCAATTGCATGTGAGCTTCAAGATCGCAAGTGGATCGGTATAGAGCTTGAGAGAGAGTATGCCGAGATAGCAGCCGCCAGGATTTCAAACGTTGGCCTTAATTTTAGGGCCAATTCATGCAAAGCGGGGCCTGATTCCTAAAATGGAGCTGAAGCCACTTCTAAAATCCTGGATTGACGACCCAGTAAAATTTTCACTGGACTGCTTTAGGGAATCTCCTGACGACCTGCAGAGGCCCATATTTGAAGCGGTGGCAGAGTACGATCGCATAGCTGTTCGAAGCGGAAACGGCCCTGGAAAGACATGGACGGCTGCAAAGCTTGGACTATGGTTTTTTGTGACAAGGCCGAAATCAATAGTTGTTACGACAGCCCCCACTTGGCAGCAGGTGCAGCGGATTTTGTGGAAGGAGATTAGGGCCAACATTTCTAAGGCCCAAATTTTAAGGCCATTTTTGTATCTTCCGCCAAGGGATGCAGAGGTCTTAATGATTAGATCCGACGGGAGCTATGGGGATGACTGGGCCATGATTGGAAGGGCCAGTGACAAGAAGGAGAACATGCTGGGATTTCATGCGCCATATCTGATGTTCATAGTGGATGAGGCATCGGGTGTGCCTGATGAGATATTTGAGGCCATTGAAGGAACACAGACGCAAGAAGGTGTCAACTCCTCCAAGATCCTATTGATAGGAAATCCTACCCGCCCAGAAGGATTCTTCTATGACATCTTCCACTCAAAAAGTGCAAACTGGAAAACCTTCCACCTTGACGGGCGGCTTAGCCCAAGGGTGTCTAAGCAGTGGATAGCTCAGATGGAGGAAGACTATGGAAGCGATAGCCCTTTCTTTCAGATACATGTGCTTGGGAACTTTCCTCCTCTAGACAAGAACACGCTGATACCCCTCTCCTGGATAGAGAGGGTGTTAGTTGACCCGCAGGGAAAAGGGCAAGGCACAAGCTATGCCGGATTTGACGTTGCGGAGATGGGGGACGACTACAGCGTCTACATTAAGGCCACGCTTGACAATGGAGTTTTTGATGTGTACGGCATCGACTTCATGGCTAAGCTTGAGGTATCACCCCTCTCAAACTGGGCAAAAAACAAGTTGGATAGCGATCCGCCTGAAAAGCTCGTTATCGATTCAAACGGTATTGGGGCAGGCGTCTATTCTAATCTTAAGGAGGAGGGTTATCCCGTAATAGGATTTAGGGGAGGGGAGTCGCCTTTAGTTTCCTCTGAAGAGGCCAAGTTCTCAAATGTGAAATCTCAAGCATACTGGAATCTAAGATCGTTGTTTGAGAGGGGCGAGATTAGGATACAGAAAGTCTCAAACTATAAGAAGCTAGTTTCAGAGCTTTCAACAATAAAATATGACTTTGATAACAAGGGAAAGATTATAGTAAAGCGGGACAAAGGCAGGAAGTCGCCTGACTTTGCAGATGCCTTGAATCTTTGCTGCTTTGCGCCTTATCTTTCGGCCCAAAAATTGGGGGTGGCGCTTGTCGACATCTGGTGAGATTAGGGCTGCAAAGAACTCAAAATACACAGACCAGCAGATCAAGAAATGCATCGAATATTTGGAGAAAGGATATAGCGAGAGGTATGTGGCCCTAAAATTAGGGCCAGACTGGACCAGGGAAAATGTCAGGTACTACAAGAGGAAGTATATTAAAAAATATTATTAAAATCAAACTTTGCTAAAGATAATATCCCATATTTTTGCTTTTTTTTGTTATGGCCCTAATTTATTCTAAATCTTTATATCTTGTCACAAACCTAGTATTTGTCACAACGTATATTCTGTTATTTTTTCGCTCACCGTAACAATTTTTCCCTCTATTGTCCATATGCATGGGTCCCAAGGTATGGAACGGTCAACTACTCCGGTATTACAATGAGGACATTTTAACAAGGATATAATAATCACAAATTATCTCTTTCTTTTATTTAATATATAAGCCACCAATATTGATCCGCTTACCAAAGAGAGCAGTTCAAATCCTGGTGTATTTTTTGTATTATTTGAATAGGTATCTAGTGTTTGTGTATCAAATAGGTATAATTTATACTTTCCTGCTGCTAAATATTCTCCATTTTTAGATAAACATGGTTGAAATAAATACCAAATTCCTATTATGTTTTTTATTTCCCCAGTTCTTGCATCTAGGACAATTAATTCAGTATCAGTAAATAAATAAATATATTTCCCATCATTCGTGATTTTTATATTATGAAAAGTCGAAGATTCGATGTCCGCTTTCCATAAAACTTCGGCACTTTGATTTAATAAGGTAATAGGAGTAATATGTTTATTATTAAAAAAATATGATCTTTCTGCTACAACTATATACTTACCGTCAGGCGTCATTGAAAAAGCTTTAATCTCTTTTGTCGAATATTTTGATAAATTTCCCTTTCTATCGAAGATATGTAGTGTATGGCCAATATACGGAATTCCAACAATTAAATTTCCATCGTCTGAAAAAATAACATCCCGTAATTGTTCTTCTATTTCCCTTTCCCAAAGCTTTTTGCCATTTTTGTCGAATAGTTCAAGTTTAGAATAGATAAGTTTAAATCTCGACATCTCATCTTCCTCCCACAAAACCGTTGGGATTACAAATAAATCTAAGTTGTCAGAGGCCCAAATATAATCCAAATCGTTTGAGTATCTTCGGATTAATTTCTTCTCAATATCATAAATTGCTGTTCCATTTGGGGTGGCAATTAGAACATTGCCGAAAGAATCAACATAGGGAGTCTCTGCACCGTCATATGTCCAAAGAGGTGTGCCAGATTTATTAAAAACGTAAACTTTTCCCCCACATTTTTCAAAATCTGTGAAACAAGAAGATGTGTATGTTTCTACTACAATATATTCTGCTTTGCTGTCCATTTTGATATCTATAATTTTATGTTGGGTTCTAAAACTCCATAGCTCTTCACCCTTGTTGTTCAAAAATACTATTTTACTCTCTTTATTGGATAAATAGTTCCCTTGGTCATCTTTTAAGATATTTCCTTTGTCATCAATAAAAATATTTTCTCTGACTAATCCGACTGCAATAAAATTAGCATCTTCACCCATAGAGATAGCATTAATAGACCATTCCCTATTTGAATGATCGTATTTAGGAATGCCCTTGCTAGGATTATAACTCCAAAGCTCTTGAGCATAAATTGTCGATAGTGGGGAAATCAATATAATAGATAATAAAATTAATCCTGATAATATATTTAGATTTTTCATAGAATCCAATTGTAATTATATTTTCATATATATAAGAATATGGAAAAAATAATGGAGAATAGAGAAAAAAAATAAATAAATTTATATATGTCGATTTATCATTACTGAATTTCAATGGTCCAAGATCCTTTTGCACTGACCTCGAGATAATATTTGCCAGGAGTAAGTCTTTGAGATTTTTTCCCGCTATACTGGCCAATATTAGTTACTAATAAAGATACATCTTTGCCTTGCGCATCTTTCAACCATACAGAAAAATAACCTGATGTGTCTTTATATTGTATAGTGAATATTCTCATGCCTGACCCAGTAGCATTAAAGGATACAACATCATCACCATTGCCAGTGAGTCTTGAGGGTGTGTTTGTCATTGGTTCATCTTGTAAACCTGCCTGACTTGGTCCTGTTGAACACCCAAGAGTTATAGTTAACAATCCGAATACAAGTAACAATCCGATTATTTTCTTTTGCATTTTATCCACCAAGTAATTTTAGAGTTTCCATATTTATAAGAATATGGAAAAAATAAGGAAAAACTAATATATTCCCTTTCTTATTGAAAACGTATTAATCCATATCTGTCTTAATAAAATCAGGTGATGCAGAACGGCAACAATTATTGAAATGAACGGGAAAAAGTTTGTTGAAGGAAACGAGATAATAGCCGCTTGGAAGAGTTCTACAGGCTGGACCTGGTTTGCGACAGAAGTTTCTGAAATTAGAAGAGTAGAGGATGAAACAGGCGGCTCAGTGATAAACGGGAAGCCAGAAAACGACATAATCTATTACGGTCTAGTTTTAGGGCCAACAGAGGAGTGGGGCTATTTCTCTGGAAGGGAATTAGAGATGGACAAGAGGGTAGAAAGGATATTTTAATTTATTTCTCCTAAATCATGTATTCATAGTTAGAAGGCACATCATCAAATTTTTTCCATTCATACCAGGATGAAAGATTAAGGATATACGCCCACTCATTGATCCTTTTTACATCTCCTTCAAAATTGTTTTCATGTTTTTCCATAATTTCAATGAGTGATATGCCTTTGTCCTCAAACTCAAAATCTTCATAGACTGAATCTAAGTCAAATCCTGCCTTTTCTGAGAGAACATTAAAATAAGCGTAGTTCATAGAATGGGAGGCTTCATAAACTTTTGATGGCGTTATCGACCTGATTTTTTCATTAACTCCTCCAATGGCCTCGTTCAGCTGGGATTTGAAGGAGAGCTCCTGGCATGCCCGTAGGCCAGGATAGTCGTTGTATATCCACTCTTCAATTTTTAGATCAACTGGCTGATTTGTAAGCTGCATCACTAGGCCTTTGAAGAGCATTTCAATCAATTGATTAAGCTTTGATTCAGACACTATCTTTGATATGGCTTCAATATCTCTTCTGCTATCTTCTAACGCTTGCTCATAGTTCTTAGAGGAAAAATAAGGGACTAGCCTCTTGGATGGCGTTGCTTCATAAAGCCTCATAATATGGCCACACTCGTGTGCTATTATGTGATTGATTCTTTGGTCAACGCCTTCTTTATAGTACACTATGTGATTTTCCATATCGTTCCTTGCCATCTTAAGCTTTGCATGGGACGTGATTTCTTTGCTAGGGATGAATTTGAACTTCTTCTTTGTGAGTTCTTCCACATTCTGTAGTATTTCTTTTGTTTCAGGGATAAGCTCTAGCTCCATAGAATCAGGCCTTAAAAATCCGATATGCAACGCCTATGTTTTTAATTCTTTTAAGCTTATTCAAGAAATGAATTATGGAAAGAATGATTTTTCATATTTCTCATATTTTTTCCATATCTTTATATATATGGAAAACTAATAAGGCATATGTTATCCAAAAAAAATCTTTCAGTTATTTTGGTAGTATCTATATGTTGTTTAATTTTTACATCAGGATGTGGTAGCGATCCTTGTTCTAACAAAAAATGCCCCGATATATGTCGTGGAGAGGAACTGTGGTCACAAGTTTGTGAAAATGGGCAGTGTATTTACTATAAACAAGTCTCTAATTGTTCTACGGCTTGTGGTTGTACCCCTCAAGCTACAACTACAGCACAGAATACTCAATCCACTACAACTAAATCTACCCCTAAACAAACGCCAGAAGCCATTGAAGAAGCAATAAAATTAACAAAATATTCAAATGAAATGATGGAAATAATGTATACGTTAACAGATAGTGGCGAATATTGTGTTAATCTTGTTTTAAATAAACCTTCGGGACCAAAATACTGGACTGATAATGAGATATTAATGTTTGCATTGCACACGGTACGTATTGAGGAGACATATGAGAGGGCAAGAGCACTAGAGGTTCCAATAGGATATGAAAACATTCACCAAGAGACCCTTAACGGTTTGAGGAAATTTTCGTTAGCTATGCCACTTTTTCGTGAGGGCATCTATAAGATGGATGTGGAAACAATTAGGAGAGCAGATAGATTGATAAAAGAAGGGAGGGCCCATCTGGAAAATGTGGCTAAGTTGATGGATGAAAGATGAGCACTGAGAATTTTAAATATTGAATAGTTAAAATCTTAATGTAGAAATAAAAGATAGGATAATATGGGGATAAAATGGGAGCTAAAAAAGTTTTATCTATGGTCTTAGTATTTATTTTTTGTTTAGCATTTTTAAACGGCATTTTAGCTGCTAATGAAATGCCTTCTATCAACACATTATACTATGATGAAGGTTATGGGAAGTTGTACTATTTTAATAAAGGAGACACTATTAAGACATACGTGGTATGTGGCAAAGACAGCACAAAATACCAATCAACAGTATATCATGTCTACTTAGGTAAAGATAAGACTTTTGAAGGAGGTACAATATATGCCCTTCCTAAAGAATTTGAAGTTGATAAAAGCGGCCATTATCTAATAGTTGCATGGTATGGAAATACGTTCAGTGTTCAAAGGATGGATAAAAAAATAGTAAGTACAAATAAAATTACTAACATTACCCCGCCTCTTCCAAGTTCTAATAATTACAGTTTAACATTAGGGCCAACAAATATAGATGCACCAGGAAATGACAATAACAATCTAAATGGAGAGTGGGTTAGTATAAAATGTACTTCAGGTTCAGTCAATCTTTCAGGATGGAAGCTAAAAGATGAGTATGGATGGACATATTCTTTTCCAAACGTTACAATAAAGGAAGGGCAGACAATACGGATTTATACAGGCTGTGGCACTAATACTTCCACTTCATTATATTGGTGCAGAACTACGGCCGTATGGAACAATGACGGGGATACAGTAAAACTAATCAAACCTGATGGGTCTCTTTATAACTCATGGAGAGTAACTAGATAATTGATAAGAGCAATTAGATCAAATAAATTTAATCTTAATATATATAACACTACATTTAGTATCTAAGAGTTGATTTAATAATGCCTGGCCTTATAGGTATTTTAATAACGTTGGTATTGTTTTGGTGGCTTCTTAGTAGTGGAGTTTCATTAAGATTTCTAATTCTTTTATTTCTATTGTGGTTACTTTGGATGAGGGTTTACATTTCAATAATTTTTATAATTTTAATATTGCTCTCTTGGTTAGTTTCGAAATAAGTTTCTTTTTAATCATAACGCAATAATTTAAAAAATTTTTTAAATCATTAGAAGTGTTGCTTATGTCTTTATTTCTTTTAAGTTTGTTTAGGGGATGGAATATGGAAAAAATTCTTTCAAGTTTTTATATTCTTTATAAGCTTATTTTTCGAAACTTTTTTATATAAAAAATTAAATTATAAAATAAAATTGGTGAAAATATGAGAAATATACTCGTGATTTTTTTGGTATCCTTGTTCTTAGTTTCCACAGTAGATGTAGTCAAGGGAGGAAATGATTATCTACATGCAAAGACGAATGTTGGTGATCGTGTTAACTGTATATATATAAGTGACAACGGCAACTATATTGCAATTGGGGGAAATTACGGTGTTTATCTAGCTAATAAAAATGGGAATCTTTTGTGGGAAGATAAAGCCGTTCGTGAGATAACTAGGGTCCAAATAACTTATGATTCTAAGTATGTAGGTTCTTCTGAGGGATATTATGTCTTAAGTGATGGAAGAAAATTAACATTCAATAAGGATTATTTTGCCAAAAAAAGTTATGATTATAAAAAAGAATACATGATCAGTGGCCAATTAGCAACTTTGACTTTTAATAATGTTCTGATTGAAATAAGTGGGAAAAACTATACTGAACCTGAATGGTGGAATATTACATGCGATAAGAATATACCTTATAGAGATTATTCGCTTTATGAGCTGATAAACTCTAGTGATTATTTTGATTATAAAGACTATTCTAGGAATTATTTCATTCGGAATAAATTTAACATAAATAAAATACCTATCTATGGATTCGATTCCTTAATATTGCCTTTTCCTGATAAATTCACAGTTATAGGTAATAGAAATTCAGTTCAAGTTATACGGACTACTGATCCAAATGAGATTAGAATGGGCACTTATTTATGGTCTATCCCTATAAATATTTACAATAACTTAACAAGTTATAATTATAATGACAACAAAACAACCTATTTCATTTGGCCATTTACTGGCCGTGGATATTTTGAAAAAATATCTACAACTAATTATCCCTTAGAAATAACAGAAAAAGTATATCGACTTTATTATATAAAAGATAAAGTCATCGCAGTAACATCTGAAGGATTTCATTGTTTTGATTTGGATGGAAACAAAGCATATTTTGAAAAAGTGAAACTTACTCCGTCTTCCTACACTAATAATATGAATTTCTTAGCTGTTGGAAGGGGAGAATATCTATATGTTCTAAATAACGAAAAAGTATTTCATGAATTTAAAACTGAAGGGAAGATTACCTCGGTAGTGATTAACCCAAAGAACATAGTGGCGTGTGGCACAGAAAATGGTAATTTGTATATATTTGACCTTACCGAGACACAAACTAAAGAAAATCAGATCACTGGCGAAACTCAAATCCAAGAAATAGCTGTAGTAACCCAAAAAGAAGAAGTCAAGGAAAATACAGATTCCACTCAACCTATACAAGAAACAAAAAATACACCAGGATTTGAATTGTCTACTATTATAGGGGGATCTCTCATAGTAGCTTATTATCTTAAAAAAAGAAGAAATTAATTTTTTATTTTTCTTATTTTCATATACTATATTTCCATAATTAATATCATTTAAGACAACTCATATAAACTCTTTACCCAGTCTAGATAATCTTTGATTGTCTTTTCTTGAAAAAATTAATCCTTATGGCGCAGCTATTTCTGGCCTTAAAAATAAGATTGCATCATTGGAGAAGGAGCTCTCTATAGTATCTCAGGACGGTAATTTATACATAGAAGATGTTTCAGAGCCCAAGTTCCCCTCAATCTCAAAAGAAAAGATCTTGAAATACTGCGATAACTCTCCACTAGTACAGCCAATTCACAATGCAATCATAAGGGAAGTCACAAATGCTGGATGGACAATCAAGCCTCTTTTTAACGCTAAATGTGGCAAATGCAGTCAGACCTATGATCAAACTCCAGAAAACGGCATATGTGAATGTGGCGGCCCAATTTTAAGGCCAAATTTAGAGCAGAAGAAAAAACTTGAAACATTCATAGACAATCCGCACCCCGATATAGATCTTTACTCAATCATAAGATCGGCCCTAAAATGGGAGCTTTCAATCGATGACTATTACCTATCCCTTTCATACATAAGGCAAAACGACAAGGGAAAATTCTTCCTAATGGATGAGCCTCAAGCCCTCTACGTTGAAAATCCACTTTTCATAAGCAAAGTAAGAAGAGGCGACTCTGGATGGGCTTACTTCTGCCCATTATGCAATATCCTTGATGAGGAATACCTCTCAGATTCCAAGGAGAAATGCCCAAAGCACAAGATAGATCTCTGGGAGACAGCCTACATTCTTTATTCTGGAAGCAGCATAAGACGGCGCTATTCCAAAAAAGAGATAATCGAGGGGCACTTCAATAGAAGATTGCCGGACGACTACGGCATCCCGATTATCCAGGCATGCATAAATCAGATTGAGGCGGCCTTAAATCTGGACCTTCTAAACAGGGACACCTTTGAGAAGGGTACGCTTGCAAAGATATTTGCATTTGAAGGTTACACCCAGGAGGAAGTCGCTTCACTTGAACAGGCCATATCCTCAATGGCGGAAAAGAGAAAAAGTATTGGCTCAAAACTATTCAACCTCTTTCTTGGAAACTCAAAAGGTAAGATTGAAGTCCATGATGTCCTTTCAGATCCTTCAAAGCTTCAAGCACTAGAGTGGCACCGCTACTACCGTGACATGCTTCTTTCAAACTATGGAGTTACGCCGGTATTTGCAGGCACTGTTGAAAGCGGTAAGGCAGGAAACAATCCGATGCTTCAGATCGATGTCATGGCAAACACTGCAAAGGCATGGATGAGAACAATTTCTGAACCGCTAAACACCGTTCTGCTTTCCGCTCTTGGCATAACGGACTGGTACTTTGACTTTGAAGAGATAGAGCGGGAGGATAAAAAGGAATCAGCCCTAGTCCAGAAGCTAAAGGCAGAAACAATTGCCATCTACAGAAATTCTGGATATGAAGTGGAGATTTCAGATGACGGCGCCATAAATCCGATACTAAAGCAAAAATCACAAATAAAAAATAATGAAATAAAAAAACAGAAAGAGCCAAAGGACAGGCTATTTGATGATCTTTCATTAAATCTTCTCAACATCTCAAAAGACTATGAGGACAATCTTTTTCAAATTATAGAGGCATATTGCAAAGATAAGGCCAGTTTTACCGGCGATATAAATGCTATAGTATCAAATACTGCTAGAAAGCTAGATGCAGAGCTTATAAATCATATCTACTTAATTTTTAGCCAAAGTTACAACAAGACTTATTCTGATTATTCCAAAATACTGTCCAAAGATGAAGCAAATCCTTTGATCCTAAAGCACCTGAAGGAATACTTCGATACCTTCCCGTCACACTTCTTTGAGAAATGGGAGGAGAAGGAAAAGGGGAACATATTCAAAATCATTGAAGAAGAGGCGCTTAAAGGCTACAATTGGCAGACCGTCAAGAGAAGGCTCTCTGAAGAGTATTTCAGTAGGAGGGATTCCTACTACTGGCAGATGGTAGCCATAACGGAAGGTTCAAGGGCGTTTAACTTTGCTTCCGAAAAGGCGGCTAAAGATCTGGGGGCAACTGAGAAAAGATTTATTTTTACCGAGGATGGCCTTGCATGCACAGGCTGCATCCAGGCCTCTAAGGAAGGCTGGATAAGCATAGACTCTGAAACTTCATACGGCAATCCGCCTTTGCATCCAAACTGCAGATGCCACTACGAGTTTAGGATTGGGCCAATAAAAAGAAAGTGGGATGAAATTCCTGCAGAGAAGAGAAAGGACTTCACAGAGGAGATGCATGATACTCTTTGGGAATACTCCTCAACTTCCTACTACATAAACACTATACTAAGACATCCTATGGATTATTTTGAAAGAATAACTTACAAGCTCCAGATTGAGCGTGCCTTAAAGGCGATTGGGACCTTAAGAAAGATATTCAATCTTCCAGAAAGCGCAATAAATCAGGAAGGTGTCGTACTGTGGAGGGGGTTATCTGAAAAGGACATCCTCTCAAACATTCTAGATCCTGACTTAAAAAACGTCTTTGATGACAAGGGATTTTCAAGCACTAGCAAGGAAAGTTCAATAGCGCTTGCCTTTGGCTACCATTACATGGATCCAAATGATGGACACATAACAATGCTAAAGATACACGTCCCGTCCGGCACAAAGGCGATCTACATAGGCAACTCCTATGGGTATGCCCAAGAGGAAGTTATCCTGTCAAATGGGTCGATATTTCATATTAATGGCGCCTCTATAAGGGATCTAACTGATTCTGAAAAGGAGCTATTATACAGCGAGGGGTGGGATCCGAAAATCCAAAAGGACATAAAGGTCAAAATATACGATGTAGATTATCTAGGTGATGCAAATACCTAATCCATCTGATGATCATTTTAGGAAAAGATTTGTTGCAGGCGAGTTTTTGACCTGTGGAGTTAATCTGTGCTTGATGTGCGCTCACTATCAGAATAACAGGAAGTGTGTGGCGTTTCCCAAAGGCATACCTCAGGAGATTTGGATTCTAAAGGCATTGCACAAAAAGCAGTATCCAGGCGACAGGGGGATTACCTTCAAGCCGCTTCCTGCATATGACAGCTCTAATGAGGCGCTTGGAATAAAATGATTCAATTAAACCTTGATATCAAGACAAAGCCTTTGAAGATTATTCTTGAAAAGGCGCCATCAGAGTTTGGGATCATAGTTTCTCAAGAGATTTCAAACTGGGCCCTTATGACTTCAAATCTTGCAAAGTCAAGATCACCTATTAGGACTGGAAATCTAAGGCAGTCCATAATTCCTAGAAGGGCATCGGATTCTGCTAACGTTTCTGCCCTTGCCATGTATGCCAAGTTTGTTGAGCCCCCTCCGCTAGGCGTGCCAATGAAGAGGAGGATGACAAGAACACAGTTCCTTTACAACTCCGCAGTTGAAGAGCTTGACAGGGCAGTTTTAAGGATAAATGAAAGAATCAGAGAATTGCTTGAAGTTTAGATCATGAAAGACTCATTTAGGTTTCAGGGGGAGTTCTTCAAGGTTAATGAGGAAGGCGACTTCTTCATATTTGGTCCAGCATCGGCAGAGATGCTTGATAGCCAGGGAGACATCATAAGAATTGATGCAGTGAAAAAGGCCCTGCCAGAACTTTTGAAGAGGGCCAGGGTCACAGTCGACCACAAGGACCAGATAGTGGGGGAGATTGTCGGGTCATTTGAGAAGAAGGGCCTTATCTATAAGACCGAGGTAAGGCCACCAAACGACGAAGAGCTTTCCAAGTTTACTGGCCTTGAAAAAGAGAAAGAGGCGCTTTTCGTCCTTGCCAAAGTGTGGGACGACACCGAGTACTGCAGAGAGGTCAGAAAAGCTATAGAAAACGGGGAGTACAGGTCTTACTCTATTTCTGGAAATGTCCTAAACTCTAGGCCCTGCAAATCAAGCGAGGGCTGCGCAAGGATAGTGTCAGACCTAAATCTTTCTGCGGTCACAATCTGCCGATCTGGTGCAAATCCTGCGGCACAGTTTGACATATTAAAAGAGGATAAAATGCCTGAAGAAAAAATAGAGCAAGAGAAGAAGGGGCCAGAGTTTCTTACCCGCTCCGACTTTGAGGCTTACAGGAATGATCTTGAAAAGAGGCTTGAGCCGCTTTCAAGAATAGATGAAATCCTTGGCATTCTTAAGGCCACGGAAAAAGATGCCGGCCCTAAAATCGTACTTGAAAAGATCAGAGAGGAGATAAAAAAAGAGATCCTCTCAGAGTTTAGGCCAGTGCAGAAGTCTGAAGGGATTTCCCAAAAGGACATCTCAGCTAACGACATAGTTTCAATCCTATCAGAGAAGAGGATATGATGACAGCTCCATTTTTCAAGAGCTATGAGGATATGCTGGACTACTACTATTGGCAGCCTCTGAAAAATTCAGGGATGGACCTAAAAGTATTCCAGAAGTATGGCAGGGCAAGCGACATAGCAGAGGAAATAGAACTTGCTAAAGCTGATGCACCTGTCTTAACATCAACTACGGCGGTGAGAAACGTTCTGTTCGGTGCAACTCTTTACTCTCAAATTGTCACCGAATCAAATGCGTTCGCGCTGCTACCAAAAAGACCTTGGTCAAAGTCAGGTTACAGAGCACTTACGGCTGCAGGCCTTACAACAGGCGGCCACATAGCAGAGGACGGTTCGATACCTGAGACAAAGAAGCCGACATTTGCAGAGATAACTGTGACACCGCATACAGTTGCAAGGGCAACAAACATCTCGGAGATGGAGAGGCTCTTAGAGCAAAAGGACGACACCATAAAGTGGGCTGATGTTGTTTCATATACTGCTGATGAGTTTAGGAATACCCTAAACAGGAACATCTTAGCAGATGCAGACGGTGCAGCAACTGATGGAAGCATAATCACTCCGCTTGACAGGATCATCTCATCCTACTCTGAAGTTTCAGAGACTGAGCTCACCACAAACGAGGGTGATGTCTACGGCCTTGACAGGGATGCCGCAGCAAGCTGGACAGATGCCAATGTTTCACATGGGGGATCATCCGGCACTGAGACTGACAGGACCTTAACACTTTCCATGATAGACGACGTCATAGCAGAGTGTGAGCCTTACTGGGATGGGGGAGGCAGGAAAAATAAGGCCATATTGACAGGTTATGATACTGCCAAACGTATAGCCCAGCTTGAAAGGCCAAAAGAGGTCTACACACCTGACGCCTATATCGAATTTACTGTGAACGGGATAAAGGTCAGGGGAAAGGAGGCAGGCATACCTGTCGCTACTTTTGATGGCATCCCGATTCTAAGGAGCAACAATGTCCCTAAGGACACCATATCGAGAATCTACATACTTGACCTGGATCACATATCGCTTGAAGTGCTAAAGCCAATAACTTACGTTGAGACAAGCGATCCTTTCATCCAGAACAAGTTCGGCACTGAAGGCGTATTCTCATGGATAGGCGAGATATGGTGTGACCGTTTTAAGGCGCATGGGAAGATACGAGGCCTAAAATAGGCCTATTTTTATTTTAGGTGATCACTATGGCAAAAGTCAGATACGACGGTCCTGAGACCTACTACACCTTCCAAGGAAAAACGGGCATAGTCTACCAGTTCACTGGAAGGGATAAGGTTTCAGAGGTAAAGGATCCAGAGGACATAGAGATTTTGAAGAATAAAGGCGGATTCACTGTGATTGAAAACATAGAACTTGGAGATATCAAGAAGGATAGAAAGGTGAAGTGATGGCGTTTTCTAGTGAAATCAAGGGATATGGAAAGAGCGGAGATAAGGCCACTACATGGGGCGTCTTCACAAACGGTGCTTCTGATACAGGAGGGGACATCGACACAGGGCTTGTGGTGTGTGAGTCCATGACAATTGAGTTCACAGGGTCCGCCGTAGTTTCAGATGCAGCTGCAATTAACGAATCATTTCCATGTAGCGGCAGGGCAGTAACCATAGTCACAAAAGCAAACGCTAATGGAATCTGGCGGGCTATCGGATACTAGGGGAGTACCATGGACCCCGCTGATCATGACATCTTGATTGAGATAAAGACTGACCTCTCATGGATAAAGAAGAAGCTAAACGACCAGTGCGACTCATACAAGAATCACGAGGAGAGATTAAACTCCCTTGAGACATGGCAGGACAGGGCGTCTGGTGCAATAACTATAGTTGAGTTTGCAGTTGGCGGCGGGATAATCTTCTCAATAATTTCAATACTGCTCTGGCTTATGGGATCTTAAAAATGGATGCTCTCTCGATTTCTTATTCCGGAAAATCCGAAGCAAAGCTTTGGATTGAGAACTCAACGCTTTTCATAGGCGATGCAAAGGAGATTGGCCTTTCAAACGCCACTCTCGGCGAACTAGTTATGGCCCTAAATTTAGTAGAGGGTGTAACAGCTAAGCTAATGGCAAGTGAGGATTTAGGTGCAAAAGAGCTAAACGAGATATCAAGAGAATACCCTGCTGACCTAAAGCGTAGGCCCTATTTTTTAGGCCACGGGAACTATTCATCACTGAAAATGATTTCTGAAGTTTCCCATAATGACGCCCAAGAGATAAGAAACTCTTGGCTTGACGAGGCAGATTCACTGATAGAATCGCTGACTGGCCTTAATTTTAGGGCCAGAAAATTAGAGGATATTTCTATTGACATACGGGCAAGAGATATTTTCTCAACAGAAGACTACGGTATACACCGCCGTGCAAACGGCCTGTATCTGAAAGCTTATGCCCCCATAACTTCAATTGAATCACTCAAGATAGATGGAGTATCTGTAACGCCCTCAAAGATCGTAGTGGATTATGACAGGCTGATATTAGGAAGTGATGCTGAAGTCTCGTCATGGCCAGTTGGAAGATCTAAGGCCAAGGCATCCTTCACATACGGTTATCCAAAAGGCTCAAGAGAATCAATATTGGCATCGGAGTTTGCAACGCTCTATGTATCAAACAAACTTTATGAGTCTCGGCTAAAGCTAAGTCAGAGATCAGGCGCCACAAAGGTAACGCATGCATCAGTTGTTTTTGAAAATGACACAGTTTCAGAAGAGGCCATATCTAGAAAAGAGATTGAGCTCAGGATGAAGCTGATACTCGAGCATCTTCCAAAGAAGTTAAGGGGCGTTCTTGGTTGAGCTTTGATCCTATCTCGTTTCTTAGTAATGTTGAAAGAATCTTTAGCACTGCTCCTGGGCTATCTGATGTAAAGACATGGACAAGGCCTACAAAGATCAAAACTTCATTTGAGCCCCCTGAAGTTGCAATCGAGATGATTGCAGGGAACATTGATTCCGTATCATTATCCTATCCCAACAGACAGATTGAATTTTATGTTCGCTTTGTGATCTTTGAAGAGCAGAGCTCCGGTATATCCAAAATCGGGGCAATTTATTCCGGAATCATAGATGCCGTGAGAAACAATCCCACTCTAAAAACAAAATCAGGATCTGCAACATGCGATTATTTTGGGACTTTTTATGGCAGAAACATCAGCTTTGATCTGGCCGCAACTGAGCGAAACGGTGTTTCTGTGAACGCAATGAAGATTGACGTGCCTTGTCTGGTACGTGACATTTAGGTGATAATCATGGTTTACACAAAAGGAGATGTTTTTGTAAAAAAGGAAAGCACATGGGGGGTTGGTGTAGATCCAACTTCACCTACAAGCGGGATAGATGAAATACTGGGCCTAGACTCTGAATATGAGTATGGCCTTGAAAATCAGATAACGGCAGTAAATCCTGCCGCAATGGCATACCCTTCAGAGATATCTTATCACACCGCAAAGGCAAAGGGAAAGATAGATTTCGTATACAATGGCGCTCTTCCGTTTGCCATTATGCTCGGAGGAATTTCTAATAGCGACCCCTTGGAGGATGAGTCGCCATTCACATGGACGATATCGCCCTCTAGCACACCCATTCCCTTCACAACTTCTTGCCTTATGAAAGGGACAAATGACAAAAGGGCCCAGATAATTGGATGTTATGCAAAGAGCTTGTCATTTAAGATGGGCCTAAACGAGCCTGTTTCTGGGACCCTTGATATTGTTGGAAAAGATCTTGATATAAACAATCCCTTCACAGCACCGACAACAGTTGCAATCGATGATTCGAAGGCTTGGAAGCCCCACGAGTTCACATATTCCATAGGATCAATAACAGGCATCACTTATATCACAGAATTAGAGTTCACAATCTCTAGAAGCATTGACGTTGGACATGGTCTCTCAGAAAGATCCCCATCTACAGCATACTCTGGAAAGTTTGATGCGATAAACGGGTCGATTACTGCATATATTCCAGATTCAGCTGCAGCAAACGAAATAGAAAAGCTTGTTCTTGGAGGAACTTCCACTAGTAAAAAGCTTGATGCAAAGGATATTGTAATTGACAAGAGCTATGCAGACGAGACCTCTGATTCTGCAAAGATCACTCTTTCTGACTGCATATTCTCTGACTACAGCACTGTATTTCCACTTGACACAAAGATGAGCTACAAGTTTTCATTCTCTGGGACATCAGCCCATGTGCTATGGGAAGCGCCATTTGCAAAAACTAACTGGTGAGTTGAGTTTGTAGTGATAGTAGAAAAATCATACTTCCTGCATGAGCGGGATGAGAAGGGAGATCTGAAAGCGATCATTATTGAAATTGAGCCTGGCAAGGAAGCGAGGGTCATACCTATCCCAGAGGGTGAAATAGCCTTACTATCAGATCCTCAAAAAGGGTATGAGATTCTATCAGCCCATACAGTTGAGCCAAAACTTTCAGCAGACGAAATCAAAAAGTTTGGAAAAACTAAGGCAATAGCTAGCCTAGTCCAAAAGCTCCTTGAAATAAGTGACATAAAAGAATCCTTTCGTTCCGAGCCTGGAAGTAAAGGCAAGACTGCTTGAAGAGCAGGTGCTGCATCAACTTGGGTATAAAGTATGGGAGATACCAAAATTAACAATCTTGGAAAAAAGAAGATTGGTGAGAGGGTATGTTCTGTACCAGAATCCGGAGGATACCCAGGAAGAAAAGAGAATCCAGGCGGAAGAGTTGATCCAAAAGAGAAAAGAGCATGCAAGAGCAAAACATCAGGATAACTGTCTCAGCTGAAGATAAGGCCTCTGGACCTATAAAAAACGTTGAGTCCGCACTGGGTGGTCTTGAGAAAGGCACATCCAAAGCCAGTGGGGCGATGCATTCTTTGGGCCATGCAGCGGAAGTAGCCATTGGAACGATGGCAACAGCCATCACAACCTATGGCATCGCCGCTGTGCAAAATCTGAATCGCGAGATGGTGAAGCTCTCGGTAGAGCAGTCAAGATATCAGTCACAGACAGTAAATCTTTTGAAAAACGCAGGCATGCAGTCCTACTCAAAACAGATTGAAGAGGTAATAAGCCAGCATTCAAAACTAACGTCTATGGATGACACCTCAATTAGAAAAAGCTTCAACAATCTCATTGGTGTAACAAAGGATTATGAAAGATCCCTAAAGCTCTTGTCGGCAGCGGAGGATTATGCATCAGCCTTGGGAATTGACCTTGAGTTGGCAACAAAGCAAGTTGCAATGGCACTTAATGGGAGCACATCAACGCTTGAACAGAATGGCGTAGTGCTTGACACTCTCAGCATGAAATCAATGACAGCTGCACAAAAGATGGATTACTTGGCCCAACAGATGGAAAAATCTTTTAGTGGTAGTGCTGAAGTACTACGGAATTCTACAGCGGGAATATTTGCAAACTATGAAAATCAGATCCAGAATCTAAAAACTCTTTTTGGAAATGAACTGACCGAGACCATAGCGCCAGCTCTTGAAGATATTGCAAATAAGATTTCAGCTATGATTGATTCAGGCGAGCTACAGCCACTTGCAGATGCCTTTGGGAATCTAGTTACACATGCGATTAGCCTTGGCTCTGAACTTGGCGGCGTGATAATGAAGCTTACAGGTGTCTCTTCTTCAGAAGAGGCTATCGCAAAGCTTGCTGATGCTTTTGATAGGGTGGCATACGTACTTGGGGTAGTTGAAAACGTTCTTTCAAGAATTAATTTCTTGATCAAAGATCTGCAAATAGATAAGATCATTAATTTTGGGATTAGGGCCACAAGTCCAGGGGCGATGGAGCTTTGGGATTATGCAGGCCAACAAGTGCAATACGAAAAAGCTGGGGCATATACGCCTTATGAAGCGGCTATAAGGGCGGCTTCAAGGGGTGGAGGCGCCATTGGTGGAGCCAGTCAAAGCATACTCCCTAGTGAGGAAACTTCAGCGGATATGCTGGGGCGTCTGAGGGAGATTCAGCGTACAGAAAATGAAAACAAGGAAAAGAAGAAAGACAACTCACTTGCAGTTCAAAACAACACTCAAAACATGCAAACTGCAACAGAGCTTCTCAAATTGTACAAAGACCAGACCTCCCAAACTGGAACCCAGATTGTCCAGCTGGGCCAAACTGCAGGGTCTGCAATAGGGTACATGAACAGCGCAATGGACTCTGTGAGGCAGATGCTAGGCGCTTCCGGTGGCGGAGGTGGCGGGTGCAGGACCTTCAAAAGCGGCAGCTACACAACAGATGGGCACAATGAAAGCTATTCTTCGGGAGGCGGCCCTTCAAGTTCACATGGCATGGCCTGGTACAACGTTTTAGGGAATGAAAATGCGGGCGTTGTGGCTGCTATGGGGCCACAGTGGGCATCTACAGTCACAAACGTTGTGAGAAACTCCTGCTCCGGCAAGGTCTGCAGCTTTGAGGCCGACGGTCAAAAATTCTACGGGGATGGCGCTGGAGGGTATTCTTCTGTAAATGATGCACTGATCACAAGCAAGGGGGATGTGATCCAGTTTCATCCTGACGACAATATACTGGCCTTCAAGGACGGGTCAAAAGTGGGAGGTAAAAATATTACCATCCACAACACTTTCAATATTTCGGGTAATGGCGATCCCGATAGGATTGCCGAAGAAATCATGAAAAAAATCACAAGGATAGGCAGGATAGGATTTTGATGGAAATTCCGCTTAAAACAAAGATCGAGTTGGAGCTTGTCCACATGGACAGAAATGGAAAGGTAATAGAAATCATAAAACTAAATGGGGAAGAAGATAACAATGGCAACTGTGGTAAATAAAGGATTAGAGATGATAGCAAAACTAGTAGGTGGTGTTTCAACAGACAAGATGCAGTACATAGCGCTAGGTTCTGGCACAACTGCAGAGGCAAACAATCAGACTGCACTTGTAAGTGAGATAACAACTAACGGCGGTGCAAGGGCTATGGGAACTTGCAGCTATGCAGCTGATTACAAGTTCAAGGTCGTAAATACCTTCACATTCACAGGAGACCTTTCAATAAACGAGATAGGGGTCTTTGATGCTGCCACTTCAGGAAATATGCTTCTTAGAGGGAAACTTTCGGCCACCAAAAACGTTGGCGATGGCGATTCGCTCCAGGTGACTGTAGAGGTAACATTTGCAAGGGCGGCATAAAGAGGAAATGCCATGGTCAAGATAACAAAGATAGAGAAGATCCTAACAGACAGTAAAGATGTATCGGATTTTGTACTTATCACCTTCAAAACTGATTTAGGCAATACACGCACCACACGATACCCAATCCAGGACGTCAACGATGCAGCAAAACTAAAGCAGTTTGTCTATGAGAAGGCGAAGTTCTTTGATGCAAAAGATAGTTTTTCTCCGATAACAACGACAATAGAGATATCAAAGGATGATGTTGATCCTATAGAGCCACCTCCAACTGAAGAGCAGAAATTCCTAAATGCCGTTTCAGATCTTGAACAGTGGAAGAGGTACCTTGACTTGGGCATTGTAACAGAGACGCAATATGCGGACAAAGTAAGCAAGGTAAAAAAACTGATACCAGTAGGCTATTTTGATACAAGCTCTTCAAAAGAATAGCTAGGAGAACAAGATAAATGGCATTTGCATACTGCCGTGAAATCACTCTAAATGCCGATGCATATGTTTCCTCGGCGGTATCCAACTATCCAGTCTTCATTAAATTTAACTCAACAGATCACTTAACTCTTTTTGAAGGGGACAGTGGCGGAAGCGTATGCTTCACAAGTGATTCTGATGGCGCCACACAGCTTCCCCATGAATGCATTACATTTACAAGCTCAGAAGCCATTTTCTATGTAAACGCAGATCTCTCTGCATCAGTAGATACAAAGATATACTTCTGGTATGGAGACCCAGAAAACTCTGGGGAGGAGAACAAATCAGGAACATGGTATGCTGGGTACAGCATCCATCACTTCCAAGACACTCTTTCTAGCAGCATCACAGGGGGGTACTCCTTTTCCATGGTGGGTAGCCTCTCTTATTCCAATAATGGGGTAAGCGGAAAGGCACTTACAGGATGGAGCTCCTCAAATTATCTAACATCTTCAAGTTGCGGGTCCATATTCAACAAGGCCTATTCCACAAGCAATAGTGACTCCGTTATAGTCTTGGCAAAGTCAGCGGCTGACAAGGTAACTTTCTATGGGGGCAACACCTCTTGGAACGGTAGGGGCCCGAAGATGTATTCAAGAGGTGGTGCAGACGTCTATGGCCTCTCAAATTACTATTATGCGGGAGTTGGCTTGGGTGAGGCAGATTCAAACTGGGTCTTGTGCATGGCTGCTCTTGATGGTGGAACATCAAGACATTTTAGATACAACTCAGTATCCGGATATGCCACAAACTCCACCACTACAAAAACTTCCTACTCATACTCTGATAGGGGAATAATAGTAGGCAGATGCTATGCCCCCAACAATCTTGGAAGCTCAGATCTAATCGACTTCATCTGGGTTTTTACAGAGGCCAAATCAGTTGACTACTTCAAGGCGGTATATAATAATCACATTAATCTTTCATCATTTGTATCAATTGGAAGTGAGATTAATCTTAGATCAACGGAGTATGAGGAGTCATTGACAGCCACAGTCTCATCATCTGCCTCACTATCCAAAAATCAGACACTCTTTCAAAGAATAGGATCTTCTATCATCTCTAATTCTTCAATTACACTAACACCAATTTACATCGAGGATCTCTCGGCAACGGTAATCACATATCCATCCCTATCAACAGACGTTGGATTTACCCTAACGCTTCCTGCCTATTTGGAAGCGTCTGTTACTTTAGAAATGCTTTCAGATTACTTTGTAATGTTGTCCCATGCGGTAAGTGTCGTACCATCTGTGTCAACCTTCGAGGGCATCTTTACAAAGGCAGACATCATAGCAGATGTGCAGTTGACATCTGGCGCATATTATACAGAATCTTTAGGATTCATAATCACAGCACAACCTAACGCAAACTCACTATTAGTTGATCTAGAGCTCCTTGAAGTGCAAGTCACAGTTTCTCCGAGCAGGCTTTACATTGGGCATGAAAAGTTTGATGCTTACATCACCGCAGCGCCAAATGTTTCAGTTGTCAGCACCGGAAGAACTGCCCTATTCTGGTCAATAGAAGTTAACGGGGAAAGGATAGAAGAATGTTATGATCTTGAATATGCCAAATTCACAGATGAAAAGGGAAAGCGCTCAGACTACTTTGAAATAGTCTTAAACAATAAGGACGGATTGATCTCAGAAAAGTTCAATATCGGTGATGACGTCTACTTTTATTTTGATGAGAACTATCCCGTTGTATCAAAGATATTTCACGGCCTCATCACATCAATTGACTTTGAGATTGACACATATGGTAGCAACAAGCTGATCCTGTCTGGGGAGGATTACGGCTCAGTGAGATTTGGCCAGACAATTATATCTGGTGCGGAAAACTACTCAAACTACACAGCAACTGATATTGTTAGGGATCTAATCGTTAGATACTGTCCTGAGATAACAACAGATAATCTCGGAATATTTACTGAGCAAATACCCTACATCTCTCTTGCATGGGAGTATGTGGGACAGGCGGTAGAGAAGATCTCAAATCTTGTGGGTGCTGATTATTACGTTGATGAAAATGATGACCTTCACTTTTATGACTCAACAGATTTAGCCGCTGCACATTCAATTGTGCCTTCACAAATCCTAAATGCGACGATCAAAAAAGACTCCTCAAAGTTCTTTGACAGGGTATTTGTCGTTGGGGGAAAGCAGGGATTTTTGGATCAGAGCCAGACTTTTTCAACAACTGAAGTTTCATTACATGATAAACACTACGCCTCCCCATTTACCCCATCAAAAACTAATCTTTTGTATGTTGAAGCGTATGTCAAGAAGATCGGAAATCCACTTGACGCATTTAAATTTATGATCGTGGAGGACAACGCTGGACCCACTGGTGCAATTGTAGGATTTGGAGAGATAGTTTCCAAAAATACTTCGACTGAAGGTTCATGGGTAAAGTCAGATTACATTGACGTGCAGCTTGACACAACAAAGCTTCATTGGATCGTTTTCCCAAAGTTTGGAACTGAATCTGATACCTTCAAGGTGGCACATGACGGAACAACGGCAAACGGACACAAGCACTCTAGCGACGGTTCATCTTGGACAAGTGGCAATGGGAAGCTCTCTTTCAAGACATACTATGGCGTTCAGATTGTTAAAAATGCATCTGGAGAAAAGATGTTTGACAACTACACAGATATCCCGATTGTGGACCTATCAATTAAGGACACTGACACGGCATTGATGCTGGCCCAACAGAAGATTATAGAATATGCGCTAGAAAACTCTTCAAAACTCTTGATAAATCCCCCTGGGAAGAGGATAAAGGCTGGGGATGTTGTATCGATTACAATACCTGGAGTTTCTTTAGAAGACCAGACCATACTATCCGTCTCCTATGAACTCAATGATCCACTTATTTCAAAGGTCAGGCTTGAATGCACGTCGGCAGAGGATTTCTACTCCGCATTTGCAAATCTATTCGCTGAGCTTAGAAGGATAAAGATTGAAAATGTCCTGCAATCACAAGAGACCTCAACAGACTACAAGGAGGCTGCAGAAATTCTTTCGATAGGTCTCTTGGAAACTATCAAAGAAGCTTCAACAGATTATAGTGCAAAATTTGATGATGATAGATCAAAATGGGATGTCAGCAAATGGACATAACTGAACTGATTAGAGGGGATAAGAATCCCTATCTTGGGAGATTCAAGATTGATGAATATAGTCTTGAACGTGATACATTAATCAAAGGGCGATGGCAAAAGAATCTGATTACTAACAAACTAAAAGCTGCTCTTGCGGATGCGGTCACAGGCGATTATGATCCAAACAAACACGTTATTGGAAAGCTAGCAATCGGGACTGGCACTGCAGCACCAGTAGCAACAGATCTTTCCCTCGCAAATCAATTAGGCCCTTTGAAATCTTACGTGCCAAACAGCCTTCACAATGATACATATTCCAACAAGGCCGAGTCTACTTATTATTTTGACAGCACGGAAGCAGGATACTATGGCACATGGACGGAGTTGGGGCTCTATGCCGCCAATGGAACAGATCTTCTAACGCACTCATTGATCTCACCAACAAAAATTTTCGACAATACAAAAACTATGACAGTGTATTATGTCATTGAATTTTAGGTGATCAGGTGACATTTACAAAAAAGGTATCGGCTGGGCAGGATATCGCATCAGCTGATTTCAGGCAGTACTTCGGGGATTTTTTTTCTGAAGGGATAAAGAGTGGATTTACTGTTTCTGTAGACAGTGGATTAAAAATAAACATTGCAGCTGGAACAGCCTATGTAAAGGATGCAAATGGCGGGATGTACCAAATAGTTTCTGATGTAGTAGAGGCACTCACCGCAACGGCAAATCAAACTAACTATGTTTACTTACATTCTGATAACGGAGCCAACTGGCTCACAATCTCAACGTCTGCAACTGTGCCTAGTGATGCTATGCTTCTTGCAACAGTTGTTGCTGGTGCAAGCTCGATAAACTCAGTTACAAATGTTACATCAGGGCTTCCATCATATGTGCCTCCTGGCGTTATAGTCGCATGGTCAGGAGTTCTTTCTAGCATTCCATCAGGATGGTTACTTTGCGATGGTAATAATGGAACGCCCAATCTAATCGATCGATTCTTGCAAGGTATAACAACTGCAACAACAAATCCTGGTACAACTGGGGGTAGCCATACGAAGACTGTGGCTGGATCTTGGACGTTTGCAGGGGACACCACTACAAGGGTTGCAGGATTTACGATAGATATAAGGCCAAAGTATTACGAAGTGGCATGGATAATGAAGGCATGAGAGAGTACTACTGTTTTAGGTGCGGGGTGGTGCTGGCCAGGCCGATTGAGATGACTGCGTCTTATTGCTATGATCCTAAAAGTGAGAAAACTTTCCTAGTTTGCAAGAAGTGCAAGAAGAAGAAAGACAAAATTATCTGGTAATATTTATTTTTTATATAAGTTTCTTAATTCTTCAATAGTAAGCCATGGGTACTTTACATGGACCATACTATGGCAATTTGAACAGAGTAGTCTAATGTCTTCTATTTTTGTTTTGACGATTTTGTCATCTATTCCAAGTGGATTGACATGATGGCCTTCAATAAAATTTTTTCCACGATCCCCATAGTGTTCAAAAAAGGAAAATCCACAAACCTCACATCTTAAATCTTTGTTGTTATATAGAGCCAAAGCCTTGGCCGAATCAACAATTTTTTTATTTCTTTCTATTTTGTAATGTAAATACAATTTCCTTTGTCCTTCTTTTACAGTAATGTTAGTATAGCTATCTGTATTATGAGTTAATAGTTCAATATTAGATAAACTATCAACGGATTCTTCATCTATGGATTTAATTTTGTCGTCTAAGTTATTTTGTTCTAAATCTTCAAATCTTATTCTATATCTTTTCTTATCTTCAACTACTTCCAAATAAAAAGTGTATCCCTCTTTTAGAAATAGATATTTTTGAAATAGTCCGCCCAATCCGGGCACTCTATACTTTGTTTCTAAGTGTACAGTATATTCATTATTAGCGTATGGATCTTCTATTATGAAATCATTATAACGTTCTGGAAATAGATTTCTATAATCTTTATATATTTGAATATGAGTACGATCCCAACTTTGTGTTAAGTTAATACTAATTTTAATACTCAAATATAACACCTAATCTTTATCCGAACATACTTGTCTTAAAAACCTCATCAATCGACTTTGCACCCTTTACAAGCGAGTTGCCATTCACAAGTATTTCATCATACTCTTCTTTTAGGATTTCCTTTTCGATAAACTCCTTGTCCTTTACTGGGTCAAAGCCTTCTGGCTTGTTACGCCAAATAACAATCACGTCTTTCTCGTTACGGTAGCCTTTAACAATTACGTAGGTGATGGGGCCATTTGCCACCTTCTTGATTGATTTAACAGTTATGCCTGCTAGGTAGTTGAATGTTTCAACAAGGTCGATGTTTTTCTCCTTTAGCTCATTATTTTCTTCAAATTTGAGTTTGTACTCAAATGGATTATCAAGCGCATCAAGGTTTAGAAATACATTGCTCCCCTTGCTTTCAAACTCGAGCATGTATTTGATCTTGTAATCCTTTGACTCCTTGGCAATTACATTTGGCTCTATGAAATCGATATTTAAAAGAGAGTCTTCGTACTGCTCGAGAGTTTGGTATTTGAATAGTCCTCCCCCTTTATAATAAATATTTTTTGAAATACCTGAGGACAATCCAAATATCACCTGTTTCATTCTATTAAGGGGGAACTCTTCAAAATAATTTCCCATTTCAACTCCGATCCAGTTTCTCCCTATTTTTTGGGCAACTGAAGTAGTTGTTCCAGAACCCAAGAAGAAATCAATAATCAAATCTCCTTTTTCTGAACCTGTGTTAATTACACGTTCTAAAAGTATTTCCGAATTCTCAGTTGAAAAACCTGTTGTATTTGAATACCCTGGAATATCGGTCCAGTTTGAATCATAAATTTGATGAGAAGTTGGATCAATTAGATATTGGACTGTTCCAGAGTCACTTATTCTTATACGATTTTCTGATTCAAGTTCTTTTATTCTTTCTTGACCAAAGGTCCAATGTCTCCCTTTGGGTGGATCTCTTAATTCTCCAAGAATAAATGAAGACTTTCCTTGACCTTGGGAATCCATTGCATGCCACCTAGCATCTCTTTCTTTTTCAAACTTTTGGATATTGAAAATGTTGTCTTCAGTTTTAGAAGTCCAATATAATGTATCTGTTGCAACGTTGTACCTTTTAGCTCTTGAATCGGATTTTTTTATTCTATTAATAATTATCTCATTCTTGAAGTTATCCTCTCCAAAAATAGTTTTAAGAAGTAATCTTACCAAATAATTACCGTGATAGTCACACCTGACGAAAAAATTACCTTTATCACATAGTAGTTCCTTTAGTAAATGGATTCTACTTTCAAGTAGGCAGCACCAGCTAGAATCTAAGTAGTTTGTTTTATATAAAAAATCACCATTTTCGCCCAAATTGAAAGGAGGATCAATATAACAACACTTAATCTTCCCTCTGTACTTGTTCATTAGCAAGTTTAGAGCCTGGAAGTTCTCTGATTTTATCAGAATACCATTTGTCTTTTCGTCAAGATCATCTATTTCACTTATTAGCTGGTATTTGAAGTCCTCTTCGTAAAACTTAGT
>Ga0302243_1000083_pt1 | contig 115260 bp, 90 predicted proteins | sample AAG_UR_Met_MG_FD_193514 | JGI IMG/M metagenome (GOLD analysis project Ga0302243, IMG submission 193514) | Enriched activated sludge microbial communities from anaerobic digester in WTTP, New Holstein, Wisconsin, United States - AAG_UR_Met | ecosystem: Engineered > Bioreactor > Anaerobic >... | reverse complement strand
CTTTTTATATAATCTGTCATCAAGCGGAGCAGGAATCAGGGTCTCTATCTTCTCATAGTGTCCCGATCCGGGGATGAATTTCGACTCATAAGTGCAGAGCCTTTCGCTTGTTTTGCTGAAAGCTGAAAAGTCCATTTCGGCCAGGGGAAGGATTTCGGGCGGGCCATTGTTCCAAACTGAAACATGGAATTCGCGTCCGTCAATAAAATCCTCCACCATTGCCGGCTGGCTGAGTTCATTGTTCACAAGCCGTATCTGCTCTTTAAGGGAAGCTGTATCGAAAACCACCGATTTCTCCGTAAGGGTCAGGCTGCAATGTTCGCGTGAGGGTTTCACTATGGCGGGGAAAAGAGTCCAGTCGGCCGCTTCGTCAGGGGAGAGGAGGGTTCCGTGAGGCACCCTGATGCCCAGGGAAATGAGAAGTTCCTTGGTTTTCTGCTTGTCGTAGCTCAGTTCAATCACATCCGGGATGTTGCCGGTATAGGTAAATCCCTTTCGCTGAATTATCTCGGCAGCTTTTCTTTCGCTGTTTGGAATTCCGGGAAGCGCTTCGCAGAGGTTGAAAACGATGGTGTCTTCAGGGGCGTGTTTATCAAGAATGTTTTCGAGGCCGGGATTGCTGAGTTCTTCAATAAATGTCTTGATGCCTTCCTTTTTGAGCGCTTCATACAGGATCCGGCCGGAAGTGCGGGCATCATTGATCTCGGATGGATCCCAGTTTTTTTCGATGTTATATACTACAAGAACTTTCAAAAAATAACTTATCGCGGGTTATAATTGTTATTTCACTAAACTATAGAAATGTTTTGAATCATGAAGAAGAATGATGATTTTTTATCCAAAAAACATTGTTTTTTGACCTTTTTGCTGCCGTTTTTTACTCTTTCAGGAATGATCCTTACACCGGCTTTTGTAATATGATTCTTACACCGGTTTGCATAATATGATTCTTACACCATCTTTCGTAAGATGATTTTTATTCCGGCTTGTGTAATACGTTCATTTACACTGACATAAAGATTGAGACGAAGTATATGCTCTCAGATTACCCCAAAGAAACAAACTTCGCGACTGTCAGAACTCTGTCCTGTGTCAGTCAGCTGAGCAACAGGTAGTTTGATTTCCTCAGCTTTCCATCTTTTCGTTCATAAGCAGCCTGAGTGCTTCATCGAATGATCCTGCCGCGATGATCTTTCCTGAGTTGACAAAAAAGATCTCATCAGCATTCTCGATGGTATTAAGGCGATGTGCAATTATTACCCTGGTAGTCGTTTCAGGCAGATTCTTCATTATTGCCTCAAGCTGTTGTTCGGTAACAGTGTCAATATTTGCTGTTGCTTCGTCAAGAATGAGAATCTCCGGCTTTCGTAATATGGCCCTCATAAAGGCAATAATCTGTTTTTGACCTAGGCTTATTCCGTCGCCGCCTGTCTGCACCGGAGTATCCAATCCTTTATCAAATCGTTTTATCAGGCCGGAAAGCTGCACATCCTCAAGTGCCTGCTCAAGCTGGTCATTGGTGAGAGCTGCACATTCAGGATTGCCATAGGTGATATTTTCACGAACCGTGCCTGAAAACAGCAAAGGTTCCTGAAGTATAAATCCTATCTTCGAAGCTCTTTCGGAGGGAGTGAATGACCTTATATCCCTGCCATCCAGAAGGATGGACCCCTTTGTTGCATCGTACAGCCTGGCAATAAGGGAAGCAGTGGTTGTTTTTCCTCCTCCCGTGGGTCCGACAAAAGCATAGGTTCTGCCTCTCTGCAGATCGAAGCTGACATTGTGCAGCACCTCTTTACCATTGGGATAACTGAAGGAAACATCCCTGAACCGGAGATAGGAGGAATTTCCGTCTTTACTCCTGTCATTGATGATTTTAAGGTTGTTTTCAAAGGAAAGCAGATGCGATATCCTGTCCCAGGCTGCCAGTGCAAGCTGAAAATTGGCCCACAGGGCGGCCAACTGCCGTAAAGGGTTATAGAAACTGGTTATATATGAAATGAAGCTTATCAGCAGTCCTATTGAAAAATGCCCCCTTATTATAAGCCATATTCCAAGGGAAAGCACGATGAGCTGACCAATATTTGAGGCGAAGGTATAAACCGGTGTCAGTATGATATTGGCGATACCGGCCTGCATTGATTTGTTGTAATTCTCATTGTTGACCTCTTCAAACCTTTCCCGGAAATAATCGCGCCTGTTGAATGCCACAACAACCCTGAAATTTGCCAGGCTCTCCTGAATTTCGGCAGACAAATCTCCCAGGCTTGCAAGGCTTGCCTCGTTCTTCCTTCTGATCCAGGGTGAAACACTTTTTGTAAATATCCAAAGCAGTATCGCGGGTGAAAGGGCTGCAAGTGCAAGGGGCAGGTTTATCGCCAGGAGAAGTATCACCGCGCCTGTCATTGTTATGAGGCTGCCTATGAACTGCATCAGCGACTGGGAAAAGAACTGGTTCACCTTGTCGGTATCATTGTTGATACGCGATATAAGGTCGCCGGCTTTATTCTGGTTGAAAAAACTGAGAGGAAGCTCCTGCAGTTTATTGAAAACTGAATTCCTGAGGCTGAAAAGCATGCGTTGGCCTATACCGCCCATCATACGCATCTGTGCATAGTTTGAGACAAAGGCGACAACATACATTATCAGCAGTATCCCGGCAAAGAGAAGTACCCCGTGATAATCTTTGGCCTGAACATAATTGTCGATTGTATAGCCCACGATATACGGTCCTGCCAGACTTAGCCCGGAATTCAGGAAAATTGCAGAGAATGCAATGATCAGGTTTCGGCGTTCACCGCTTATTATGGCAACAAGCTTTCTGAGCGATGCCAGTACCGGCAGTCTTCCTTCATTCATGTCCGTTGTCTGACTCAGATCATAATTCATAATGATGAGTGCTTTTCTGTGAACTGTAGATCTGAACATATTCCGGTGAGTTTTCAAGCAGATCCTTATGCTTCCCGGTTGCTATTATCTCTCCCTCCATCAAAAGAATTATCTGGTCATAATCTTTTACCGGAGCTATTTTCTGAGTGACTGATAAAAGTGTAATCTCAGGATAGTTAGTCTGGATATTGCACAGTATTTTTTCCTCTGTTTTCCTGTCCACCCTCGATGTGAAATCATCCAGCAGAAGTATTTCCGGATTCATGGCAAGCGCTCTGGCGAGCATTATCCTTTGTTTCTGGCCTCCCGACAGGCTGGATCCTCTTTCCGAGACCATGGTTTCAAGCTTCTCCGGGAGTGATTCAATAAATTCTTCCAGCTCAGCTGTTTCGATAGCTTTCTTAAGCGACTCTTCAGTTACCGAATCACTGAACGCTATATTTTCCCTGATGCTGAGGTTGAAAATTATGCTGTCCTGAAATACAAAACCGATTTGTTTATGAAATATTTCCCTCGAATACCTCTCAATGGGGATCCCGTCGAATTCAATGCTGCCTGAATCGGGGGGCATAAGGTTTGTCAGAAGGTAGAGCAACTGACTCTTGCCTGCGGCGGTAGGACCAATGATTGCACATTTGCTTCCGGCCCTGACGGAAAATGAAATATTCTTCAGCACCGGTTTTCCGTCGTAGCTCAATGACACGTCTTTCAGTACAATATTACCACTGATATCTGATCGGACCGTTCCGGTTTCTGCCGGCGGGGGTTCATCCAGCACCCTTTTAATCCTGTCGTATGAAGCAGTGGCTGATGCTATTATGTTACTCATGAATCCGATCATCATCACGGGGAAAATGAGCATTACGAGATAGCTGTTGAACGCGGCGAAATCACCCAGCGAAAGTGAACCGAGAACAACAAAATGACCGCCAAGTGCAAGTATGGTGACAACTGCCAGGTTTGAGACGAACATTATCACCGGGATAAGGACAGCGAAAAGCTTTACAATGGCTAAACCCAGATCCCTTGATTCGATATTTTTTTCAAGGAATTTGAGGCACTCCGGCTGTTGAGAATTCAGCACTCTTATAATCGCCGCACCCAGTATACTCTCGTTTATCACCCTGTTAAGGGCATCTATTACCTCCCTGCTCTTACGGAACAGCACCCGTACTTTCCTGAAAACCAGATAAAAAGTAAAGGCAATAAGAGGCACTATCAGAAGAACGGCAAGCGCCAGTTTCAAATTAATCATTATCAGAAGGACTGCTGCGCCAATAATGATGAACAGTGACGAGATGATATTGACATAAGCCTGTGAGACAAACCTTTTAACCGAGTCCATGTCTGAAGTCAGGTTTGTCAGGAGTTTTGCAGGATTTGCTTTAAGTATATAGGAATAGCTCTGATGGGATAGATTGATTGCAACCTTGTTACGCATATCTCTTGCAACTCTCTCCGCTGTCAGAGTCTGAACTACACCCTGGAGCAGAGTGAAGACAAATATCCCGGATGCTGCCAAAAGGAACTGAATAATAATTTGTCCGGCGTTAAACCTGTTCGCGGAAAAACTATCAATGGCAACTGAAATGATCCTGGGTATGATCAGCCTTATTGCACTGCTTCCGAGTGCCAGCACGATAAGCAGAATAACCATCCGGCTGTAAGGTCCGATCACACTGAATAAACCTGATTCCCGCCCTGTGCCTGTCTCAGCTTTCCTGGTAAATTCTGGCATCCTGATTGAATAATATGCAAAGAAAATTATTTCAAACAATTTCTGCCAATAAAAGGAGGCTGAAGATATTCTGACTGACTGCCAACTACCCGAAGCTCGTCCGGAGTTAAGGATTTAAAAGGAATGGAAACGTCGACCTTCGCCAGGGCATCGGAGTACAAAATGAGGGATGCGGCTCGCGGAAGTATTAAGAATTATGTTAAACAACATGTATTATATGACTCTATGACCGCTTAGAACATTAACGAACTATTGTTACTTTTATAAAAAATCAGGAAAGAATGAAAACCACATATATTGAATGGAAGCCCTGTGCCCTGTGCCCTGTGCCCTGTATCTTGATTTAAAATCAATACTATATAATGATGAAAAAAATAATGTATCTCACCGTTTTGTTTCTGATAGGATTTAGTTTAGCCGGTTCTTATCAGGTTCAGGGACAGGATTCACAGGAAAGGCCTGTTTCGAGGATAGTTGAGGATGGCGGAACGGGTCCGTATTCTGCCATAATGCTTTCAGAAAGCTCTTTACAGACCCATACGGTTTTCAGGCCGGTTGACCTGAGTCCATTTGGAGCCAAGAACAAGCTGCCTGTCATTGCCTGGGGCAACGGAGGATGTGCAAATTCCCCCTGGGAGCATATAAATTTTCTATCGGAAGTTTCGTCTTATGGATTTCTGGTGATAGCTATCGGGCCAATGCCTCTGGAGGGAGAAAAGGGCAGGGGCCGCTCTGAATCCTCCCAGATGATTGATGCGATAGAATGGGCGATTGCTCAGAACAGTGATAAGTCGGGTCCGTATTATAACAAGATTGATGTGACAAAGATAGCCGTAAGCGGCATGTCGTGCGGAGGCTTGCAGGCTCTTGAGACGGCCCCCGATCCCAGGGTGTCGACCGTCATTATCTGTAACAGCGGCATCCTGCCTGCACCGGGCGGCGGTATGCCGGGCATGCCGGCTCTTGCCAAGGATCAGCTGTCGAAACTTCATACTCCTGTTCTCTACATACTTGGAGGAGAATCGGATATTGCCTATCCGAACGGCATGGACGATTTCAGGCGCATAAACCATGTACCGGTGTTTGCCGCCAACATGGAGGTGGGGCACGGAGGCACTTACAGCAAACCTCACGGGGGTGAATTTGCAAAAGTTGCTACATCCTGGTTGCTGTGGCAGCTTAAAGGGGACAAAAAGGCCGGCAAGCTCTTCAGTGGTAAATCCTGCGGCCTGTCGAAGGATCCTAACTGGAAGGTTGAGAAGAAGAATATGAAATGACGAAAATACTGCTAAAGTTCTGAATGTGTCGGGGCTTCCTCCGCTTGATCGGGGGTAGCACTAAAATCACTTTTATATTATGATAAAAAGACTCTTATTCTTATTAGTTGTATTGCTGCCGGCAGCATCATGCAATAATGATTCGAACAAGACTTCGAACCAGGAATTGAAACTAAATGATCTTGAATACTTCGAGACTCAGGGAGTCAATGTCCTTGTGTACAGTAATCTTTTTACCGGAGGCTTTAATGATGAAAAGACTTCCGGTATAGAATTGATTCACCATGGAGTCAGAACAGCACAGGGTGGCGCTGTAAGACTTTCTCACACTCCGGAGCAATGGGACCTTGTTCCTGCAATACCAACCCGGACAGTGGACAGTATAGCGAATACAATTGAGTCAGTATTAAGGTATGAAGATTATGATTTTGATTCGCGGGTTGTTGTCTCGCCCAGGGGAAAAGGTGTTGAGATATCTGTTTACCTTGATAAACCGGTTCCGGCTGCACTTGAAGGCGCTGCCGGATTTAATCTTGAGTTCCTTCCATCTCAGTACTGGAACAAGACCTTTCTGATGGACGGGCGTCTCAACCGATTCCCGCGCTACGCGGTAGGAAACACGATTACAAGGCCCAACAGTGAAAAGCCAAAACAGTTCAAGGGTTATGTAACTTCTGACGACAGGGGAACAGGCAGATTCATCGATCCGCTTCCTCTTGAAACAGGCCGTACAATCCTTATGGCGCCTGAAGACCCTGAACGTCTGGTAAAAATAAGCTCGGAAGATGCCGATCTTATGCTTTTCGACGGCCGTATCCTGGCACAAAACGGATGGTTCGTGGTTGGCAGTTTACTACCGGCAGGAAAAACAGGCAAGGTTTTGACCTGGACAGTTGAACCAAATGCAATTAAAGGCTGGATAAGAGAGCCAAATATAGGTTTATCCCAGGTGGGTTATATACCTTCCCAACCAAAAATCTCTGTAATTGAACTCGACAGGAAAGACAAAGTACTCGCGAAAGCATCGATTTATAAGATAGACGAGGACGGCAATGCCACGAAAGTATTTACCGGTAAAATTGAACCCTGGGGTGATTATTTCAAATATCATTATGTAAAATTTGATTTTTCTTCAGTCAGCACCCCCGGCATATACTACATACAGTATGGTAATATTAAAACAAATAACTTTTTAATAGATGATAAGGTTTACGACAAGATAACCGATGCCACGAGTGATATCTGGATTCCGATACATATGAATCACATGTTCGTAAACGAGGCTTACAGGGTATGGCACGGCGAGCCTTTTAAGGAGGGCTATCTCCAGGCTCCGGCACCTACAGATCATTTTGACATGCACCGGCAGGGACCGACAACAGATACAAAGTATAAAGGACTGGAATTGATCCCCGGATTAAATGTAGGAGGCTTTTTTGACGCCGGAGACTTTGATATCGAGACGGGAGCCAACATCGGCGTGGTGCAGAATTTTGTACAGATATGGGAATATTTCAAACCCCTGCGTGATCAGACTTTTGTTGATCAGAAACAGCGTTATGTTGACCTTCACCGCCCGGACGGGATACCGGATATCCTGCAGTTTATTGAGCATGGCACATTGAACCTGTTGGCACAGGCAGAGATAATCGGACACATGGCATCAACCCTGAGTAACTCAGTTCTTGATAATTACCATCATCTGGGCGATGCAGCCTCAATAACGGACGGACTTCCCTATAATCCGAATCTTGGTCCTTATGAAGTAGCCCCTGACGGCCGCTCAAGCGGTGTGAAGGATGATATGTGGGCATTTACAAGCCGCAACCCCAACACCGATCTGATGGCAGCAACCATGTTTGCCGCGGCAAGCAGGGCATTGAAGGGATATAACGACAATCTTTCGGAAAGAGCCTTGAAACAGTCAAGAAGACTTTTAAAAGAAGCAACGGAACTAATTGCCAATCAGCCGCAGGGAGGCTTTGGCAGGTTCGGTGGACCGGCAAATATGGGGACTAATCTTCAACTCTACATCTCAACGGGAGAGCAACAGTATATTGATAAGTTTCTGGAACTTTTATGGCCTGCACTTGAGCGTAACGTAAGCGGAAGCATACTGACGGCTTTGCATGCCATACCCCATCTGGATGAATCCTACAGGGAAAAGCTGCGTCCATATGTTGTAAAGTACAAAGATTATATCGATGAACTTGAAAATGAAAACCCTTACGCAGTGCCAATAAGTCTTGGCAACTGGGCAGGAAGCGGAAACATAGTGAGCTTTGGAACAACAATCTGCTTTGCCAACCGTAATTTCCCGGATATTATTGATATCAGCCATGTTTTCAAGGTAACAAACTGGCTGTTTGGCTGTCATCCTTATCACAATTATTCCCTGGTATCAACAGTGGGAGCTACCCGTCCCAAAGCTGTCTTCTACGGAAATAACAGAGCTGATTTCTCATTTATTCCGGGAAATGTTGCTCCTGGTATATTATTCAGGCAACCCGACCATTTTGAAAACTACGATGACTGGCCATTCATTTGGGGGCAGAATGAAGGGACAATCGGAGGAAATACAAGCTATTTAATTTTTGGATCAGCTTTTAAGGATTTGTTAAAATAAATAGCCTGTATTCAGAGATTTACAAGTAGTTTTCTCCATATCTCTGCTCAATGATTAAATAGATTCTTGTTGGTCTGTCATGCCGGAAAGTTTTGGCATTGAACAGAAACAGAATTTATTTATAGGAACTTGCTTCAATAACGGCATTGAATGCCGGTTTGGGATTCAACTGGCCATCAAACAAAAGTGCATCCTGTCCCCTGCGCCACGATCTTGTATCGCTAAGGCCCCAGAAAGTTACTCGGTCGATTACATCCGCGTGACGCGTCAGAATCTCGAATAACTTTTTGTATACCTCAGCCTGCTTTTGGTAGTTCTCTGCCGGGATGGTTCTATCGCCCTGACGTACACCGGTTTCACCACTATTATGACCTGTTGCCGTAACGTCCAGTTCCGTAATAGACACTCTTAAGCCCAGGGAAGCGTAATTTTCGATAGCTTTTTCCACGTCTTCCAGATTGGTGTCCAGGTGCCAATGTCCCTGAATTCCCACACCGGTGATAGGGGCACCTTCTGCGATCAGACGTTTGAGAAGCAACAATGAGCTGGCGTGTTTCCCGGTGTTTTTAACAGCGCCCTGCTCGATGTTGTAGTCGTTGTAGTATAGCTCAGCGTCAGGATCAGCTTCATGTGCCCACTTGAAAGCCAGAGTAATAACCTCGGGTCCCACGGCCTGGTACCAGCTGTAGGTCCGAAGATTTTCTGTCGTACCGTCACCGCCGTCAGCAATCGATTCATTAAATACATCCCATCCGGTTATTTTTCCCTTGTATCGTCCGACTACAGTCATGATATGACTTTTAAGACGTTCCAGGATGACTTCCCGGCTTGCCTGGGGGCCTGTGTTAGCACGGCCGGCACCAGGTCGCGGGGCATTAGTTGCAGCTGCCGGAGTTTTAACCTGGTTTGCTGCTTCTGCGGCGGCATTCTTATCCTGGAAGAACCATTGAGGCGACTGTGAATGCCAGGCCAGGGTATGTCCCCAAACCTTCAAACCGTTCTTCTGACACCAGTCGACCAAAGCATCGGAAGTCACAAAGTTGTATTTATCCTCCGAAGGATGGATCGGCTGTGGTTTCATGCAGTTTTCAGGGGTGATGATGTTGTAATGCATTTTAATATTTGCCGCTTCAGCATCAGAAATAATACTCAGATCATTTGCAGCTCCTATAAGGAATTTCCCCGCGTATGCTTCTTTTAATGCCTTTGAAGTATTGCCCTGTCCGTATGCAGACACAGCTATTGCCACAATCAGGAAAAAGCTGGTAATCAGTTTTTTGTCAATCATAATATATATTATACAGCTTAATTTATTACCAATATTATACGGTGCTATGGCCGCTTAAACCTTTAGCAAAATATTGAAGTGATTGACAAGCAATTATTCATATTAAAAGAACAAACTGCAATGTATCTCAGCTTCAATATTGACTATTTAAGACCTGTCATGTGCTTTATCCTGAGAGTTTGAAAGTTATTTTAATTCAAGCACGACAATTGATTTTGCAGGTATATTGACATTCAGGGCATTACCCTGTTTTTTGGCGATGTCAAATTTCTTTATGACAACGGTTTCGGGTTTCTCAAATGTATTGTGGTCAGTGATGTTTGCAGATGTCAATATCTGACCGCTTACATTCGACCATTTAACCTGATTAAAGGACAGGCTGACCGGGATGGAATTATTAGGATCGATATTTACCAGAGAAATATGAACCACTCCGAGCGAATCCTGGGAAGCAGACAGGTTAAGAGCAGGAAGAGACTCTTTGTCAAGAACATAATTAGGGCTGGCAAATTTCACCGGCAACATTTTTGCATCCTGATGCACCTTATACAAGTCGAAAACATGATATGTCGGGGTGAGGATCATCTTTTCTTTTTGTGTAAGAATAACAGCCTGAAGCACATTTACCGTTTGTGCGAGTTGTGCCATTTGGATCCTGTCGCAGTGGTTATTAAAAATATTAAGTGTTGATCCTGCTATCAGGGCATCGCGCAGACTGTTCTGCTGGTAAAGAAATCCGGGATTTGTTCCGGGTTCCACGTTATTCCATATACCCCATTCACCCACAACCAGGCTGACCCTTTTCTGAGGATCATACTTGTCCATGATTGCCGAATGTCCTTTGACCAATTCTTCCATCCTGAGGGCATTTCTCATTGTAGCAAAATACGTTGCTTCGGTGAAGTTTGTAGCTGAACCTGCTCCTCTGGGAGGATTGGTATAATAATGAAAATCGACACCCCAGGCACTGGATCTGCCTCCCCTAGTAATTCCGGCCATAAGTACTTCAGTCCAGTTATAATCACCGCCACTTGGTCCACAAGCAATTTTTCTCACGGGGGAACCAGGGTAATTCTTAACATAAGTAGCAAATTGCCTGTACTGTGTTACGTAATATTCCGGTGTCATATTACCGCCACATCCCCAGTTCTCATTACCGACACCGAAGTAAGTTACACCCCAGGGTACATCACGGCCGTTCTGTTTTCTCAGATTTGTCATTGGGCTGACGCCATCGAAATTAAGATACTCAACCCATTGCATCATTTCCTGGGGAGAGCCGCTGCCAAGATTGCCCACGATAAAAGGCTCCGTATCTAACAATTCACACAGTTTAAGAAACTCGTGAGTACCAAAACTGTTGTCTTCCGTTACATTGCCCCAATGAGTATTTATCATTGTAGGGCGTTGAGATCCCGGACCAATACCATCCATCCAGTGATATTCATCCGCGAAGCAACCACCCGGCCATCTGAGATTAGGAATTTTAATATGCCTGAGTGCTGCGACAACATCAAGCCTGATCCGGCCATCTTTTGGAACATTCATGGCAGGGTCAACCCAGTATCCATCATAGATACATCTGCCTAAATGTTCTGAGAAATGGCCGTAGATATGCCGGTTAATTTTGTACTGGGCAGCTTCGGCATCAACAAGTATTTCTACTGTTGACTGCGCGAAACAGGTCAGGCCAAAAGCTAAGATTAATAACAATAGAACCGTCTTTTTGGCATTCATAGATTTTGAGCGTTTAAGGTTATAAATAAGAGTTTTTGGATTGTTTAAATTTAAAAAAATCTTTCATGTAACAGCCATGTTGATATGTTAAATAATCTTATTCCTGACTTATATTTCCGGTTCTGACAGTTCATTACAACAATTTATAGCGGAAAAAGAGAGCATCAGTCCGAAGGCATAAAAAAATGAGTAAGACTCAAATTCTGAATCTTACTCATTTTGCAAAATTGTTTTTATCACGAAAAATTCTACCAGACCGGATACAGAAAGGTGACTATGGTGATTTTGAAGATTGTAATAAATAAAAACCCACGATCATCTTTTGGATCGATCGAGAACTTCATTTAAAGATGTATTATAATTCCCTGATTTTAATGTTTCTGATCCAGACATTGTAGCCATGATCCTGTATGCCAATATATCCTTCTTTAGCAGGTCCATTGACAAATCCCGGCCACTCTTTGAATTTACTATTTGCAACCAGTTCCTTCCATTCAGGAGTCCAGATGGAATATTCACATACTTTTACCCCGTTTTGTGTGTGGGTAGCCTTACCGTCTTTAATACGAATTACAATAGTGTTCCATTCTCCGGCAGGTTTACCGTTAGATGGCAGGGCGGGTACCATGTCGTATAATGAACCCGAAAGGTGATTTGCCAGTTTGTTATCACTGGCTTGCCAATTGTCAAGCATCTGGACTTCAGGTGCGGAAGAATAAATCCTTTGATCGGTTGCTTCAACCACATAGTAGAATAAACCGGAATTTCCTTTTTCTTCAATTTTCCAGTCTACCGTCAATTCAAAATCAGAGTATTTCTTCCTGGCATATACCAAGTCATTACCCAGCATACGGCCTGCTTTTTCACCTCTCTGGTATTTCATAGCTCCGTCTTCAATTATCCATTCGGCAGGCATTTCAGTTCCATTGTATTTACGCCATCCGTCAAAGCTTTTACCGTCAAAAAGAAGTACCCATCCAGCCTTTTTTTCCTGATTGGAAAGAGTATTGTGGGTTTGTGCAACTAATGGCGTAAAAAATAAAGCTGTTAACAGCAAAGTAAGAAATGAAATCTTTTTCATCATCATCGTTTTTTTATTAATAATTAATCTGGCATAGGCGGTAAACTCCACCCATCCCTGTAAATATGTTTGATCAACTCTTCAGCAAATGGTTTTGCCATAACTTCTTCATTGGTTTTATTGAATGCCCGTCTTCAAAAATAGTAAAGTCGTCTGAAATAGTCAAGCAGAATTTATCAGTATCAGGGATATTGGTAAATCTCATGTTCTCTCTGTCCCGAAGCAGGGTCCAACCCTGCTTTTTTTCCTTTTCCGACAAAGTATTTGGTAAATTTGAGGACTTATTTGCCTTATCGTAAGAACATGAGAGACAAATACAAGGGAGATATTTAAAGCAGCAACAGTAAAAATCAATCTAATTCCTCTGTTTTTCATCAGACCGGGATCGTTATAATGATTTTTCAGCACCTGTAGAGCAAATCCCGGAGCTTCACACTGGTCTACCCATCCAATGATAATCTTTGTTGCAACATCATTGGGGTATTTATTGAAACCGGTATATCCATCGCCAACAATCCATCGTGATTTCGCAAAAAGATATTTTAACTGAAGTATTTCTTCATAACCCGGCAGATCGTCTACATAGAAAGGTTTGAATATCAGTATGGAGTTTTGGACCGGCTTCTTAAATGCTGTTCCTTCTTTTTGAATCGAATTAATATCAATATAAAAAGTTTTTTCAATTATGGTTCCTGGTGCAAGAGCTATGTATGTGTTATCATATTTCATAGGCTTTGTCGCGAGAACTTTAGCAACGCTTTTCTGGTGGTTGAAAGCCAACGGACCGGAGAGCAGTACGAGTTCGGAATAACCATCAAATGCTTCAACTCCCATTGACCACCAGTGGTCGGGATTTCGGGGTCCTTCAGAGCTACAAGAAATTTATTCGACCACGGATGGACATAAATAGGATAATAGTCTCTGGAAGAAACATTTTTCTCCGTTTATTAATATTCGGTAATTTGTCTATCAAGTCATTAATGAGCGTTTTATAAGGTTTTTACTACCTGATAGTCATAATTTTCGTAGATTTAGTTAATCTATTAAGTTATTGATTACCATGGGCTTAGCCAAATTATCTCATTAATATTTATTAACTATCTTATTGATCTTCAAATAATTATATTGACATTTAATGAACTATTGATTCATAAATGCTGATAAAAAGGGTGTTTTTGTTTAAAAAAACATAATTTAACAAGCTGTAGTTAAATTGGTTACAAACAGAAAAAACCTTTGAACAATGATAAAATAAAATACTGAAAATTTTGCAACATGGTATCCGTGATACGGCAACAATTAATGATTTACATCAAATATCTATAGATTTTTGGAAGACCCATGAGGTAGATGGAAAAAGGTTATAAAAGAAAACCAAATGAACTATCAAAACTCTCTCTTTCCCGAAATGAGGGGGGCTTACTTTTGAAAATGAAAAATCGTGATACTGAGGGTCAGTAGCTTACGAAATAAAAAATAATTTACCGGTTTACCGGACAACAATGATAGAAAAATGAAAATTATTTTAAATTTGATCAAAAAGTAACCAATTAATCCAATTTTTGTAGTTAATTTATGATGGAATAATTTTGCTTTTAAAGATTTGAAGAATTGTCCTGTTATCATCGTCTTTCCCTCAGGGGAAAAAAGCCAGGTTTCAGCTTTCACCCTTTAGGGCTGAGGTAAAAAGCTTAATAACCAAATAATTTATTAATCTGTTAAAGTTGAAATAATATTAAGTTTAAATAACTATTCTATGTCAAAGAGGTGGTATGACAATAAGTCGTTGATGCTAAGCATTTCCATAATGTTAATGCTGTTTTCCTGCGACAACAGGAAAGCAGGTATAACCGTTGTTTTTCCGGATGTAAGCGAGCCGGTTCAGATTACAAAGAGCGATAAAGAACATCTTTTTGCCAGCTATTACGGCATTAATTCGTGGAGCAGGGATCAGAGGTTTGTTACAGTGCTGGAGACCGACATAAAATACAAGCTGCCAGACGAGAATGAGCCTGCAACTCTGGGACTTGTTGATCTGGCGACGAATGATTTTATCCCATTGACCCTAACCCGTGCCTGGAATTTTCAACAGGGATGTATGGCTCACTGGCTGGCGACATCGCCTGATTCTCTGATCATCTATAATGATTTCAGGGAAGGGAAATACATGTCCGTAATAATGAATGTTCATACCAAAAAAGAAATAAAAACAATCCCTTATCCGATAAGCGCTGTTTCACCAAATGGAAAGGAAGCTATAAGTATAAATTTCTCAAGATTAAGAATTACGCGTCCGGATTATGGCTATGGCGGCAACGGGCAGGATCCGCAGGCTGATATTGCACTGCCTGATAATGACGGGCTGTTCCTGGTTAATCTTGAATCAGGTGAAGCAAAACTTATTGTTTCTCTTGCACAAGTGAAGGATCTTGTCCCTCCTGTAAAAGAGAGCCATATAGGCTGGTTCAATCACACTCTGTTCAGCAGGAATGGTTCAAAGATCTTCTGGCTTTCTCGCCAGATGGATGGCACAAAAAGAATAACAACATCACTCACAGTGAACAGGGATGGTACTGACCTGCGACGATGTTTCCCCGATAACTGGGAAGGTTCTCATTTCGACTGGCTGAATGATGATGAACTGATGGTAACCGCAAATTACCAGGGAAAGCAATATGCACATGTATTATTTACTGTCGGACAGAAGGACTATAAAAGACTTGGTAACGGATTGCTCGATTATGACGGACATGGTACTTTTTCCCCCGATCAACTTTGGATGGTAACTGATACATATCCGGGTGCCGGGTTACGTGAACAGAAAATATACCTTATGGACATGAAGACCGAGGCTGTACTTCCGCTCGGAAGATTTGTCCAGCCGGCAGAGTTCAACGGATTCTGGCGCTGCGATATACATTGCAGATGGAGTCCCCGGGGTGATATGATCGGATTTAATTCAACCTTTACGGGAAGCCGGCAGGTATATATTATGAAGCTGAATTATTGACCTGATATTTACATCCTATGTGAAACTTATGTGAAAGGGAGTTAAAAAGAAGTATATTTTTGAATATGACTGACTAAATATTAAAATTTTGAAAAAATTCCTTTCCCTTTACGGTTTGTCCGGATTACTGATATTATGGTTAATTAGGGTTTGGTGAATAAGTCATTCAGCTTTTACAAGTATTAATTCATTTTGGTACCGGATAAAAAAATCTGGAATCGAAAACAGTGATGATAAAGCCTTTTTAAAAAACGAGAACAAAAAGAATATAGCCACGATCCAACTTTCGGAAGTTCTTGATGTTCTTGCTCTTACTTTATTAAGGTTATAGTCATTTTCCCTTGTCCAAATTTACCCTCAACCTGGTTCCTTATTCCCTGTTCTATTTTCTGTTTTCTTTTGTTACAAGGAGTTTGACTTTTAGCAGAGGGCCTTCCAAGCGGCTTTCCAGAGTATCTGATTCCCCAGTTCTTTAAGCCATTGCTGGTTTTCTCGCGTTCCATATATCTTATCCGTGATCACAACTTCCTGGTAATAACCATTCAGCCTTCTGTATTCTTCTACCTGTTTCTTTAAATCGGTTCCCTCATTATAAGTTCCAGCTTAATGTGTTGATCCTTGCATAACCATTTTGCATGCTCACTCCAGGCTTTGCACCAAATTCAACTTGTGCTTTATCCTTTCCCCGAACTATGGGTCTTACATATGGCTGGTATATGTTAACTATCCGGTTTTCAATACTATGAATGTGTTCATTGTACATTTGTGCCTGCTGTGAGTATATGTGTTGTATCACCCAGTATATCCTCTGATCACGGTGTCCAAGTGGGAATCGCGTACCTCCTGTTTTGTCTAATAACTTATCGAAGCTTTTCAGATTATGACTGAGATATCTCAACTGTTTCCCGATTCTTTGTAAAGCCTTATTTCTAATGTCGTTTTAAATTCTTCGATGGTCATTTGATGTTGCGAAGTATATCTGATCATAAATACATGGATTTTTGATGATAAGATACAAAAAAGTGCAATTATTTATCAAAAATCCACGTATATTATTAACATTCAGTTGCTTATAACTTTTTCACCAAACCCTAGTTAAGCCGGCATAGGTGGTAAACTCCACCCATCCCTGTAAGTATGTTTGATCAACTCTTCAGCAAATGGTTTTGCCATAACTTCTTCATTGGTTTTATTGAATATCCGTCTTCAAAAATAGTAAAGTCGTCTGAAATAGTCAAGCAGAATTTATCAGTATCAGGGATATTGGTAAATTTCATGTTTTCTCTGTCCCAAAGCAACTTACAAGCGTGGATCCAGTCCTGATGATGATTATTATCGGGGGCCTCACGTACTCTTTTGGGAGCATTAGGAACACGGCCTGATAACAGCCATGGATTCCTGGCATAACATCCACAAATCAATTTATCTTATGTTCCATGAAAAATAACATCGCCGCCACCATCATTCATATCTTTATCGATAGGTTTTGAATCGATAGAGGATTTCATTTAAAAATGTATTATAATTCCCTGATCTTAATGTTTCTGAAAGAAGTTCTAGGGCCCTCGTCCTGAAGTAAAATATGACCATTTTTAAATTCTCCCCAGCCTTTTATATTGGCGTATTTACTTTTTTGAAGAAGCTGATAGTATTTATCGCTGTTCTTTTCAATATCAACTGTTTTCACTGAATTGAGCCAATGCTCAATATGATTTCCGTCAACAATTATTCTGCATTCATTCCATTCTCCCATAGGTTTGACCTTTGCATTAACTGGTGCCCTGACCAGATCATACAATGATCCGCAGGTTCTGTTATAATCGGGCTTATCGTATGGCCAGTTTTCGTTATCAAGAATGGCATACTCCAGACCGAGACCATGTTTGCCCGCTGATTTCAGTGATTCATCAACAAAGTACTTAACGCCGCTGTTTGCCTTATCCTTAATTTTGAATTCACATTTTAATTCAAAACTCTGATACTTTTGTTCAGTGATTATATCACCTCCTCTCAGGGAGTCAGGCATCTCATTTCCACGGCAAATTAGTTCCCCTGCCTCAATGATCCAGCCTTGTGAGGGAAAACTCTCCTGATAAATTCCTCTCCATCCGTTAAACGATTTTCCATCCCAAAGCAGGTTCCAACCCTGCTTTTTTTCCTTTTCCGACAAAGTATTTGGTGAATTTGAGGACTTATTTGCCTTATCGTAAAAACATGAGACAAATACAAGGGAGATACTTAAAGCTGCAACAGTAAAAATCAATCTAATTCCTCTGTTTTTCATTAGTAAATAAATTTTTTATAGTCTCTTATCTACCTGCTATAAGAAAGTGAACCCACGGGTTTGGAAATAATTATCATGTTAATTTCCGTATTAGTTTTATATTATTCTATGATCTTGTATAATACGTAATTAAACTTTAGGCTCCCATCCTTTTTCATATTCGCGACCCCATAGTTTTTCAGCTTCTTTATCATCGAGAATGTGACCATTTTCCGGGTTGATTTTAAGATCACGACCGACACGCCAGGAAATATTGGACAGTAGCATTGCAACAGTGCTCTTATATCCTGACTCAACATCACAATTAGGACGACGGTTATTCTTAATTGCATCTAGAAAGTCAGCAACATGTAAAGCGTCCATTCCTACATTCGGACTCTCGAGATTTCGGCCCTGATTAACTGCTGTCTCTCCTGATGTGGTTTTTATTTCATTTACAAGTTTTCCGCCGAGATCATATACTTTGTAACTGTCACCCCCTGTATCAAGACTACCATTTTCGCCATAGAAAATTATTCCACGGTCCTGACCTTCTATGCTTCTGCCGTTTGAACTTCTGCTTTCCCACATCAGAGTAATTCTTCCCGGGAATTCCATTGTCACAATCTGGGTATCCGGAGTTTCCCAGTCATCCTTATAATGATACCTGCCTCCGACCGAGGTTACATGTATGGGAAAATCCACGCCAAGTCCCCAGCGGGCAACGTCAACTTCGTGTGTTCCGTTATTCAGCGCTTCGCCTGTTCCCCAATGCCAAAACCAATGCCAGTTATAGTGAACGAATCCTTCCTGATAGGGTACCCTAGGAGCCGGACCCTGCCAGAGGTCCCAGTCAAGCCATGAAGGTACCGGTCCTGCAGGTTTCAGGAAGAGATCCTTTCTGGTATTTGTGTACCATGTTTTTGCCATGTATACTCTGCCAATTATTCCCTTATGCAGTTGTTCAATTCCTTGAGTAAGCACTGGTGCCGACCGCCTCTGTGCGCCCATCTGGACAACGCGGTTATACTTACGGGCCGCTTCAACAGCAAGTTCTCCTTCTCTTGGATTATGGCACAGTGGTTTTTCAACGTAAACATGTTTGCCTGCCTTGCAACCCATTATTGTAAGCGGAGCATGCCAATGGTCGGGAGTAGCAATGAAAATAGCATCTATTGATTTATCATCCAGAACCTTGCGAAGATCCTTTTCTGTCTTGGGAGTATAATCTACTCCGGTATTTTGAATTGTTTTAAGTGCTTTTGCAATAGCTCTTTCGTCAACATCGCAGATTGAGGCAACCTCGGCATTTTTTTGATTTGCAAATGTTCTTCCCATTCCGTTACCACGGCTATTTACACCGATTGTCGCAACCCGGATTCTCTCGTTTGCTCCAACTATTCTATTGTAGCTGGCCGCAGAGAAAGGAAATACACTATCTCCCATTGTAAGAACTGCAGCTCCGGCAGTCAGCTTCTTAATGAAATCACGTCTTTTTTCCATTTTATCTTATTTATTTAATTCTCTGATCTTAATATTTCTGAATGACACAAGACCGCCATGCTCCTGAAGCAATATCCTGCCTTTTTCCACCATTCCGAATGCAGGGATTGTTTTACTGAATTTACTCTTTGCCACAGCTTCGGTAAATACTTTATCACCTCGTTTAAAAGATAATATTTTTGTACCATTTATCCAGTGTTCTACTTTCATACCTTTTGAAACAATCCGGATGGAATTCCATTCACCCGGCGGATTAATCTTTTTCTTTGAGGCATCCGGGGCTAAAACATCATAAAACGATCCGCAGAGGTGGTTTTCCAGTTTATTGTCTTCAGCAAGAATGTCGTCCAGTATCTGGAATTCCATGCCTAGGTTTCCTCCGGTTTCATATTGTGTAAAGAAATATTTTACACCGCTGTTACAACCAGGTTCAATTTTATAATCCAGCTTAAGATCAAAATCAGAATATTGATTAATTGTAACTATATCACCTCCCTTACCTCCTTTTAGTGTACTTAACACTCCGTCTTTTATTTCCCAACCTGTAACTGGTACGGGCTGTCCTCTTACAGTTGTCCAACCTTTTGTATCAATTCCATTAAAGAGCAGAATCCATCCTTTCTTCTTCTCATTTTGAGTCAGTGTGTTGATGACTTGTGAGAATGTAATTGACGGCAGCAAGATTATTATTAACAAGCACAATATTTTTCTCATATCTAACAGGATTGTTTTATTTATGAAGGGCTGTTTCCAAAACAGCCCTTCATATAATTATTTTAGAGTTGTGTATAGCCTTTATTTTGCGTAATCTTACCCGGATTGGATTGCATAACTGTCATCGGTATTGGAAAAACCAACATGCTATCATCCCAAGTAAAATCAGGATATCCATCTGCTTCTTGTTCAGCAATCATTACATCTTTAGCACGGCCAGTCCGAATTAAATCAAACCAACGATGATTTTCAAATGCAAGTTCAACTCGTCGTTCTTTTTCTATTGCATTTAGTATATCCTGGTTATCTTCAAAATCAGAAAGCTGATAATCCTTTAACAAATCCGGTGGTGGAATTATATCAGGATCTCCGGGTGTATTACGGGCACGCTCCCGTATTTTATTAATATACAGAAGAGCAACATCTATATTTTGGTCTGTTCGAACAAGTGCCTCTGAATAAAGCAGATAAATATCTCCTAATCTAAGTTCAATCCAATTATTACCATTATCACTTCCACTAGTGGAAACATCATAGTATTTGCAAACATATTTATCGTTCTGCCATGCTCCGGTTGCCATGCTATAGTAACCATCACGCATAGAAACATATTTGCGTGGATCTCCTGTTTCATAAGCTGCCGACATGTCATTTGTGGGAGAATTTGATCCACCTTTATCACCAACTAAAACAACCTCTTTATCTGAAAAACGAGGAGCAAAGGTGTTATTCCATGGACTTCCGGTTGCACCACCTGCCGTGCCTTTTTTATATTGGATTTCAAATAAGGATTCTGTGGAATTCTTTTTCGTAACATCAAAAAGATCCTTATAACTTGGTACTAAAGAGTATTTTGAATCATTGATTACTTCTTCAAATTGGGTTATGGCAAGATTATAATATTCCGTGCCTTTATTTAACGGAAAGCCAGCCATTGTCATATAAACTTTGCCCAATAACGCAGTTGCGCCCCCTTTTGTAACTCGTCCAAGATCAGTAGGAGCGTAACTTATCGGAAGATTTGCCTTTGCATAAATGAGGTCATTAACAATAAGATCATAGTTTTCTTGTAAAGATACTCTATACAGGTTATATGATTCTTGTGGGGTAATTTCAGTTTCTACTTTGATAACCCCAGATAACTGGCCGTTGAGATCAGTGCCTCCGAAAACTCTGTTTAGCCAGAAATACATAAGTGCCCTGATAAAACTTGCTTCTGCTTTATATTGATTACGTAAGGATTCATTCTCAAAAGTAGCATTGTCTATTTTACCGATTACAATATTGGCTCTGAGAATGGTATTGTAACAATTATTCCAGCAATTTGTGGAATATCCGTTCTCACTCAACAAAGGACTGGCAAATTCATCTATTCCTTTTTCATTCGCGGGATTACCTGCCAGCCAGGAATAGCCAGTATTATCAGACCTTATTTCACCTAACACAAAAGCTTGTGAGTTATAAAAGGTGCGTAAGCTCGAATAAGCAGAAAGCACTGCCTGATTCATATCTGTTTGAGTCTTATAAAATCCCGATGAATTAAGATTTGATGGCGGATTAAGGTCAATAAAATCTTCACTGCAAGACACACTGACAACTATCCCCATTATTAACATTATTAATTTTTTCATTTCATAATATTTTTATAAATTCATTATCAAGCTGTTTTTACCACTTAAAAGGTAACATTGAATCCTAAAATCACAGATCTTGCTGCAGGGTAGCCTGTGTAATCGCCTCCACGGGTTAATCCATCACCCTCACTGCTGGTTTCAGGGTCATAACCAGGGTTTTTGGTTATAGTAAACAAATTCTGACAGGTGAGGTAAACCCTTAAACTCTTCATATCCAGCCTCCGAATTATCTGATCATCAAACTCATATGACAATGAAGCATTTCTCAGACGTAAATATGAACCATCGGTTACCCACAGGGAAGATGGATCCCGAGACCAGCCTGAAGGAGTACGTGACGCTCTGAAAATCATGCCATTTCCAGGTTCCTCAGGAGAACGCCAACGATCAATTACTTCAATCATACCGTTACGGTCACCATGGTAAACAGCAATCATTCGTTTGTATATACTGAAAATCTCAGCTCCGTATGATGCGGTAAATTGTAAAGCCAGGCTGAGGTTTTTATAGGAAAAAGTATTATTAAATCCCGCAGTAAAGATTGGTTGATTATTGCCTAAAATAGTTTTATCATTGGCATCCAGAACACCATCTTTATTTACATCAACATACCGGCCGTCGCCAACTTTATCTTTGGAAAGATGGGGATTATCTTCCAACTCCTGTTCTGACATATAAACACCATCATAAACATACCCATAGAAACAGGCTACAGGTTGTCCAATCTTTGTTATAAAAGCATTGGAAGCGTTAGGAGCACTGGCAAATATTGGTTGTCCTCCGGGTCCTAGTTCCAGAACCTTATTTTTGTTAAAGCTTATATTAAAATCACTAGACCATTTAAATGTATTTACAAGATTTTTGGTTGAGAGTAAAAACTCAACTCCTTTGTTCTGTAATTTTCCAACGTTCTGCATCTGTGTAGAATATCCAGTTATTGTCGGAACGGGAACATTTAATAATAATTCCAACGATTTACTAGAATACAGGTCTGCTTCAAAATGTATTCTGTTTTTAAACAGACCCAGGTCAATACCCAGGTTGACTTGTTTCGTTTTTTCCCATCCAAGATTGTCATTTGGCATTGTGTTGGGGTTCACGGTATTTTGTAATGCATCTCCTGTAGGATAGTATCCGATATTCAATAATCCTATTCCTGAGTAATTTCCGATTCTATTGTTACCCGAGATTCCAAAACTTCCTCGCAATTTCAAGTCATTGATAACATCAATATTTTGCATAAAGGATTCCTGTTTAAGTCTCCAGCCCAATGATACGGAAGGGAATGATCCCCAACGGTTTTTTGCCCCGAACCTTGATGAACCATCACTGCGGAAAGCCACAGAAACCAAGTATTTGTTGTCGAATGCATAATTAACACGGCTCAGATATGAAATCATTGAATACTCTGATTCAGTGTTTGTAAGATTATACATAGTTCCAGCATTTAATGTCAATATGTTATCATTAGGAAATCCCCGGGATTCTCCATAAAGATATGTGTAAGAGTGTTTTTGTGTCGTATACCCGGCCAGTAGCTGGAAATCATGTTTATCTGCCAGTACTTTTCGATAATTTAAAGTTTGCTCAATAACCCAGTCAATATCAGTATTTTGGGCATTGTTCCCCTGAGCAATTCTTGGTGCCCGGGAGGCATCCATGTCTACATAGGATGGTAGATAATATTTTCTGTTGTTTTCCTGAATACCACCATTAATGCTTATTTTATAAGTTAAATCTTTAATGATTTCTAATTCGGCAAACAAAATTCCCATCCAGCCATTTCTCTTTCTATTGGTAGTAGTCTGTTCTGCCATGCCAATCGGACTTGCAACGTCTCCGGCGAATATGTCATAATTCCGTACCATTGAGCCATAAGTCCCATCTGCATTGTATACAGGGAATATCGGAGGAAGCTGTAAAGCTATTTGAATCGGTGAATATTTTCCCGATACCTGTTCATTACTGGAAGTAAAGAATGAGTTCATGTTAAGCCCAACTTTAAGCCTTTCTCCTATTTGACTTGTTACATTAGAATTAATATTGATTTTGTTATAATCAGTATTAATGACTATGCCATCTTGCTTTAGATAGCTCGTAGAAATCAAATACTGAGTCCTTTCGTTGCCACCGGATAGTGTAAGTTCATAATTTTGAATGAGTGCATTACGGAAAAGCAATTTTTGCCAATCGTTGTCCGGCATTTGTGCTACAGATGCCGGATCCTGAAAATTATAAATATAACCATCTGTACCATCAGGAATTAAATACTGAGTAGCCGCGTTTGGATATAGTTTTCTTCTACTGTTAGGATCATTAATTGAGTGTGGTGACTGGTCTGGATCCGCCGTTATAAGAGCAGCATCCAGCCATGCCTGATTACGCCCGTCAATGAAATATTCTATGAATTGATCACGATTCATCATTTTAAAATATCTCTCGGGTTGCTGGAATCCGGTATATATATTAAAATTCAATGAAGTATTACCTTTTCCCTGTTTTGTTGTAATAACTACAACACCATTTGCACCTCTTGACCCATAAATAGCAGTTGATGAAGCGTCTTTTAAAATTTCTATTTTATCAATATTTGATGTGTTAAGCAATCTAAATGCGCCTGCTTCCATCGGATATCCATCCACAACATATAAAGGTTCACTTGATTGTGTAATAGAACCTGTTCCTCTAACTCTGATTGATAATCCTTCAACACCAGGTGCTCCTGAGATTTGTTGAATTTGAACTCCGGCAACCTGACCCACCATTGCCTCAACACCTGAAACCAGAGGTCTGTCCTTAATACTGCTGGCTGACATGCTTGCAACAGATCCGGTAACATTGCTTCTTTTTTGAGTGCCGTAACCGATAACTACTACTTCATCAAGGCCGGTAACTTCACTGACCAATTTAACGTCAATAGTTGATCTTCCGCTTAGGGGGATCTCCTGAGTTTCATATCCTATGAAAGAGAATTTGAGTTTTGCATTTCTGTCTGTTACTAAGACAGAATAACTTCCTGATAAATCTGTTATTACACCGATAGAAGTCCCGACAACCAGAACATTTACACCGGGCATTGCTTCTCCAGTCTGAGCATCGGTAACTTTACCGGTTATTACCATTTGCTGTACCAGGTCAGCTACATTCTCATTTGTTGTGAGATACTCCGGAGCCAGAATTATTTTCCTGTCTATAATGGTATATTTTACATCAGTTCCGGCAAACAGATTATCAAGTATTGTATTGATCGGCTGATTATTCACGTCAATACTTACCTTGCGGTCAGTGTCAAGGAGTTTTTCGTTATACAGAAAATAAAATTCGCTCTCAATCTCAATATTATCAAGAACCTTTATCAGTTCTGTATCTGAAAAGTCCAATGTAAGTTTAGTTTTTTGTGAGTAGGAGTCAACTGCATATGCCTGCAATATTCCTAAAATCAAAAGAAAAGCAGCATTACGCATAATAAGTAAGATTTTTTTCAGAGAGGGAAATAGCGATCTTCTGAAAGGTTTGTTTTTTTTCATAGATTTGTAATGTTTTAAAGTAAAAAATATCGTTCCGATGTTTTTTAGGGAAATCGTTGGTGCGATTTCCTTTTTTTTGCTTTTCTCGTTCAAGGCCCGTTTATTCTTTTCATAGGATTAGGTTTTAGAAGGTTAACATTAGTTATTGTTGGTTTAATCTATCATTTCTTATAAATGGTTACTGTTCCTTTGGTATATGTCCCATCGGGCATCATAGTTCTGGGCGAGATCTTATATGTGATGGGAGAAGTCATCGCCAGGAACTTTAACACATCTTCAAATGTATCATCTACGAAAGTGCCCCGGAACGAATATTTTTCAAGCTCCTTATCAGCAAGCACAACTTTTATGTTATACCATCTTTCGATACGCCGCGCGACTTCTGCCATAGGGTCCTCCCTGAAAACAAGTCTTCCTTGTACCCACGCATTGTACTTTTCAGGATCGGCTATCGATTTTTTTACCTCACCGTCCTGGAAAACCAATCTTTCCGAAGGCCCCATCATTATTTTCTGGTCCTCGCTGCTGCTAAACTCAACGCTTCCTTCCTGCAGGACAATCTCGACATAATTCTCTGCAGGATAAGCGCTCAGATTGAAGCTGGTACCCAATACCCTGATCCGTGAACCTCCCGCACTTATTTCAAAAGGATGCTTTTCATCTTTCGCCACATTGAACCAGGCTTCTCCTTCAAGATCTATATTACGCTCATTTGAAAACGGCAGAGAATAGCTGAGCCGCGAGCCGCTGTTCAGCACTCCCGTGGTACCGTCGGACAGACTGAATGATACCCTGGAACCCAACGGTGCGTAAATAGTGTAACGTGACTTTTCCTTTATATCCTTTTGGTTCTTGACCGATCCCTTATTCAACAATATGCCACCCGCGATCAGTAATGGCAAAAGTAGAATTGCGGCGACTTTCATGTATAATTGCATCACTCTCTTCAACGGGCGCCTTTTTATACTTTCATTTTTTCTTATGGCATGATGGATTCGATCAAGAATCTTATTGAGGTCAGCATCCGTCTGCCGTCCTGATTTCATCATCGATTCCCAATCTTCGTAAAGCCTATTTCGCAAATAGTGATTGTCCTCACCGTCAGAGAATATTGATTCGATACATTTTCTTTCGTTGTCGTTTGTCTCACCTGTGATATATTTCCTTATTATATCAAAAACGTCTTTCCCCGAATCAGCTGTCATTACCTTTAATATTGTTCTTCATTCATAAATAATATCCTTCAGCTATAAAAATCTCATATAAAAAAGGTGTTATTTTAACCTTTCTATTCACAGGTGAATCGAAGGTGTCCAATTCACGGGTCTGTTATTTCCGATACAAGCTGTTTAAAGCTATTAATCAATATCAGGAGAACATGATTTGTTACACAAAATCAACGGGCAAATTATCATTACCCAGGAGCTTACCTATGAGTATGGGAATAACTACCGGATAGGGATAGGATAAAGAATCAGGGAATCAAGTTCCATTAAAACAAAAATAAAAATAACAATAACAGGTACAGATCTTTGGAGGAAACTTTTTCCCTTATAAACCTTATAGATTTAGAGATATAATTATCGATAGTACCTGGTGTAAGGCCCAATTCCAGAGCTATCTCTTTTGTGGATTTTCCTTCGATCCGGCTTTTTTCAAAAATTGTCTTTTGTCTTTCGGGCAGCTTGTCAATAATTTTTTTTACATAATCCACTACGGAACCAAAATCAATCCCTTCCTCGGTTCTTGCCGATGAACGCGAGACTTCGTGCAAGTAATCGCTTATAAACTTCTCCAGGCATTTTCTGGTACGGAATATTTTACAGATATCATTGTATGTAATAGTGAAGAGATACGATCTGAACGATAATTCCTTTTTCAAGTTTTTATGATTCTCCCATATCTTCAGAAATACAGACTGAACAAGCTCTTCAGCATCATCTGCCGACCGGAGATATTTTAACCCGAATGCATAAAGCGTCCCCGAGTATTTACTATAAATAGCGTCAAAGGCTTCCAGGTCACCTTTACTCAGTCTTTCAATCAGCTCAATATCATTATTGGTCTTATTCAATGAAAGAAAATAAATTGTTGTGGCTTTCTATAAAAATACAACTAATTCTCTTAATCCTCCAAAGAGAATTTCTTAAAAAAACAAAAACCGTTAACCCTGCTTGACTGCTGCAGTCAGACAAGCAAGAAGGATTCAAAGATGTGTTTTTCCATGCCTTGGGTGTCATGTTTATAAACATGAGGTCGAGAGTCATACATAAGATACAGGCAAATAAGGCTTTAAGCAAACGGAAAGACACGTTATATAGATAATCAATTGTTTTTATGCTAACAACTTATAAACTTTGAAGCCTTAAATCGAATTAGTAAGAAAGAGGTTTCACCATGCATATTTTGATATCTTTGCTCTATGTGGAACAGAAATGATATAACGTTTTTCAGAAAGTCACTTCTTGGTTGGTTTGAACTAAATAAAAGGAGTTTTCCCTGGCGAAAGGATAACATTTCAAATTATGAACTGATCATTAGCGAAATTCTGTTGCAGAGGACGAAAGCAGAAACAGTGGCGAAATATTATCCTGTTTTTTTTAATAAATATCCCAGCTGGCAAAAGTTAAGCAAAGCCAGCATTAAAGACCTTGAAGAGATTCTTAAGCCGCTTGGTTTATATAAACATAGGGCAAAGCGACTGCACAAAATACTTGAGGAATATAAAACTAAAAATGGCGTTTTACCACGAAATACAGAGGAATTGCATGATTCGAACCTGGCTACATTATACATTGCAGGAGCGTATGAGCTTTTTATATTAAATCACCGGGCTGCATTGTTGGATGTCAACATGTCACGGGTGTTAAGCCGTTTTTTTAGTCCTCAACAGTTTAAAGATGTGCGTAATGACAAAATTATGCAGGACTTGGCTTATAACGTAATTGATATAAAAAGATGCAGAGATATTAACTGGGCTATACTTGATTTCGCGGCACTTGTTTGTAAGTCAAAGAATCCATTATGTACAGGTTGTAAATTGAAATCCAAATGTAAATATTATAACCTGTTAAAAAACCAGAATGCATCTGATGAAGTGGAGGAATCACAAATAAGCATTACATATGATGCTGAAATACCAGTTAACCCAGATAAACCACTGAAAGTTGTATCACTATTTTCTGGCTGTGGTGGTATGGACTTGGGTTTCGAAGGTGATTTTCTAGTACATAGAGATTCAGTGAATACAATTGTTAATCCTGACTTTATAGATCACTCTGTCGAAAAAGGTTTTGTAAAACTGAAATCGACCAGGTTTCAAACTGTTTTTGCAAATGACATTCTGGCCGAAGCAAAAAAAACATGGGTCAATTATTTTAAAAACAAAGGATATAGTTCTACGGTTTACCATACAGAAAGTATTGTTAATCTTGTTAAACTCCATAAGCAAGGCGTAAAAGTTTTTCCTGACAAAGTTGATATCGTTACTGGCGGTTTCCCTTGTCAGGACTTTAGTTTAGCTGGGAAGCGCAAAGGTTTTGACTCCCATAAAGATCATTTTGGAAAAATGATTAAGGCAGACATACCTTCAATTGAGACTCGGGGGCAACTATACATTTGGTTAAAAGAAGTTATCGAAATTACTAAGCCAAACATTTTTATTGCTGAAAACGTGAAAGGGTTGGTAAACTTGAGTAATGTAAAGGAGATTATACAGCGGGACTTCGCCAACGCCAATAGTAACGGATATTTAGTTCTTGAACCAATGGTCTTACACGCGGCTGATTATGGCGTTCCACAATCGAGAGAAAGAGTAATTTTTATTGGCATAAAAAAGTCAGCTTTAAATCTGGAAGCATTAAAAGAACTATCAAAGCCACAGGTAATTGACACATACAATCCTTACCCAAAACCCTCTCATGCCTACACGGTTAAAGGTGGCGATCTTAAGTCTCCTGTCACATTATCCTCAATTTTTAAAGGATTACCAGAACCTGATGAATCCACCGACCCGTCACAGAAATTCTATTCAAAAGCTAAATACATGGGTAAGCATTGCCAAGGTCAGACAGAGATCAATTTGAACTGCATCAGTCCCACTATAAGAGCCGAACACCACGGTAATATTGAATTCAGGCGTTTAAGTGTTGCAAATGGGGGTAAGCAGTTGGAAGAACTCCTGAATAAAAAACTCAAAGAACGAAGGCTTACGCCAAGAGAATGCGCTTTAATTCAGACATTCCCCCCTGATTATGATTTTGTGATACCAATGTCAGGTAATAGATTTTTCGTAAGCCCGTCATCAGCATATAAGATTATTGGTAATGCTGTTCCGCCACTTTTAGCATACCATATTGCTAAACGGATTGAAAAAATATGGAATTTATATTTTAATAAAGATAACAATGGTAGTATCAGTAAATTCCACACCAAGCAAGGAAGTATTCCAATCTTTACTGGATGATACTGTAAAGTATCTTAAAGCAGAAGCAACTAAAAGCCCAAAGACATACCTTTCATATTTGGGCAACAAACTGGAAGGTGTGGTTGCAGATGTAATGACTCAAACAGCAAAAGGAACACCATTTGAAGATTCGATTGAACTTATTTCTGGTCAAAGATTCCCTGATATAATTGCAAAGAAATATTATGGCGTTGAAGTTAAAACTTCGAAACAAAATCACTGGACAACCACTGGCAATTCAGTATTAGAGAGCACAAGAGTTGATGATATTGAAAGGATATACATGTTATTTGGCAAGATGGTATCCCCGGTTGATTTTATGTGCAGACCATATGAAGAGTGTCTTTCAGAGATAGTTGTGACACATTCGCCAAGATATCAAATTGACATGGAATTGCCTGAAGGCCAAACAATATTTGACAAGTTGAATATACCTTATGATCAATTAAGGTCATTACCGAACCCCATAAAGCCAATTACAGACTATTATAGGCAGTTTCTCAAAGCTGGTGAACAAGTATGGTGGCTGGAGCAAGATGAGGCAAAAGCTACTGGTTTAATCATAAAATCATGGAATAATATAGCGATTACGGAAAGAAACAAATTAATTGCTTCATCAATGGTTTATTTCCCAGAGGTATTCAGTAATAGTCAGCATAAATTCAATGGCGTTGGCACTTGGCTTATTAATGATCATGGCATTATTTGTCCAAATACGCGTGATGCTTATACTGCTGGCGGCAGGGGGCAGATTGAATGGAAAAAACGAGTTTACACGGGAATTCCGAAAGTTCTGATAAAAATGATCAATCTAATTGACTTGATAAGAAATGCCATAGATTGCGCGAATAAGGAAGTTCTGACACGTTATTGGTGTATTAAAGTCACTAACAGACGGGAAAACTGGATTGATCTGGTTGTTCAGAATACTCGCTATATGCGATTAGATTTCGATCTAAAAGCATTTCTTCACGATAAAATGCAGGGTTGAATTATTTGTAAATATAAACAGTTCAACGACAAAAATCCCTACAGTCTCCCGCGTCGGCTGCCATGCTTTCCTGGATTGTGACGCCTGTTTTTATACCATGCTTAGGGTTAGAAAGGTTAAGATAAAATCGGGATCCACGGCAATACAAGTGGTTCAATACACTGGGCACAGGGCAAAAATAGTCAAGCATATAAGTGGTGCCTGGTCGTCTGTATTCATAAGAACTGTTTGATAAACCTTAATTATTGGAATTCAGATTCTGTGGTTTTTCAGGAACCATTCCCGTGCTTCACCTGCAAGATCAGTTCCTTTAAGTATCCTGTCGCGATACTCCTCAATCGTTGGCTTCCAGAATGTCTGCAAAATACCAAGTAATTTATTATTGTCGATGTTCCTGGAAGCAAACTTTGTGGTATTAAGAATGCTTAAATCATTTTGTGCATGATAACTTCCTGTCGGGATCTGGTCATATCCGGCGCTTTCCAGTTGCCGGTATGCCGTAACATATTTATTATTACCGAATTCTTCATCGTAATACCAGTTGCTCTGAACCACGGATTTGGGCATTTTTTCCAAAAATTCTTCAGGAAAGTTCCATAACATGTAATCGGACCATATCCATGCCCTGGCATTTTGTTTCTCTACCTGTTCAACAAGGAAATTGAAATCATGCCACCATGCATCATGTTGTCTTACAACAATATATTTATAATGACTCTGATGTCCTGCTGACTCTTCATCCATTCCAAGATGGAAAAATCCTGGTTTGTCATAAATCATGCATACTTCACTGATCAGGTCTGCACAGACTTTATAATATTTTTCAGTTGAGACCATCCTGGAATATTCACCCAGCCAGGTATCATGCCCGGCCGAAAAGTTCATTTTAGGAACAGGTTCAAGGCCCAGTTTTCTTATTTTCTCCAACTCTGACCTTAATCTGTCAACGCTCCAGGCATTATTTACAGCAATTTCAGGATGACTTTCATATTTCACCGCATTGCCCATGTCTATTACAATCATATTCATTCCACGTTCCGACATCCTGAGGATCGCGTCATTCCATAGTGACTCGCTTAGTCTCATGTTGGGATCATAACCCCGGAATGGACGGTGAGGTGAAACGTACTCTTCCCACATGTTAAAACTGAGATGAAGCAGGCAAGCCCAGATTTTTTCGACAGGCTTTTTCTTTTGAGAAGTTTTCAGGCCTGGTATCGATACGCCTATTGCAGCTGCCGATGTTTGCTTAATAAAGTCCCTGCGATTAGTCATTGAATTAATGGTTTAAATATATTTAACCCTGCCTGCCGTCAGGCAGGCACAAAGGACACATATAGTTTATGAATATTTATAGTCAAATGAGCAACAAACTTATTATTGTACGGGTGCGAGGATTTGTTTATCCTTTAGTAATTGAGATTTAAGTTCTTGATATTCCAGTTCCTGTATGACAGTTTTTTTATCAATCGCCATACATGCTGCTGTTGCAGCCGACTGTCCCAATATCATGAAAACAGGTTCCATTCTTATGGATCCGTAAGCTATATGGGTTGCACTGAGACACACCGGGACAAGAAGATTGGAGCACTCACTTTTTTTCGGAATGACAGATCTGTAACTTACCGGATATGGACCAAAAACCGGCGCTTCAACATTTCCTTCATTTTGAACAAATCCATTACTGTCGACATACCGTTGAATATGGTGTGAATCCATTCCATATGCTCCCAATCCAACCGGATCTTCCGCAATTTCATAACCTTCGCAATGCTTCTGGTTCATAACGTAATCACTTATCATTCGTCTGGCCTCACGTATATAAAGCTGGTCGGTCCATCCATTATTTTCGGGAAATTCGTCCCTGCACATTCCCCATTGTGAAACAACATCCCTGACCTTCTGAGGAATCCGGGGATGATATGCCAGAGTCCACATCAGCCCCTGCTGATATTTAAGATGTCTTTGAGCGATTTCTTCACGTTCTTCATAAGAAGCCTCGGGATAGTCATAATTCTGTCCGATGAAATCAGTGGAAAATCCCTTTTGATTATTCGTATCTGTTTTACGGTTAGGCATTTTTGAATTGATCCATGGAACAAGCGGATCTCCGTAGCTATACATTTCTTCAATTGGTCCTTTTGCTGCTTCATAATTTCTGAACAGCAATTCATATTCCAGTTCGTTATAATCTTCAGGTTTGGTAAAAGGAATCCTGTTATCCGGATGATCGGTAAGAGTCATTCGGTAGCAATATGCCTGAATGCGACTATCTCCGGTGCCATCGGCAGACGGAGGATCTTTTTCAATGAATGGGAGCAATCCACTGGATGGATCACCCTTTGTTATATAAGGATCCACGCCATCAATGAAGTTATGATTATATGCATTGCGTGAAACAGTCCCTCTTAGTGTAAGGCTCGTCTTATTGGCCTGGACACCGTTTAGTGTCTCTCCATACTGGCTGTTTGACTCACGACCGACGACATAGCTGACTCCGGCTGCTGCCATAAGATCGCCCTCATAGCTTGCATCAATGAACATTTTCCCCCTGAATCTACTGCCACTTTCCATCACTATTTCTGTTATTTCAGTTCCGTTTTTCTTAACGCCATTCTGCCTGTCAAGTCTTTCACCGTAAACAATATTTATATTTTCGGGCTCAATCATTTTTAAATAGACCTCAAGAGCGACTGATGGTTCAAATGTCCACATAGCATCATTATTCGGATCATTACGGTTCTGATTGTAATCATCAGGGTTTTGCCATTTCCAATTTGCAGGATCGTTATAATGTTTTTTAATATTCTGATAGAATTCACGTGAGATACCCCCGATGGCTTGTTTATTCCCTATATCGGTTGCTCCCAGACCACCCGTGGTTAATCCTCCCAGACGTCGTGTAGGCTCAATAAGCAGGACCGATTTTCCCATTCTTGATGTCTGTATTGCAGCAGAAATACCAGCTGAGGTGCCTCCATAGACAACAACATCATACTCATTTGAATCCTTCTTTATACCACAATCTGTGGCAATTAAGAGCAAAGCAATGAAAGCGATAAGTGATAAGAATCTTTTCCGGAACATGATATTTCGTTTTAGAGACTTCTGTAAGCTGATTAATACATAAATATAAAATTATAAATAAAATTGATATTTAACCTCCCGCGTCGGCTGCCTGGGTTTTTGTTCGCGTCAGTGGGGGAGGATTATTTGCATGATCCTCAAGGGGGAGTGCTTAACAAGGAAAAATCCCTGTCAGCCTCCTGCGTCGGCTGCCTGGCTTTTTGTTTGCGTCAGTGGGGGAGGATTATTTACATGATCCTCGGGGGGAGTGCTTAACAAGGAAAAATCCCTGTCAGCCTCCCGTGTCGGCTGCCTGGCTTTTTTATTTCTTCACCGGACATTCAAACTGACGTTTGATGTCCGGCTCGAAATAAAAAAGCCTGCCGCTAACGCGACAGGGCTTTTTCCTTGTAGCGGAGGGAGGATTCGAACCTCCGACCTTTGGGTTATGAGCCCAACGAGCTACCACTGCTCCACCCCGCAATATGTGCGTGCAAAGATAATATTTCTCCGGGAAATGGCAAATTAAAATGTAATAAGAATTATTTTTGCCTGTTAATCAAACAAAAAACAACATGCCGCGAGTATTTCAAGCACTGAATATAGAAAAGGAAGAGAAAGAACAGAAACGTGATTATCTCGACCGTCATATGCCTTACGTAATATGTGCCGATGAAGTAAAAAGAGGTGAAAAATTTGTTGTAAAGGTCAGAATCGGGAACGAATATCCCCACCCTGATGAGTACGACCATTCAATAATTCTCATACAGCTCTGGAACCGTGAGACACTTCTTGCCGAGGCACGTTACACACCGGGCGTATACGGCAACCTGCCGGGTCATTTCGAAATTGATTTTCATATTGTAGCGCCTGACGTATCGATGAATCTGTGCGCGATGTCGGTCTGTTCAAAGCATGGTTTGTGGCAAAGTGAAGACAAAGCTGTCAAGGTTGTCTGAGGTTTATTATCTTTGCAGGCAATCATTAAGTAAATATGGCTAAAAACGATAAGAAGAAAACCAACTGGTGCGACAAGTTCAAATTTGCCGTGACCAATGATACAACCTTTGAAGAGCTATGGAGGATAAAGCTGACCAGGTACAATGCTTTCCTGCTTGTTTTCTTCGTGGTCTTCTTCATAATCATTGCAACTGCATCTCTTATTTCTTTCACGAACCTGAGGGAGTTGATTCCCGGGTACCCCGATGTGACAATGCGCCGGGATATTCTACTTAATGCCATCAGGCTCGATTCGCTTGAAAGGGAACTTGCCCTCAGGGATCATTATTTTGAGAACCTGAATGCCATTATTGCCGGTGAAAGGCCGGCCAGTTCAATGGTTTTGCGCGATACCACCGCCAACTACAACAATATCTCTTTCCGAAGCTCACCTGAAGATTCGGCACTGAGAGTTCAGGTTGAAACGGAAAGCAGGTACAGCATATCCCAGAATCAGGTCACTGAATATGAAACAAGCCTTGCCAGTCTTCATTTCTTCCCTCCGGTAAGGGGCATCGTGTCTGGCAAATTTGATCAGGCAAAAAGGCATTTCGGCACCGACATAGTCACCCGGCCCAAGGCGCAGGTGGATGCAGCCCTTGCCGGCACTGTTATTTTTACCGGCTGGACGAGGGAAACGGGATATGTTATTGAGATCCAGCACGCGAACAATATTGTATCGATATACAAGCATAATGCTTCACTGCTGAAGGAAACGGGCGATTTGGTCAGAACAGGTGAAGCAATAGCGGTTGTGGGCAACTCGGGCGAGATTTATACATCCGGACCCCATCTTCATTTTGAGATTTGGTACAAGGGGAGTCCGCTTGATCCGGAAAAATACGTTATCTTCTAATATCAGGGTTCCTATGCCAAAGAAAATTGCCTTACTCGGATCGACAGGCTCGATTGGCACCCAGACCCTGGATGTCATATCCAGATATCCCGGTGAGTTTTCGGTTGAAGTTCTGACTGCAGGCTCCAATATAAAACTGCTGACCCAGCAGGCGATTACATGGCAGCCCAATGCAGTTGTCATTGGCGACCAGTCGCATTATCAGAGGCTAAGGGAAGCCCTGAGGGACTACCCGATCAAGGTTTATGCCGGAGATGAAGCTATTGAACAGGTTGTAAGAGCTTCCAATATCGATCTGGTTGTTGCAGCCATGGTTGGCTATTCCGGGCTTAGACCTGCCATTTCGGCCATAAAGGCGGGCAAGAGGATTGCCCTTGCAAACAAGGAAACCCTTGTTATCGCGGGTGAAATAATAAAGAAGCTTGTCAAGGAATCGGGAAGCAGGATCATCCCGGTCGATTCTGAACACTCCGCCATATTTCAGTGCCTTGCAGGAGAAATGGGCAATCCTGTTGAAAGAATCACCCTTACCGCCTCGGGAGGCCCTTTCCTGAATCACACAATGGAGATGCTTGAAAATGTGAAGCCCCAGGAAGCCCTTAAGCATCCAAACTGGCAAATGGGTAATAAGGTGACCATCGATTCGGCTTCACTCATGAACAAGGGTCTTGAGGTAATAGAGGCACGATGGTTGTTTGATATTCCCCCTGAAAAAATTGAAGTGATAATCCATCCTCAGTCCATAATCCATTCGATGGTTCACTTCGCCGACGGATCGGTGAAGGCCCAGATGGGGATGCCGGATATGCGGGTTCCTATATTGTATTCACTGAGTTATCCCGACAGGTTCACATCTGATCTTCCAAAACTAGATCTCAGCCGGTGCAGCACGCTGTCGTTCTTTTCTCCCGATCTTAACAGGTTCCGTAACCTTAGGCTGGCATACCATGCCCTGAATGAAGGCGGGAATATGCCCTGTATCCTGAATGCGGCTAATGAAGTGGCCGTCAATGCTTTCCTGGCCGGAAGGATAGGATTTCTGCAGATGTCGGATGTGGTGGAGCATACCATGGAGAAAACGGAATACCTGGCTTCACCCGGACTCGGATTTCTGGAGACCACCAATTCTATGGCCAGGAACGAAGCCCGAAATTATATTAACGAACTATGTAAACGATCATGACCGTATTAATCAAGATACTTCAGTTTTTACTGAGTCTCTCAATAATTGTTATTGTCCATGAGTTCGGACATTTCCTGTTTGCCAAGCTCTTCAAAACAAGGGTTGAGAAGTTCTATCTCTTCTTCGATCCCTGGTTTTCGCTTTTTAAAAAGAAGATAGGAGAGACAGAATACGGAATAGGCTGGCTTCCACTGGGGGGTTACGTGAAGATATCCGGAATGATTGATGAGTCGATGGACAAGGAACAGATGAAACAGCCTCCCCAGCCGTGGGAGTTCCGGTCGAAGCCAGCCGGTCAGAGACTGCTGATCATGACGGCCGGCGTCATCTTTAATTTCATCTCAGCCCTTATAATTTACGTCGGGGTACTTTACGCGTGGGGAGAGACCTACCTTCCTACTGCAAACGTAAAGTATGGTATCGTTACCGATTCGGCCGGCTATTCAATCGGCCTCCGGAACGGAGACATGATTGTCTCGGTTGACAATGTCAAGATAGAGAATTTCAATGAGATAGCTGCAGACATAATACTCAACGACCGTGAGACCATACAGGTTGAGCGAAACGGTGAGATCATCAGCCTGCCCATACCGGTTGAGTTCATTGCCAGGATGCTTAAGGGAGAAGGACGTCTGGAGCCAAGAACTCCTTTCAGGCCCTATGTTGTTTCGGGATTCGCCAAGGAATCGCCTGCCAAGCTTGCAGGTGTGGTTGAAGGCGACGAACTCACAGGCATTGACGGCAATGATTTCCAGTGGTTTGATGAATTCCAGGTCTATCTTTCCCGTAACCGGGGCAAGGAGGTAACGGTGAATGCAATAAGGGACGGGAACAGGGTCGATATTCCGGTTGTGCTTACCGAAAATGGCACACTGGGAGTCGGAAGCTCCCGTACCTATGCGCAAATCTTCGAGCTGAAAACGGTGAATTACGGGTTCCTTGCTTCAATACCTGCCGGGATTACCAAAGGCTTCAAGACTATCGGCGACTATGTCAAGCAGTTCAGGGTTATATTCTCAAAACACACGAAAGCATATGAGTCGCTTGGAGGATTCATTACCATCGGGAGCATCTTTCCCGGGGTATGGGATTGGCAGTCGTTCTGGAACCTGACAGCTCTTCTCTCAATCATACTCGCCGTTATGAACATACTTCCCATACCGGCTCTTGACGGCGGACATGTTATGTTCCTGCTTTACGAAGTGATTACCGGAAGGAAACCAAGTGACAAATTCCTGGAATATGCACAGATAACCGGGATGCTAATACTACTTGGCCTGCTAATCCTGGCCAACGGGAATGATATAATGAGACTTATAAGGAATTAAGATTTATTTTCGATTCCGGGTGTAAAGACACAGTATTTTTATAACTTTGCATAAATTAAAAAAATTAAAGAAATGGGAAGGATAGGTTTAACTGAGATAATTCTTATTTTGCTTGTTGTTGTGCTTTTGTTCGGCGGCCGTAAGATTCCCGAACTGATGAAAGGTATCGGTCAGGGCATGAAGGAATTTAAGAAAGCTTCAAAAGTTGATTCCGACAGCGAGAAAGAAGCTACGAAATAGGATTTTATTAATCCTTACTAAGGTATATTAGGGCTGGAACACAGCCCTTTTTTTATATATGGTCTTGCGAGACCTGTCACTGTGCTCTGAGCCAAAACCCTCCCCGCTTAGGGCGGGGCAGGCTCTCCGGTGGAGGGGATCCTCCCGATACAACCTCCACTAAGGCCTCATTGTAAGAGACTTGCATGACCTGCATGACTTGCACGACTTGCATGACAGCGACCGCAGGGAGCAAGCCCTGCGCTTCTTATACCGCTTCGTATTTCTGGTTCCTCCTCACCGGAACATAGCCAGCTTCCTTTATGACAGCCTGAATTTCTTCCGCATCGAAGCGGTTATCTGATCCCGCTGAGCTGACCACGTTTTCCTCAATCATTATTGATCCGAGGTCGTTTGCCCCGGCGTGAAGCGAAAGAATTGCAACTTCTTTTCCCACGGTCAGAAGCGACGACTGTAGATTTGTAATATTGTTGAGCATAATCCTGCTGACAGCAATCAGCCTGATATAATCCGGTGCAGTGTAGCTGCTTTTTATTCCATGTCTCCCGGCGAGCAGTGTTCCCTCATCCTGAAAAGGCCAGGGGATGAAGGCAATGAAACCGTAGCTTCCTTCCGGCCTTTCTTCCTGCAACTCCCTCAGCCTTACAAGATGTTCGATTCTTTCTGTAGTTGTTTCAACATGACCGTACATCATTGTGGCCGAGGTGGGCAGGTTCATCCTGTGGGCTTCGCGCATCACTCCGAGCCATTCATCCGTTGTTGCCTTGGCCGGGGATACAATCTTTCTCACCCTGTCGGACAGGATTTCCGCTCCGGCTCCAGGCAGAGAGTCTAGTCCTGCTTCCACAAGCCGTTCCAGGACAGTCCCGTACGGCAGCTTTTCCTTTTTTGACAGATATACTATTTCGGGGGGACCCAATGCATGCAGTTTAAGAGTGGGATAGAGTTCCTTCAACTGTGTGAACAGCCCCGTGTAAAAATCCAGTCCCAGATCGGGATTCATTCCCCCCTGGAGAAGTATCTGGTCGCCGCCCAGAGAATACAGCTCATCTATTTTCCTTTTGTAATCCCCGATAGTTGTCACGTAGGCATCGGGATCGTCCTTCCGGCGGCAAAAATTGCAGAACTTACAGCGGGAGAAGCATATATTTGTTAAATTGACATTTCTGTCGATCATCCATCCGGCATTTTTCCCCGGCACATGAATCTGTCGCAATGTATCCCCGATATAGATCAATTCCCCGTACGGTGCATGCCGATAGAGGAAGGTTCCCTCTTCAACAGACAGGGGCATGAGGTCGAGGGCCTTTTTATACAGGTAGTCAAGTTCCATATTTTAAGAATTCCGGGTGAAGTACAAGCAGGTCCGGCAAAGGTAATTCTTTGCAAAATATGCAATGAATAATTTAATTAACTTTACTGCTTCAAAAATTTCCGCGTATGTCGAAACTACCCGAATTACACAGGATTTCACAAATAGCTCCCGATCAGTCGGTTATTTGCATCACGGGAGAAAACGGACTTCCCGGATGGCTGACCCTGTCAGCAGCGGAGAAGGATTATGCTCTCAAGCAGCTTCAGGCGGATGAAGAGTATGTAGTTGTTAACTCATATTTCAGGCAAACGTATATAGTCAGGATTAAGGACTCGTATCCGGAATACAGGAAGAAGGAAGAGCTTCGCAAGATGGCTTTCAATCTGAGGAAAGTGATAAAATCGAACAAGCATGATTCGCTTGTTATTGCCGGCCATAAGACTTTCGCGGGAGCGGTATCCGCTTTTGCCGAAGGCCTTCTTCTGAGTTTCTATTCGTTCGACAAATACAAGACTTCAGTCGCCGAAAAGGACAAAGCCGCTTATCCCTCAAAAATACTTTTTTACGAAGGTCCTGATGATGATGAGATTAAATGGCTTGCTGATATCACCGCTTCGGTATGGCTGATCAGGAATCTCATCAATGAACCTGTTAACCATCTGAATGCTCCGGCGCTGGCTGATGAAATAAGGCGGATAGGGGAAGATTCGGGATTCAGTGTTGAGATTCTTAACAAGGGCAGGATTGAAGCCCTAAAGATGGGAGGGCTTCTGGCTGTGAACAGGGGAAGCGTTGATCCTCCGGTTTTCTGCATTCTGGAATGGAAGCCTGAAGAAGCACTTAACAGGAATCCTGTTGTGCTTGTTGGCAAGGGGATTGTGTACGACACCGGCGGACTTAATCTCAAACCCGGTGACTATATGGAGAACATGAAGGGAGACATGGCAGGCGCTGCTGCCGTCACGGGAGCGATGCGCACCATTGCCAGGGCCAAGCTGCCGGTTCATGTTGTCGGTCTCGTTCCTGCCACTGACAATCGTCCGGGTGGCAATGCCTATACCCAGGGTGATATCATTACCATGTTCAACAAGATGACGGTTGAGGTTGCCAACACCGATGCCGAGGGACGACTCCTGCTTGCCGATGCCATCAGCTATGCTTCCTTATACAGGCCCGAACTGATAATAGATGTCGCGACTCTTACGGGTTCGGCTGCAATGACTTTTGGAATACAGGCAGTTGCCGTTATGGGGAATGCCGACAGGAAATACTTCAACTTGCTGGAGGAGGCGGGCAACGAAGTGTATGAGAGGACTGCCGAACTGCCTTTCTGGGATGAATACGGCGAACTTATCAAATCGGATATTGCCGATGTAAAGAATATAGGAGGCAGGGAAGCCGGAGCCATTACCGCCGGCAAGTTCCTTGAACGATTTGCCGAATACCCGCTTATCCATCTGGATATTGCCGGTCCGGGTCTGCTTAAGAAGGATGACTATTACAGGCTTAAGGATGGCCCAGGCACGGGCGCCAGGCTGCTCGCGGAGTTTCTGAGGAAGTATGTCTCCGTTTTAACTAAAAAAAACCAATAAATAATGAACGGAAAAAAGATAGTTGCAGGGATATCCCATGGTGATATTAATGGCATCGGGTATGAAGTCATTATCAAAACCCTTATGGACACGGAGATCAACGACTACTGTGTTCCGGTAGTCTATGGCTCTCCCAAGGTGGCGGCATATCACCGCAAAGCCCTGAATATTGGTAATTTCAGTTTCAATAATATCAGGTCGGCCGAGGAAGCCCATCATCAGAAGGCCAACCTGATTAATTGTCTCGACGATAATGTAAGGGTTGAGCTGGGGAAATCGACTGCCCAGGCCGGAGAAGCCGCGTTTGCCTCACTCGAGAAAGCTGTCGCCGACCTGATGAGCGGAAAGGTGGATGTACTCGTTACAGCACCTATCGATAAGAACAGCATACAGTCGGACGATTTCCACTTCCGCGGTCACACGGAATATCTGATGGAAAAGGCGGAAGTTGAGGATGTTCTGATGTTTCTGGTAAGTGAAAGCCTCAGGATAGGAGTGGCAACAGGTCATGTGCCCCTCAGGGAAGTCCCGGGACTTATAACCGCCGGTCTTCTTATTAAGAAAATAAAACTTATGAATCAGTCGCTGATTGTTGACTTTGGGATCCGCAAGCCAAGGATAGCGGTTCTCGGGCTGAATCCGCACGCGGGCGACAATTCCCTTATCGGGAGGGAGGAGGAAGACATCATTGTTCCTGCTATCCAGCAGGTTGTACGGGATAATATTCTTGCATTCGGTCCTTTCCCGGCCGACGGGTTTTTCGGTTCAGGTTCATTCGCGAAGTTTGACGCTATACTGGCAATGTATCACGACCAGGGACTTGCTCCTTTCAAGGCTTTGTCGTTTGATACGGGAGTCAATTTCACGGCCGGGCTGCCTTTTGTAAGGACCTCTCCCGTTCATGGTACAGCATATCAGATAGCCGGTAAGGGAGAAGCATCCGAAAGCTCATTTCGCCATGCCTTGTTTCTTGCCCGCGATATTTTCAGGAACAGGCAGCTTTATGCCGAGATAAGCCGGAATCCCCTGAAACACCAGGATATAGAGATCCTTACCGACAGGGTCGATGAGCTTCCTCCGGAAATCCCTAACTCTGATTAACATTTATGATAGATTATATTACAGGCAGGATAGCGGAACTGACGCCAGCTTATATCATCATCGACAACGGGGGGATAGGCTGGTTTGCCAATATCTCGCTGACAACCTATTCGCGGCTTGAGGGAAAAACCGAATGCAAGCTGCTTGTACATGAGGTAATCAGGGAGGACAGCCATCAGCTTTATGGTTTTTCCGACAGGGAGGAAAGAGAAATGTTCAGGCTGCTGATTACCGTGTCGGGGGTGGGTGCCGCCACTGCCAGAATGATGCTCTCATCGCTCACCCACCACGAGCTCGAAAAGGCAATTTTAGGTGCAGATGTCAATATCCTCAAGGGAGTTAAGGGTATAGGGCTGAAGACCGCACAAAGAATAATAGTTGATCTTAAGGACAAGGTCGGAAAACCGACCGGAACAGGTGAAATATTTGTATTTACAGACAATACCAAACGTGAAGAGGCGTTATCAGCTTTAGTGATGCTTGGGTTTGGCAAGAGCGCTGTTTTGAAGGTACTCGACAGGATCATCAGGGATGAAAAAGACCTGACAGTTGAGGAACTGATCAAGAGAGCACTTAAAAGCCTGTAAATAAGAATATTTTTCTCATTTGGGATCAGGGATATCATATAAAGATCTGCTGAAATTTATATATTTTGTATTATTCACTTCATTGCTTTTTATATCAACCGAAGTAAATAGTCAGATATCAGTCCCGGCATCACTTCCCGATACCACGCTCAGATCACCCCTCAGGCTGCAGGATGTTTCGGGTAATCCTTATGATGTATCATCCCGGTCGGCTTTTTTCCTCAATAATCCTTCGAACATCATTTCGGGCGCAGTTTATGATCCCGACAAGAACGAATACATGATCTTCCAGAAGGTGGGATCGTTCAATTACAGGAATCCGGTATACATGTCTCCGGAAGAGTACCGTAATTATCAGTTCAACAAGGGGATGAGGGAGTACTGGCAATCGAGGATAAGAGGTGAGACATCGGGTTTCAGATCAGGCCTGATACCCCAGCTGGAGATTGGCGGAGCTACTTTCGACAAGGTCTTTGGGAGCAACGTGATAAACATTGTTCCGCAGGGATCGGCAGAGCTGGTTTTCGGCATAAACATTTCAAGAACTCAGAACCCGACTCTTTCCGAGAAACTCAGGACCATTCCAACTTTCGACTTCAAGGAGAAGATCCAGATGAATGTTACCGGAACGATCGGTGACAAGATGCAGCTGGGCGTCAATTACAACACCGACGCCATGTTTGAATTTGAGAACCGTACAAAGCTTCAGTATTCGGGCAAGGAAGACGAGATAATCAAGAAGATAGAAGTGGGTGATGTAACCCTGCCTCTGCCCGGAACGCTTATCACCGGAAGCTACAGCCTTTTTGGGCTCAAGACAGAGATGCAGTTTGGCAGGCTGAATATGACCACCGTGCTGTCGCAGCAGAAGGGCGAAACATCAACCATTTCGGTCAAGGGAGGAGCCCAGTTGAGCGAGTTTGAGATATATGCTGACGACTATGAGGCCAACCGGCACTTTTTCCTTGCACATTATTTCAGGGATATTTACGACGACGCCCTGAAAAACCTGCCTGCAGTAAGTTCCGGTCTGAATATCACCAGGATAGAAGTATGGATAACAAACAAGACAAGCAGTTATGATGAGACAAGGAACATAGTGGCCTTTTCCGACCTTGCCGAGAACAGCAGCCATATTTATAACAGGGTCCCTGAGTTCCAGGCCCCGCCGGGAGCCCCGATCTTTCCTGACAACGCGGCAAACCAGCTTTACAACCAGCTTCAGACAAATTATGCCGGGATGAGGGATGTTGACCAGGTTATCAATGTCTTTTCTACCCTGTACCCGGGCTTTCAGATTGGACGCGACTATGAGAAGATAGAAAATGCAAGGAAGCTGAATGACAGGGAATACACCCTGAACCCCATGCTTGGATATATATCGCTGAATACCGCACTTAACACCGATGAAGTTCTCGCCGTTGCTTTTGAGTACACCCTGAACGGTCAGGTTTACAAGGTGGGAGAGTTTTCGACCGATGGTATAACGGCCCCGCAGGCTCTTGCCCTGAAACTGATCAAGGGTACAACTCTCAGTCCGAAGTACCCTACCTGGGACCTGATGATGAAGAATATCTATTCTCTTGGTTCAGGAAGGCTCGAAAGGGGTGATTTCCAGCTTAATATTCTCTATGAAGATGACAAGACGGGGAATGCCATCAATTACCTGCCCGAGGGAAGGATAGCAAACAAAGTACTTCTTCAGGTTCTTGGTCTCGATAATCTCAACAGTCAGCAGGACCGTCAGCCCGACGGGTATTTTGACTTTATCGACGGAGTCACCATCAATGTAAGCAGGGGTAAGATAATCTTCCCGGTGCTTGAGCCTTTCGGCAGTTATCTTAAGAAACAGATTGGCGACAATCAGATAGCTGCAAAGTATGTCTTCCAGGAGCTTTACGATTCTACGCAGACACTTGCCCGGCAGATGGCCGAGAGGAACAAGTTCAAGATGACTGGGCAATATTCGTCGGAATCCGGTTCGGAGATAAGGCTCAATGCCACCAATATTCCTGCCGGGTCAATAATAGTAACCGCCGGCGGGGTTACCCTTACCGAAAACGCCGATTACACGGTCGATTACAACATGGGTGTTGTGACGATCATCAACTCGGCCCTTATTGAATCGAATACTCCCATCCAGGTTTCGCTCGAGAGCAACCAGTTTTTCGGCTTCCAGACCAAAACCCTGGTAGGGACTCATCTCGATTACAGGATCTCGGATAATTTCAACGTGGGTGCAACGCTGTTGCACCTTAATGAACGACCATATACCCAGAAGGTCAATTTCGGTGAAGAGCCGATTTCGAATACTATCTGGGGGCTGAATACATCATACAGGGGGCAGTCGCAGTTTCTGACAAAACTCATTGACAAAATCCCTCTTCTTGATACAAAAACACCGTCAAGCATTTCATTCAACGGGGAATTTGCAGAGCTGATTCCTGGCCACTCACGCGCAATCTCAAGTGCAGGCAACTCTTATATTGATGATTTTGAGTCGAGTGAGATCCCGCTCGACCTTAAATCTTTCAATGCCTGGTCAATTTCAAGCATCCCGCAAGGCCAGGATCAGCTGTTCCCCGAAGCTTCCCTCAACAACAATCTTGCCAGCGGATACAACAGGGCGAAGATCTCGTGGTACGTTATCGACCCCTTGTTTCTGAGAAACGGTTCCTCGACACCCGGGCACATCAAGCAGGATGCTTCCACGCAGTCGAGCCATTTTGTAAGGGAGGTATATGAAAATGAGATTTTCCCTAACAGGGAAAGCACCAGCGGGATCCCGACTACCTTATCGGTGCTTAACGTTGCATATTACCCGGGAGAGAAGGGTCCCTACAACTATGATACCTATCCGGGTCCCCTGTCGCGCGGTATGAACTCCTCCGGCCTGCTCAACGACCCTCAGTCGAGATGGGGAGGCATGATGAGGGAGGTTTTAACCAGCGATTTTGAAACGGCAAATATCCAGTATATAGAATTCTGGATGATGGACCCCTTTGTTGAGGATCCCTCACACCAGGGCGGCGACCTTTACTTTAACCTCGGTAATATCTCGGAAGACATTCTCAAGGACTCGCGGAAGAGTTTTGAGAACGGGCTTCCCGGCTCACCTGATCTTCAGAATGTTGATTCGACGGCCTGGGGAAGGGTTCCCACGGTGCAGTCGGTGGTTCATGCCTTTGACAACAATTCAGAGTCGAGAATGTACCAGGACGTTGGTCTTGACGGACTCAGGAACGAGGATGAACGGGTGTTCTTCGCGGATTACCTCCAAAAGGCTGAAGGCATCCTCAGTCCTGAAGCCTACACTGAGCTGCTGAAGGACCCGTCGAACGATGACTTTCACTATTTCAGGGGTTCCGATTACGATATGCAGGAGCTGGGAATACTCGACAGGTACAAGAAATACAACGGACTGGAAGCCAACTCGCCAACTTCCGAGATGTCGTCAGAATCTTATCCCACAACCGGTTCCACTCTTCCCGACATGGAGGATATAAACCGCGACAACACGCTCAATGAAACGGAGAGCTATTATCAGTACAAGATAAGCCTGAGACCCGAAGACATGAAGGTGGGTATGAACTATATAGTAGATGAGATAGAGCCTACGGTCAAGATGGCAAACGGAGCCGAATCGAAGGTAAAATGGTATCAGTTCAGGATACCGGTTACTGAATATCAGAGACGCGTGGGAGTCATCAGCGATTTCAAGTCGATAAGGTTCATGAGGATGTTTCTCAGGAATTTCAACGATCCGGTGATAATGAGGTTTGCCGAGCTTAACCTGGTCAGGGCGGAGTGGAGAAAATACAATCTCACTTTCATGGAGGGCGGCGAGAGGATCAGTGTTCCCGAGCCTGAGGACGGCACTTTTGAGATCAGTTCGGTAAGTATAGAGGATAACGCGGGCAAGAAGCCGGTTAACTACGTGCTTCCTCCGGGCTTCAACAGGGTTGTCGATCCGCAGAATCCCCAGCTCAGGCAGCTCAACGAACAATCGATGGTCATCAAGGTGCTTGATCTTGCCGATGGAGACGCCCGTGCCGCGTATAGGAATGTAAACCTCGATTTCAGGCAGTATCGCAGCCTCAGGATGGAAGTACATGCTGAAGCTCTTACCGGCCAGCCTCTCTACGATAATGAGCTCACTGCATTTATAAGGCTGGGATCTGATTACAAGTCGAATTTCTATGAATATGAGATACCTCTGAAGCTAACCCCTCCCGGCAGCTATGATAACGACTCCGAAGAAGAAAGGGCGATAGTATGGCCTGAGGCAAACAGCTTCAATATCGATCTGACCGTGCTTCAGGAGGCCAAAAAGGAAAGAAACCGGAGGCTGCAGGAAAGCGGGGCCTCGCTGAGCATTTCCGATGTGTTTGCCTTCAGGGACGATTCAAACAGGGTGTATGTGTGCGGTAACCCCAACCTGAGCAATGTAAAGGTGATAATGGTGGGTGTCAGGAATCCTATAAAGACCAGGAATCCGGGCGTGGACAACGGTGATTCAAAATCGGCTGAAATATGGGTGAACGAGTTAAGGCTTAGTGATTTCAGGGAAGACGGGGGATGGGCGGCCAATGCACATCTGCAGACCAGGCTTGCCGACCTGGGTACTATCGACATTGTTGGGCAGGCAAGCACTCCCGGATGGGGAAGCATCGATAAAAAGGTCAACGAAAGAAGCAAGGAAGAGGTTCTCAAGTATGACATCTCCTCTACAATGGAGCTGGGTAAGTTCTTCCCCGAGAAAACCGGGGTACGGCTTCCGGTGTATGTTGGCTATTCAGAAACCAGGATAAAGCCTCAGTACAATCCGCTCGATCCCGACATCACCCTGAAAGATGCTCTTGAGGAAGCTCCCGACAAAAAGGCGAGGGATTCAATAAAAACCATATCGGAGGATTATTCGAGGAGGAAGACCATCTCGATAAACAATGCCGGGATTACCAAAAGGGGAGAGAAGCCCAGGCCATGGGATCTGGCAAACTTCAGTGTCAATTATACCTTCAACGAAGTTTACAGGAGCAATACCAGGACCGAGATCGACCTCGAAAGGAACTATAAGGGAGGAATCAATTACAACTATGAAGCCCAGCCAAAGAATATAATGCCGTTCAGGAATGTCAAATTCCTTAATTCGCCTATATTCAGGATAATAAAGGATTTCAACTTCTATCCCTTCCCGAAGAGTATTTCATTCAGGACAGATATAGGCAGATATTACAATGAAGTAAAGACAAGGAATATAAACAACCCGAACCTGCTGATCACGCCGACATTCAGGAAGGATTTTGAATGGACCAGGATGTTCGACGTCAAGTATGATCTGACCAGGCAGCTTAAGATCGATTTCACATCGACTAATATAGCGAGGATTGATGAGCCGGAAGGGGCCGCCGACCGCCGGAGGTATCAGAGCGACTACGAGAACTGGCGCGATTCGGTAATGAACAACATCAAGCGTTTTGGAAGGACTACTTCCTACAACCATTTTATCAACGCGACCTACAATGTTCCCATAAACAAGCTTCCGGGGCTTTCGTGGGTCACTGCCACCGCGAGGTACGGATCTGACTATTCCTGGCTTGCAGGAGCGCTGTATCCCGATTCGATGAACATCAACCTGGGGAATTCGATCAGGAACCGTAACGAGCTGTCGCTGTCGGGTACTGCCAACCTGGCGAGCCTGTACTCCAAATCGAAGTTTCTTAAGAGCGTTGAGGACAACACCAGGCCGGGGGCGGTCAGAAGGATGCAGACAGAATACAGGACTGTGGTATTCACAAGGGAAAATGTGAATTTCAGGGCTAAGGTAATGAGACCTCTGGTTCACAATCTAAAGACAAAAGACGTAAAGGTTATTATAACCAGGAAAGACGGCTCTGAAGTCAGGGGCAATGTGGAGATAGTCAGTGAAAACAGGGTTAATTTCACTACCGATGAGGCCGTGGAAGGCACCCTGGTGACAATAGAGGGGAGGGTCCCCAAAAAGCGCAATCCCATGACTGTTACCAGCGAGTATTTACTGCGTGCGATGATGGGTTTCAGGTCGGTCAGTATGACTTATACCTCTTCGCAGGGCCAGTTCCTGCCGGGATTCCTTCCGGAAGCAAAATTCCTTGGCGGAACGAAGATAAACAATGTAACAGCCCCGGGTCTGCCCTTCATGCTGGGATTGAGCGACAGGAAATTTTTTGATAAGGCCATGGCGAACGGCTGGCTTACAACCGACACCCTGCTCAACACACCTGCAGTGTACAACAGCCGCAGGGATCTGTCGATCAGAAGCGTTGTTGAGCCATTTCCCGGATTGAAGATCGACATCAATGCCGACAGGAGGTTCCTGGAGAATGAAAGTTCCTATTATACCGCCGATTTCAACGGCAACTTCCCCGACAGCACCCGGAACAGGGTTATCAGCGGAAACTTCAGTATCTCGGTAATATCGTGGGGAACGGCCTTCGAAAAGATATCAAAGGACAACAACTATGTATCGGCCACTTTCGAGGAATTCAAGAAGAATACCCTGATCATTTCAAACCGCAGGGCTCAGGCAAGGCGGGAGTTGGATCCAGGATATGAACCTGATATCGATCCCGAGACCGGCCAGCCCCTGACCGATGGTTTCAAGAGCGGTTACGGGAAGACATCGAGGGAAGTTCTGATACCTGCTTTCTTCGCCGCGTATACTAAATCGGATCCGCATAAGGTCGATCTGTCGACCTTCCCTTCGGCTTTCAGGATGATGCCCAACTGGAGAATAACATTCGACGGCTTCTCGAAATTTGAGTTCGTTCAGAAGTTTTTCAGATCCATTAACATCACCCATCAGTACAGGAGCGTTTACCAGATCGGGTCGTATACCACCAACCTTAATTACTTCGTTGATGGCAACGGGATCAATAGTATCAGGGACCTTCAGAAGAACTTCATACAGCAGTATGAGATAAACACCGTGACCGTCAGCGAGCAGTTCAGCCCGATGATAAACGTCGACATGAACTGGAAGAGCAATCTCACATCGCGGTTTGAATGGAGAAAATCGAGGACGGTATCACTTAATCTCACCGGCAACCAGGTAACTGACAGCCGTATCAACGAGCTGGTAGTTGGCGCGGGTTACCGTTTTGATGATGTCAGGATAACGGTAAAGACGGGAGGAGCGCAGAAGACACTGAAGAGCGATCTGAACTTAAGGCTTGATCTGTCGATCAGGGATAACAAGACAGTGGCAAGAAAGCTTATTGAGGATGTCAATCAGCCCGTGGCCGGTATCAAGGTTATGACCATGGGAGCAACGGCCGATTATGTACTGAGCGACCGTTTCAATCTCCAGATATTTGCCGATCATAACATGAATAATCCCTTTGTGGCAAACACCTTTCCTACATCCAACACCAGTTTTGGCTTCAGTCTGAAATTCACCCTCGCGCAATAGTAAGATTTCAGGGTCGGCCCTGTAAGGGTATTTGAAAAAAAACAATAAATTTGGGCTGAGCTTTATCAGGATCAGAAATTTTTACACTAAAGACAAAGATATGAACGTACCGGCAAATTTGCGTTATACCAAAGACCACGAGTGGCTGCGTATAGAAGGAGAATTCGCGTTTATAGGAATTACCGATTTTGCCCAGGGTGAACTTGGGGATATTGTTTTCCTTGAGATAGAGACTGAAGGTGAGACTCTGGATAAGGAAGAGGTATTCGGGACCGTAGAAGCTGTGAAGACTGTATCCGATCTGTTCATGCCAGTAACAGGGGAGATACTTGAGGTTAACCCGGCTTTGGCCGATTCGCCTGACCTTATCAACAAGGATCCTTATGGCGAAGGATGGATGATAAAGATTCGGATTTCCGATTCCGCGGAGCTGGAATCGCTTCTTTCAGCCGAACAGTATCAGGAGTTGCTATAAAGTCTTTTTGACCTCCACTTCCTGGTATCCTTCGATGATGTCGCCGATCTTGAGGTCGTTGAAGTTTGATATATTCAAGCCGCACTCATAACCGCTGACAACTTCTTTCACATCGTCCTTGAAGCGTTTCAGGGAACCCAGTTCGCCGGTGTATATTACGATGCCGTCGCGTATCACTCTTATTTTTGTATTCCTTGTGATTTTGCCCTCCTTGACGTAGCATCCCGCAACGGTTCCGACCCTGGTAACCCTGAACAGATCCCTGACCTCCAGGGTGGCCACGATTTCCTCCTTTAGTTCGGGTGAAAGCATCCCTTCCATTGCAGCCTTGATCTCTTCGATAGCATCGTAGATGATTGAATAGAGACGGATATCGATTTCCTCTTTTTCGGCAAGCTTACGCGCGTTGAAAGAAGGTCTTACCTGGAAGCCAACGATAATGGCATTCGATGCTGCAGCCAGAAGGATGTCAGATTCGGAGATCTGACCTACTGCCTTATGGATGATGTTAAGCTGAATCTCTGGAGTTGAAAGCTTGATAAGCGAATCGCTGAGAGCTTCCACCGATCCGTCGACGTCTCCTTTCACTATGATATTCAGTTCCTGGAAATTCCCGATAGCGATACGGCGTCCTATTTCATCGAGCGTGATATGTTTCTGTGTACGCAATCCCTGTTCCCTCTGGAGCTGGGCTCTCTTGTTGGTTATGTCCTTGGCTTCACGTTCGCTTTCCATTACATTGAACTTGTCGCCTGCCTGTGGTGCTCCGTTCAGTCCGAGAACGAGAGCGGGAGAGGAAGGACCCACTTCATCAATTCTGCCTCCTCTTTCATTATACATAGCCTTGACATTGCCGAAGTTGGTCCCCGCGATCATAATGTCGCCCACCCTCAGTGTGCCAGCTTTCACCAGCACCGTGGCCGTGTATCCGCGGCCCTTGTCGAGTGATGACTCAATGACAGTTCCAACCGCCGCTTTATTAGGATTGGCTTTCAGTTCGAGCATCTCTGCCTCGAGAAGCACTTTTTCGAGGAGGAGGTCAATATTGAGGCCGTTTTTTGCCGAAATCTCCTGCGACTGGTACTTGCCTCCCCAGTCTTCGACCAGGTAGTTCATCGCGGCCAGCTCTTCCTTGATCTTTTCAGGATTCGCTGTAGGCTTGTCAATTTTGTTTATTGCAAATACTATTGGCACGCCGGCAGCGGAAGCGTGGTTTATGGCCTCTTTGGTCTGGGGCATGACCCCGTCGTCGGCAGCCACAACGATGATGGCTATATCCGTTATCTGTGCTCCCCTGGCACGCATGGCGGTAAAGGCCTCGTGGCCGGGAGTGTCGAGGAATGTAAGATGCCGGTCGTCATCGAGGGTAACGGCGTAGGCACCGATGTGCTGAGTAATACCGCCGGCTTCACCGGCGATCACGTTTGTTCGCCTTATATAGTCGAGAAGTTTTGTCTTACCATGGTCAACATGTCCCATAACCGTAACTATAGGCGGCCTTGGCAGCAGATCCTCCTCCCGGTCTTCCTCTTCCCTGACTGTTTCCTGCAGTTCGGCACTTACGAATTCAATCTTGTATCCGAACTCATCAGCCAGAAGGGCAAGAGTTTCAGCATCGAGTCTCTGGTTTATAGAGACGAAAAGCCCGAGGTTCATACAGGTTGAGATGATATCGGTTACGGGGATGTCCATCATTGAGGCAAGTTCATTTGCTGAAACGAATTCCGTAACTTTCAGGATATTTTTTTCCTGTTCCATCCTGTCTTCTACCTCACGGTTTTTCTGGCTTATCAGTTCGCGTTTTTCCCTGCGGTACCTTGAGCCTCTTGATTTTCCCTTGGTAGTAAGCCGTGCGAGGGTTTCCTTTATCTGCTTCTGTACTTCCTCTTCATCCACCTCTGTACGGATAGCTCTCTTCCTTACAGATGTTTTCCTTGCCGGACGGTCTTTCTTGTCGGCAGGAAGCGGTTTAGCGACAGGAGCAATTTCTTTCTCCTTGGTAATCCTTTTTCTTTTCTTTTTTCGTCTGAAGCCGGATTCTCCGTCAACGTTGACCTGCTGGTAACCGGTTTTTTTCTTTTCTTCCTCCGGCAGGGTGATCTTGCCCACGACAGTAAGACCCACGAGTTTTTCCACGGGCTGCTTGAAGATTTTCCTTTCTTCCTTTTGTTTCGGGGCGGCCGTGGCTGCTACCTTTTCCTGTCCGGCTTCAGCAGTATCTTTGGTCCGGGGAGCTTTTCCGGCCGGCTTCTGCTTTGCTGCAACGGCTTGTTCTTTTTTCTGTTTGCGTGGCTTTTCTTCTCCGGCGGGGGGAGCTTCCTTTTTCTCTTTCTTTGCAGCTTTGGGTTCTCCGGCAAGCTTATCAAGGTCGATCTTGCCTACAATGTGCACGTCAATGGGAGACTTTGTTTTTTCCTCCATTACCGGTTCGGCAATTTCGGGGCTTGCTGTTTCCGCGGCCGGTTTTTGTACCGGTTCGGCAGGACTTTCAGCTTCCTTTTCAGGCTCTGGCGGAGCAGCTTTTGCAGGTCGTACAGCCTTTGGTCTGAGAGCCTTATCGAGATCGATCTTGCCCACCAGTTTTATGTCGGGCTTTTTGATTTCCGTCCTTATATCTATGGTCTTTTTAACAGGAGAAGTATCCTTTATAATTACTTCCTCGTCCTTGTCCTGTTCGTCGGTCCTGGCTCCCGGCACGTCATCGATGGATACTGTCTCCTTTCTCCTGTTGAGATCCTTCAGCATCAGCTTCTCCGACTCCTTTTTGACGTGGAGGTCGCCGCTGTATTCCTTCAGCAGAAGAAGGTAAGCTTCATGAGGCAGTTTAGTGTTTGGATTAGGATCAAGATCAAACCCCTTCTTGTGGAGGAATTCCACAATAGTAGAAATCCCGACGTTGAATACGCGGGCTGCTTTGCTCAATCTTGTTGCCTTAATATCTTCTGTCATAGATATGTAATCAGTCTTTCTTAAAATCTCTAAAGGATATTATAGTTATTATTATTCAAATTCGGCTTTAAGGATATCGATAACATCCCTTACTGTTTCTTCTTCAAGGTCGGTACGTTTGACAAGGTCGTTGATGGAAAGGTTCAGAACGCTTCTTGCCGTGTCGCATCCTATTGATTTGAGTTCCTCGATTATCCACTCATCTATCTCGTCGCTGAATTCTTCGAGGTTCACATCTTCTTCATCCTCTCCTCCCGGTTCCCTGTAGACATCAATCTCATAACCAGTCAGCTGACTGGCAAGCTTTATGTTGAGGCCTCCTTTCCCGATCGCGAGTGACACCTCATTTGGCTTCAGGTAGATCTCGGCTCTTTTTGTTTCTTCATTGAGTTTTATGGATGTTATCTTTGCAGGGCTGAGGGCTCTCTGGATGAACAGCTGGTTATTTGATGTGTAGTTTATAACATCGATATTCTCGTTTCTCAGTTCCCTTACAATGCCATGTATCCTCGAACCTTTCATTCCCACGCAGGCACCCACCGGATCAATCCTTTCGTCGTACGATTCCACTGCCACCTTGGCACGTTCCCCGGGAACGCGGACTATTTTCTTGATGGTGATGAGGCCGTCGAATATCTCAGGCACCTCAAGTTCGAACAGTCTTTCGAGGAATACGGGAGAGGTACGGCTGAGTATGATGAAAGGAGTGTTGTTTCTCATTTCAACCTTGATCACGACGGCGCGGACGGAATCGCCTTTACGGAAGTGATCGGAAGGGATCTGTTCGTTTTTCGGAATTATCAGTTCATTGCCGTCGTCATCAAGCACAAGGATCTCCCTCTTCCAGACCTGGTATACTTCGCCGGTTACTATTTCACCGATCCTGTCCTTGTACTTCATGTAGATGTTGTTTTTCTCGAGATCGAGAATCCTTGCTGTCAGGTTCTGCCTTAGCGACAGGATTGCCCTGCGTCCGAAATCGTGAAATCTGACTTCATCCGATACTTCCTCACCCACCTCGTAATCCTCGTCTATCTCCTTGGCCTTTGACAAGGGTATCTGCAGGTTGGGATCAACCATTTCCTCGTCGTCCACAACCACCCTGTTCCTCCATATCTCAAAATCACCCTTGTCGATATTGACAATGATGTCGAAATTGTCGGCTGAACCGTATTTCTTGGCAAGTATGTTCCTGAAAACGTCTTCAAGCACGCTCATCATGGTTGGACGGTCAATATTCTTGAGCTCTTTGAATTCTGAAAAGGTATCGATCAAATTGATATTTTCCATCTTTCGAAATCTTCTTGATGTTATTATATTGTTAGGACAATTTTTGTCGCTTTCACCTGATCGAAGTTGAACGGGATGTCCTTTTTTTCTTTTCCCGCTCCCTTGATCTTCACTTCCGTTTCGAGGTCGAAGCCTCCGCCGGTAACATTTTTAAGGATTCCCGTGTATTTTTCTCCCTCATTGTCGACGACGGCAACCTTTTTTCCTTCGTTCTTGTAGTACTGCTCAATCACCGTGAAGGGAGAATCCAGCCCCGGCGATGATACCAGCAGTTCAAAATCCTCAGAATCACGGTCGAGACCTTTCTCGATATGACGGTGCAGAAGGGCGCATTCATCGATTGTTATTCCCTCCCGGGTGTCAACAAGCACGGTAATCCTGTTGGATGCACTGACCTTTACCGACACGATAAACATCGATGTGCCGCTGATGTGCTCCCTGATCAATTCCTCTATCCTGTTCTTGTCCGTCATCCGCTGAAACTGATAATAAAATAGGGGACTTTTGTCCCCTAGGTCTCAAATTCCCCTCTATTCGGGTGCAAAGATAATGATTGTTTGACAATATGCAATAGATTGGAGACCTTATTTTTATTTACAGAATCAGGAACTTCTGCAAAAAATTATCGTTTCAGGTAAAAAAATTGTTGTAAAACGATAAGCAGGATATTGATAAACGATAAAAATTCTGTTGTTTTTTATATGTTGCAGGTAGTTAATTTTGCAATTATAATTGGGAAGGAAAAGCGGGCAAGGAAATTAAAGAGGTTTTTTTCAATTATGCATAATATTACTTACCCCCTTCCCTCCCGTCCCGATAGCTATCGGGAGTTATCGGGAGCTATCGGGACTTCCCCCAGGGTGAAGGAGCAAGAGAATTCTGCTATTATTGGGGAGGAATACAAATTGTAATATTTGATATAACAAATTGAGCAGTAACTTCCTATGGAAGAAGCTTTTCCCCCTTGGGGGAAACGGGAAAGGGGGTGATAAGAATGGCAGAAGAGGATAATGAGAAAGATCAATTAATTTATCCTTACCCCCTTCCCAACCTTCCCCCAGGGGTGAAGGAGCAAGAGAATTCTGCTAATATTGGGGAGAAATACGAATTGCAATTTTCGATATAATAAATTGTGCAACAGCATCCAATGGAAGAAGCTTTTCCCCCTTGGGGGAAACGGGAAAGGGGGTGATTGAATACTAGGAGGTAAGTTATTGCATTGGAAAACATGATAGGGGGCATGTGACGGCAGGGGGATAACGGGAAAGGGGGGTGATTGAATGCTAGGAGGTAAGTGTTTAATGGGGAGGTGTGGAGCAGGCAGGTTAAAGGGAGAGATATTTATTTCGGTAAATCAGATTATTAGTGTTTAAAGATAGAAGTAAGATTAGTGATTACAAGTACTCATAATAATTTTTATACTCCCGATGAACGGGTCCTTTTGTCGGAATGCACGTTATGCCCCAGGGAATGCCATGCCGACAGGTTTGAGGGAGGATCGGGATATTGCGGCGCCGATGCCGGGATGAACATAGCATCGATATGCATTCACAGGGGAGAGGAGCCGCCCATAAGCGGACCGTCGGGCATTTGCAATATCTTCTTTTCAGGCTGCAACCTGTGCTGCATTTATTGCCAGAACTACGAGATAAGCAGGTTGCTCGGGGCTTCGAAGTCCTGGATTACCAGGCTTGAAGATGCCCTGGATGTTATTGAAAGTCTTCTAGGGCAGGGAGTGAAAGCCGTGGGTTTTGTTTCCCCGTCGCATGTGGTGCCACAGGTAAAAGCGATCATACGGGGGCTTCATTCGAAGGGTTTGCGGCCTGTCACGGTCTATAATACAAACGCCTACGACAGGCCTGAGCTTGTCGACAGCCTTGAAGGCCTGATAGATGTATGGCTTCCGGATTTTAAGTATATAAGTGAGAATACTGCGCTTGAGTATTCAGATGCAGGCGATTACCCATCGGTAGCCCTTCATGCCCTTAAAAGGATGTATTATCTGAAAGGTTCGCCGCTCCGGACCGACAGTGAGGGCAGGGCTGAAAACGGTATGCTGATAAGGCACCTGGTGCTTCCGGGGCATGCTGAAGAAAGCATAATGGTTCTCAGGACGATAGCTGAGGAGCTCTCCCCGGGGGTAAGCATTTCTCTTATGTCGCAATACTATCCCACTCCCGAAGTGAGGAAACATCCCGTACTGGGAAGGGCTCTTTATGTTTCCGAATACAGATCGGTTGTAAAGGAGATGGAGAAGCTTGGTTTCAGGAACGGCTGGATACAGGACCCTGAGAGCTGTATAAGCTACAGGCCTGATTTTTCAAGGGAGCATCCTTTTGAGCATGGAGGGATTTAGGGATGAAACCTCAGGGGAGTATGCCGGGGGGATCAAGTGGTGAAGCAGGCGAAGGTTCAGATATAATTATTAATTTGCCTGAAAAAGAACCTGAACCGCTAAGGTAAGGGCAATTAAAACATTTTAATATTTTTGTAGCTTAAGTTTTCAGAGGGGTGGCATACCTTACAAACAAAAGGAAAATTATTAATGATCCGGTGTACGGATTCATAAGTATACCGAGCGATCTGATCTATGACATCATTCAGCACCCCTATGTGCAGCGACTCAGAAATGTGAGGCAGCTCGGACTTACCAGCTTTGTCTATCCCGGCGCCAATCACAGCAGGTTCCAGCATTGTCTTGGAGCTCTTCATCTTATGGATAATGCCCTGAAAACCCTTAAGGGAAAGGGTGTGGACATATCTCCGGAAGAAGAGGAGGCTGCCATGATCGCGATACTGCTTCATGACATTGGCCATGGTCCTTTTTCACACGCGCTCGAGAACTCAATAATAAGAGGTATCAGTCATGAAGACCTCTCCCTGCTGCTTATGGAAAAGCTCAATGAGGAGTTTGGCGGTAAGCTGCAACTGGCAATAGACATTTTCAGGGGCAGTTATGAAAGGAAATTCCTTCACGAGCTTATTTCGGGGCAGATGGACATGGACAGGCTCGATTATCTAAGGCGCGATTCATTCTTCACGGGCGTTATAGAAGGATCGGTTGGTTCCGACAGGATAATAAGGATGCTCAGCGTGGTAAACGACAGTCTCGTTATGGATGAAAAGGGAATATATTCCCTCGAGAAGTTCCTGATTGCCCGCAGGCTCATGTACTGGCAGGTTTACATGCACAAGACTGTGCTTTCGTCGGAGAGTCTTCTTGTAAAGGTACTCAGCAGGGCAAGAGAAGTGATGCATCAGGGAGCTGAGTTATTCACCACTCCGGCGCTTAGGTTTTTCCTGAGAAATAATATTGGTCCGGCCGACCTGAGCCCTGCAGGACTTTTCAGTCCCGACATTATTGCTGCAAATTTCACCCGTCTTGATGACACTGACATTCTTGCTTCAGCCAAGTACTGGGCCGACAGTTCGGACTTTGTTCTTTCGGACCTGTCGCGAAGGTTGATGACAAGGAACCTGCTCTCGGTAGAGCTTCAGAACGAGCCTTTCACGGCCGGCAGGATTGATAAGCTTACCGGAGCGGCGGTGAAATATCTGAAGATTGATCCCGCTCTTGCAGGCTACTATGTCTTTTCAGGTACTGTTTCAAACCGTGCCTATGCTCCCGATTCTCCTGAGGTAATGATCCTTCTGAAGAACGGCACAACAGCAGATATAACGGAAGTTTCGGATATGTTCGAGCACCGGCTGCTTTCGGAACGTATCACAAAATATTATTTATGTTATCCCAAAGAAATAAAACAATAAGATATTATGGAATTTAATGCTGCCACAATTGCCGGATTCCTCAAGGGCGAGATAGTAGGAGATCCCGAAGTAAAGGTCAATACCATTGCAAAAATAGAGGAAGGTCATCCGGGAGCCCTGTCATTTCTTGCCAATCCGAAATATGAACATTACATCTACAGCACCGGGTCGTCCATAGTCCTTGTAAACAGCGACTTTGAGCCGTCGGCGCCCGTCGGCGCCACGCTGATAAAGGTAAAGAATGCCTACGAGTCATTTGCCTCCCTGCTTCAGCTTGTCGACCAGTCGAGACCGCGCAAAAAGGGGATTCATCCTTCAGCTATTATTGAGCCTTCTGCAACAGTCGGGAAGGATGTTTACATAGGTTCCTTCGCGTATGTGGGTGAAAACTGTGTTGTGGGAGACGGCTGTTCTCTTTTCCCGAATGTCTTTGTAGGAGATAATACAAAGCTGGGTACCGGCTGCACCCTTAATCCGGGAGTGGTGGTGTACCACGATTGCATCATTGGGAATAACTGTACCGTTCATGCCGGCAGCGTGATAGGAAGCGACGGATTCGGGTTTGCACCCCAGTCGGATAATGAATTCATGAAGATACCTCAGCTTGGGAATGTTATTCTTGAGGACAATGTGGAGATAGGCTCAAATGTCACTATCGACAGGGCCACCATGGGATCGACTGTGATAAGGAAGGGTGTCAAGCTTGATAACCTGATCCAGGTGGGGCACAATGTAGAGATTGGAGAGAACACGGTTATGGCTGCTCAGACGGGCATTGCCGGATCGACCAAGGTTGGAAGGAACTGCATGTTTGGAGGGCAGGTAGGGCTTTCGGGTCATATAAAGGTGGCTGACGGGGCCAGAATCGGGGCCCAGTCGGGAATTCCGGGGGATGTAAAGAAGGAAAACTCAGTTCTTCTGGGCTATCCGGCTATAGATCACAGGGATTTCCTGAGGTCCTCAATCATCTTCAGGCGACTGCCCGAACTGTACAGGAAGGTAGAGGAGCTGGAAAAGCAGATAAAAGAACTAAGGAAAGAATAATTTGAATGTTCGGTTTTTTTGTTTTTTTTTGTAAGCAGATGAAATTCCTTAAGACAGATGAGTGAGAAACAGAGAACTCTTGCTAAAGAGGTAAGCCTGAACGGGAAAGGATTGCATACAGGGATTGATGTTACCATTACATTCAAACCGGCGCCTGCAAATCATGGTTATAAGTTCTGCAGGACGGATCTTCCCGGTAAACCTATTATAAATGCTATAGCCGATAATGTTACCGATACATCAAGGGGCACCACCCTTGAGCAGGACGGAGCTTCGGTATCGACCATAGAGCACGTACTGGCATCACTTTATGGCCAGAAGGTCGACAACGCGCTTATTGAGCTGAACGGTCCTGAAGCCCCCATTATGGGAGGTGCGGCGTGGAAATTCACTGAAGCAATCAAGGAAGCCGGTTTCAGGGAGTTGAAGGAAGACCGCAACTATTTCGTGATAAAGCAAAAGATTGCCTATTCGGATGAGGAAAGGGGAGTCGATCTTATAATCTATCCCGACGATCACCTGAGCATTAACGTACTCATCGACTATAACTCAAAGGTACTTGGGAACCAGTACGCCATTCTTGATTCCATCGACGATTTTGAAAAGGAGATATGCAGAAGCCGGACTTTCGTGTTTTTCCATGAACTTGAGCCGCTTTACAGGATGGGGCTTATCAGGGGAGGTGATCTTGACAATGCCGTTGTGATTCTCGAAAAGGAAGTGGAGAAGGAAGAGATCGAAAGGATCGCGAAAATGTTCAACAGGCCGGGTATAACAAAGCATACTGCCGGCATACTCAACAACACCGAGCTGAGATATCGGAATGAACCGGCAAGGCACAAGCTTCTCGACTTAATGGGCGATCTGGCTTTGGTAGGCCAGCCCGTCAAGGGAAAGGTTGTGGCAACACGCCCGGGCCATTATGCCAATACACGGCTTGCAAAGCTGATAAGGCAGGAGATAAAAAAATCGCAGTCAAAGGTTGATATTCCGGCTTATGATCCTTCCGAGCCGCCCGTTTACACCCTTGAAGATATAAAGAAGAGACTGCCTCACAGGTATCCTTTCCTGTTGGTAGACAAGATCATATCGCTTAATGAGACCACTGTTGTCGGGATCAAAAATGTCACATTCAATGAGATCTTTTTCCAGGGGCATTTTCCCGACGAGCCGGTGATGCCCGGAGTTCTCATTGTTGAGGCACTGGCTCAGTGCGGCGGCCTTCTGGTGCTGGGTTCAGTAGAAGAGCCAGAGAGGTATTCCACGTATTTTCTCAAGATAGATAAGCTTAAATTCAAGCAAAAGGTGGTTCCGGGCGACACAATGATTCTCAAGATGGAGTTGATAGAGCCTATGAGAAGGGGTATTGTGATGATGTACGGTAACGCCTACGTGGGTAATCGTCTGGTTGCCGAAGGTGAGATGACTGCCCAGGTTATAAAAAACAAATAATCAGAATAATGGTTTCCAATCTGGCATATGTTAATCCCGGGGCAAGACTTGCAGACAATGTAAAGGTGGAGCCTTTCGCCTTTATTGATGAGAATGTTGAAATAGGTGAAGGGACATGGATAGGCCCTCATGCCACGGTCCTCTATGGCGCGAGGATTGGCAGGAATTGTAAGATTTTTCCATCGGCTGTTATTTCGGGAATACCACAGGATCTCAAGTTCAAAGGTGAGGATACCACTGCAGAGATAGGCGATGGAACCACGGTAAGGGAAGCAGCCACTATCAACAGGGGAACTGCATCAAAAGGAAGGACCATCATAGGCCGTGACTGTCTCATCATGGCATATGCCCATATAGGGCACGATTGCATCGTGGGCGACAACTGCATACTGGGAAATTCCACCGGTCTGGCAGGGGAGGTCAAGGTTGACGACTGGGCCATCCTGAGTGCCGGGAGCCTTGTACACCAGTTTGCACGGATCGGAGGTCATGTAATGATAGGAGGCGGCTCAAAAGTCAGAATCGATGTTCCTCCATTCATCAAGGCCGACCGCGATCCCCTGACCTATCTCGGCCTTAATACGGTCGGGCTTACCAGACGAGGCTTTCCCAAAGAAAGGATCGATTACATTCATAACATCTACAGGGCTCTCTATCAGAACGGCATGAATGTATCACAGGCTCTTGAATATATTGAAAAGGAATTCGCCCCGTCGGATGACCTGGAGTACATCATCGGTTTTATACGCGAATCGAAGAGAGGAATAATACGCGGTCCGCGTTAGCATCCTATTCCCTTTCCCATCCCTGAGCCTTCAGTTTAACTTCACCGTGATGGTTTGTGATCAGGAAACATCCCTGGTCGGGCACCGTCATATGGCCGACAGCACCACACCGGTAACGGTGCTGCTGTTTTCCGGCTTGTTCATGGAAAGGCGTATTCAGGTATGCATGATACGTCTGCCGAAAGGAGTTATAGCCACTTCGGTAAGTTTGAAATGCTGGTTGCCGAAAGGAATTCCTATAATGGTTAAATATAAAAGCACCCCTAAGACAGCATGGGTTAGCGCTATCCAGATACCGCCGCACAAAAGCCATAGGACATTCATGAACACATAAAGGCAGCCTGAATTGCGCGATTCCGGTCTGCTGGTCCTGCCGAAGGGCCACATTGCCAGTGATCCCATCTTGAGAGTCTGAAGACCAAAGGGGATTCCAACGATGGTAAGCATGAGAATCAGGCTTCCAATGAAATACTCAATGGCAATAATCAGACCTCCGAAGATAAGCCAGATGAGGTTTCCAAGGATTTTCATCGTTCGGGTGTTTTATTCGAGAATAATAGTTTTGTCCTTAGGATATTTCACAGAATAAGTTAATATGATCTGTCTCGTTTCCTGGGGTTTGATCTCAAGATCCCAGCTTACTTCCCCTGTTTGTCTGTTGTATCTGCCTCCCGAAAGCTCTTCAGCCTGCACATCAATTCCGCTGTTCGAGGAAACCGGTATCTGATCGTTTACGGTGATATTGATTTGATTCGACTTGTTGTTCCTCACTGTTATCAGGAATGAGTATGTCTCGGTTTTATTGGAACCGAAAGTTCTTCTGCTTGTGTAGTCCTGCCTTTTTTCCCTTTTCACCAGAATACTGTTGTCATTTCCGAGGGAAACAGTCAGGGTGTCTTTCATCTGGTTCACATTAAGGAATGATTTTCCGACAAAGGTGTTTTCGAAGTACAGGCTTGCCTCACCTCCTATAAGGTTCTGTTCTGCCCAGCCTGATATGTTTCCGCTAAGGTATGCATGTGGTGAAAGTTTGGGGACCGTCACGTATTTGTATTCAGCCGGTGTCGTTGTGCGCTGGATCTCGATGGTTTGCACCTTACCATCAGGTTCTATGGTATAGGGTACGGCCACATCGAATGACACGGTGGTTTCCCCGACAGTTTTTTCCATAGGCACGGGAGCAGCTTCGGCATACTGATCCATTTGCTGCTCTGTAACGACTGTCTCGTTTATTTTTACGGCTTCTTCCCTGTCGGTCATTGACCTGGTTCCCCTCGCCATACCCATTAACCTTGGTTCGGGGGCCGGAATATAATAGTCTATAAACCAGGGATGAAGAACAGGAATATCGCCCGAGACCCATGGCGTGGCATTGGAGAAGCTAAGTTTCACATCCTTCCATTGGACTCCGGTTTTCTGGTAAACATTTGCCTTGTAAAAAATCGTAACCGGCCGGCTAATGTTATCTACCCTGATATCGTATGAAGGGTACCAGCCTGCATTGCTCACGACATAGCTGAAGCTGAGTTTTCCTGAAACGGATTTTTCGCTTGATACTGTAACTGAGATCTCCCCGGAGGGCAGCTGTTGCCTGCCGAATTTCCCGGAAATCTGTTTCTGAAGGTTTTCGATCTGTTTTTCGTAGTCTTTAATCAACCTGTTCTTTTTGAGTATGGCAGTTTTAACCTGTTCCATGTTACCGGTGTAGAGTTCCATCACGTTTTTGAGTTGTTCAACTGAAAACGTGGTCTCCTTTACAAGTATGGCCCTGTTGGCTATAAGGAAAGCTTCCTTTTCGTTTAAAACGGTTATTGCCGTCTTCTCATCCTCAACCTTGAGCTGAAGAGCCTCGATCTGGCTTCTGATGTTCTTCACTTCAGGAATAGACTCAAGATTTTCAAGGTAGTTGTTCCTGTGGCTCACCGAAAGGATTGTGAAATCACCGAAACCTTTTACCTGGATGCTGCCGGCGTCGATAAAGGGGGAGAGGGATCCAAGTTTTAGAACGGTCTTTCCCGATGGAAGGTCGATGCTGCATTCGTGATTCAGCTGAGCCCTGTCGGGATAAACGGTAACATTTTTAATATCCGCCCTGATATCTTTTTCGCTATCGGCGGAAAGGTTTAGAGTCTGAGTCATTATCAGTATTGACGTTATTATTAATTTCTTCATACCGGGTTAATTTTAGCACATTAAAGTTAAGATTTTCCGGAATATGTCACATAACAATAATCAGGCCGTGTTTGGCCTGATTATATTTTGTGTATGCTGGAATTAGAGTTGAGCCTGAATCTTGCACTTATGTCTATTCCTGTGCGGTCAGCTCATGGTAGTCGACTGTTCCCGGCGGCAGTGCGGCTTCAGTATGGTTTGCCATAGGGCATCCGGGTACCGGGCAGTTGATTATCTTGTGTTCCTTGTTATCGGTGGGATGCCAGCCGAGTATCAGGTACATGGCAAAGAATCCTATCACATAAGCAACTGCAACATGCCATCCGTTTTTTAACCATCTCACCACGTTGCGGCCTTCGGGGAATTTATTGGTTATAGCCACGCCTGCTGATGATCCGAACCATATCATCGATCCGCCGAAACCGACTGCATAGGCAAGCAATCCCCAGTCGTAATGGCCCTGGTCGATACAAAGCTTTGTAAGTGGAATGTTGTCGAATACCGATGAAAGTAATCCGAGCGCGAAAGATGTTCCCCAGCTGGCATTGGGAAGTTCTTCCACCGGCATCATGGAAGCGCACATCACAAGGCAAAGCAGGAAGACGGTTCCTAGAATGGATCCGGGGACTTCTTTCCATGGTATCTTGATTATCAGTGCTCCAAGCAGGAGGGCTATCCAGACTCCAAGGGCGGGCATATCATAAAGAATATTTGAAAGGATTGCACCCACGAGGATCATCGCGACCACCGCGATCCTGCGCCAGTCTATTTTGATGCCGGACACAGAGTCTTTTTGTATCACCTGGTATTTGTGCTGCTGGTGTGCGCCGAACCATGCAAAAAAAGCAAAGGCGAATATTGAGGCGACAAAAGCATGAAGTACATCAAGAGCGCTTACGCCGGCAATCCACATCATGGTGGTGGTTGTATCACCTACTACACTACCGGCGCCTCCCGCGTTGCTCGCGGCCACAATGGCTGCAAGGTATCCGATGTGTACCTTGTTCTTGAAAACAACCAGCGCTATTGTTCCGCCAATGAGAGCGGCAGCAATGTTATCGAGGAAAGCAGACATAATGAATACGAAAGCCAGGAGCAGGAAAGGACCTTTCCAGTCGTCGGGCAGGTAATTCGGCAGTATATCCGGAACCCTTGATTCCTCGAAGATCTTCGACAGTATGGCAAAGCCGAGGAGAAGTCCAAGCAGGTTCAGCATTATTCCCCATTCACCCTGTCGCATTTCCTTGTCGAGGAATTGCTCGCGAAGCGGCAATTCTCCAAACATATGTTCCATAAAATTGAATCCCGGATCAAAGATCAGCTTGAATGTCAGGATGACAGTCAGCCCTATGATGGCCACCCAGAAGGTATGTTTGTGAAAGATGGCAACACCGAGAAGCACCAGACCAAAGAGAATGAATTCTATTCTTACCGGTCCGATGGTAGGTACATTGCCCGATGAGGCAAATGTCGCGAGAGGGATCAGCGCAAACAAAAAGAGAAGCAAAATTTTCCTTGAGGATTTTTCCAGTAATCTGATTTTACCAAAGGTCATGAATGATATATTTATTAATTGTGGAATTTTAAGAGCCCCAAAAATAAATAAATAATCATATATTTCAATCCTTCAAAAGCTCAAGGTATGAAACAGCCTGTACTTTTGCGACTGGTTTATTGGCCATCGGGCAACCGGGCACAGGGCAATTGATAATTTTATGTTCTTTATTGTCAGCAGGTTCCCATCCCAGCGTGAGAAAAAGGGCAAAAAAGCCGATAATATAGGCAACAATAATATGCCAGCCATTTTTGACCCAGAGCAGCACATTTCTTCCCTCCGGAAACTTGTTGGTAATAGCTACTCCTGCAGATGAACCGAACCAGATCATCGATCCTCCGAATCCCACACAATAAGCAAGCATACCCCAGTCATAGTGTCCCTGTTCGAGACAAAGTTTCGTAAGAGGAATGTTATCGAACACCGACGAAAGGAATCCGAGCGAGAATGCAGTCACCCATGAAGCATTTGGAAGTTCTTCGACCGGCATCAGCGATGCACATGTAACAAGGCAGAGAAGGAATATGGTTCCCTTGAGAGAAGCGGGCACTTCCCTCCATGGCGCCTTGCGGATGAACGCCCCGATGATGATCGCTATCCAGACACCCAGGGCCGGCATGTCATAAACTATATTCGATATTATTGCTCCTGCAAGGATAAGGGCTACAATGAACAGTTTCGCCCAGTCGATGGTGACATTGGGATTGGGGTCACTCTGTATCTTCTGATATTTATCCTGCTGGTGTGCACCGAACCATGCGAAGATAAGAAGAGCTACAACAGCCGCCACGTAAGCATGGAGTACATTTAGTGCCGATACACCGTCGATCCACATCATTGTGGTGGTTGTATCGCCCACCACGCTTCCCGAGCCGCCTGCATTGCTGGCCGCGACCAATGCCGCGATATAGCCGATGTGTACCCTGTTTTTGAAGACAACCAGGGCTACCGTTCCTCCGATCAGTGCAGCTGCAATATTGTCGAGAAATGACGACAGTATAAAGACGAAAACCAGCAGCAGGAAAGGACCTTTCCAGTCGTCGGGAAGATATTTGGGGAGGATATCCGGAACTCCCGATTCCTCGAATATTTTTGAAAGTATGCCAAAGCCGAGCAACAATCCTAGCAGATTGAGGATGATTCCCCATTCACCCTGTCTCATCTCCTTGTCCATCAATTGTTCGGCCATCGGTGTTGTTCCGAAGAAGTGCTCCATTAAATGGAATCCAGGGTCGAACACAAGCTTGAAAGTCATAAGAACGGTAAGTCCGATCAATGCAACCCAGAAAGTATGCTTGTGGAACAGGGCAACACCGAGGAGAATCAGGCCAAAGAAAATAAATTCGAGCCGTACCGGCCCTATTGAGGGGTGGTTGCCGCCTGAAGCAAGCAACACTGCAGGTGCAAGCAATGCAAGGATCAAAAGGGAGATCCTTTTAATGCCGTTCTTGATGAAAAGTTCTTTAAACATGTCAGAATGGTTAAGGAAATACCTATTTATAATTAAGGCTGCCAAATTAAAAATATTTTGAATCGCGCGATTCTCCGGAGGGAAATCTTATTAATGATTTTTATCACTTAATCCTGACATGCAATTTTGAATGGCATTTTATTCTGAAGTCCTTAAATTTTCATAATTTTGCATTCTTATTTAGATTAAATATAATTAAGGACGGGCTACCGGGAGTTATCAGGATTCCCCGTTGAGAAGACCAAAGCTTTTCCACCTTGGGGGAAACGGGAAAGGGGGAAACGGGAAAGGGGGGAATGGATAAAGGGGGAAGGGGAGAATGGGAGCAATTGCTCTTTAAGGTGTCAGGCTTGGGAGATTGTTTTGCAATATAAGGTTATGGAAAGGGAGCAGGATAATATAATCAATGATATTACCTCAGGAGAGTACAAGTATGGTTTTTATACTGATATCGAGACGGAAAAGATACCGAAGGGTCTGAATGAGGATACCATACGGCTTATCTCGGAAAAGAAAGGTGAGCCAGAATGGCTTCTTGAGTTTCGTCTGAAATCGTTTCGCCACTGGCTGACCATGAAGATGCCGGGATGGGCTCATCTGAAGATTCCGGAAATAGATTTTCAGGACATAATATACTATGCTGCTCCCAAACAGGAGCCGGCTCCTGAAAGTCTGGACGATATTGATCCTGAGCTGAAGAAGACATTCGACAAGCTAGGGATACCGCTTGAAGAACAGAAGAGGCTGACAGGTGTTGTAGCGGTTGATGCCGTGATGGATAGTGTTTCGGTAAAGACTACTTTCAAGGAGACACTGGCGGAGCTGGGGATAATCTTCTGTTCATTCAGCGAGGCGGTGAGGGAATATCCCGATCTGGTAAAGAGGTATATGGGTACCGTGGTTCCTTATACCGACAATTTCTTTGCCGCCCTTAATTCCGCGGTATTCAGCGACGGCTCTTTCTGCTATATTCCGAAGGGCGTAAGGTGCCCGATGGAACTGTCGACCTATTTCAGGATCAACGCGGCAAATACCGGGCAGTTTGAGCGCACCCTCCTTGTGGCCGACGAGGAAAGCTATGTGAGCTACCTCGAGGGCTGTACTGCTCCTATGAGAGATGAGAACCAGCTTCATGCCGCCATTGTCGAGATAATAGCCGAGAAAAACGCGAGTGTTAAGTATTCGACAGTGCAGAACTGGTACCCTGGCGACAGGGAAGGAAGGGGAGGGATATTCAATTTTGTTACGAAAAGAGGAATTTGCAGGGGCGATAATTCAAAGATTTCATGGACCCAGGTTGAGACCGGATCGGCAATAACCTGGAAGTACCCCTCCTGCATCCTGAGAGGCGATAATTCAACGGGAGAGTTCTACTCCGTAGCTGTTACCAATAACCATCAGCAGGCTGATACCGGTACCAAGATGATTCACATAGGAAAGAATACAAAGAGCACCATTGTATCTAAGGGAATCTCGGCCGGTCACGGGCAGAACAGCTACAGGGGGCTGGTGAAGGTGCTGAAGAATGCATCCAATTCAAGGAATTTTTCGCAGTGCGATTCGCTTCTCCTCGGCGACAAGTGCGGTGCACACACATTCCCTTACCTTGAGGTCGACAATCAGACCGCGATAGTTGAGCATGAGGCTACCACGTCGAAGATAGGGGAGGACCAGATATTTTACTGCAACCAGAGAGGAATATCGACTGAGGATGCCATAGGCCTGATTGTGAACGGTTATGCCCGGGAGGTGCTTAACAAGCTTCCCATGGAGTTCGCGGTCGAGGCACAGAAGCTCCTTCAGATAAGCCTGGAGGGCAGTGTGGGTTAGTTGAAATTTTTTATTGATTATATTCTGAAATGCTTAGTATTAAGAACCTTGAAGCCGGCATAAACGGAAAGATGATTCTGAAGGGAATAAACCTTGAGATTAAAGCAGGTGAGATACACGCTATAATGGGTCCTAACGGATCGGGCAAAAGTACCCTTGCTGCCGTTCTGGCAGGAAGGGATTTTATTGAGATCAGTGGGGGAACAGTGACTTATATGGGAAATGATCTTTTGCAGATGGCTCCGGAGGATCGTTCGAAGGAAGGAATTTTTCTCGGGTTTCAGTATCCCGTTGAGATTCCCGGGGTCAGCATGGTCAATTTCATAAAGACCGCGGTTAACGAGCACCGTAAACACAGGGGGCTTGCACCGCTCTCGGCATCCGACTTTCTGAAGCTGATGCAGGAAAAGAAAGAACTGGTAGAAATTGATTCGAAACTGGCGAACCGCTCTGTAAACGAAGGGTTTTCAGGTGGAGAGAAGAAGAAGAATGAAATTTTTCAGATGGCAATGCTGGAGCCAAAGCTTGCCATTCTCGACGAAACAGATTCAGGACTCGATATTGATGCTCTCAGGATTGTGGCCAACGGGGTCAACAGGCTCAGGAAGCCGGATAATGCATCGATAGTTATCACTCATTACCAGAGGCTTCTCGATTATATTATCCCTGATGTGGTACACGTTCTGTACGACGGAAGGATAGTGAAGACGGCTGGAAAGGAACTGGCGCTGGAACTGGAGGAGAAGGGTTACGACTGGATCAAGCAAGAGCTTTACAATCATAACTGACATGAACGGAAAATCAGGGATATCGGATTTTTTTTCAAGGCTCTATTACGAAAACATAGGCAGGATAGGAGAGAGTTCCACTCCCATTATAAATTCTTTCAGAAAGGAGGCTATTGAGAAATTCAATCTCCTTGGGGTGCCCACAAAGAAAATGGAGTCGTATAAGTATACAAACCTGGAGACCTTCTTCAGGCACGATTACCAGAGCTATTTTATCCCCGAGGCATCTCATTTCAGGAAAGCGGAGGAATTCAGGTGCGATGTCACGGAACTGGATGCTCACGGGATAGTGCTTATGAATGGATTTTATCCTACCATAAACGGCAAGCTCAGGGAACTTCCTGGAGGAATCATTATAGGAAGCCTTAATGCGGCTGCAAGGAAATATCCCGATCTTATTGAAAAGCACTACGGCAAATACGCAAGGAGCGATTCCGACGGGCTGATTCATCTTAACACTGCAATGGTTCCGGACGGTGTATTCATCTTTGTGCCTCGCGGTTCTGTTCCGGGAAAACCGGTTCAGGTGGTTAACCTCGTCGATTCGGAACAGGACACCTTCGATCAGCACAGGAAGCTGATAATCGTTGAGGAGAATGCTGAATGTTCGCTTATTATCTGCGACCACACGATGTCGCCGCAACGTTTTCTTACAAATGCGGTTCTGGAAATCCATGTCGCCGAAAATTCTTCCTTCGATCTGATAAGGGTTCAGAACGAACACAACAATGCCTGCAAGGTAACTCATACTTTCATTCACCAGGAGAGGAACAGCCGTGTGTCATCGGGCATCATAACCCTTCACGGGGGCCTTGTTCGCAACAATACTTACCACCGGCTTAATGGCGAAGGAGCTGATTGCAACTCATACGGTCTTTCCCTGGCTGATAAATGGCAGCATATCGACAACTACGTCAGTGTTGACCATGCATCGCCCAACTGCACAAGCAACCAGCTTTTCAAGGGTGTTTTTGATGACGTGTCGACCGGTGCATTTAATGGAAGGATCCATGTAGCACCCGACGCCCAGGGAACCGTTGCCTATCAGAAAAACAACAGTATATTGCTGACAGACCAGGCCAGGATGGATACAAAGCCCCAGCTCGAGATCTATGCCGATGATGTGAAATGCAGTCATGGAGCTACCGTCGGTCAGCTCGACAACGACGCCTTGTTCTACATGCAGTCGAGGGGTATTGACAAACGCCAGGCCCTCCTGATGCTGATGTTCGGTTTTGCCCATGAGGTAACCCGGAACCTGAAGGTTGATGCTCTCAGGGAAAGAATAGACGGGCTTATTATGCAGAGGCTCAGGGGAGAACTGTCGCAGTGTGCAAGTTGTATGGTGAAATGCGTATAAATATACGGGAACGATGAGAGACATTGATAATATCAGGTCGGATTTCCCGCTTCTTCAACAAAAGGTTTACGGGAAGCCGCTTGTGTATTTTGACAATGGAGCTACAACCCAGAAACCTCTCTGTGTGCTGGAAGAGCTACGAAAGGTTTACACGGACTATAACGGAAATGTTCACCGTGGTGTTCATGCAATGAGCGATCTGACCTCGGAGGCATACGAAGGAGCCAGGGAAAAGGTGAGATCATTCATCAATGCCGGGAAAAGTGAGGAAGTGGTTTTTACATCCGGTGCCACCTCATCATTAAATGCCATAGCCTTTTCATTTGGAGAGCGCTACATTAGTCGGGGCGATGAGATCATTGTCAGCGAAATGGAGCATCATGCCAACATAGTTCCCTGGCAGATGCTTTGCCTTCGAAAGGGAGCGGTTCTCAGGGTAATTCCTTTCAACGACGCCGGAGAGCTTGAGCTGGATGAATACCTGAAACTTCTGTCGCCGCGTACCAGGATTGTCGCGGTAACCCAGGTATCCAATGCGCTTGGAACTGTTGTACCGCTTGAGGAAATTATCAGGCCGGCACATTCAATGGGAATACCGGTTCTTGTCGACGGGGCTCAGGGCATTCAGCACGGAATTACAGATGTCCGGTCGCTCGATTGTGATTTTTATGCTTTTTCGGGACATAAGATCTATGGTCCTACCGGAATAGGAGTGTTGTACGGGAAGGAGAAATGGCTTTCGGAATTGCCTCCTTACCAGGGTGGAGGAGATATGGTTGACAGGGTAAGTTTTGATCGGACCACCTATAATGTGCTTCCTTTCAAATTCGAAGCCGGAACCATGAATTACGTCGGGGCAATAGGCCTGGGAAGGGCTCTCGACTATGTGAACGAACTCGGGAGGGAGGAAATTCTGCAGAGGGAAAAAACCTTGCTGGCTTATGCAACCGAAAGGCTGTCGGCGATAAAGGGACTGAGAATATACGGTCAGGCTGCCGAAAAGATTTGCACCATCTCCTTTCTTCTTGACAACATTCATCAGTATGACACCGGCATGATCCTCGACAAGCTTGGCATTGCTGTCAGGACAGGCACGCACTGCGCGCAGCCGGTGATGGACCATTACGGTATTCAGGGCACCGTGAGGGCATCATTATGCTTTTACAACACGATTGAGGAGATTGATGCACTTGGCACGGGAATTGAAAAGGTAATCGGTATGTTTTCATGAACAGGAGAATGACTATCAACGAGATTCAGGATAATATAATTGAAGAGTTTTCAGTGTTCGACGACTGGATGGACAAGTACAACCTTCTTATCGAGATGGGTAAGGAGCTGTCTCTGATCGATCCGAAGTTCAAGGTAAAGGATTACCTTATCGAGGGCTGCCAGTCGAAAGTCTGGCTGTATCCCCATTACGATGGAAAGGAAGTGACCTTCACTGCCGACAGTGATGCAATAATTACAAGGGGTATTGTGGCATTGCTTATTAAGGTCCTTTCAGGTAGAACACCTGAGGAAATAATACAGGCCGATCTCTATTTCATCGACAAGATAGGGCTGAAGCAGAATCTCTCGCCGACACGTTCCAACGGACTTCTCTCGATGCTGCGGCAGATGAAGCTTTACGCGATGGCTTTTGGGGCTCAGGGCTCAGGGCACAGGGGGAAGAACGGCACGCGGCTAGCGGCTAGCGGCACGCGGCGAAAGACGAAGAGAGGGGGAGACTGAGGGATTAAGAGACCGCAAGACCGCAAGACCGCAAGACCGCAAGACAATATATTGCCGTTATAACAATGTTATAACGTGGTTCCGGGACTAATTTCTGAGAGATAAACACATAGCAAATGACGCGAGGCACAAGACACAAGGTCAACAAAAGTTCTTTCAACTTTTAACTTTCCACTTTTAACTTTCCACTTTTAACTTTCAACTCCAATAGTATGGATCCCACAGAGCAACTTGAAATTGAAACCAGGATAGCCGGTGTTCTGAAGAGCATCTACGATCCTGAGATACCTGTCAACATATATGATCTCGGGCTGATTTACAATGTAGAAGTCGACGACGATCACGTAGCACATATCACCATGACGCTTACCGCGCCAAACTGTCCGATGGCCGACAGCCTTATTGAGGAAGTGCAGTACAAGGTGGCAGGCACCAGGGGAGTGAAGGATTGTGACATTAAGTTAACCTTCAATCCGCCGTGGGACAAAAGCATGCTCAGCGATGAGGCAAAACTTGAGCTTGGATTTCTTTAAGCAGAAGCCATGCCGGGAAAGGACAACAGGGAATTATCGGAAGGAATAAAGCAGAAGGCGGGCGAACTTGGCTTTAACATCTGCGGTATTGCCCGGGTACGCGGGCTGGTTGAGAACGTTGTCAGGTTAAGGGACTGGATTGAAGCCGGCATGAATGATAAGATGGCTTACCTTGCCCGGGACCTTGATAAAAGGATAGATCCCGGAAGGGTTTTTCCCGGGGCAAAATCACTGGTTGTCACCGGTTTGAGTTATTATTCTGATGTTCTTCAGAGGGATCCTGAGGCCCCTTTGCTGTCGAGATATACTTACGGGGCTGACTATCATGGCGTTGTTACCGGGAAGCTAAACAGGCTGCTGGAGTGGATACAAATTGTCAGGCCCGGTGTCAGCGGCAGGGCTTTTTCCGACAATTCATCCATACTTGAAAAACCATGGGGGCAGGAAGTCGGACTCGGATGGCAGGGACGCCATTCCATACTGATCAACAAGAAAATAGGTTCCATGTTTTTTATCGGCATACTGATACTCGATACGGAGCTTGAATATGACAAGCCATGTACGGAAGATTATTGCGGCACATGCAGGCAGTGCATCGAAGCTTGTCCCACCGGAGCCATAAACGAAAACCGGACCATTGATGCCAGGAGATGCATTGCAAACCTTACGATTGAAAACCGCGGGCCCATTCCGGCTGAGTTTGTTCCGCATCTTGGCAAAAGGATTTTCGGATGCGACAGATGCCAGGAAGTATGTCCGTGGAACCGTGATCCGGATGTTGTAAGCGCTCCCGAATTTATCATCAGTGAAGAAATTGCCGGTATGAGTGTTGATGAATGGAAGAGCCTTTCACGCGAAAGCTTTCAGCGCCTGTTTTCAACGACGGCGATATCGAGAGTAAAGTATGAAAAGCTGATGAACAATATCAGGGATGCACTGAATCAGGGGGGCAGCCTATGACGGGAGTGTGTTGCAACTTATCGTCATCTTTTGTACATTTAACAAAAAATGCAGGTATGGATTTCAATATTAAACTCAGCAACGGTTTTGTTCTGAGAGGCTTTATCATGAGTCCGGGTGAAAGGCTTCAGGCCATGATAATAATGGTTCACGGTCTGGGAGAGCACATCAGGAGATACTCGAGCTGGTCGGGGCTTTTCAACGAAGCCATGGCAGGCATGGTCGGTGTTGATCTTCCGGGTCATGGCCAGTCTGACGGCAAAAGGGGGCATATCAGGAGTTATGCTATTACCGACGAGATGATAGACAGCCTGCTTGACCAATGCAGTAAAACATTTCCGGGAATACCGTTGTTTCTTTACGGGCACAGTCTGGGCGGAGGCATGGTGCTTGATTACATGCTGAGAAAGAATCCACCGGTAAAGGGGGCAATTGTTACTTCTCCATGGCTTAAGCTGTCATTTGAGCCTGAAAAGTCGAAAATCAGACTGGCCGGTATCATGAAAAATATCCTGCCATCGCTGGTTCAGTCATCCGGACTGGTTGTTGATCATCTGTCGCGCGACAGGGAGGTGGTTGAAAAGTACAAAAAAGATCCCCTTGTTCACGGACTGATTTCAGTCAGTCTGTTTCACTCAGCCATGACGGCGGCATCACGTTCGCTGCATAATGCATCATCCCTGAAAAAGCCTTTGCTGCTGATGCACGGTACAGACGACAGGATATGCTCCAGCGAGGGCAGCCGCGAGTTCGCGGAAAAGTCCCCGCTTGCCGAACTGAGGCTCTGGGAGGGAGCTTACCATGAACTTCACAACGACCTGTGCCGTCATGAGGTGTTTGACGCGATCAGGAACTGGCTTGAAACAAAGCTCTCCTGAAAACTGCAGGATGATGGAACTCAGAACGACATTCAGCATCGATCCGTCTCCCTCGAAGATCAGTTACAGCACACCTGTGATGTTCATCGGCTCATGTTTTGCAACCGCCATCGGCAGCCATCTCCGGGAGGGCAGAATGCCGGTAATGATTAATCCGGCAGGGACGGTCTACAACCCATTTTCAGCCGGGAACACCCTTGATGCGATTATCTCATCACCCCGGTGTGAAAGGGACGGTCTTTACAGGCATGGGACCAGGTGGATAAGCTTTGATCACTACACTGATTTTTCATCTGACGATCCTCGAAAGCTTATTGAAAAGATAAGCGCTATGGAGGAGGAAGCCCGGGTATTTCTTTCGGGTGCCGGATTCCTTTTTGTAACATTCGGGACAGCAAGGGTGTACAGATGGAAGGAGAGCGGGAGGATAGTGTCGAATTGTCATAAAATCCCTTCGTCCTTTTTCAGCCACGAACTTCTGACACCCGATGAGATTGTATCATTCTGGAACGGGCTTCTCGACAGACTGAGAGAGTTTAACCCTGAACTGAAAGTGGTTTTCACAATCAGTCCTGTGCGTCACTGGAAAGATGGCGCTCACGGGAATCAGATAAGTAAATCAGTTCTTTTTCTGGCAGTCGAAAAGCTCCTCTCTCATTCTTCGTCCCCGGGATATTTCCCTGCCTACGAACTGGTTATGGACGACCTCCGCGATTACAGGTTTTATGCTTCCGATATGCTTCATCTGTCGGAGACTGCCGTGGATTATATCCGGGCTGCATTTGACAAATGTTATTTTGACCGGACTGCAATGGAATTATGGAATGAAGTGTCGGGGATCTCAAAGGCGGTTGAACACAGGATACTGACCGGCGACACGAATGAGATAAGGAAGTTTGCAGAGGGCATGCTGGCAAGGATTGAAAGAATAAGAAAAAAGCACAAGTCTCTCAGTCTCGACAGCGAAGCAGACTATTTCAGGACTATTCTTTCAGGGACACACGTTATGGGAAGTAAGGAATGATCAAAACTGAATGCCGCCACATGGCCGGCAGCCGGATTTTTATTTCAGTGAGTCGACAACCGTCCGGAATTCCTCAGGATTTCTTGTGATTATAATATTTTCGGGAATTCTCTTTTCATCTGACTCGGGATAATCGGTTAAAATAATTTTCCTTATCAGAAGTGACTTTCCGATGCTGCTGAAATAGCTTATATTCTTTTTTGAGAAGTCGAATGAATATGAATTGACTATAAGGTATTCGAATTGTTTTATCTTATGTATTTCTATAATCTCTGAGGCAGGAAGGATGCCGCCTGTGAATATGGTGTCGAAGCCTCTCTTTTTTAGCAAGTATTTGTAGAACAAAAAATTGTTTTCTGACAGGTTGTCAGATGTATTGATCATGGCAACCGATGTCTTCGGCTTCACGGTAGGAGCTGCAAGGCTGATGTCCTCAAGGATAAGAATTTGCCTGATCACATTCCTTACGAACTGTTCCTGGGCTCTTGAAAGACCACCTGTCTGCCAGAGCAGTCTGGCTTTTTCGAGCAGGGGACACAGGTATTTTATATAGGCTTCTTCCAGCCCGTATTTACTGACAAAGGGTTCAAGCGCTTCCCTGAGCAGGTATTCATTGAAATTAATGCCTGACATCAGTATTTTGCCGGGGCTGTTCCCGCCTGTTTCGTGCCGGCCGCTGATGGTCATCACTCTTTCAGTGAGTTCCTCCTCGCTCAGCTTTGCTATTTTGGAAATTTTCAGTCCGTTTCTGTTCAGGTAAGCAACGTTCAGTATCTTTTTCAGTTCGGTTTCGCTGTAACTGCGGATATTGGACTCGGTCCGGTCGGGTTCCAGTATCCTGTACCTTTTTTCCCAAATCCTTATAGTGTGTGCCTTTATCCCTGAAAGGTTTTCCAGATCCTTTATCGTAAAAACATTAGTCCCTTCTTCCATAGCTTTCTGAATAAATAAGTTTAACACTACTACACCTTAACATTAACAATCACTAAAGAGATTGTTTCCCGCTTCATAAACATATTCGGTCATATACTGAGAGCTATGCGGAATTACCCCCATATCCGCAAATTCCGGACCAATAAGCTATTCCGGGTTCTCTATCATCACTTTCCTGACAATTCTTGTTCCGTCGGCGAATCCAATGGTAACCAGGTACATTCCTCTTACAGGATTTTTAAGAATAACTTTCGTTGCAGTAACCGGATTTGTATAAGTGGCTCTGAAAATATCCTGTCCGATCATATTGGTAACCTTTACAGCGCTGATTTCCCTGTCGGCTTTTATTGAAAATGAATTTTCCCTGACAGGTACGGGGTAAATTGTAATATTTGTTACAGGGCTCTCCCTGGTAAAGGCTTTTTGCGGAAAATTTCTGACGATATTGGTGCTATCCTTCTGGGAGTGAAGGGTTAAAGGGAATAATATGAAAATAATGAGTAGAAATTGCTTCATACGCACCCTGTCATGTTCTTTTTAAAATGCCGGTCTAAAGTTAGGCATTTTTATTATTCTGATCAAAGATTTTTTCCACTCTTTCGAGATCATCCGGCGTGTCAATTCCAATGTTTTCCCAGAGGGTAAGGGCGGTTTTTATCCTGAATCCGTTCTCGAGCCATCTGTTCTGTTCAAGCGATTCAGCTTTCTCGAGTGGGCTTCGGGGCAGGGCTGTAAGGCGTTTCAGTATATCCGTCCTGTAGCCGTAAAGGCCTATGTGTTTGTAGTATGTATGTCTGGTGATCCATTCGGCTGCCGGGACATCCCTGAGGTAGGGTATTACCGATCTGCTGAAGTATATCGCGTATCCGGAAAGGTCGATGACTACCTTCGGATGGTTTGGATTGGCAAGGTCCTCTCCGGCTTCCACCTTCCGCACCAGAGTGGCAATTTCAACCGACGGGTCGTCAAAGCATGATGCAAGCAGGTTGATTTGTTCGGGTCTGATAAAAGGCTCATCACCCTGGATATTTATCACGGCATCGGGGCTGAAGCCTTCGATGGCGGCAATCTTTTCAGCAGCCTCGGCGCATCTGTCGGTACCGCTCTGGTGGGCGGAAGAAGTCATTACAGCTTTGCCTCCGAAGCCTGTAACGGCATCATGAATTCTCTGGTCATCGGTAGCAACATATACGGTTTCGAGCGAAAGGGAAGCCTGTTCATATACTCTTCTGATCATTGTTTTGCCTCCTATCATCACCAGTGGTTTCCCCGGGAACCTTGTAGATGCGTATCTTGCAGGAATAATGCCCGCGATATGATATCCTCCTGTATTCTTCATGGCGCTAATTTACTAAAATAGCATTTCCCAATGTTTCAAAAATATCTTAAATTCGCAGCATTGTGAAACGGATATGAAAGATATTCAGAGCATAAAGCAGCGATTTGGCATAATAGGCAATTATTCAGGGCTCAACAGGGCCATCGACATTGCCGTTCAGGTGGCTCCAACCGATCTGTCGGTACTCATAACAGGGGAAAGCGGGACCGGCAAGGAGGTTTTTCCGCAGGTTATCCACAGTTACAGTACCAGGAAACACGGGCAGTACATTGCTGTTAACTGCGGAGCCATACCTGAAGGAACCATCGACTCTGAATTATTCGGTCATGAAAAGGGAGCCTTTACCGGAGCCACTGAAAGCAGGAAGGGGTATTTTGAAGTTGCCGACAAAGGAACCATCTTCCTCGATGAGGTTGCCGAACTGCCTCTTTCAACCCAGGTCCGTTTGCTGAGAGTCCTTGAGACAGGTGAATTCATCCGTGTAGGCTCATCGAAAGTTCAGAGAACCGATGTAAGGGTGATAGCTGCCAGCAATGTCGATGTGGCAAAAGCTATCGAGCATAATAAGTTCAGGGAGGACCTCTTTTACCGGCTAAACACGGTACCGATAAAGATTCCGCCGCTGAGGGAAAGGGGTGAGGACATTTTTCTCCTTTTCAGAAAGTTCGCTGTCGATTTTGCCGAGAAATACAGGATGCCTTCCATACGGCTGAGCAACGAGGCAAAGGATCTTCTATTAAGCTATTCGTGGCCGGGGAATGTGCGTCAGTTAAAGAATATTACAGAGCAGATATCAATAATTGAAAGCGAGAGGGAAATAAGCTATGAAGTGTTGCATGCTTACCTTCCCGACTACACCGGAGTCAAGTTGCCGGCCGTGATCAAAAGGGATGACGACAGATCATTCTCATCCGAAAGGGAGATACTTTACAAGATCCTGTTCGACATGAAGAGTGATATGAACGATCTCAAGAACCTTGTTCTCGATCTCATTAAATCGGGCGAGATAGACATGAGGCTTCACGAAAACAATTCAGGAATTATCAGGAACCTGATAAGGGAAACAGGCAGAAGCGATTCTGTTGTAGCGGCCGAGGCCCGTGACCTGAGTTTCGCTCCCCACCCCGGAACCAACATACAGGATACCGAGGAAGTGGTTGAAGAATCGCTTTCCCTTGCCGACAAGGAGATGGAGATGATAAAAAAAGCTCTGGAGAAGTACAACGGGAAAAGAAAGCTCGCGGCACAGGAGCTTGGTATCTCGGAGCGCACTCTTTACCGAAAAATCAAGGAGTATGAAATCTGAATCCTGGAATATCTTCATGAATCGTGCATGGAAAGCCGGTTTGGTTCAAACAGTTCTGTTTCTTCTGATGCTTCCCGGATGCGGCATCTATTCCTTTTCAGGTGCAAGCACAACCGGGTTAAGCACCGTGAGCATCCAATATTTCCAGAACAGGGCAAGCCTTGTTCAGCCGGGGCTGAGTCAGTATATTACCGATGAGCTGACAGACAAATGCAAGGCTCAGACAAACCTGGCTATCGTAAATGGTTTGGGAGATGCCAATTTTGAAGGGGAGATAATCGATTACAACACCAGGCCGCATACGGTGTCGGCCGATGCAAATGCTGCAGTGAACCGTTTCACGATAGGAGTCAGGGTTAAGTTCACCAATGTGGCTGATCCCGAAAAAAGCTTTGAACAGACTTTTTCCAGATATGAAGATTATAGCAGTTTGAGCGATCTGAGTGAAGTGGAGTCACAACTGTCCGAAAGGATTGTGGAAATGCTTGTTGAGGACATCTTCAACGCGGCATTTGTTAACTGGTAAGCGTAAATGAATAAAAGCGACTTTCTGAACCTGATGGGTGGAAATACGCCTGTCGACAGGCAGGTTCTCGCTGAGTTAAGCGAACTGGTAAACATATATCCATATTTTCAGACAGCCCATATGCTTCTCCTCAAGAGTCTCAGGGATAATTCAGATATCCGCTTCGAGAATCAGCTCAGGAATTCCGCCATTCACATTGCCGACAGGGAAGTGCTTTTCAACTATCTGCAGATAGCGCCTTCGATTGTTGAGAAAGAGATTACTGATATTCAGAAGGAAACAATTGCAGTCCAGCCTGAACCTGAAGTGCAACCTGCTGAAATTCCTGAACCTGAAGTGCAACCTGCCGAAATTCCTGAACCTGAAATACAACCTGCCGAGGTTCCTGAGCCTGAAGAGCAACCTGTTGAAGTACCTGAACCTGAAGTACAACCTGTTGAAGTACCTGAACCTGAAGTACAACCTGTTGAAGTCCAGGAACCGGAGATACAACCCGTTGAAATTCCTGAATCTGAAGTGATTCCTGAATCTGTCGAGGGCGATTTTGCCCAGACCATTCTTGATTCGGCGATGAACAGCCAGAATTTCATTGATGAGATAGAAAGGGATTCAAGGCCCAGACTGGTGAAGGATCAGCCTGACAGTATGGCGAGCATTCTGGAAAGGACCGTTGTCGGAACGATTGATCCTGAAATGGACGACAGCTACTTTGGCCCGGACTTGTTCATTCCGGTGAGTTATGATGAACCTGAAGCGGAAGAAGAGGAGGAAGAAATTTTCTATATGGATCCGGGATTCTTATTTACTCCCCGCGGTGAACCTGAGGAAGAGCCTGTAACTGTTGAAGAAGAGCCTGTAACTGTTGAAGAAGAACCTGTAACTGTTGAGGAAGAACCGGTTATCACTGAGGAAGAGTTGGTTGCCATTGAGGAAGTGCCGGAAATTCCTGCAGTGGAACCCGCCAGATCTGACATTGATCAGAAAAGGAAGGAACAGGCTGACCTTATCGACAGGTTTATCATGGCAAATCCGAGAATCATTCCCCAGATTGAAAAGCCGGCTTCCCCGAACGAAGATCTGTCGAAGCCATTTACGGAGGAGCACGGAGGATTTGTCACTGAAACCCTGGCAAGGATCTATGTCACTCAGGGTTATTATTCCAAGGCAATAGATATTTATGAGAAATTAAGTTTGAAATTTCCGCAAAAAAGTAATTACTTTGCGGCTCAAATTGAAAAGATAAGAGAGATTATTAAATAGCATAGAAATGGGAATATATATTTTTATTTCAGTTTTAATCATCATTGCCTGCGTACTGCAGGTTTTGATAGTCCTGGTTCAGAATTCAAAGGGAGGGGGTCTGGCTGCCAATTTCACTTCTGCCGGACAGTCGATGGGGATCAGGAAAACCGCCGATTTCCTTGAAAAATCAACATGGACACTTGCAGCAGCCATTCTTACTCTTTGTGTTGTTGCAACTGCTGCAATACCTCGTGGCTCGGGTGCAGAACGCTCAAGGATTGAAAGTTCCATTCAGAATGCTGTTGATCCGAATGCAATTCCCACACTTCCCACTGCTGTTCCCACTGATGGGGCATTAACACCTTCAGGAAACGAACAACAGCCTGAGAACTAAGGGTTTTACAACTTAAATATTAAACAAAGTGTCAGTTTGTCATAAACTGACACTTTGTTTTTACATGGGTTATGTAGTTGGTATATAGCAATATATGTCATGATGTCATGATTGTTTGCATGAAATTGTCAGTATCTGACCGATAAAATGTCGGCTTATTAGCCCGATAGTCGGGAAAAAACCGTTTGGCATAAATTTCGCTAAAAGTTGAGGCAGAAATCAAATCATTAACTTTAAAACTATATAAAGATGGCACAAGTAAAAGGAAAGGTATTGGCAGGGAAGGTTCTTGTAAAACCTCATGAAGCTGAAGCTAAGACTGCAAGCGGTATCATTATTCCTGATTCAGCAAAGGAAAAACCTCGTCAGGGCACGGTAGTAATGGTCGGGGCTCCGAAAAAAGATGAAGAGATGGAAGTAAAGAAGGGGGACGTTGTTCTCTACGGTAAGTATTCAGGCCAGGAACTGAACATAGACAATGAGGATTATCTTCTCATATCACAGTCAGACATACTTTTCATTCAGTAATTAACGCAAACAAATAAATTTTACAGATATGGCAAAAGAGATTAAATTCGATATTGAAGCTCGCGCACAGCTTAAAGAAGGAGTTGATAAATTAGCGAATACAGTAAAGGTAACCCTCGGTCCCAAAGGCCGGAACGTGGTTCTTGAGAAGAAATTCGGTGCTCCGCATGTGACAAAGGACGGAGTAACCGTTGCCAAGGACATTGAACTCTCGAATCCCTATGAGAATATGGGTGCCCAGATGGTAAAGGAAGTTGCATCAAAGACCGGTGACATAGCCGGTGATGGAACCACCACCGCCACTGTTCTTGCACAGTCAATCATTTCAGTTGGTTTGAAGAACATTACTGCCGGTGCAAACCCGATGGATGTCAAGAGAGGTATTGACAAGGCAGTTGAGAAAGTTGTTACCCATTTGAAATCGCAGGCCCAGGTTGTCGGAAACGACCTCAGCAAGATTGAGCAGGTTGCCAGGATTTCTGCAAATGACGACGTTGAGATTGGAAAGCTCATCGCCGAGGCAATGAGAAAGGTTAATAAAGAAGGTGTTGTAACAGTTGAGGAAGCCAAGGGGACCACTACATCCGTTGAGGTTGTCGAGGGGATGCAGTTTGACCGCGGCTATATCTCGGCCTATTTTGTTACCGACACCGAAAAGATGGAAGCCGAACTGGAGAATCCGTACATCCTGATTTATGATAAGAAGATTTCTTCAATGAAAGATATGCTTCCGATTCTTGAAACCACTGCCCAGAGCGGTCGTCCGCTTCTTATTATTTCTGAAGATGTTGAAGGTGAAGCCCTTGCAACACTGGTTGTCAACAGGCTCCGTGGTTCCCTGAGGGTTTGTGCCGTTAAAGCACCGGGATTTGGCGACAGGAGGAAGGAAATGCTTGAAGACATTGCCATTCTGACAGGCGGAACAGTCATATCGGAGGAAAAAGGTCTCAAGCTTGAGCATGCCACGCTCGATATGCTTGGAACATCAGAGAAGGTAACCGTAAACAAGGAGAACACCACCATTGTCAACGGCTTTGGCGACAAGGAAATGATCCAGGCCAGGATCGGACAGATCAAGCAGCAGATGACCACCACAACCTCCGACTACGACAAGGAGAAGCTTCAGGAGCGTCTTGCAAAACTGTCAGGCGGCGTAGCAGTTCTTTATATCGGTGCAGCTTCGGAAGTTGAGATGAAGAACAAGAAAGACCGTGTTGACGACTCGCTTCATGCAACCCGTGCAGCCATCGAGGAAGGAATAGTTCCCGGAGGCGGTGTTGCCTATATCCGTGCCATTTCATCCATTGAAAAACTCAAGGGAGACAACGAAGACCAGACTACCGGTATTGAAATTATCAAGCGTGCCATTGAGGAACCTCTTCGTCAGATCGCGGTCAATGCAGGTAAGGAAGGCGCCGTTGTAGTACAGGCTGTAAAGACGGGTAAGGGCGACTACGGTTACAATGCCCAGACCGACAAATACGAGAAGCTCTTCGAATCGGGTGTAATTGATCCGGTGAAGGTAGTAAGAGTTGCTCTTGAGAATGCTGCATCAGTTGCCGGAATGTTCCTGACAACCGAAGCAGTGATAGTTGATGAGAAGGAAGAAAAACAGCCTCCGATGCCACCGCAGGGTATGGGCGGAGGAATGCCGTATTAGTAAATAATATTTTTTCGAATAACATTAGTAATGCAGAGCCGGGCACGTCCCGGCTCTGCTTGTTTTAATACGCCAGGTATTTTATAATTTTATATATTTGCAGCTGTTTTTCAGATTATCAGCCGGATGCATCGAATCAGGAATTTCTGTATAATAGCGCACATCGACCACGGTAAAAGTACCCTGGCCGATCGTTTGCTTGAAAAAACCAATACTGTCAATGAAAGGGAGTTTCAGAACCAGGTACTTGACAACATGGATCTGGAGCGGGAGAGAGGCATTACCATAAAAAGCCACGCCATCCAGATGGAATACCTCCACGACGGTGAGTTGTATTGTCTGAACCTTATTGATACCCCCGGACATGTTGATTTCTCCTATGAAGTTTCCAGGTCGATAGCCTCCTGCGAGGGAGCCCTGCTGGTTGTCGATGCCACCCAGGGAATCCAGGCCCAGACTATCTCTAACCTTTATATGGCCATCGATCATGACCTTGAGATTATCCCCGTACTTAACAAGATGGACATGGCAAGTGCGATGCCCGATGAGGTTAAGGATCAGATTGTCGATCTGGTTGGCTGCAACAGGGACGACATAATTGAGGCAAGTGCCAGAACCGGCATGGGGATCGACACCATCCTCGAAAGGATAATCAACCTTATTCCGGCTCCGGCAGGCGATCCGGAAGCGCCCCTTCAGGCCCTTATTTTTGATTCCATGTTCAATTCCTTCAGGGGGATAATAGCTTATTTCAAGATAGTCAACGGTACTATAAGGAAGGGCGACAGGGTAAAGTTTTTCAGTACAGGTCATGAATACACGGCTGATGAGATAGGAATTCTGAAAATGAAGCCGGAACCGCGCGACGAAATGAGTGCCGGAGATGTTGGTTACATTATTTCGGGAATAAAGGATTCGTCGGAGGTAAAGGTGGGAGATACGATCACGCATGTCAGTAATCCGTGTTCAAAGGCCATTGCAGGTTTTGAGGATGTTAAACCAATGGTTTTTGCAGGTATCTACCCTGTGGATGCCGATGAATACGATGATTTGAGGATATCGATAGAGAAGCTTCAGCTTAATGATGCTTCCCTGTCGTTCATACCGGAATCATCGGCTGCTCTCGGCTTCGGATTCAGGTGCGGATTCCTGGGACTGCTTCACATGGAGATTATCCAGGAGAGGCTCGACCGCGAATTCGACATGGATGTGATCACCACGGTACCCAACGTATCCTATAAGGTTTACACCACAAAGGGAGAGGAGATTGATGTTCACAATCCTTCAGGGCTTCCGGCCGTCAACTATATCGATCGCATCGAAGAACCCTACATTGTTGCACAGCTAATCACCAAGGCCGAATATGTGGGAGCTATCATGAATCTCTGCATCGATAAGAGAGGGACACTTAAAAACCAGGTTTACCTGACCAGCGACAGGGTTGAGCTGACATTTGAGATGCCTCTGTCAGAAATTGTTTTTGATTTTTACGACAAGCTTAAAAGCATCTCCAAGGGATATGCCTCATTTGATTACTATTATACATCCTATCAGAAGGCCGATCTGGTCCGGCTCGACATTCTGCTGAACGGGGAGATGGTCGATGCGCTTTCCACTCTGATTTACAGGGGCCATGCCTACGATTTCGGGAGGAAGATATGTGAGAAACTCAAGGAACTAATCCCGCGGCAGCAGTTTGACATTGCAATCCAGGCTGCAATTGGGGCCAAGATTATATCGAGGGAGACTGTCAAGGCTGTCAGAAAGGATGTCACGGCGAAATGCTATGGCGGCGACATTACCAGGAAGCGCAAGCTTCTTGAGAAGCAGAAGAAGGGAAAGAAGAGGATGCGGCAGATAGGTAATGTCGAAGTACCCCAGCAGGCTTTTCTTGCAGTGCTCAGGCTCGACTGAGCGATGAAATTAATTTCCGGAAAGATGCATTTTGGAAAAAATTCTTACATTAGTCGCGGGAAAATGAAGTATACTTCATATGAATTACCCTTCTTTCTAACCTAAACACGATGCCCCGGCTTTTCAAACTGGCCGGGGTATTATTTTTAGCATATAAGTCTGTAACCCTTGCCGTGTATGTTTAGGATTTTCACTTCCGGGTCCTTCTTCAGGTATTTTCTCAGTCTGGTTATATAGACGTCCATACTTCTGGCGTTGAAATAGTTGTCGTCGGTCCAGATGGTTTTCAGGGCATAGTTTCTTTCGAGGATCTCATTCCTGTACCGGTACAGCAGCAGGAGCAGTTCCGATTCCTTGGTAGTGAGGCTGATCTGATCATCTTTGAAGCTCAGCAGGTGCCTTTTACTGTCGAAGACATAGTCTCCTATCTGGTGCAGCTCTTCATTTTTGATTTCTGCCGGTCCCGCGGTTATTCTCCTGAAAATTGCCTCTATCCTGTAAAGAAGCTCCTCCATGTTGAATGGTTTGGTGATGTAATCATCGGCGCCCGTCCTGAAACCCTCGATAACATCATCCTCCTGGTTTTTGGCGGTGAGGAAGATTACCGGGATTGCCGGATCGATATTTCTTATGGCTTTCGCGAGAGCCAGCCCGTCCATTTCGGGCATCATTATGTCGAGAATGCACAGGTCATATATTCCTGACGTGAAATGGTCCAGGGCAGCCCTTCCGTTAACGAACAGGGTGGTTTCATATTCCTTGGCCTGAAGGTAATTTCTCAGCAATGAGCCCAGGTTAGCGTCGTCTTCAGCAAGCAGTATTCTTTTCTTCATCTTTCAACATTGTTTATATTAATAAGGTGTATCATAGCTCTGCATAAAGGATCATTTTCTTTTACTCCCGTTCTGGGGGATAAATAAAATGAATTTTGATCCCTTACCCGGCTGACTTTCAACCTTGATTGTTCCGTTATGTTCTTCAATAATTTTTTTCACGTAGCTTAATCCGAGTCCGAATCCTTTCACATTGTGTACGTTTCCGGAGTGAACCCGGTAGAACTTGTCATATATCCTTTTAAGGTTTTCCTTGCTTATTCCTATCCCCTTGTCCTCGACCGATATCAGCAGTCCTTTCCTGTTGTTCCTGGTCAGGATTCTTATTACCGGTGTGTCGGTGGAGTATTTGAGGGCGTTGTCGATCAGGTTTGAGATTGCATTGAGCATATGGGCTTCATCGGCAAGGGCGACGGGGTTTTCCGCCCCTGGTTCCTTGATGATTTTTCCTCCGCGCGCTGCTATCTGGAGCGAGAAGTTATCCACTGCCTTGCTGATCAGGTCATGGATATCCACCTCGGTGAAGGAAAGCTTTGTATTCATACGTTCGAAGACAGCCATCTGCAGTACTTTTTCGACCTGGAATTTGAGTCTCATGCTTTCATCGGAGATTATATCCGAGAGGTGGATTATATTTTTATCCTCATCGGGGATTGATTTATCAGAGATCATCTGCGATGCCAGCGAAATGGTTGAGATGGGAGTCTTGAGTTCATGAGTCATGTTATTTATGAAATCATTCCTTATTTCAGACATTTTTTTCTGGCGGAAGATAACTATGAAGGTACTTGTTGCAAGCAGGAGGAGGAGGAGGGTAAAGATCAGCGACAGGCCGGCAAGGCCCCCGGTCTGCCTGAATTTATACTGGTTTTCCTGGAGGCAATAAAGCACCAGCTGGTTCTGGCTGGGAACCGGATCGTTGGGGAAAAGCTGGATAATAAATTTGCTGGTGCCCGGAGCATCGGTGAATCCCGGACTTCTCCAGATGGTACCCAGCCTGCCCGACCTGATTGCAAATTCAAAGTCGAGATGTATGCCGGCGTTGTTAAGTGCTTTCCTGAGGAGCGGGGTTATTTTTTCAGGCTCAATTCTGTCTCTTATGTCGGGAGTGGTCTGAAGTATCTGCTCCATTATTCTTTCGACATAAACTATCTTGTTGCTTACCCTTTTTGAAAGCCCTGCATTTAATCCCTGGTCGGATGGTTCGGTAATATCCTCTTCGGGGATGGGAGAGATATCCTTCGCGGTGATGTAAATCTTTTGTCCCGAACTGGAAACTATGAAGTCATTGCCGCGATTTCCGAAACCATAGATCTCGGGAAGCTTCATATCGTAATTATAGTCTCTGAGCCTGTTGGCAAGAGCTGATCTGGCCGGGATGACTGCCGTTACCGAATCGGTTGATTCCGGTTCAATCTCGTCAACTATGTAATCGATTATTTCCTGGGCTTCCAGGTCGAGCACCACCGATTCGAGAGCTTTGTTGGCATTGTAGCGGAATTGCTGGTCGGTTATTTCAATAGCATTTTTTATCCAGTAGAGCTGTACCAGGATCAGGCCGGAAATAACGAAGAAAAACAGGATGGCCAGTAAAACTATTGTTTTCCGCTTCATACAGCTATAAAAGTACTGGTATATATTGTATTAACCCTATCCTTTAACGTTCTTTAACACCCGCGGAACTGAACCGTGGCACAGGCAGTTGCGGAAACAACCGCCAATAGGCCTTTTTATGATATTCGTTTACACGGATGCAGCAGATACGCTTTTTTAAGGAAAGTTAAGAAATTTAAAAATTTATTAAAGTTCTGTTAATATTGATGTTTAGGAGCAAAAATATTTTGTTATTTAAAAATCCCTTCTTATCCTTGCAAAGAATTTGGCATGATATTTGTTTTGTACGGTATAGAGGTTTTTTTCATAGGTTAGGTTAGTTTTAGGGTTATCAAAAAGGAGCCGTCCCGCCCGGGACGGCTTTTCTTTTTGTCAGGTATGGTTGGTTAGTTAGAACAGGTGTTTCAGGTTTTTATCCTTAAGCGATTTGATATCGATGCTGAAGACTCCGGTCACTGAATCGGTTTCCCTGATATCAGCGATAATTTTTTCGCGGTCCGGTTCATCAGTCGTCCCCGGTATTAGTATTAGGAAGTCGATATTCTTAAGTTTTGACAACAGGTAATACTTTCCAAACCTGTTTGACACCAGCTGCAGCCCGTATGCCATGTGTGATTCTGAATCGGAAAACCTGCTGAAACGGTATTCATCGTCTTTTTCATCCCTGAATTCAACAGGGTAAATGCTTTTAAGGGATATTCCAAGTTTCTTATTTAGGTTAAGCGAGAGCCTGTAGTCGGGTGCTGACGAAGCAATACCCAGCAGCAATGGTATATCATCGTCACTTACAGGAAGATGAAACTTTTGTACTTTACCGGTATCGCGCATTTTACTTAAGCTGAACCTTAAAGTTAATAAAAGTGTGGGAAACTAAAGCTTTGAGTGGTTAAAATCTTTTATAATTGACCATGCCTTGCCGGCGGCTTCTTGTTCTGCTTCTTTCTTTGAATCGCCCTGGCCGGTCCCGTAAACCTTTTTATCGATCAGCAGGGTTGCCGAGAAGACCGATTTTCGGAGCGCGGAATCATATTCTTCCTTGTATTCGAAGCTCAGGTTGGCCTTGGTTTTCTGGGTCCATTCGAAAATCAGGCTCTTGTAGTCGCTATCGTTATCAACTATTTTCTCCAGGTCGAGATACTTGTTGAAGACTCTTTTGATGAACAGTTTTTTTGTCTTTTTGAAGCCCTTGTCGACGAACATTGCTCCAATCAGGGCTTCGAGGGCGTTTCCGTAAAGGTTTCTGGTCGGGTAGTTGGTATTCACATGGCTAACCAGGATCTTGTCAATTCCTATTGATACAGCCAGCTGGTTCAGAATTTCGCGGTTTACTATTCTCGACCTGATCTTGGTCATGGCTCCCTCGCTGGCTTCGGGAAATTTCTCAAAAAGATAATCGGAGAGAATCGCATCGAGAATGGCATCTCCCAGGAACTCGAGCCGTTCGTTGTTTATTCTCTTACCGTCGGGAAGAGTGAATGATGCTGATCTGTGAATGAATGCTGCTTCGTAAAGGCGGATATTGGATGTACGGAAGCCGGTAATCTCTTTGAGGCGGGAAGCGAATTCCTGCTTGTTGACGACGTAGGTTCCCTTATTATTTAATGAGAATAAGGACACAACACTAAAGCCCGGCTTTTTTAATAATAATGGATGCGTTGTGGCCTCCGAACCCGAATGTATTGCTCAGGGCGAAATTTACTTTTCTTTCCTGGGCTGCATTTGGGGTGATATTGAGATTCTGGTCTATCTGGGGATCGGGAACTTTGAAGTTTATTGTAGGAGGTATGATATCGTTTACCACGGCCATAATGACGGCTATTGCTTCGATTGCTCCCGCGGCGCCGAGAAGATGACCTGTCATCGATTTGGTGGCACTGATATTCAGTTTGTAGGCATGTTCCCCGAAAACATTCACAATTGCTTTTGCTTCAGGGATATCACCAAGAGGTGTAGAGGTGCCATGAACGTTAATATAATCGATGTCAGTTGGTTTAATTCCGGCATCCTCGATTGCCAGTTTCATTACGCTTGTTGCTCCGAGGCCATCGGGATGAGGCGCTGTGAGGTGGAAAGCATCGGCACTCATACCGCCTCCGATAATCTCGGCATATATTTTTGCCCCTCTTGCCAGGGCGTGTTCGTATTCCTCAACGATAAGGGCACCTGCTCCTTCTCCCATTACGAAACCGTCACGGGTAAGGTCGAAAGGCCTCGATGCCGTCTTGTATTCGGCATTATTGACCGACATGGCCTGCATTGAGTTGAAACCGCCAACCCCCGGCTCATTTATTGTTGCTTCAGAACCGCCGGTTACAAAAACATCGGCTTTGCCCCACTTGATATAGTTAAAGGCATCTATTAACGCATTGGTCGAGGAGGCACATGCAGAAACTGTGCTGAAGTTGGGACCGCTGAAGCCGTATTTGATTGAGATTGCCCCGGAAGCTATATTGCTTATCATCTTCGGAATGAAGTAAGGACTGAATCTCGGGATACAGTCCCCTTCAACGAACGACTTGATGGTCTGATAGAATGTATCAATCCCACCAATGCCGGATGCCCATATTACTCCTATTCTTTCCTTGTTAACCTTGTCGCTTATCAGGCCTGCATCTGCAATGGCCTCATCGGATGCAATATGGGCATACTGGGCAAATAAGTCGAGTTTGTTTGCTTCTTTTCTTTCAAAATAGTTTGAGGGGTCATAGCCTTTTAATTCACACGCGAACCTGGTCTTGAACTTTTCTGTATTAAACCTGGTAATCAGATCCGATCCGCTGACACCGTTTTTTAGTCCTTCCCAATATTCATGCAAATTCTTCCCTATTGGAGTTAATGCTCCAAGCCCGGTTACTACGACTCGTCTCATAATAGGATATTAATAAATGCAAGATTATTTTGCATTCTCCTCAATATACTTGATAGCATCACCCACGGTACTGATGCTTTCAGCCTGATCATCAGGAATTCCGATGTTGAATTCTTTTTCAAATTCCATGATTAATTCAACAGTATCAAGAGAGTCAGCTCCAAGGTCATTGGTGAAACTGGCTTCGGGAGTGACTTCAGATTCATCAACTCCAAGCTTATCAACTATAATCTCTTTTACTCTTGTAGCAATGTCTGCCATAATTTTAAATTTAAATTAATAATATTGGAAAACCTTGCAAAGAAATATATTTGTACAATATTTTCAAATGTTTTCAGGTTTTTTATTTGTCTGCCAGCCTAATTTATTGAAAAACAACACAATAATCTTAGGTAAAAGAAAGGTGCATAACACCCGGCAATTAATCTAACTGTCATTGAATGAAGAACATAGCTATATTTGCATCAGGGTCCGGGACCAATGCTGAAAACATAATAAAGTATTTTTCGAACAGGGATTCGGCGAAGGTTTGCCTGGTTCTGTCGAATCGTCGGGATGCTTATGTACTTAAGCGTGCTGCGACACTTGGTGTACCATCAGTGTTTTTCGACCGGAAAGATTTCAGTGATAATGGAAGGGTATTGAAACTGTTAAGGGAACACGAGGTTGATTTCATTGTGCTTGCCGGTTTTCTGTGGCTTGTTCCATCCGGTATAATTGATGTTTATGCCAACCGGATAGTTAATATTCATCCGGCGCTGTTGCCGGATTACGGGGGAAAGGGGATGTACGGTGACCGGGTTCACGAAGCTGTAATAAAGTCGGGTGACAGGCAATCGGGAATTACCATTCATTATGTTAACAACAACTATGATGAAGGTGATATTATCTTTCAGGCAAGCTGTCCGGTTTTGGAAGGGGATTCGCCGGCGGAGCTGGCCTCAAGGGTTCATGCTCTTGAATACATGCACTTCCCTGTTGTGATTGAAGATCTTGTCAGCAGGCTTCCCTGATATCTTTAATTAAAATTAAAAGGTATCGAGCAGACTAAGTACCACTGTCCTGGTTTTTTCGAATGCCGGCATATTTGCTTCAGACACCGGTTCCACCGGGGGAGCTTCAACCTTCAGGGGGTCGACCGGGGAGCCGTTCATATAGAACCTGAAGTCGAGATGGGGCCCTGTTGAGAGCCCTGTACTGCCGACATAGCCAATAACATCTCCCTGTTTTACATATACTCCCGGAGCAATTCCTGCCCCGAACCTGCTCAGGTGGAGGTAAGCCGTCGAATAGACGCTGTTGTGGACAATCCTGACCATTCTGCCCGATCCGCTGTCGTAGCTTGCCTGTGTTACGCGGCCGTCGCCCACTGCATGGACCGGGGTTCCCACCGGTGCGGCATAATCGACACCGTGGTGCGGTCGTCTTATTCTCAGAATGGGATGAAGCCTGCTGGCTGAAAAGCGTGATGTCACTCTTGAATATTGGAGAGGAGCTTTCAGAAATGCTTTTCTAAGCGAGTTGCCCTCACTGTCGAAATAGCTTTCGCGGCCATCCTGGATAAAAGGGATGGCATAGATGGTAGTTCCCGAACCGGTAAATGATGCACCATAGATCCTTGATATCCCCAGCGGTTTATCGTCAATCGACATCTCCTCATAAATTACCTTGAAGCTATCTCCCTTCTGCAGCCCGAAGAAATCGATGCTCCAGGCATAGATATCGGAAAGCCCTATAACCAGCGAAGGGTGCAGCCCATTAAGAACCATTGCATCCCATAGGGAAGTTTCGATAATCCCGCCGGCGTACCTGATTTCTTTTCTGACCTCCTTGCTGTATGGAGTAATATTAAGCGAATCGGTGAAGCTGAATACATAGCAGCTTGTTGGATCATGCTCATACACGAAGTACGCGGCACGGGCCAGGCTGTCCTTTCTGCAGAATACCGTATAATTGTTTCCCGATCTGATCTTTCGTACATCGAATACGGCTGCAGAGTTTCTGACCACCATCTCTGTTTCCTCCATACTGATCCCATACCTGAGAAGGATTGTAGCCAGAAGTTCGTTTTTTCTGATCTGTCCGTTCACCAGGTCGAACGAGTCGGCAGGGATCCCGTACATGAATGTTTTTGCCGTTTCTCTTACTGTCGTCGTATCCGGAGGAGCTGTCTGAGGCAGGGATTTTAAATCGTTGACTGCCTCATTGCATGAAAATGTGAATAATATAAAAAATACTGTGACAATTAATCCGGTCCGGAATGGCATTACTGATTTATTCTTTAACTGGGTTTTACAACAACATTGACTATTTTGCCGGGAACCACCACCACCTTGAGCGGCTTTGATCCTCCGGTCCATTTTTCTGAGCGCGCATCAGCCAAAACAGCTTTTTCAATATCATCCTTATTCATTTCGGCCGGGAGTTCTATCTTAAATCTCATTTTGCCGTTGAAGGACACAGGATATTCTATAATATCGACTTTCAGATATTCCGGGTTAACTTCAGGCCATGGTTCGTAGGCCAGGCTGTGATCGTGACCCAGTATCTGCCAGAGTTCCTCTCCCAGGTGGGGAGCAAAGGCTGACAGAATCAGGATGAAACTGCGGGCAGTTTCTTTGGTGACCTTTCCTTTTTTATACACAAGGTTAAGGAAGATCATCATTTCCGAAATCGCGGTGTTGAATTTCAGGTTCTCGATATCATCTTCAACTTTCCTTATAGTTCTGTGAAGCCCTTTCAGTATTTCGATATCCTCTTCGCCGGTGCTTATGTTTCCTGTTTCGGCGAAGAACCTGTATGTACGGCTTATGAAATTGAACACTCCCTTTACATTTCTTTCGTCCCATGGCTTCATCACATCGAGAGGTCCCATGAACATTTCGTACAGTCTCAGTGAATCGGCGCCGTATTTTTCGGTAACATCGTCGGGGTTTACTACATTTTTGAGTGATTTTGACATTTTAGCCACAATCTGTTTCAGCTCCTCGCCGGTTTGAGTATTGTAGTATTTCCCATTCTTTTCCGTAACCTGGTCAGCCGGGACCTTGGCCCCTGTTTGGTTTTCGTACGCGAATGCAAGTATCATTCCCTGGTTGAAGAGTCTCTGGTAGGGTTCATCGGTCGACACGATACCGAGATCGAACAGCACCTTATGCCAGAATCTGCTGTAAAGCAGGTGAAGCACTGCATGTTCAGCGCCTCCGATATAAAGGTCGACCGGCATCCAGTATTTTTCCTTTTCGCTGTCGAATATTACCTGGTCGTTACGCGGGTCGATGAATCGCAGGTAGTACCAGCACGATCCGGCCCACTGGGGCATTGTGTTTGTTTCCCTTCTTCCCCTGCGTCCGTTCGCGTCGACCACGTTCAGCCATTCGCCCGCGTTTGCAAGCGGAGATTCGCCCGATTCGCCCGGTATATATTTCTCAAGTGCCGGCAGTTCCAGCGGCAGTTCCTTTTCATCAATGACGTTTATCTCTCCGTCATCCCAGTGAACCACCGGGAAGGGTTCACCCCAGTATCTCTGGCGGCTGAACAGCCAGTCGCGCAGCTTGTAGTTAACCTTTGCCCTTCCCAGATTCCGCGATTCGAGCCACTTGGTTATTTTTTCAATTCCGGCCTCCTTGTTCAGGCCGTTTATATCAATTCCGGTCACCGGATCGGAGGAGTTGATATATATTCCGTCCTCTGTCCAGCACTCATTGCCTTCCAGGATTCTGGCTCTCTGTTCAGCATCGCTGACGTCGGGGTCCTGGATGCATATTATAGGCAGGTTAAATTTTTCGGCGAACTCGAAGTCTCTTGTGTCATGCGCGGGAACTGCCATGATTGCTCCCGTTCCGTAGCCGGTCAGCACATAGTCGGCAATCCATATTGGGATTCTGGAGTTATTTACCGGATTCAGGGCATATCTTCCGGTGAAGACACCTGTTTTCTCCTTTGCCAGGTCGGTTCTGTCGAGATCCGATTTAAGGGCCGACTGTTTCACATATTTTTCCACCTGTTTCCGGTAGCTGTCGGTGGTTATTTTATCAACGAGATGGTGTTCAGGGGCAATCACCATGTATGTAGCTCCGAACAGGGTGTCGGGTCTGGTTGTGAAAACGGTAAGACTCTCATCGAGGCCTTCTATCCGGAAATCAACCTCGGCACCGGTGGAGCGTCCGATCCAGTTTCTCTGCATTTCCTTTATGCCTTCGGGCCAGTTCAGACTGTCGATACCTTTCAGAAGTCTTTCGGCATAAAGGGGGATTCTGAGCATCCATTGCTTGAGATACTTCTTTTCAACCTGGTTGCCGCATTTCTCGTGCGAACCGTCGTTGAGGACCTCTTCGTTTGCGCACACTATCCTGCAGCTTGAGCAGTACCAAACCTGGGCATTTTCGTAATATGCAAGTCTGCGGGAGTCGATGTATTTTCTGACCTCCTTATCTCCCAGCGATTTAATCTCATCAGGTATTGTTAATTCATTAACAGGTCTTCCTTTCTGCAGATTTTCATCGAACCAGGTATTGAATAGGCGGATGAATATCCACTGGGTCCATTTGAAGTATTTGGGATCGGTGGTGTTTATTTCCCTGTCCCAGTCGTAGCTTAGTCCAAGGCTTTTTATCTGTCTTCTGAACGTGTCGCAATTTTTGTTTGTAGTAATAGCGGGATGTGTTCCTGTCTGGATCGCGTACTGTTCGGCAGGAAGTCCGAAAGCGTCCCATCCCATTGGATGAAGGACGTTGAATCCTTTCATCCTTTTGAATCTCGAGTATATGTCGGTGGCTGTGTATCCTTCGGGGTGGCCTACGTGAAGGCCTGTTCCCGACGGATAGGGAAACATGTCAAGAACGTAGCATTTTTTAGGGTTCTCAAGATCATCGTGCGTTTTGAATGTCTTGTTTTTTTCCCAGTAATCCTGCCATTTTTTCTCTATGGCTTTGAAGTTGTAGTCCATTTGTTATACAACAATAAGTTTGTTAAAAAAGCGGCCGGGGGCCTGAGACGGGAGACAGGAGAAAGAAATACTGTCATTCGTCTGTTAAGTTTGCGAAAATAGAAAAACTTTGGCATTTAATTGTAAAACCGCTCCAATGGTTTTACTTTTGGGGTCAGTAACAGGTCCCGTAGTTCAATGGATAGAATGACAGATTCCGGTTCTGTTGGTTGAGAGTTCGAGTCTCTCCGGGATCACGAAAACGATCATTTTTGCTATCAGTTGATTGTGAATTGCTTTCAGAATGTATCTTTGACATACCGGACACAACAGATTAACATATATTGTATTTACAATCAGTATTTTAGCACGGTATTCAGGATAAATAAATGACCAGTAGTTTTACGAACCAACCATTGCCGGTTCTTAGAATTCATAACGGCACTATGGCCGCTTAAAGCATTAATGTTCTATTGTTACCCCATTATTACTTGCAGAACTCCAATTATTATTATTAGAAATGAGGACTGTCTTATCGTAAAGGCAGCCTCCAGTAGATAACTAAAACTGAATACTTAGGAGTTCTTCTCCAAAATTATGTATCGCTTTTTCGATTTTTTTAACTTGCTTAGGGCTAGGTTTTTTTATACCATTTGCATATTGACTTACCAGACTCTGGTTCATTCCAGTTAATTTTGAAATGCCAGATTTGGTTAAGACTCCTGAGAACCAATGGAATAAAGATTCTATATCAATTTTATAAGAAAACTTATATTCATTTTGGAATACATCAGGAATATCTAACCCCTCTTCTTTCATGCCTGCAATATGAAATTCTACAGCTTCTTCAATTCTTTGTTTAACCTGATCGAGTGACTCACCGGTGGCAATACAGCCTTCAAATTCAGGAATATACGCAGAATAATTCTCATCTGATTTTTCCAAGACGACTAATATCGTTTTCATAGTGTGTGGGGATTATGAGTTTGACTTTGATTTCGGTTTTGATTTTTTCGTTTTGCAATTATTTTGATAATCTTGATAATAAAAGTTTTGTTTTTGGTCAGAGTTATAATAGAAATATTGGATATAATATATTTGTAAATACAGATTAATTAATCCGGTACTAAGACAAGCCGAATCATTTAAGTCCGGCTTGTCTCAATACACTTCCTAAAGTACCTTTCTTAATATCATCGGATAATTTACCAGAAACTGTTACTAATCCTTTTTTGGTACGGTGTTTAAATTGACGATGACTGCCTTTTATTCTTACAAGCGTCCATCCGTCATCCTTGAGGATTTCAATTAAATCTGATATTTTCATAAGCCTCGGTTTTTATAATTATCAAAGAACGTAAGATTGAATGTAATTTCAATCCTGACACAAAAGTAACAGAACCATTACTTATTTCCAATTTTTTTCGGGAAAAAGTAATAAATATATTATTAATGCGAATTAAGAGATAAATGTTAACACATCGCATACATATTACTTTGTCTTGCAGGTCATGCAAGTCTTGCAGGTCTTGCAGGTCGTGTAAGTTGTTTGTGCAGTGCTGGTTGTGTGGTTAGTGCCCTGACGGATTTAAAGTTTAAAGTTTAAGGTTTTTGCCAAGTTCAAGGTTAAAGGTTCATATCAATATAAACCCGGCCCGGATAGGTGTATCTGTGCCGCGTTTTATTTATTGAATATTACAAACCAATCCCAGGTATTTGGATCACCGGCACCTACACTTGGCGTATAAAGGAAAAACACTATCTTTTTTTGACTGCTAAGATATTCTGAAACTATTTCAAGATCATTTATTGATTCCCAGATATTTGAGTAATCCAGATTCCTGGGTGAGAAATAATCTAAATATTGTATTCGTGAACTATCGGGGAAATTTATCTGATATGAAAGTTTCGGATAATTACCGGGGTCATAAAATGATTTGGGATATGAGATTTTACCGGTTCCCATCCAGATAATGGAGCCATCGAAAATTGTTTCTGAGCCTGGTTTATAGATTAACCTGATATTACCAAAATCTCCCGGAGGAGCGTATTCAACGATAATAGGAATTGTATCCGAATCGGATATTCCTTTCGATAAAATCTGTTCATGTCCTCCCTCGAATGTATTTGTCATATAGTCAACCTTAAGCAGTAATATCTTACTGCAACCATCTTTTGTACAACCCAATAGTGATAAAAAGAATAATACGGTTATGGTTGTATATTTCATCAGTATCCTCAGGATTAAGCAGATTAAAATATCAGACATTTAGCAACAAACATTGTGCCAACGCGACATGGTAGTTTTTATGTGTAATCATTATGCGGTCTTGCGGTCTTGCGGTCTTGCGGTCTTGCGGTCTTGCAGTCTTGCGGTCTTGCAGTCTCTTCGTCTTTCGCCGCGAGCCGCATGCCGTTCTTCCCCCTGTGCCCTGAGCTCTGTGCCCTGTGCTCTGTGCCCTGTGCTATTCCGAAGCGTTTTCCGGTTCTAATCCCGACGCGCATCGGGCATATTTTCGGCGGCTTATAATCAGATCCGACAGCTCCCTGAACATATCCTGATTCACCTGCTGAGCCATAGGCAGCACCCATTTCTCGGTCTCATCAAGATAATCATTTATCTTTTTTACAGAGTGAGTGTCGGTATTAAGGTCGGTAAGGTTGGATATCCTGTCGGCGCATTTGAGGACTTTTGCCCTGTAGGAGCCGTTTTCAAGAATATTTTTCAGGTAAAGCTCCTTTGGCATATCAGCAGGTCTGGTAACTTCTTTTACAAGAGCCAGGACATCATCGGCCTGCCCCTCGATAATCCTTATTTCGAACACATTGGTCTCCGGTACATCTTCCAGCAAATCGTGTATGACAGAAGCCTTGAGCAGTATATGGTCATCGAAAAACTTGTAATCTAGAAGTATTGCCATTGTCGCCATAGCATGGCGGAACTGGTTTCCGCCAACGCCTCTCTGTTTGCCGATAAGTGCGGTAGCTTTTATTATATAAGGAGCAAGAACAAGGCTTTTGATCTTTTCGGTTTCGGTCATTTGTCGGGCAGAATTTGGAAATGTAAATATAATAAAAAATATTCCGCAGGCATATTTTTTACAAGACTCAGGAAATGTTCATGTTATAGTAGGGTCCGTATCAGCGGCTCCTGATAATTTCTATCATTTCAGTAACAGCTTCAGCATCGGCAACATTTCCGACAGGCGACAATCCCGCCAACACCCGTGCAGCGTTGAGGTCAACATCTGTTACATAATCCTTTCCGATTACTGCCAGGTAAAGGATGGCCGATTTCAGAGTGTTTGCCTTTGTCCGGAAGGAGTGCGGACCCGATCGTGCAGGAAAAATATGGACGAACCTGGTGGCATTGTCGTGGTATTTGAGTGTCCACCGTGAGCCGTCCGACAGTGATATTATTCTGAAATCCCGGGAGTCTCTTCCTGTCCATGCCATATAACCGGACTGTGATAAAAGACACTTACTCTCCAGATAATCGATGACTTCATCGAAGATCTCATCCATTGTAAGGCTGCCCTTGTATATATCCATGACACGTGAGCCTATATGCTTTATTTCCCTTGTCAGATCCTTCAGCCGCGGATCGTTGACTGACATTGTCCTGCTTGTTGCAAAACTTCTGATAAAGGGAAGATAGTGTTTTAGCGGGTTGAAAAGGAAGGGGATGGGAATATGGATCTGTGTTTCCAAGCTTGTCCGGTTTTGACTGATTCAAAGCCGCTTCTGCCATTGGTCTGAGGGTAATTCTGGCTGAGAATGACTGCGGCAAATGATCCATGATAAGATAGATAAAAAGCCGGAGACGACAAAATCCTCTTTCACCTCAACAGCGTAACATTCCCTATTATTGACCTTGTCCCATCGTGAAGCTCGATAAGGTAATGATAAGAATCCACCGGCAAGGTTTTTCCCCGGCTCCGGCCGTCCCATGGAACAGGATAACCCCTGGCTGACTTCCATACCGCTTGCCCCCAGCGATTGTAGATTGTTACTTCTATACCTGGAAAGGATTCTTTCCCGATAATGTTCCAGACATCATTTATCCCGTCCCCGTTTGGGGAAAAAGCATTCGGGATATTCAACAAGTCTTCCCTGCATTTGAATCCGGGATGAATCCATACCGTGATCTTCACTTCTTTCCCTTCACAACAGCGCTCTCCCTTATCATTTAAAATAAATGGCACGAATGTGTAGACTATCTTGTGTATTTCCCTGCCCCTGTTGAAAAGTATCTCACAGAGATCAGCCGGACTTGAATATGTGTTACTTGCGGTATGTCCGCTTATTTCCGGTTCTGCTTCGACATCAAGATCATACATCCATTTTCCCCAACTCACGACAGTCGGATTTTTAACATGAATGACCACATGCTCTCCGTTACAAAGCAAGGTGTCGCTTACAGTGATTTGAATTTCAGGTCGGGGAATTACCAGTACCAGTCCGGATATCCTGAGCCCCGTACAACCATTGGACGAGGTTTCCTGCACTTCGAGCAAGTGAGTCCCTGAGGAATCCCAGGTATGGAATAATTCAGCGGTATTCGTTTCGGGTACGATCCTGCCGTCAATCCACCATGTATAGGTTGAAGCTGTAAGCCGGCCGGGATTGACATAGTAATGTTTTGTCTGTCCGGGGCAGACATGATCGGGCATTGTCATCTGGCCGGCTGACCTGAGGCAGATAAAATGCAATATGCCAAAGGCGATCATATAGACATGCCTTTTGAGCAAGTGTCATGGTATTTTATGCCATTCCCGTGGTACTGTCTGAAAAACCTTATTTAGCAACATTTCTCCCCGAGTCACATGGGGATAAAAGGATAAAAGCCGGTTTTTCAGACAGTCACAAGAATGAAGTTTAAGTAATACTTCCTGTAAAGGACTTTCTGTCCAAAGTCTAATTATGATAAATACCGCTTGTTACGGGAGCAGGCTGAACGGTTATTTCAATAGTAGCCGTTGCCGTGCATCCGGTGCTTATCACAGTCTCGGTGACACTGACAGATCCTTCACCCGGAGTTGTCCAAAGAACAGCAATCTGGTTAGTGCCTTGTCCGCTGAGTGTACCTCCAACGACTGTCCAGTTATATGTACTACCGGCGTTGGCAGGTGTACTGTAGATTTCGGTGCTTCCACCGGTGTTCTGGCAAACCGGGTTCGCTCCGGTTATAACAGGAGAAGGTAAAGGATTGATAACAACATCAACTGTTGTAGACGCAGTGCCTCCGCCGGCATTCGTAATTGTCAGGGTATAGGTTCCTGCAGCCGCAGCCGTCACTCCCGTTATTATAGGATTCTGTTCCGTAGAACTGAAGCCGTTTGGTCCTGTCCATGAATAGCTTGCCATGCCGGAAGGTCCTCCGATCAGGGTAAGATCGCCTCCGACGCATGGAGTATTGGCTACAGCTGTAGGAAGATCAACAGTGTTGATAGTAACATCAACCGTTGTTGAGGCTGAACATCCGGCAGAATTTATTACCGTCAGGGTATATGTTCCGGCAGCAGCGTCAGTAACACCTGTAATAACCGGATTCTGTTCTGTAGAACTGAAGCCGTTTGGTCCTGTCCAGGCATACGAGGCCATTCCGTCAGGTCCTCCGATAAGGTTCAGGTCACCTCCTGTGAACGGTGAGTTGGCAGTGGCTGTTGGAACCGGCAGCGGATTGACGATAATGTTCAGAGTGACCGGAGCTCCGGTACAATTGCTTGTGCTGGCCAGTGTCTCTGTTACCGTCAGGGTGAATGTTCCCGTAGTCGTCCAGTTGATCCGGATAGCGCTTGAACCCTGCCCCTGGGTGATTGTACCCCCTCCCGAGAGCACCCAGTTATAGGTCGATCCGGGGGTATCTGTAACCCAGTAGTCCTCCGTGGAGTTTAAGCAGGCATGATCGGGATCGGCGGTACTTGGCTGAGCCCATAGTCCCGTGAAAGTTGCTGATGTAATGATCAGCAGGATTGTTTTAAGAAATGCAGCTTTTGTTTTCATAATATAATTTTGATTTTAATGGTATGATAGCCTGCCCCGCTCAAGCGGGGGAACCGCACATGTTTGAAAATTATATTTATACGTGTTTGTGTATTTGATACATGTGGGTTTCATGTTGTTATTGGTGTTGTTATTGGTGTTGGTATTGTTTAGTTATGATAAATCGCTGATGTTAAAGGCAGGGGACTGACAACAATCGCGGCAGGAAAAGCGTATGCGGTTCCGCAGTTCATGGGGCCTTCGTCTGTTACGGCTATTCTGTACCAGGTCGTTGTCAGCAGGGGAGGAGGGGAGTATGAAAGACCCTGTTCTCCGGTCAGGTCAATCCAGTTTACATTATCGGTGCTGAACTGCCATTGATACGAGAATGGTGGTCCGGATCCGCCTGTTGATGAAGTTGCAGTGAGCGGAGCCGGAGTTTCACCCAGACAGATTGCCTGGTCAGAAGAAATTACAGGCGGCATTAGCGGCGGCATTACCATCAGGTTCCGGTTCCGCGTATGCGTTGTGACCACGCATACGGGATAGCTTTCAGGCTGGTTCAGGGTGGTAAAGGTGACAGACACCCTGTAAGCTCCGGTTTGTAAAGGTGTTGCATCCGATATTGTAAGTTGTTGGGTTGTGGTTCCCGAATAAGTGCTGTTGTCGTTTATCGGCTGCCAGCCCGTGCCGTCATTGAATGACCACCGGTAAGCTGTTACATTTCCCCTGGTTGAAACTTCATATGATGTGCCGCTGCCGCTGCAGATTGTCAGATTGACCGAACCGGTCAGTCCGGTCACTGCATTTATCTCAAGAAGGGCTGCTTCGGAAGCTGTTGTTGAACAGTTGTCAGAGGCAATCAGACGGTATTCGGTGCCATGGATGTTTTGACCGCTTACGCCGATATCATGAATAATCAGAACGGGGGAGGTTTCAGAGCTTATATCATTGAACTCAGCTTCCGGAGGCCTTGATTGCCACTGGTAGCTTACCGGCCCGATAAAACCATTGACCTGAGCCGAAAACTCAACAGTATTACCGTAACAGTCAGTCTGGTCGAGGGGCTGGACGCTGAATTCCATCGGATGATCCGGCTGTCCCACGGTTATTCTTGCCGTATCATGGCAAATACCACCGGCATCGCTGACAACCACTGTATAGGTCCCGGCACTCAGTCCGCTCAGATTCTGGTCAGTGCTGGTAAATGATCCCGGACCGGTCCATGAGAATTGATATGGTTCAAGGCCTCCGCTTACGGTGATGTTTATTGTGCCGGTCGACTCTCCGAAACACATGGCATCGGTATGTTCGGCAGATATTGAACAGACCTGACCTGAAAGCATGGCGCAAGCAAGGAGCCAGAGGCATAGCGACAAAAGCGGCCTCATGATGACAGATGCCCAATGAATAACAGGCCATGGCCTGCATGGATGAAAAGGGATCATAAAAAATCAGCAACGAGACAAGACCAAATTATGAAAAAAGAGAAAAGGAAGCAAGGAAATCTGGTAAAAAATTCGTATTATTTTGAGCCCTGTCAGCTGTCAGCGCTCAGTCGGAAATAACCGGAATGATTTACAGAACCGGTTATTTTGGAGTTGAACGTCCCTCGCTGTCAAGAGCTATATAAGAAATGTCGCGCGATGGAATAATAGAGTTTAAAGGCGGAGCGGGTCGTATCACCGATATAAGTAAATTAAAAGATTTGATGTGATGAAGTATATTAATGTTAATGTTCGCAGACAGGATCGTCTGTTGGATGAGAAGAATGCAACTGATTTATTACGTTCGGGAGAATTCGGATTTCTGTCAATGGTAGAAACCGGTGCAGAGGGAAGCGGAGCTTATGGCATTCCTATTAGTTATGTATGGGATGGGGAGGGAGCAATATATTTCCATTGCGCACCTGAAGGACATAAATTGAACTGTATAAGAGACAACTCCAGGGTTTCATTCTGCGTTGTAGGACAAACGAATGTAATTCCTCACAAATTCACGACCGCTTATGAAAGTATTCTTGTACGAGGTACTGCCGTCATAGACATTTCTGCTGAAGAACGGATGCGGGCTTTGGAGTTGATTTTGGACAAGTATTCGCCGAATGACAAAGCAGTCGGTCTTAAACATGCCGAAAAATCCTTCCATCATACTGCTATCATTCGTTTGGATATATCATCCGTATCGGGAAAAACAAAACGAGAGATGCCCTGAGAAACAAGAATCCCGTTCAGAATGAGGGCTGAACGGGAGTATTTTTGTATTGCGGAGAGAGGGGGATTCGAACCCCCGATACCCTTTTGGGGTATACTCGCTTTCCAGGCGGGCCAGTTCAACCACTCCTGCATCTCTCCGGGAAATGGCGGCGCAATTTACAAATTATTTTTTAACCGGCAACCCTCTGGCACTTAGTTCCGCTGCATACCCCGTACCCCTTCCGCATGCTGTCTCATGTCCTCCGGTACCCACCGCTTCCTGTCTACCTCGTACCGCATACCGCTTATCGCTCACGAAATCTCCCCTGCCATTGACCTTTGCAGGTTTTTCTCAACTTCCTCCCTTGAATTGCATGTACCCAGCAGGAACATCAGTTTTGTGACCGCTGCCTCGGAAGTAATGTCCTTTCCGCTGATCACGCCTGCCTCGCGCATCTCAAGACTTGTTTCATACACTCCCATCTCCACACTTCCACCATGACACTGCGTTACGTTAAAAATAATACCGTCCCTTTCGATATAGGATTTCAGTTCTTCGATGAACCATGGATAGGTTGGTGCATTACCCGACCCGAAAGTCTCTATGATTAATCCTCTCAGTCCTTCGGTGTGTGTTATCGCACTTACCAGGTTCCGGCTGATTCCGGGGAAGATCTTGAGGATGGCCACATTCGTATCGAACGATTTCCTTACAATCAGATCCCTGTCCGGATCGGGATACCTGATCACATGGGTGTTGTATTTCACATGAATACCGGCCTCTACCAGCGGCGGATAATTCGGCGATTTAAACACGTCAAAATGTTCCGCGCTGTATTTTCTTGTGCGGTTGCCACGGGTCAGCTTATTGTCGAAATAGATGCTCACTTCCGGAACAAGCGACAGACCAAGGTCCCTGGCGGCAGCTATTTCAATGGCGGTTATAAGGTTTTCCCTGCCGTCGGTCCTTAGCAGGCCTATGGGCAGTTGTGATCCGGTAAAGATAACCGGTTTCCTCAGGTTTTCGAACATGAAGCTGAGGGCCGATGCCGTATAGGCCATGGTATCGGTTCCGTGAAGAATAACAAAACCGTCGAATCTGTCGTAAAACTCTTCTATTATTTCGGCCAGCCTGATCCATACCTGAGGATCGATGTTTGAGGAGTCCTTTACAGGATCGAACGAGATTGCCTGAATATCATAACCGAACTTGCTTAGTTCAGGTACATGGGTGGTAATCAGCTTGAAATCGATCGGAATCAGGGAGCCGGTTACCGGATCATGTACCATACCGATGGTTCCTCCCGTATAGATCAGAAGGATCGATGTCTCATTCCTGCCTGTCATAAAATCATTTTATTAATCTGAAAAGTTGAATGGAGTTCCTGTATGTTAATTCGGCGGTTTCTTCCCTGGTCATCCCAAGAATTTCAGCCACCTTGTCATTCACAAGACAAATATAAGAACTCTCATTTCTTTTTCCACGGTGTGGCACAGGTGCAAGATAGGGAGAATCTGTTTCCAGGATTATATTATCAGGTCCGGCTTCCCTGACAATGCCTGGAAGGCTTGAATTTTTAAAGGTAACTATGCCTCCTATGCCTATTTTGAATCCCATGTCCACTGCCCTGGCTGCATCATCGGCTGTGCCCGTAAATGCATGAAAGACACCTGTGAGACCCGATCCCCTGAAATCTTCGAGTGCCCGGAACACTTCAGGAAACGAATTGCGCGAGTGGATAACCACCGGCAGTGAGGAAGAGATTGCCATGGCAATCTGTCTTTTGAAAACTTCGATCTGCTGACTGAGATAGGTTTTATCCCAGTAAAGGTCTAGTCCTATTTCACCGATGGCAATGTAGCTACGCGATGAAGCGGCAAGCTCAATGGCTTCGAGTTCTTCGTGATAATTTTCTGAAACCGAAGTGGGATGCAGTCCGATCATCGGGTGGCATATTCCGGGATATCGTTTCTCGGCAGCCAGCATTCTGTCGATGGAGGCAGAATCGATATTAGGCATCAGCAGTTTCACAACACCCGCGTTTACAGCTCTTTCTATTGCTTCGTCCCTGTCGTCGTCGAATTCAGGGAGGTAAATATGGGTATGTGTGTCTATCAGTTGCATCAAACAAGTTCCTTAGAAATCACAGCGTTAGCCACTTTCACGGCTTTTATCATAGTCAAAAAGAGCTGTACTCCTGCATTCATTCTTAAAGCAGAGAATAAGATCCTGGTGTTAAAATTAGAAAAACCATGGAATATTAACCAATATGATTTCGATATAAAGCCGTTCTTTCGCCCTGTGCCCTGAGCTCTGCGCCCCGTGCCCTGTGCTTTCTATTCAGCTCCTGTAAAGATTCCCCGGGCAGCATTTTACCAGTCCCCTGAATTCCATCTGAAGCAGCAGGGATGATAACTTGCTGATAGGAATATCAAGTTCCCTGCAGATCTGGTCGATTGTAATTTCGCCTTCCTTGTAAATCAGATTGAATATCTTTTGCTCCGTTTCGGTCATTTCGGAGAAAAGGGCTGTTTGCACCGCCTTTGCAGGTTTTTCAGGTTCCCATCCCATAATATTTTCAATATCCTCGGCCGATTCAGCAAGAGCTGCCTTATTCTTTTTTATCAGGTTATTGCAGCCGGCCGACCATTGGTCGTCGGGTCTTCCCGGAACCGCGAAAACATCACGGTTGTAAGAATTTGCTATATCGGCGGTTATAAGCGCCCCTCCTTTAATACCCGATTCGACAACCAGGGTTGCATCGGATAATCCTGCAATAATCCTGTTCCTTTTGATAAAGTTATTTTTTTCGGGCAGGGTGTTGGAGACGAAATCGGTTAGCAATCCTCCTTTTCTCAACATTGCTTCGGCGGTCGACCTGTGGATTGAAGGGTAGATGGTCTGGAAACCGTGACCAAGGACAGCAATGGTTTGCAGATTATTTGCGAGTGCGGCCTTATGAGCGGCAATATCGATTCCGTAGGCTAGTCCGCTGACTATAATAAGGTCTGGATGTCTTTCAGCAAGCGATTCTATTATGTTATTGCATAATTCCCTTCCCCTGGAACTTGCATTTCTTGTGCCGATTACGCTCAGTATCCTGGAACTGTTAAGGTCGCAGTTTCCCCTGAAATAGAAAATGACGGGTGAATCCTCGCATTGCCTGAGTCTGAACGGATAATCATTATCAAGATAAAAATATGTCCGGATATTATGTTTTATAACATATTCTTCCTCTTTTTCTGCAATTTTAAGGTAGGACCTGTCGCATATGTATTTTGCCAGTCCTGATCCTATACCGGGAATCCTGACCAGGTTCCGGTAGGGTTCACTAAAAATGGCTTCAACGCTTCCGAAGTGGGAAACGAGCTTTCGGGCGCTGATATCACCTATACGTGGTATCAGGCTTAAAGCGATCTTGTGCTTTAAAGAAACTTCCGGCATGGCACGAGCAAATGAGACATGCCAATATACAAAAAAAACCCCTTCCTCAGGAAGGGGCCTTTAAAAAAAATATCATTGCCAGGCTGCTTTGAATGCCGGGGCCATGGCAGGAATCAGATCACTCCCATATCCACCATCGAATTGGCCACCTTAAGGAATCCTGCAATATTGGCTCCCTTGACATAATCGACCGATCCGTCGGCTTTCTTTCCGTATTTCACGCACTGTTCGTGGATATTGCTCATGATCTCATGGAGGCGCTTATCGACCTCCTGGCTGTTCCATTTCATTTTCATCGAGTTCTGGGTCATTTCAAGTCCCGATGTTGCCACTCCTCCGGCATTTACGGCCTTTCCGGGAGCGAACAGCAGATTGCTTTTCTGGAATACTTCTATAGCTTCAGGAGTGCATCCCATATTTGAGATTTCGGCAACCATCATTACCCCGTTATTGACAAGGTTTCTGGCATCATCTCCGTTGAGTTCATTCTGGGTGGCGCATGGGAGGGCGATATCCACCTTCACTTCCCAGGGACGTTTGCCTTCGTGGAATTCGACTCCCCCGAATTCACTTGCATAAGGCTTGACAATATCCTGGTTCGATGCCCTGAGTTTAAGCATGTAATCTACTTTCTTCCCTGAGATACCTTCAGGATCATACACATAGCCGTCGGGTCCTGAAATGGTTACCACTTTTGCTCCCAGTTCACTTGCCTTGAGCGCGGCTCCCCATGCAACGTTTCCGAAACCTGATATCGCTACGGTCTTTCCGGCGATTGTCTCATTCCTGGTACGCAGCATTTCATTTGCAAAATAGATTCCTCCGAATCCTGTTGCCTCAGGTCTTATCAGCGATCCGCCCCAGTTGGCGCCTTTTCCGGTAAGAACACCGGTATGGTCGCCTTTCAGCTTCTTGTACATTCCGTAGAGGTAACCGATCTCCCTTGCTCCGACGCCTATATCACCGGCTGGGACGTCGGTTTCGGGACCAATGTATTTCCATAGTTCGAGCATGAAGGCCTGGCAGAATCTCATGACCTCTGCAGCCGACTTTCCTTTCGGGTCGAAATCCGATCCCCCCTTGCCTCCACCCATTGGCAGGGTTGTGAGGGCATTCTTGAATACCTGCTCGAAACCCAGGAATTTCAGGATTGACAGGTTGACGCTGGGGTGGAAGCGCAATCCTCCCTTGTAGGGTCCGATAGCATTGTTGTACTGGACCCTGTAGCCCAGGTTTACCTTTACGTTACCCTCATCATCCACCCACGGCACCTTAAAGGTTATCACACGATCGGGTTCCACTATCCGTTCTATGATATTGGCTGATTCGAACTTAGGGTTTTCATTATAAACCTCTTCTATCGACTCGAGCACTTCCCTTACTGCCTGTAAATATTCTTTTTCCCCGGGATGTTTTTTCTCGAGGCTGTTCATGATTTTCTCTACGTTCATATTTTTCATTTTTTTTGTTTATGGGATAATCAAGTTAATGTCTTTAATTGTATTTTGAATTTTGATGTATGCGCTATAAGCGGCCTGAGGTTTTTTGTTTCAAAGTTAATTCTATTTTATTCATTAAAAATGATTTAACTCATATTATGACCTCTTTTTGCCTTTTACCCGGGGCGCGTATGAAGTAAGTATATTTATGATCTTCTCCCTTTCACGGGGCTTAAGGTTGCTTACGTGGATGGGAGGATATTTGGCGACTCCTTCCTTCATTCGCTGGTAGAGCGTTACACTCTGGATAAGTCCCAAAAAGCTCTTGTCGACAGTGAAGCCTGAAAAGGATTTCTTCTCAATTTCCACCGAATTCTTTTTCCCCTCCACGATTCCTGTGCTGAAATACCTGAATATAAGTAGATCCCCTTCGTCGGAGAAGTAAATATACTGGTACTTGAGGATGACCGGGATAAGTATCACTATAAGGAACAAGGCTGTGATCAGTAACAGCCAGACGGATTTTGACATTCCCAGGAGAGGGAATTTAATAATACCGGCAGCAAGGGAAATCACCAGGAAGGCGAGGTAAAGTATAATTGCCGATCTCTTCAGTATTTTCTGGTGGATCACTGATTTGCCGTTGTCTAAAGTCATGGTTGAAAGATTTTTATAGAGTATTATTATCAGGCTGATCTCAGGGTTTTGAAGAACCCGGCAATAAGGCTTCCGCATTCGGCTTCGAGGATTCCCGGAAGAACCTTTGTTTTGGGATGAAGCAGCCGGCCCCTTAGCAGGGTGTATCCTTTTTTCGGGTCAGGAGCCCCGTATACCAGCCGGTCGGCCTGGCTCCAGCCAATTGCTCCGGCGCACATGGCGCAAGGTTCAAGGGTTACATATACCGTGCATCCGCTCAGGTATTTCCCACCCAGCCAGTTTGCAGCAGCTGTGATTGCCTGCATCTCGGCATGGGCAGTGGGATCATTCAGTGTCTCAGTAAGATTGTGAGCCCTGGCTACTATCATATTGTTGCAGACAATAACGGCGCCAACAGGAATCTCCTTTTTGGCAAGCGCTTTCTTTGCCTCGTCGATGGCAGCCCTCATAAAACGTTCGTCGTAGCTGTCGGTCATGGGTGACAAGATAACTGTATAAAATTATGAATAAAACCGTTTGTCAGCACCGGTGTTGAAAAGCTTTGGTTTTTTATTTCTTCCGGTTATTCATTGCAAACAGCTTCCGGCTGCCGGCACATTGTGCAATACAGGCAATAATGGGCTATACAATAAAGAGGCAGGAAATCATTTTTTCTTATTTTTGTCGGACTTAATAATCTGAATATGTACAGGACACATACTTGCGGAGAACTAAAGCTTGCCGATGCAGGCACTGAGGTCACCCTTTGCGGCTGGGTGCAGAGATCGAGAGATCTTGGAGGAATGACATTTGTGGATCTCCGCGACAGGTACGGCATTACACAGCTCGTGTTCGATATGGAGACTGACGCTGCACTCTGCAGTCAGGCGCGAAAGCTCGGACGGGAATATGTCATCCAGGCCTTAGGAAAGGTGAGGGAGAGAAGCAACAAGAACCTTAAAATACCAACAGGAGAGATTGAGATAGAAGTTGAGGAGCTGAAGGTTCTCAATCGCAGTGAGATACCACCATTCACCATTGAAGAGGATACCGACGGCGGAGAGGAGCTGAGGATGAAATACCGCTATCTTGATCTTCGCAGGAACAGTGTTAAAAACAATATCATACTCAGGCATAATGTAGCCAGGGAGGTCAGGGCCTATATGGATTCAATTGGATTTGTTGAGATTGAAACACCCGTTCTGATCAAATCCACTCCTGAGGGAGCCCGCGACTTCATAGTTCCGTCGAGGATGCAGCCGGGAAGCTTCTACGCCCTGCCGCAGTCGCCCCAGACGCTCAAGCAGCTGCTTATGGTTGCAGGTTTTGACAGGTATTTCCAGATAGTAAAATGTTTCAGGGATGAAGATCTGAGAGCCGACCGCCAGCCCGAGTTCACCCAGATCGACTGCGAAATGTCGTTTGTTGAAAGGGATGATGTTCTTGATACTTTTGAAGGACTGGCCCGGCATCTTTTCAGGAAGATAAAGGGGATCGAATTTCCCGGGCCTTTCACCAGGCTTCCCTATGCCGAAGCATTGGAATTCTACGGATCCGACAAGCCCGATCTTCGTTTCGGGATGAAGATCACCGATCTGACATCGACCGTCAAAGGGCGAGGTTTCGGCGTGTTCGACAATGCTGATTACATAGGGGGGATACGTGCTCCCGGCTGCTCGGAATATTCAAGGAAGCAGACAGACGAACTTACTGAATTTGTAAGAAAGCCCCAGGTAGGAGCAAAAGGACTTGTCTATCTTAAATATGGAGCCGACGGTTCATTGAAATCATCGGCCGATAAGTTTTATAGCCCTGAAGATTTGAAGCTTTGGATTGAGAAAGCCGGTGCGCGTCCGGGCGATCTTCTTCTGATCCTTGCAGGAGAGAAGAAGAATACCCTTTCCGCTCTTTCCGTGCTCAGGCTTGAAATGGGAGAAAGGCTTGGCCTGAGAAAAAGAGATGTGTACGCTCCTCTCTGGGTTCTTGATTTCCCGCTTCTTGAATGGGATGAGGAGACATCGCGCTATTATGCAATGCACCATCCGTTCACTTCTCCCAATCCCGATGACCTTGGCCTGATGGAAACCGATCCGGGCAAGGTAAGGGCCAATGCTTATGATCTGGTTATCAACGGTGTCGAGATAGGAGGGGGGTCGGTAAGAATCCACAGCGAGGAGGTACAGAAGCTGATGTTCAAAGTGCTGGGGTTCAGCGACGAGGAAGCGGGGGAGCAATTCGGATTCCTGCTTAATGCTTTTAAATACGGTGCTCCGCCTCACGCGGGGATAGCATTCGGCTTCGACCGCTGGGTTGCGATGTTTGGAGGACAGGATTCCATCCGCGATTTCATAGCTTTCCCGAAAAACAATTCGGGAAGGGATGTCATGCTCGACACACCTGCTGAGATATCACAGAAACAGCTCGATGAGCTGAATTTAATATTAAAAAGGAAGGATTAGGACCGGTAGCCCGGTATCAGTCGCCCGACCCGATCAGTTTAATAAGAATCACTCCGTTGGCTCCCCGTGAACCGTAGATTGATGCCGACGAACCCTTGAGTATTTCAATCGACTTAACGTTATACGGCTGGATTTCAGCAATGGAGCTTACCACCATCCCGTCGACCACATATAAAGGCTCAGTGCTCAGATTCAGTGATCCCACACCCTGAATCCTGATACTGTTTCCCATAACCTGAACACCGGCCACCTCACCCCTGATCATATCGTATATATTCCGGTAAGATGCATATTTTGGATTTGTTCCGTCAATCTTGTTTACGGTTCCGGTCATACTTCTTTTACTAACAGATCCGTAACCGATATCCACAACTTCATCGAGCGGATTGTTTTCCACGATCTGAACGGGAACAGAACCCTCAAATTTGAAATTAATGGTTTTTCTTCCGTCAAGCTTTTCTTCAAGGATGCCGTTGGGCGTGGTGAAGATCGCTATCGTGCTGTTCGAAGGTTTAACTTTAATCCTGAACATACCTTTCTGATCGGTGGTCACGTTGGTCTTCTCACCGTCGACCATCACTATTGCATTCACAACCGGCGTCATTGTACCATCAACGACATGACCCGATATCCTGATCTTTTTGCCGGATTTCTGGGCGGGCGACATGCTGAAGGAAACCATCGCCAGTATAATAAGTAAAAAAATCCTGGTTCTCATGTTATTTATGTCTCTGTATTTTAGTGCAAGTTAAATCCGATTTGAATAATTCACAGTTAATAAATGTTAAATGATCTTTCCAAGAAGTGTAGCCGGGGTACAGCCCTCAATTTTTACGTTTACATATTCTCCCTTTTTCCTGCCTTCTGCCGGGAATACGGCAACCTTGTTCTGTGATGTTCTTCCCGACAGACGGCTCTCCGACCTCTTTGAGCGATCCTCAATAAGAACCTCAAAAACCCTGCCAACATCCTGCTTTTTTGACCTGGCTGACAGTTTGTTCTGAAGGGCTATTATTTCATTCAGGCGTCTTGTCTTTACATCGTCGGGCACATCATCCTTAAGTTTTCTGGCGGCCTTTGTTCCCGGTCTTTCGCTGTATTTGAACATATACGCGAAATCATAACCGGCCCATTCCATAAGCGACAGGGTTTCATTGTGGTCTTCTTCAGTCTCTGTGCAGAAACCTGCTATTATGTCTGTAGAGATGGCGCAGTCAGGAATAATTGAACGGATGGCACTGATACGCTTCATGTACCATTCGCGTGAATATTCCCTGTTCATCAGTTTCAGTACGCGGCTGCTTCCGCTTTGGGCAGGAAGATGGATATGCCTGCATATATTGGGATATTGCGCCATTACATGAAGTAGTTCGTCCGACAGGTCCTTTGGGTGCGATGTTGAATAGCGGATTCTGATAAGGGGATCGACAAGAGCTGCTTTTTCGAGTAGTCCGGGGAAAGACACTGAGTGTCCTTCTTCACTGTAAAGGTATGAATTGACATTTTGTCCCAGGAGGGTCACTTCCCTGTAGCCTTTGTCCCTCAGATTCTTTATCTCACTGATAATCGATCCGGGCTCCCTGCTTCTCTCGGCTCCCCTCACATATGGCACCACGCAGTAGGCGCACATGTTGTTGCAGCCTCTCATTATTGACACGAATGATGTGACACCCTTACTGTCCATTCTCACGGGTGAAATGTCAGCGTATGTTTCTTCGCGTGAAAGCAGCACGTTCACTGCCTTGTTACCCGACTCCGCTTCGGCTATCAGTGAAGGCAGATCGCGGTAGGCATCCGGGCCGGCAAGGAGGCTGACGATATCTTCCTTCTCCATCACGCTCTCTTTCAGCCTTTCAGCCATGCATCCGATAAGGCCGATTATAATTCCCGGTTTCTTCTTTTTTAGGTGACTTATGGCCTTGAGCCGCCCCCATATTCTTTGCTCGGCATTGTCCCTTATTGAACAGGTGTTTATCAGGATTAGCTCCGCTTCACCAATATTACCGGTGTGCTTGTACCCGTGATCTTTCAGGATAGAGACAACCACCTCGCTGTCAGCCACGTTCATCTGACACCCGTAGGTTTCTATGTAAACTTTTTTGTCAATCATTGCTGCTTACCGGTTTTAAAAATCCATCCCTGCTTCAAAACCCCATCCCTGCTCAAAAGAAACACTCCTAACCCCGTATGAGTGGGCCAGGCTCTCCCGGGAGGGAATCCGTTTGACACATTCTCGCGTCTAACACCTCAGGCCTTGTACAGGCATGGATTTTGACAGCAAAAGTACATACAATGAATGATGTATTAAAGATTTAATTAATTTTGTATGGGAAATTAAAAAATCACTTGTATGTCAGGTCACAATAAATGGTCTACCATTAAGAGGAAGAAAGGGGCAAATGATGCCAAAAGGGGTAAGATCTTCACAAAGATCATCAAGGAAATAATCATTTCAGCCAAGGAAGGCGGCGGCGACCCTGAGACAAAC
>Ga0302243_1000075_pt1 | contig 118945 bp, 121 predicted proteins | sample AAG_UR_Met_MG_FD_193514 | JGI IMG/M metagenome (GOLD analysis project Ga0302243, IMG submission 193514) | Enriched activated sludge microbial communities from anaerobic digester in WTTP, New Holstein, Wisconsin, United States - AAG_UR_Met | ecosystem: Engineered > Bioreactor > Anaerobic >... | reverse complement strand
GGCACAAAAGGAAGTGATGATGAAGTTTCTATTGTATGACCAACTGCAACAGTTAGTGTAAAGTTAAAGGCAAATAAAGGGCAAGTTAGAGATAAGTGTCATTTGTTTAGAATTATTCAACAAAGCAAGAATTACCATAACCTTTTTAAACAGTTGTATTAATTGTTGATGGGTGCCGTTTTAATCAATTAAAAGGCAAAAAGGTGGTTATTATATGGCCATTGAAGGTATGCTAAAAGAACTAAAAGAAAAGAAAGACAAGTTAAAAATGGGTGGAGGAAAGAAAAAGCTAGAAACTCAGCATGCAAAAGGAAAACTCTCGGCGAGAGAAAGGCTTGATATCCTCCTTGACAAAGGCAGCTTTGCAGAAATAAATGGACTGATGAAACATAGAGCAGTTGATTTCGGTCTTGACAAAACAGAGATACCTGGGGATGGCGTTATTACGGGTTACGGTACAATTGAAGGCAGATTGGTATATGTCTTTTCACAAGATTTTACTGTAATGGGTGGTTCTTTGGGAGAAGCCCATGCATTCAAAATCAGTTATCTTATGGATCAAGCTAGAAAGGTAGGGGTGCCTGTAATTGGGATAAATGACTCTGGTGGAGCAAGAATACAGGAAGGTGTAGACTCTCTTAAAGGATATGGAGAAATATTCTACAGAAACACTATAGCTTCAGGAGTAATACCTCAGATTACAGCCATTATGGGCCCTTGTGCTGGCGGTGCTGTTTATTCCCCTGCTCTTGGTGATTTTGTCTTCATGACTGAAAATACAAGTTATATGTTCATAACAGGGCCACAAGTTGTAAAAACTGTGTTGCACCAAGACGTCACATTTGAAGAGCTTGGTGGGGCTCATGTTCATGAAACAAAAAGTGGTATGGCCCATAGAGTGGGTAAAAATGATGAAGATACATTAAATCTGATGAGGACGCTATTCAGCTTTTTACCATCAAACAATATGGAAGATCCCCCTGCAATTGAAACAACTGATGACCCACTGAGAGAAACACCGGAACTCTATTCTATTATACCTGAAGACCCAAATAAAGGGTATCATGCAAGTGAAGTTATTAAAGCGATTCTTGATGATAATGACTTCTTTGAGTTGCATCCAAGCTTTGCACCAAATATTATTGTTGGATTCGGAAGGCTGGATGGGAAGGTCGTTGGAGTTGTAGCAAACAATCCAAGCCATATTGCAGGAGTCTTGGATATTAATTCCTCTGATAAAGCATCAAGATTTGTAAGATTCTGTGATGCCTTCAATATTCCGATAGTGACATTTGTAGATACTCCTGGATATATGCCAGGTTTGGATCAGGAACATGGTGGGATAATTAGGCATGGTGCAAAACTTTTGTATGCTTACTCTGAGGCAACAGTTCCATTACTAACTGTTATTGTGAGAAAAGCATATGGCGGGGCTTACATAGCTATGGCTTCAAAACATTTGAGGTCTGATGTAGTATACGCACTGCCAACCGCAGAGATTGCAGTTATGGGGCCGAAAGGTGCATGTGAGATTGTTTTTAGAAAAGAAATAGCTGAAGCTACAAATCCAGAGAAGAAAACTGATGAACTAAGCGAGGACTATAAGAATAAATTTGCAAATCCATATATGGCAGCTGCACGTGGATATGTAGATGATATTATTGATCCAAAGAATCTAAGAACAGCACTTATTAATTCACTTAGGGTATACTACTCCAAAAAGGAAGTGTTGCCAAAGAAGAAACACGGTATGATCCCCTTTTAGGTGAAGATAATGGTAAACATGGAACATTTAATATTGGGACTAACATTAGTTTTGGTCGGTATGGCTATAACATTCCTAGTTTTAATTATTTTATCTGGGGTCATAAATTATTTTGGGGTATTGATTAAAAGGATGGAAGAAAAGAATAGCAAAGTGGAAGAAAAAGATGACCCGGCTGAAATTGTAGAAGAAATTAAAGCATCAAACGATCATGAATTAACTGCTATGATATCAGCAGCTTATTTTCATATCTCTAAAGATGCGATTTCATTAATTAATTTACATTCTAAGCAAGAAAACTGGAAACTAATAGGCAGACGGGACCAGATGGAGGTGTTATGATGGCAAAATACAAAGTTAATGTAGATGGAAAAGATTACGAAGTTGAAATTGAGAATATTGGAAGCGGAAGTCTAGAAATTAAATTAGGAGACAGAAAATCAACGGTAGTTATAGAAGAGTTATTAGAGATGTCAAGACAACAATCATCTCCAAAACAATTTTATCAAACTACATCTCAAGCTAAAGTTGCATCTGCACCTGTTTCGAAGCCGTCTTCTGGTAAAGGAGAGCCTGTAAAAGCAGTAATGTCTGGAACTGTAATATCTTTAATAAAGAAACCTGGCGACAAAGTTGCAATAGGAGATGTTGTGCTAATACTTGAAGCAATGAAGATGGAAAATGAAATATCCTCTCCCTTAGATGGGATAGTCAAAGATATTTTAGTTAGTCCGGGAAAGCCTATTAACACAGGGGATACCCTATTCACAATAGGATAGTGATAGTATGGTTGACTTAATATCTTCCTTTTTTGAAATATTCAAAACAACAAGTGGTCTTTTTGATGTAACTATAGGTAATCTTGCAATGATAATTGTGGGTTTAATACTTATCTATCTTGCAGTTTACAAAGGCTTTGAACCGCTTTTGCTAGTGCCAATTGGATTTGGATGCATTATTTCCAATATACCTTTAACTGGCATTTCTGACCCTGATGCAATTGGTGGGGTCTTTGGTATCTTCTTAAAGTATCTTATAGCGAATGAAATTGTTCCTTGTCTCATATTTATGGGAATTGGAGCACTAACAGATTTTGGGCCATTGTTAGCAAATCCAAAAACATTCATATTAGGAGCGGCTGCCCAGATTGGAGTTTTCATAGCCCTAGTTGGATCAATTATTCTAGGATTTACCCCACAACAAGCCGCTTCAATTGGAATTATTGGTGGTGCAGACGGCCCTACTACAATTTATGTCACTACAGTATTAGCACCTGAACTATTAGGTGCCACTGCAGTCGCTGCATACTCTTACATGTCTTTAGTACCTTTAATACTGCCTCCTGCCATAATGTTAACAACTACTAAGGCTGAGAGAAAAATTAAGATGGTACAAATGAGGGTAGTTTCACAGAAGGAAAAGGTGGCCTTCCCCATAATCGCTGCAATTGTTACTGGATTATTAGTTCCAAAAGCAATCCCACTTGTTGGACTGCTGTTTGTCGGAAATCTTTTCAGAGAAACTGGTGTCACCCAGAGGCTAGCTAAAGGCGCTAGTGAGGAGCTATTGAATATAGTGACAATAATACTGGGGCTTTCAGTTGGTAGCACAATGGATGCAACAAACTTCCTTAATGTACAAACTATAAAAATCATGGTATTAGGCGTTGTTGCTTTCTTCACAGCCGCTTGTGGTGGAGTTATAGTTGCAAAAATAATGAATCTATTCCTAAAAGACAAAATTAATCCAATGATTGGTGCTGCTGGTGTATCAGCTGTGCCAATGTCTGCCCGAGTTGTTCAGAAGCTAGGACTGAAAGAGGATCCGCAGAATCATCTTTTGATGCATGCCATGGGGCCAAACGTTGCAGGAGTTATTGGCACAGCTGTTGCTGCTGGAGTCCTTATAGCATCTCTAGCCTGATTTTCATGGATGAATTCAAAATAAAAATAAATGATAAGGAACATCAAGTAAAATTAAAAAAAATAAGTGATGGAGAATATCAGGTATTTTATGATGAATTCATCTATGAAGTTTCTATTTTAAAGAAAGCGCAGATAAGGAAAAATGATGACGTCCATTATCGAAAAGAAAATGATATTATTTATGTTGAGTCGGTGGTGGGGGGTATTGTCCTTAAACTAGAAAAAAAGGTGAATGAGCGAGTGACAAAGGGGGATCCAATAATGACATTAATTGCAATGAAGATGGAAACAATAATTCATGCCCCTGAGTCAGGATTATTGTTAGAAATAGCAGTGAATGAAGGAATGATAGTTGAAAAGGGTGAACTTCTCTTCACAATAGGTACAAAATAATGAGAAAAGTTTATTAATATGGGAATTGTTAATGTGATAGAAGAAAATCAAAATACGAAAAACAAATGCCCCTCAATTGAGATAAGTGGCAATCCCTCTGTTGAGGAAATTATTGTAATACTTTCATTGTTTAATCTTAGGGAGGCGGATAAATGAGGCCATTAGAAGGAGTAAGAATATTGGATTTAAGCCATGTGCTTGCAATGCCTTATTGTACCATGATACTAGGTGATCTGGGTGCTGAGGTCATAAAAATAGAAAAGGTAGATGGAGACGACTCTAGAAAATTTGGGCCATATAAAAATAAGGAAAGTGCCTACTTTATGAGCATTAATAGGAATAAAAAAAGTGTCGTCATAAACCTGAAAGAAGAAAAGGGGAAAGAAATCCTTAGAGAATTGATAAAAATCTGTGATGTAATTACGGAAAATTTTAGACCTGGTACAATGAATAAGCTTGGATTTTCATATGAAAACGTCAAAAAAATAAATCCTAATATTATCTATGCCACAATATCTGGGTTTGGAAATGATTCAATTTATACTGAAAGGCCCGGATATGATATTATAGCCCAAGCTTATGGGGGGCTTATGAGTATAACAGGGTACCCTGAGAATCCACCAACAAGAGTTGGATCCTCAGTTGCAGACATAATGGCCGGTATGTTTTCAGCTATAGCAATTCTAGGTGCATTACGAACTAAAGAAAAAACTGGACTTGGCCAATATATAGACACTGCAATGGTAGACTGTATTTTTGCAATTTTAGAAAATGCAACTGTTAGATATACTGTTTCTGGAGAAGTTCCCCAGAGGATTGGTTCAAGGCATCCAAGCCTTACACCTTTTGATGTCTTTAAAACACTTGATAGCTATATGGTCATTGGGATAGGAAATGATAATTTATGGGAAGTATTTTGTAAGAGTATCCCTGAATTCAATTTATTAGTAATGGCAGAAAGATTCAAGACTAATGATTTGAGGACAAAGAATCAAGCAGAGTTAAAGAAGATTATTGAAGAGTGGACACAAAAGCATACTACTGAAGAATTAGTGACAATTATTACAGATGCTGGTGTTCCTTGTAGTCCTGTCAACACTATTGATAAGATCATAAAGGATCCAAATACAAAATACAGAGATATGCTCTTTGAATTTGATCACCCAATAGCAGGAAAGATGACTACCGCAAATAGTCCTTTGAATTTGCCGCTAACACCTTGTAAAAATCATGTACGCCCACCCACACTTGGTGAAAATACTGAAGAAATTTTATCTAAAGTGTTGGGATACTCCAAAGAAAAGATTGAGGAGTTAAAGAAGGATAAAATTATTTATGGGAGGGGGTAGATAGGTATGAAAAGAGAGGATATAATCAAAAAATTGAAAACTTTAAGTGCTGCTTCTATCAGTGATGCCCTAAAAAAAAGAGGTTCTGTTGATGAATCTATTAAATCCATAAAACAGGGGGACTTTATTTGTGGTCCTGCTTTCACAGCAAAATGTTGCCCGGGTGATATGCTCACAGCCCTAAATGCTTTAGACGAAATTAGTGAAGGTGAAGTCTTGGTGATTGATGGAGGAGGAATTACCAAATTTTCCCTTTTTGGAGACCTTATGGCAATGCAAGCTAAACTCAAGAAAGTAGCTGGTGTTGTTATAGATGGATCAGTAAGGGATGTTAAAGGAATACGAAAAGAGAATTTACCCGTATTCTGTCGTAGCGTCGTTACAAAGGCTGGTAATGCAACAAGACATGGAGAGATGAATGTTCCAGTAGTATGTGGCGGAATCATTGTGAATCCAGGGGACTGGATAGTTGGAGACGATGATGGTGTTGTAGTTATCCCAAAAGATATTGTTGAAAGTACTATACATATTGCTGAAGAAACTTTTAAAAGGGAGGCAATACTCAGGGAAGCTATACAGCAGGGAAAATCTATTAGTAAATTGCTTTAAATTTTAATCTGGGTGCAAAGATGTTCGAACGCTTGAGGGGCACTAGGGACTTCCTTCCAAATGAGATGGCAGCAAGAAAAAAAGTCTTTTCCTCAATAAAAAAAACTATTGAAGAATTTGGATTTTTTGAAACCGACACACCTGCAATCGAACTATTTGAACTCTATTCTATTAAAAGTGGCGAAGAGATTATCGAAGAGCTTTACGCTTTTGAAGATAAAGGTGGGAGGATGATCTCTTTGCGCCCAGAGCTTACCCCTTCAGTTGTTAGAGTTTTAGTTTCAAGAGCTAAAGAACTCTCATTTCCGGCAAAATGGTATTCAATACCAAGGCTTTGGAGGTATGAAAGGCCTCAAAGTGGAAGATTAAGGGAATTTTACCAGCTTAATATTGATATTTTTGGTTCTGAAGATCCAAGGGCTGATATAGAAGTTATTTCATGCGCTATAAAGTTACTTTGTGACTTGGGTTTCGATGAGTCGGATATTGAGGTAAGGATATCTGATAGACGTATGCTCCAGGAATTTCTTCTAAATCTTGGAATAGAAAACTATTTTGATGTTCTCAAAATAATAGATAAGAGAGAAAAGATAAGCGAAAAAGACTTTAATGAAATGCTTATAGGTATAAACTTAAACAATGATCAAATAAAGGAAATAGAAATTTTTCTCAATTCGAAGGGTAACTTCCTCAGTTCTATTGATGCTCTTTCGAAGAGTTATAAAGGGGAGGGAGTATCCAGAATCATTGAATCTCTCAAAAAGATTGCACAAGACTTAAACGACAGGGGTTATGAAAATTTTGTTACTTTTGACCCATCAATTGTCAGAGGTCTTGATTACTATACTGGTATGGTGTTTGAAGTACATGATAGAAAAAGAGAGTTCCGAGCATTATTTGGTGGAGGCCGATATGACAATCTAGCCGAGCTTTTTGGGGGAGAGCATATACCAGCTGTTGGATTTGGGATGGGTGATGCAGTTTTAGAACTCATGATGAGGAGAAAAAATATTTGGCCTGAAGAAAAAGTTCAGATTGATATCTTCATTGCGACTATAGGGAATGTCGAAAGGGAAGTCACTAAGGCACTAACTAGTTTAAGGGGCAGTGGATTTAAAGTTGATTTTGACATTATGAACAGGAATCTATCAAATCAGATAAAATTTGCAGACAAGTTGGGTGCGAATTATCTTTTGATTATAGGCGAAAGGGATCTAAAAGAAGGGAATGTGACATTGCGTGAATTAAAATCCGGCAGTGAAACTAAAATTTCTTACAATAAGTTCATTTCTTCGCCATCTAGTCATTTAACGAAAGTTTTATAAAATACTTAAAGGGTATTCTGATTAAGCCGGGGTTGTCGAGAGGCTCGGCCTCGGACTGCAGATCCGATTACGAGGGTTCAACTCCCTCCCCCGGCTTCGCAAAAGGGGACATGGTGTAATCAGGCCATCATCATGGACTCCAGAATCCTTTCCAGATGAAAGAGATGACTGATGGCATTTGCCGATGAAGAAATTCTGGAGTTTGATGGGGAAATCCATGGATCAGGGTTCAAATCCCTGTGTCCCCACCTTTAAGGTTGATTTTATGAACACTTCAAATTTTACCACAGTATCTAAACTTGTCAGACCTGAAAATCTAAATCATCACGGCACCCTATTTGCAGGTGTTACTTCAATGTGGTTTGTTGAAAGCTCTTTTATTGAAGCATCAAGGGTGTATGGAGATCCCTCTAAGATTGTCTGTATAAAGGTCCATGGTATGAAATTTATTAGACCTGGAAACAACGGAGATATTCTAGAGATTAAGTCAATTTTGGCACATGTTGGAAAAACAAGTCTTACTATATACACAAAAATATATCTAAGGAATACTAATGACCAACTCGTTGATGGATTTGTTACTTTTGTCACAATTGATGAAAATGGTAAGTCTATGCCACATGGGATTAAATATGAAAAACCAAGTGAAGGAGAAGGGTTGACACTCTGGAATGAAGTAGAGAGATTGAAACATTCCGATACTCAGACAAAAATGAATTAAATAGGGAGGGGTTGCCAAGCTTGGTCAAAGGCGCAGGATTCAGGGTCCTGTTACGTAGGTATTCGGGGGTTCAAATCCCCCTCCCTCCACTTCTTTTATTATTCCATTTGTTTAATCTTTAATTTCTTTTCCTCACTTTTGATATAAAGTACACCCCAACTACTAGGGTTAAAACTGAAATAGCTATATCCAAAAAATTAGTAGATATTCTGTTTGCTAATCTGTAATATAGCACAGATAAACTAGTTCCAACACAAAGACATCCCAAGAGTAGTTTGTAGTTCATACACCTTGTATAGACAAACAACTTAAAATTGTTTCTATATATTTATTTTCTTAAAACATTTTCAACTTCGTCTTTTCTCATTCCGGCCTTAATATCATCAGAATAGAGTATCTTAATCATTTTTACATCAATTGCAGAGTATTTTTGTGTATATGACCACCTCTCATAAAAGATACTATCGGGATATCTCAAAGAATCTTTCATAAGGCCTAAAGATTGAGTCAATTCCTCCCTGATCATATGGGATCTTTCTTCTTGGAGTAATGATTCATCAGTTGCAATACAGATATCGCACTCATAAATTATATTGTTTCTCCATTTACAAAAAAAATATCCATAGTTTCCAGGAACAGCATTGCAAATAGAAAAGTCATGAATAGGAACAAAATAAATATTGATGTTGGGATTTGATTCATCGATATAGACTGATATCTTATCACCAATAATGTCGTTGATATCAGATATTGTCATGTTCAAAGCTGATAAATCCCTCTGATTTGGAGTTCCATTAATTTTAATCTTTATGTCAGAATCCCATTTTCTGATAAGTTGAGTGTTTCCACCGTACTCAGTTCCAATAGCGATTTCTTTGAAATATTCTATCTCTTTATCTGTATACCTAGGAGTAATATTTTCATTTTGAACATTAATGGGTGTTGTTTCATCAAAAGATAGGCAACAGATGTTTAATACTAAGATAAACAAAATAATAGAGGATTTAATCACGATAAAAGATAATAATTTGAATATATAATGATATCCCAAAAATACGGGGGATATAAGAAATTAGCATGCAGTGATTACTTTTTTTTGTATTTATTTTTATAATAGTGAAATACCACGGCAATGATTACTATTGGAATTGACATCCTTAAAAAAAATGCAATTAGCAATGTTTGAAATGGTGTTAGCCCCATGTAATCACTTAAATCTCCTTTTCAACAAAGTATAAGAATAATGTCGCACTTAAAAGGTCTGCTGCCCCCCCAGGGCTTATGTTCGATTTAAGAAACTCCATCTCTAAGTCTAATATTTTTGTCATTCCTGTCGTTGTTAATACTCCGCCAACTTTAATTATTTCTTCTGATTTTTTCTGTATACTATAATATGCGTCAATGCCATTTCTAGAGATAATATTCGTGTCTTCTGCTTTTGACATTATAGCTATCAATGCATGGAGTGAAGACTTGTTTAAATCTAGGGTTTTTTCATAGGCTTTTGTAAACTCAGGTAAACCATACTCCATCACAGTAGGTAATCCCTTTTCAACTTCGCCCCGGATACCTGTGATTCCATGCTTTAAAAAAATATTTTCACCTTTTGAGAGGGGTTTTTTACTCTTCCTGATAGATTCGAGTTCTTTTTTTGTTATCCCTGAAGTAATTTTTGAAACAGAAGAAGAGATATTTTTGGGAGAAAGTTTTCTTTTTTTCAGTAGGTAACCTGAGGCCCCAAGTATCAGATAAAAGAGAAATATGAGGCCTTTTTGGGTATTGACGCCTTTTGTTACTTCAAACATTCTACTCTCGACATCAAGGCCAAGTTTTCTTAAAGGAGGAAGCATTTTATTAAGCTCACCATTATAGTTATAACCATAGTGGGATACTTCTTTAAATCCTTGGCTCAATACAGCGGTGCTTTTCAAAAACAGAGTAAAATCCATATCTCTATGGGCCCCAGAAGAAAATGGGGTTACGAGCCCTGGTTTTGGATAAGTAGATACTTCAAGGAGTATGCTTCTAGTTGCAAGCTCCCCTAATATGTCCACTTTTTTCATAGGTATGCCTCAATGCTGTCTCTATCTATTAACACTACATCTCTAAGTCCTTTACCAAGCAATGTATCACTTTCGGATGCATATTCTTTAAGGTTTATGCCATAGCCTGATCTAAGATGAATTTCAACATCAATCTTAATTCCATGAGATAACTCTACTTCATTACATGTTGACAATAGCTCAATTAATTCTTTTTGATCAAAATCTTTAACTATTAGATCAAGATCTGATTTTTCATGAGTGTATGGCAATCCAGTGATAATTTCAAGTGAGGTTGATCCCCACACACCTAAGTTGTATTCATTTATTATTTGTGATAATGCTTTAAGGGTAGGAGTTCTCTCTTCAAAATTATATTTGGTAATTTCATAAGGAGTTATTAATTTTATGATTTTATTTCCAGGAACAGAAGCTGCAAATCTGAGTCTTCTACCATCTTTAGTGTATGGGTGCACGAAACCGATAAAAACTTTCTCATTTTCTGAGTAGTAGTTATCTCCTGTAGTAGTTTCTATTTCATCACGTCTTACAATCCCCGGGAGTACATTCTTTAAAATAAGTTCTTTGAAATCCTCATTTTGAATTAGTGAAGTGTCGATTTTTTTCCAATCTGAAAATACAAGATCATGCCTTTGGAAAATCATGCTGAGATTTACCTATCCTTCACCCAACATGGGTCTTTGACACTCATAGTTTGATAATCAAGTTGTGCTTGAACAAGTAGGTCAAACATTTTAGTTTTAATAGGTCCTTCAATTATAATTGGATCGTTATTTTCCTCATACCCTTTTGGGATTATTGAAGGTTTAAGCTCTAAGACAGTTCTATCTGAATTTAATACAACATCTTCAGGTACTTTTGCCACTTTGGATTTAATTCTCAAAATACTTCGGCAGGCTCTTTCAATGGTCTGTTTAGCGTTAAGTGTTGTCTCTCTGACATAGATTTCATAATCAGGTTGAGTTCTAGCCCTCATATAGGTAATTATTTTTCCATTTTTATCAAGCGCATGCCCGGATTCAACTACGGGGAAACTGTCGCCAGTTGGTAGTCCGCCAACAACTGCCTCTTTAAAATCACGCCCAACATCAGATCTTACAAAATCAATATCCTCCCTTACAGGATTCCCATTCATCGTGATCCAGCCAAACTCTTGAGTTCCATATATATCATTGACTCTGGCCCCTAAAATATCCTTAATGATATCAACTGCCTCTAAGTCTAAGGGCGTACCAATACAGTTGACTATATCAACTTTAGGTAGATCGTCTACAACGTTTAATTTGATGGCATCGTTTAAAGATGTTTTTAAAAATGCAGATTCACCAAATATTACGTTTGGCTCCTTATAGTATAAATCCATCAGAAAAGAATCCCTTGATGATTTTGTAAGGAATGCCCATGTTACACCCAGCTCTTCCAAAGCGTTTCTAGTTATGGCGTTTAAAAGTGGGGGATAACAAAACATAGCTTTTTGGCCGGATTTGACCCCTGCCATCTTTAGTGCATTTTTTCCTACATTTTTTCTATATTCCTTCTCATTTGGCGTTATTCCAACAATGTTTTGCCATGCGGTTGTACCTGTTGTAAAGGTGATATAGGCATAGTTTAGAGGTGTGTGTACCTCTTCAATAATATGCGCAGCAGTAGGTCCATTGATTCCTTTATCAGCGAGTGTTCTGTGCTTCATTTCATCGAAAGACGGAACAGTAGAAAAGGTTTCAACACTATCTTTTAATTCTTCAAAATAGATGTTTGATTTTTTTTCCATTTAAATTCCTCAAAATATAAAAATATAAAATAAAGGAAAATTATTTTAGTAATTCGGGTAGAATCTTTTGGTATTCTTCGTCAATCTTTTTGATGGCTTCCATTCTCTTCTTTCTGCCGCCTCTCTGTGCACCGATTTCCCCTCTGTGCCAAATTCCAAGTTGGTCTCCTTTGCCCTGCTTTCTAAGATCCCTTACTTCCTTTACTGTCTTAATGATTGTAGCTCTCATGTCTTCTGGCTTTTTGACCATTTCATCGATGCCGCCAAGATCATAAAAGTATTCGGCCCCTGATGCAAATACTGGGTTTGTTTTAACTAGTTCATTGAGCCTCTCCAAAGGTATCTTTGTAATAACTGCAATACTAGTTGTTGGCATAACGTGAACAATTGTTCCATATTCTTTTGGAAGTGCAAGAATTCTATCTGAAAGTAGTCCGTGGCATAAGAATCCACCGCTGACAGCCCTTCCTATAATCATTCCAATTACAGGATGCCCCGCCAATCTAGCATCTTCAATTGCAAACTGGTAGGAAGCAGTACCTTTAGTCATCCCCACAATTTCTTCTATTTTACCTGGACTGTTTCCCGGTGTGTCAATCAAAAGGATGATTGGCCTCTTCTTATCTTTTGGCCTATCTTTATCTGCATCAATGGTAGCATATATTGCCTGAGAGAATTTGTAAGCCTCTTCCATTCCCAAGATTCCGCTGTAGACAACTCTAAATCTGGGATTTGGTCTTCTAGAGTTATTGGCCAGGACTGAACATATCTCACCATCTAACATTGCTTGACCAACCATTACTGGAGGTGCAAGTTCAGCATCAAGGTGAGTAGTTCCTATTATATTTTCTTGGAATGAATCTTTGTCAAAGATCATCTGAATTGCTTCTTCTGTCTTTCCAATTAGTGTAGTTATCATTTAAATCCTCCTTGGCCTTCTTTTAACAACTGAAAGAAACTTATCCTGAGGCATCTCTGGTATCTCATCGACATTTGTATTTCCGTATATTTTCCAGAGATCTTTAGAGTCCTTTATTTTCTTCTCGGCTGCAAGTTTTACAACTTCAAGATTTTCTTCTACAAGTTGAGGTGAACCTACTTTTCTAGTCTTTGAAATTTTGCTCATAGGTTGATCTACAATATTTATTATTGTATCTCTAAATGTACCAATTGAGTCTTTTATTAAGTAGTCTACATCTCCAAGAATGTATTTTGACCTTGCTCCCATGGTCCTCCAAATAAGAGCCCTATCTGAAGCATCGAATTCATCCTTTCCGACCTCTTGTTGGATAACTTCAGGACCTGTAAGACCTATTCTTCCGAAATCGTTTGCTATAACAACATCAGCACTTAAACAAACGAAGCCTTGTGCGCCGTATGCTCCAATTGTACTGCCAGTTAATGCTATGTAAGGTACTTTATTTTGAAGTTCCCAAATAGTTTCCATTGATTCAGAGTGCATTAAAAGTCCAGCGTTAGCTTCATGTAGTCTAACTCCACCAGAGTCAAATGACACAATACATATTGGTTTCCTATCATCTGGTACTGTCCCGTATTTTTCTTTCATCTTCTCATATGTCTTTAAGGCAAGTTTCATTGTGTAGGCCATCTTGGCTCCATTGACTTCACCTAGAGCGCCACCTACAAATTTTCCCTCCTGAGAGATTACAAATACAGGGTGTTTTTTTATCATACCCACGCCGACAGTTATTCCATCGTCAAATTCAACTGCTTCTCCAAGAATCAGTAAGTGAGGGCTAGTCATTTTGTCTCTTGGACCTAGAAATTCTTTGAACGTGTCTTTATCAACTATTCCATAAGCTCTTTCCCTCGCAGTTGCTTGGTAAAAGCTTTTACTTTGAAGATCTTCCCAATTTATTCTCATAAAATCACCTATTGGAGACCTCCTCCATTGTCTACTGCCTGTTGAAGTCTTCTGATAACTACTGCAGGGGTAGCTGCGTTGTCATTTATATCGACTTTAACTCCAGAGAGTCCAGTTTTATCAATAAATTTTTTAACAACAGTTTCCCAAACGTCATCAAATCCAACAACTGTGGTTAAAATGTGGATTTTAATTTTACCTTTAAGGGCGTTCTCCTTTTCAATTAAAACTTCAAGATCCCCACTGGCTACAACACCGATGTGAGACCATTCGTCCTTTATTGTTTTGGGACTTTCTGGCTTAAATTCAAAGTTTAATTCTCTTAAAGCCATTTATTCTCCCCCGTTCTTTGGATTGTTCAAATGTTTTTCAATGAAGTCTGTGTGGAAAACTCCTCCCCTAAAGATTTGATTCTTCATAACTTTTTTGTGGAATGGGATTGTTGTGTTAATACCTTCAACGAGGAATTCGTCAAGTGCTCTATACATCCTATCTACTGCCTCATTTCTGTCTTCTCCCCATACAATCAATTTTGCTATAAGAGAATCATAAAATGGCGGAATCTGATATCCTTGATAACATGCTGTGTCTACCCTGACAAAAGGGCCACCCGGTAGGATGAGTTTTTCTATTAGCCCAGGTGATGGAACGAATGTGTTTGGATCTTCTGCATTTATTCTGCATTCAATTGCATGTCCCCTAAGTTGAACGTCCTTTTGGGTGTATGGTAGCTTTTCCCCAGCTGCTACTCTTATACCAGTCTTAACTATGTCTATATTAGAAATCATTTCAGTTACACAGTGTTCTACCTGAACTCTTGTATTCATTTCCATGAAATAGAAATCATTCTCTTTATCGTTGTATAGGAATTCTACAGTCCCAGCACCTTCATATTTTGCAGCAAGTGCCGCTTTTACTGCAGCATCACCCATTCTCTTTCTAATTTCTGGGGATATAGCAGGAGATGGACCTTCTTCAACTAGTTTTTGATGTCTTCTCTGAATTGAACAATCTCTTTCTCCTAGATGTATTGCATTTCCATACTGGTCAGCAATAATCTGGATTTCAATGTGCCTTGGTTGTTCAATAAATTTTTCAATGTAAACATCTGGATTACCAAATGCAGCCTGAGCTTCTGCTTGACATGACCTTAAAGCTGATTCTAATTCTTTTTCAGACTTTACAAGTCTCATGCCCTTTCCACCGCCGCCTGCGGATGCTTTGCAGATAACAGGGCAGCCAATTTTCTTTACGAGGCTTTCAGCTTCCTCGACTGTTTTTATAATACCATCAGAGCCCGGTGTTACAGGTACTCCGCCTTTTTTCATAGTATCTTTAGCTGTAGCTTTGTCTCCCATTGCGTCAATTGACTCTGCACTGGGGCCTATGAATTTAATGTCATTGGCTTTACAAAGCTTAGAAAATCTAGAGTTTTCTGCAAGGAATCCGTATCCAGGATGAATACCTTCTGCACCCGTGACAATTGCGGCATTTATGATATTCATCATATTTAAGTAACTCTTAGTTGATTGTGCAGGTCCGATATTGACTGATTCGTCTGCAAGTTTTACGTGAAGTGCATCTTTATCAGCATCAGAGTAGACCGCTACAGTCTTTATTCCCATTTCTTTACATGCCCTAATTATCCTTACAGCAATTTCTCCTCTATTTGCAACAAGAACTTTCTTAAACATATTAATCCTCCTTACCAATTTCTAAATCTGACTGGCGGTTCGTATAAACCTCCAGACCATTCTACAAGTTCACTCATGCTCTTTGCAGCAAGTTTTGATCTTTTAGCATCATTATAATATAGGTTTAAATCTTCAGGAAGTGCAACTATTCCGGCTTTTCTAAGTTTCTTAGTCTGTGCATCATCAGCTGCAAGCCCTAGAGGTGTATATCCTGCTACTGCTTTAATTGCGTCCATCCTCTCCTTTAATGATTTACATTTGTGTATGTATGCTATTCCTTCTTCAGTAACAATGTGTGTGATATCATCTCCGTAAATCATGATTGGAGGTATCTCAAACTTTGCTTGCGCTTGTAGTTTGAATGCATCTAGTTTTTCTATGAATACTGGAGACATTCCTTCTCCAAATGTTTCTACCATTTGCACAACAAGCTTTCTTCCCCTGTGAATTGGCCCAATTAATGACTCTCTCATCCCGTCTTCTTTTGAAGCCAAAAGCCATCCTTTTGATGGGTGCCTTCTTCCTGGAGCGTTACATGCCATATTTGGAGCTCCACCAAAACCTGGGATTCTCCCAGCTGTTGCAGCGGCACTGTTACCAAATTGGTCAATTTGAAGTGTTGACCCGAAGAATGCATCAACAGCATAGTGACCTGCGGCTTGGGACATTACTCTGTTAGACCTCATTGTTCCATCAGGGCCAATCGGAAATATATCAGGTCTTGCCATAATATATTTCTCCATTCCAACTTCACTGCCAAATGGCATGAAGGATTCTGCCCATCCTGATTCGATTGCAGGTATCATTGTTGGATGTGGATTTAATGCCCAGTGTGAACAAATCTTTCCTTTTAATCCCATCTCTTCTCCAAATGTTGGAAGTAAAAGTTCTACTGCTGCAGTGTTAAACCCAATACCGTGATTTAGGGTTTTAACTTCATATTTAGCATAGACACCAACTAAGGCCATCATGGCTATGAATATTTGGGATTCTGTAATTAATCTTGGGTCTCTTGTAAAGAGCGGCTCAATGTAGTATGGTTCCTCTGTAGGTATAATAAAGTCAATCCATCCCCCAGGTACATCTACACGAGGTACTTTATTGACTATCTCATTTACTTGTACTATTACAATACCTTTCCTAAATTTAGTAGCTTCAATTATTGAATGGGTTTCTTCAGTGTTAAATCCAGTGTAAAGATTCCCCTCTTTGTCTGCGGCATTTGCGGCAACTAAACATACTTTTGGGGTAAGGTCAAGATATGTTCTTGCAAACAATTCCATGTAAGTGTGAATTGCACCAATTGTTATTTTTCCATTCATTACCATATTTGCAAGTCTTGCTGCTACAGGGCCTGAATAACAAAAATCTACTTTTGAAGCAATACCTTTGTCAAAAACATCTAAGTGTTCAGGTAAAGCAAGTACTGATTGTATCATATGAATGTTATTTACTTTAGAAGGATTAACTTTTGCAAAAGCCTTAGCTAAAAAATTAGCCTGCTTCTGATTGTCTCCTTCAATTGCTACTCTGTCTCCTGGTTTAACAACAGCTTCTAAAAGAGCTACAGCATCTGCTGGATCAACAATTTTTGTACCTGATTTCACAAAATTCTTTGCTTCAGCAAGTCTTTTTTGTGTATCTTCTCCTTTTTTATCCCATCCTTTCTTTGCTCTCTCTATTCTATCGTCATAGGGTATACCTGACACTTTACCGGGTGTTTGAAATATATCCCTTAGGTAGTTTATATCTTCCATAAGTATCACCTTAATAGGGAGTACCCAGCTTAGAGAGGCTCGAGAAGTACTAGTACCTGTCCAACTTTGACAAGAGTTTCATTTACTACTTTAATTTCTGCAATTCTCGCTTTTCTTGGTGCGGTTACTTCATTAAACATTTTCATAGCTTCAACAAGTGCAATAACTTGTCCTGCTTCTACAATATCTCCGGTCTTTGGAAGTGGTTTCTTATCAATTGTAGTTCCGGGGGATACATATGCCACTCCTGGTGTTGGAGCTGTAAGCTCAATCATGTTTGAAGATGCAGCTGCCTTTGGTGCTTCCTTTGTGACAGGTGCTACAGTTTCTTCAACTGCGGCTGCAGTCGTCATAGCTGCAGGTATAGAAATTTGAGGTTGAGTAGCATGAACAGTGGCACTACCACCAGCAACAACAGTTCTAATCTCAACGGAATCCTTTCTGACTACCAACTCTGCAATATTATTTTTTTTACAAGCTTCAAGAATTGATATTAAAGACTCTAAATTTAACATTTATTTTCCTCCAAAATTATTTCTCTTACCTCTAAAAGGTAGTTGTTTTAAGAGATTAAAAATCCATTTAAAAATCTTTTGATTGTATTAAGTACAAAGTGCAAAAAATAATATAAAATAAATAAAAAATAATATTATAAATATATGATTGTGCAATATATTGCCAAATTTAAGCCATGATTTCTAATTTTAGGCCTAATTATCATGTCATTTTTATGTACTTGTAAGTCATCATTTTATACAAGAGTTTGCTTGCAACAAATTCTGAAACAGAAGATCCTTCTTGTGGAGCTACTTCAACGATATCTACTCCAACTACATTTCTTCTGAAAAAAACTTCTTTTAAGAAATCACAAACTAGATACCAAGATAAGCCCCCAGGTTCAGGTGTTCCAGTTCCCGGAATGAGAGAAGGATCAAAAACATCTATATCAAAGGTGACATAAACATTTTCCGATAGATTTTCAATTGCTCTATTAAACCAGCTTTTGTTGTCATGGATATCTTTTGCGTAAAAAATATTATAATTCCCACTGCTGATTTTTTCATATTCTTCTTCTGAAAAGCTTCTAATACCTACTTGAACAATAGGGGCATCTTCACTAACTCTTGACATTACTGAAGCATGACTATATTTATCACCTAGATATGCATCTCGTAAATCCAAATGTGCATCAAATTGTAAAACAGAAAGATCTTTGTATAGTTTTTTGGCTGCTTTTACTGGGGCTTGAGATACAGAATGTTCACCGCCCAAAACGCATAAGAATTTATTATCATTTAATATTTTGAAAGACTCGTTCTCGAGGTCATGCATTACTTTTTCCATTGATTTATCACAATTAATTTCATTTTTTGTGTGAATTCCTAATGTGCATGTTGAAACAAAAAATTCTTCATCAAAAAGTTCCATGTTCTGACTTGCATTAATAATTGCTTTTGGCCCTAAAGAAGTGCCTCCTTTATAGGAGACTGTCTTTTCTAACGGTACAGGCAAAACTACAAAATAGGAACTCTCATAATTTGAAAAATTTTCTTCAAGTCCCCCATAGTTGTCTGGCACTTCCATATTCAACTAACCACATCGAATCCTTTAAGTCTCTTTAGAGTATCGGCAAATTTCTTGGCATAGGTTCTACATTGTTTTTCAGCTCTTTCATCGGGTGAGCCAATCGAAACAGGCCCGTAATGATCAGCATTATGGACGCCTACTACCACCATTCCATGAATCAACATGGCTTTCAAGATTGAGAGTAATGTAGTTTCGTTTCCACCCCCGATGTAGGCACTAGAAGTAAAGGCTCCACCAAGTTTTCCGGATAAATCGCCGTGATACTTTATGCTTCGATCAATTAGCTCTTTCATTTCAGCTGCCATATCACCATAATAAGTTGGAGATCCGAGGATAATGCCATCATAGTCCAACAAGTAGTCTGGTGAAGTTTCATGAACATCCCTAACTTCTACATCAATTTTTTCATTTCTCAAAAAAGTTGCAAGTAGATTCGCCATTTCTTTGGTATTTCCAGATTTAGTATAATAAACTATTAGTACAGAAACCATATCAATCCTCTATCTTTATTTTTATTTTACCTTCCTCATACCCTCTAAGAGGGGATAACATCCCTTTTATAGTATTAGTAATTATTTCCTCAACAAAAGGATTAAGATCAATATCTTTTCCATTAATGCTTATTTCAATTTTTGACATATCTACCCCCATCTTTATTATTTTCAATTATTTATAAATATCTCTGTTTTAGGTAGAGTTTGTATTGGAAAATATCTTTATACGCCTTAATAATATGATTGATTAATTTTATATATTAAAAAATAGAATATATATTGGAGATAATCTGGTTACTGAGAAAATTTATGAAAAGGCAAAACAGTACCATAAGAAAGAAATTTTCGTTAGAGATATTTTTATTTCTAGAGAAGAGGTAGATAATTTACGACATATTAGCTTACCTTCAGGTGTCCATCTTGATATTAAAAAATTAAAACAAGGATTTCTCGCTCGTTTTTCTGGGGATACTGAAAAGGTGATAATGGTCGTGAAAAATCTTTTTGAGGAGTAAAGCACAATATAGCTCAAATTAGATTAACTTTTATTTTTATCAGTCAAGTGTATTTTACCGTACATTCCCCCCCCACCAGGTTCAATGTAGATGTCGCCATTTCTAAAATCTAATATTGCTTGTGCCACTTTTTCACCAGCGATTTTTTCTATTTCTTCTCTTGGCGTAACAAGAAGAACATTGATTTCGTTTTTAAAAGACTGAATTAGCAACTTCCAAAGGTCCTGTACTTTTTTTGAGTTTACAGAAGCAAGTCCTAAAGTTTGGACTAAGATTTCAGCAAGAGGGATAGTTTTGATATACCTTGGCCTGTGAGGTGGATGAGTAACTTCTTGATCGCACAAGTCATTAATTCTATCCACAACGCCTTTTTTTATAATCCCACCACATGTGCATCTATTTTTTCGTTCAATAGCTAATTCAATTGTGTATTTTTTATAGCATCTTGTGCAGGCGGTCAAATGATATTTGCCAAGGTCCGGATCAATACCGACATTTAAAACAAATTTATTTCCTCCACGTCTCCTTATAGCATTGATAATTTCATCATAGGTGTTATCTTTCACTTTTAGTCTGTTAAACTCTCTTCCAACTCTATGTGGCCATGGAGAATGGGCATCAGAATTTGTCATGAAAGTTGTATCTTTTAGTTCGGATATGCCGTCTGCCATCTGTGTATCTGCAGAAAGGCCAAGTTCAAGGAAAGGAATGTTTTTAGTTTTGTAGCAGTGTTCAATGGAATCGTATTCTTTGTATAAGGAGGTCCAAGGGGTGAATGCATGCGCAGGCCCAATTAATCCGTCTATTGTATTGACTAGGTCTAGTAACTCATGTCCTGCTAAGTTGATATTGCATCTACCATCAGTGTCCAGATTAGGAGATTTATCTTTCACTAAATATCGAAATTCCTCAATGGCTGAAATAGAAGGAAAAATGATAATATGGTGCACTCTTCTTTGATCTTCCACTTCTGTAGTTAGGATAAATCTTATACCACTTTTATGCTCAAATGTGCCCTCATCAATTTTATCAATTGATGAAACAAAGTGATTAAGCCAGTTTTTGTTAAGGCAGTCCCCTGAACCTATCGTATTTAAGCCTTTTAATTTCGATTGTTCTGCAATGATGGGAATTTCCATGTTATTAGAGGTTCCAGTAGAATACATTGAATGAATATGAAAATCAACATTAATCATAAAGTTATTAGAATATTAGCTCTTATAACGTTTATTTATGTGAGGAATATATCACAGATAATCTTAAAAGAATGTGTAAATCTAAAATTTATATGGACGTTTTTGATGTTGCAATTCTTGGAGGAGGTCCCGCTGGAATTTCAGCTGGGATATATGCTGCAAGATTCAAATTAAATGCAGTTGTTATATCTAATTCATTGGGGGGCACTGCACAGTCTGCACATCTCATAGAAAATTATCCTGGACATAGCGCTATTTCAGGTTTTGAGTTAATGCAGAAGTTTAAAAGTCATATGAAGAGTTTTGAAGTTCCCGTAATTGAAAAACATGTGCATTCTGCCAGTAAGGAAAATGACTTCTTTAAGATAAAACTATCAGACGAGGAAGTTAAAGCACGATACATACTCATTGCAACAGGCACAAAAAGAAGAAAATTGGGTGTTCCTGGAGAAGCAAGGTTTTACGGGAAAGGTGTAAGCTACTGCGTTACTTGTGATGCATTTTTTTACAGAGATAAAACCGTGGCTGTTGTGGGGGGAAGTGATGCCGCAAATATGGCAGCCATTCTTCTATCTTCAATGGCTAAGAAAGTTTATGTTATCTACCGGAAAGATAAGTTAAGGGGAGAATTAGTCTGGATTGAAAGAGTAATTACAAATCCCAAAATTGAAGTTTTGTACGAATCTAATGTTGTTGAGATTAAAGGCAAAGATTTTGTTGAAGGAGTAAAGTTAGAGGATGGTAGAGAGATACCATTAGACGGGGTATTTGTAGAAATCGGATCGATACCAGAATGTTGTTGTGCTAGCGATTTGGGTATTGAAATTAATCAAAAAGGATACATTCAAGTCGATTCTTCCCAAAAAACGAATGTGGATAGGGCCTATGCCGCAGGGGATGTGACATCTGGATCTAATGGATTACAGCAAATTATTACTGCTGCAAGTGAAGGTGCTATTGCAATAAAAAGTATTTTCGATGATATAGAAAGATCTAAGGTGACGTTATGGAAAAAGGATTGAAGTTAACTATTTTTAGTTTATTATTAATCATTATTTTATTGTTGGCAGGTTGTAATGAATCTAGTACAGATAAAGTTCTTTCTGAATCAGATAAATTAGAAATAAAAAAATTATTTAGTGGTATGGATGGAAAAGTAGAGCTATTACTGTTTACTTCTCAATTAGGATGTTATAGTTGCTCAAAAACTGAAACCCTCATGAGAGAGATTGATGGACTTTCTGATAAAATTTCCCTTAAAATATATGATAAAGAAAAGAATGAGCAAATTGCAGCAAAATACAACATTGAATTAGTTCCGGCCGTAGTTATAGTTGGAAAAGAAAATTATGGAATTAAGCAGTATGGATTTCCGGGGGGAAGAGAGATTATGCCTTTCCTTGAAGCAATTAAAAACTCGTCAATGCAAAAACCAATTTTATCTGAAGAAATCTCCAAAAAAATAGATACAATGGATAGTCCAGTTGAAATAAAGATATTTATTACCTCAACTTGCCCTTATTGTCCTGATATGGTCAGGGGTGCAAATTACTATGCACTGGCTTCCGATAAGGTATCTACTGTTACTATAATGTCAAATGAATTTGATGAATATAGTAAAAAATATAAGGTAAATTCAGTTCCCACAATTATATTCAATGAAAAAGTCAAGAGAGAGGGGCAAATGTCAGAAGAAGCGTTTGTTAACTATCTTGTAACTTCATCATAGGGGATAAAATGAAAAAAATTTTGATATTTATTATAGGAATATTAATATTATTTGCTGGATGTGCTTCTAAGCCAAATACAAACACGAATAGTAATCCAAATAATACAAATTCATCTGATACTCTATACCAACAAATAGAAAAAGAGGCTATTTGCCCATGCAGTTCTTTATTCAATCTTAAGGAATGTAAGCAATACTTCCCAGATTGCCCTTACACGTCTATTTTAGATTCTACTATAAACAACATGATTTCTGAAGGTAAATCAAAAGAAGATATCTTGCATGCCGCCGAACGATATAATAACGGCATAATTGAAGGTAAATTAAATGATTTTAGAGAATCCCAAAATAAAGGTCGAGTGATCTTATTATACTTTGAATCGTCACTTTGTGAAATATGCCATGAGAAAAAGCCAGTGTTAAAAGAGATAGAAGAAAAGTATAAGGGAAAAATAGATATTTACAAGTTTGACAGGATAAACGATGGAGTTATATTCGATTACTTTATTGTCGATAGAATCCCTAGTATAATCTTCTTTGATGGCAAGACAAGGCTAAACGAGGTCCCCTTTAATAATGTTAGTGTCGACGGTATCAGTTCGTTACTAGATTTTACTTTAGATAAAAAGAAATAAGCAACAATGATTGATACCCAAATACTTTTAAATATCACTATTGTTAATAGGATGTGATAAAGATGAAGGTATCTAGTATTGTCGCCTTTATACTGGCCTTTGTACTTCTTATTTCTGGAATTTATGGACTCAATATAGGGCCAGTTTCACTTGAGGGGCGTCAATACGAACAAGCAAAGCAGATTGGATCTTATATTTGCCTATCGTGTATTGGATTGACTGGAAGTACGGTCAGTCATACTTTAACAGAGGATACCCTTAACAGATTAAAAAAGATTGATTATCCTGTAAAGATATGGATTTTCACTTCAAATGATTGCCCAACATGCCCTGATGCAAAGGCCATAATACTGAACTTCACCTTGGAAAATTCTAATATTACTTATGAAGAAATAAGGCTTGAAACACAAGGTCAGTTCTTTGATGCATATGCTGTATCTGAACTTCCTACACTCATTTTTTTCAATAAGGACGGTATTGTTCTAAGAAAAGATAATTTTATTCATAAAGTTGTGGGGATAGACAACTTACAAAAGAAAGTAATCGAAGCAATTGAAATGGTGAGTTGATGGGTAAAATAAAACGTATTAGAACTATATCCCAATCACTTTCTTTAATTATTATAAATCTCGGTTTTCTTGGGATATTCTTTAAACATCTTACGGGCCCTGTTTTCAATTGCTATGCATGTCCATGGGCATCTATAAGTTGTCCAATAGGATTGTTGCAGAACTTTGTGATGAATGGTCAAGTTCCAACATATGTATTAGGAACGATGGGGGCAGTGTTTGTTTTTATTGGTAGCGCATTCTGTGGATGGGTATGTCCATTTGGATTTTTGCAGGATGCAATTACCTTTGTTAAAAGTTTATTTAAAAAGAACAGTAAAAAAATAAAAAGAAAACCTCAAATTAAAAATAAATCAAAAGATCTTTCTCTAATAACAAGATTGATCGTACTTCTGGCTATTTTAGTTCTTGCAATAAGGTATGTAGATACGATCTTCTGCAAACTGTGTCCAATTGGGACAATAGAAGCAACATTTCCATATCAGGTAGCAAATGGATTTTCATACAATATTTGGCTTGGTGCAAGAATAGCTATTCTAATATTATTAATAATTATGTTTTTCATAGTTAGCAGATTCTGGTGCAGATACCTATGCCCAATAGGTGCACTGGCAGGTCCTTCTAACAAAATCAGCATTCTTAAATTATTTCATAGTGGAAAAAACTGTGAAGGATGTAGTATCTGTAAAGATGTATGTCCTCTTGATATAGAAGTTGTAGAAGATCCAAACTCGACACGCTGCACAAGATGCGGAGATTGTGTCGATAAATGCCCTAAAGGCAATCTAGCTTTTGGTCTAGATCTGTTTGGATTAGTTACCATTTCACCATTTAAAAAGAAAAAAGAGAAAGTCTCTGAAAAGAAACTTGTAACTCCAAGTTCTGAAGGTATCCCAGGAAGTAACGAAAAACAAACAGATTCAAATATTATCCCTCCTGAAGAAAGAGACATTTTGGATGAATTTAAATATAGGGAAAAGGGCACGCTTGTTGAAAGGCCGGCCTATATGGGATTCAAAAGGGGAGAAAGGGTTTATTTACCTTACGAAGAAGTAAAGAAAATAGGTATCAGGCCACCTAAAACTTCTCTTCCTGTTCTTTTAAAACAGTATTCTGAAGGCCGTCTGGCAGAGGATTACAATGCTCCAGAGGCATTTGTAGAAGAAAAGTTAGAAGAGAAATTGAGTGAAACCCCCAAGTCAATCCCTAAAGAAGAAGTTGATAAAAAGCATTTTGAAAAGTTTAGGGTTGCAAATAGAACTGAACTGCACATAGATCATCTAAAATATCTAAAAGAACTTGATATCCCAATAGAAATAAAAGCAATAGCAAATAATAATAAGGAGGTTCCTGCCGTACTGCTTGCAATTATTGATGCATCTAATCAAATAAACTTTGAATACTTAAACGCTAGAGATCAAAAAGCTGAGTGGTATTATAAAGATAGTTTACCCTCCATATACTTCAATGGAAAATACTACTCTGGGTTACTTTCAGAAGATGAATTAATCTATAAAATAAAACTAGAGCGGTACATTCTTGATAATGTCAGCTTAGTGATAGATTATACAAGATGTATTGGGTGTAATAATCAAAGTTGTAAAAAAGTATGCCCTATTTTTAAGAATATTCCAATCTTAAATGAAGGATACGGTATTTACCCCCTTGCAAAAATTGGATGTTCTCTTTGTGGAAAGTGTTTGATAGAATGCGATAGAGGTGGAATATCCTTCATATTTGGAGAAAAACTTGTGATAGATTCTAATTTTAGTATTGATATGATAAAGAAAAATAAAGAATTAATTTCTACAATATACCCTGAAACTGTCATGTTGTTCCTTGAAAAGAATAAAAAACATTCTAATAGGGCCTTAAATTTCACTATTGCGTTATCATACCTTTCACATGGTAAACTCTCATACCAAATAATAGATGTTGTTAAAAATCAAGAAGCAGTATTAAAGAAAAAAATTGGCGCCATACCCTGCTTCTGGATATCTGAAAAAGTACAAATTTCAGGTATGGTTTCTGAATCATCAATTCTTGCATTTATACGAAAGATATCAAAGTGGAAAGGATGAATCTCATTGAATTAATTATTGTTGGCGCTATACAAGGGTTTCTAGAGTTTTTGCCTGTTTCAAGTTCGGGTAACGTTACATTAATTCTTATGAATTTTTTGAAATTAAGCCCTTCTGAAAGCTTTTCTTTGTCTATTTTTCTTCACCTAGGCACTCTTCTCGCGGTATTGGTATATTTCAGGAAAGACATCATAAGTATTCTAAGGAATATCAGAACTGATAAAGCGTCACATTTTTTGATAGTTTCTACAATTCTCACTGGAGTAGTTGGAATTCCAATATATCTAATACTAAAATCTATTTTTGAGAATATTAAGATAAGCCTTGGAAGTATTGTTATTGGTTTATTTTTAATAGCCACAGGGATTATTTTAAAATATAGATCACAATCTGGATTTAAAAAAGTGGAAGATTCAAATATATGGGATATGGTATTAGCTGGAATATCCCAAGGTATTTCCATTATTCCTGGGATATCTAGGTCAGGCATCACCCTTACAACTCTATTAGGCCGAGAATTTGATAAAGAGGAGGCTCTAAGAATTTCTTTTTTGATGTCAATACCTGCAATAATTGGAGGGATGATCTTAGAAGTCAACGATGTAAATATTGTGAAAAATATGTTTCCTGCAATAGTAAGTGCATTTGTTACATCGATAATAGTGATTAAATTATTGTTAGAGTTTGCAAAAAGATTAAATTTTTCCTATTTTTGTATTGGACTTGGTGCAATTACAGTGTTAATATCCATATTAATTTTTTAGATTGATCCTTAATAAGTCACCAGACTCCAACTTCAGAATTGAATTAGCATTTCCAAGATATTTTGATATTTCAAGGTACCCTGAAGAGGAGTATAAAGCAATTAAGTCTAATCCATTTCCTTCCTCATAGTGAGTAAGAACAGGGATATCTACCCCAAAAACTTCTATTCCCTTGATATTGACATCTTCTTTTTTCAAATTTAAAATAATATTGCCAAATGAGTCAACATACAAAATCGATATTAAAGCGATATTTTCACTTATTTCTTTTTTGAATGGAAGTTTTACATGTCGATTTGTCTTTTCTAAAAAATCCATTATACCAATGTCTAGTAATGCAGCTGCAGGAGCAAATATATCCCTTCCGTGAAAAGAATTAGAAATTGAAGTAATCCCATATTTCAAGGATTTTTGACTTAATATGTCAAGATTTATTTTAAAAACTTCTCCATCAAAGAAAGAGAAAATACCATTATCTGGGCCCACGAATATATGGCCATCAAAATTGATAACAATAGGAATCCTATCTGAGCCAACTCCAGGATCGACCACAACAACATGGATTGTTCCATTAGGAAAAAAGGCGTAGGAATTAGAAATAACATAGGCAGCTTCGTATATAGAGTACCTTTTTATTTTATGTGTAATATCAATTATTTTAGCATCTGAATTTATTTTATGAATAATGCCCTTCATTTGGCCAGAGTAAAAGTCATCAAAATCTGTAGTTAAAGAAATCATGAAGATAGTTAGGATTTATTGTTATTAAATTTACCTATATTTAATTAACACATGACATAGTCTGTATAATTTAATTTGCGAAACATTTAAATAAGTTAACTAATAGTTAAGTTATAGAGATAACATGGCAACAACTGAGGAGATATTTGATATCCTAGGTAATCAGACAAGAAGGATGATATTAGAAATGTTAGCTACATCTCCTTGCTATACAACAGAAATAGCAGAGAGATTAGAAGTTGGTCAAAAGGCCATAAATGAACATCTTAAAATAATGCAAGATTTAGGATTAATAGATTTATTTATTCTAAAACAGAAAAGAGGAAGCCCTAGAAAATATTTCAAGATAAAAGACAACATCAGAATGGAACTTTTTGTAGCGCCAAGGGTATTTGATGCTTCTATTAAAACTGAAGAAATTGATTTAGATTCAATTTTTGAAAGGTATCCAGAATATAAAAAATTTTATGATGATATAAAATTTGATTCCGATATTAGGATAATCAGTAGATCAAAAGAAAATCTAGATTATTTAAAAAATGAATTAATTGAAATTGATAATGCAAAGGCATTCATAGAAAGATCAATTTCAGAGTTAAAAGAAAAAATATTGACAACTATAGAAGATTTAAATCTTGGGGAAAAGGAAAAAAAAATCCTTATTGAAATTGTATTAAAAGAATTATATTCTCCTCAAAGTATTTCTGAGAGTTTAAACTTAAAATTAGACGAAGTAATTGATTCTATTAGAACACTTAGAGAAAGAGGAGTTTTATAGCCTTATTTACTTTTAATTTATTCATAGTCTATCGTTAGTATTCATTTTAGGGATCCATTTTACACAAAACTAGGATAATTTTTTAAATTACCTTAGTTTAACTCCAACAGGTGCTATTAATGGCTGAAGATCTTGGGGTTACCATTTCTAGAGACGAAGATTTTTCAGAATGGTATAATCAAATTGTTGTAAAGGCAGGTCTTGCTGATTATTCTCCCATTAAAGGATGTATGGTTATAAAACCATATGGATATGCAATATGGGAAACTATTAAGGATTTTCTTGATAAAAGGATTAAAGATACAGGACATGAAAATGCATATTTTCCATTATTTATTCCTGAAGAATTTTTTGAGATGGAAAAAGAACATGTAGAAGGATTCACACCTGAAGTTGCTTGGGTGACTCATGGTGGGGACATACCTCTTGAAAGAAAGCTTGCAATTAGACCAACTTCTGAGACTATCATGTATTCAATGTATGCTAAATGGATAAGGAGTTGGCGTGATCTACCTCTTTTGATAAATCAGTGGGCCAATGTTGTTAGGTGGGAAACGAAAATGACAAAACTTTTCATAAGAACTAGAGAGTTCCTATGGCAAGAAGGACATACCGCTCATGCTACAAAAGAAGAGGCTGAAGATGAAGTAAGAAAGATGCTTGATATCTATCGGGAAGTAATGGAATACTTGCTTGCTGTTCCAACTATACCTGGGTATAAAACAGAAAATGAAAAATTTGCAGGCGCAGTCTATACCATGACTGTTGAATCATTAATGGCTGATAAAAAAGCTATGCAGGCTGGTACTTCCCATTTATTGGGTCAACATTTCTCTAAAGCCTTTGGCATTATGTTTGAAGACAAAGACAAAGAAAAAAAATATGTATGGCAAACTTCATGGGGGATGACAACTAGAACTATTGGTACCTTAGTAATGGTACATGGTGATAATAAAGGCCTTATCTTACCTCCAAGAGCCGCTCCAATAAAATTAGTGATTATCCCGATTATTTTCAAAGAAGGTAAAGAAGAAGTAATTAAGAGATGCAAAGAAATTCAAGAATTACTTGGAAAAAAATACAAAGTTAAATTAGATGACAGGGAAGGGTATACTGCAGGTTTTAAATTTAATGAATGGGAATTAAAGGGAGTTCCAATGAGGATAGAGATTGGTCCCCGGGATGTTAAAGAAAACAAAGCCGTTATTGTAAGGCGTGACAATTCCCAGAAAATCTTTGTATCAATGGATAATCTTGTCCAAGAAGTAGATAAAATTTTGGAAGATATTCAGAATTCGCTTTTTTCCAATGCTAAAGAGTTTTTAGAAAAAAATACATTTTTACCTAAAGACTACAGGGAATTGTCAGATATTTTGAATAATCAAAGAGGAATTGCAAAAGTTAGTTGGTGTGAAAAAGGTGTTTGTGAAGAAAAAATCAAAGAAGATACCGGTGCTACTTCTTGTTGCATACCTTTAGACCAGAATGGTTTAGAGAAAAAATGTATTGTGTGTGGTGAAGACGCAAAAAAAGTTATCTTATTTGCCAAACATTACTAAAGGATCTTTGACATATATGGTCCTTCTTTTTTATATTTGAATTTTCTATAGTACTCTCTAGCACCAATGCCAGAGATTATTACCATCTTTTTTAAATCTAATTCTTCTCTTGCAACTTTTTCTGCTTCAAGTAGTAGTTTTTTACCATACCCCTGATGTTGCCATCCAGATTCTTTTTTATCCCCTATTGGAATAAGGCCCCCGTATACATGAAGTTCTCTTACTATTCCAGTAGAAACCTTACGTATTTCCTTTCTATGTGCATATTCTGAAGGCTTTCTTAGCCTGATGTATCCAATCAAAATATCTTTTTTAACATCTTCAAAACTAATAAAATACTCTAATCCATTAGATGCTTCATAAATTTCACGCAATAATTTAATATTTTGAAGATCTGGATAGATTCCTTCTTTATGGGTCTTTCTCCCAACTTCCCGACATCTTATACAATTGCAATGAATATTCCTTTTTTTAAGCTCTTCTTCAATCATTTGCCCAAGATTAGAACGTTTAACGCCTGCTTGAATCAAAGTTGATGGGATATCCCTCTGAATTCTCATTGTCCTTACCCATTTTGGCATGAAATTTTTAATTTTAAGAATGAGTTCCATCGCCTCTTCAGTAGTATATGGTTCATACTCTCCTCGTTTCCACATATCATATAATTCAGTTCCTTCAAGTACAAGACATGAATAAAATTTTACCATATCTGGCATAAAGTCTTGATTAGAGAATATTGTTCTAAATGATTCGATATCCTTCTCAGGTGAGGATCCAGGTAATCCGGGCATCATATGGTAATTAATTTTAAATCCAGAATCCTTAAGAATCCTAGTTGCCTTGACAACATCAGAAACAGCATGACCCCTATTTACTTTTTTATAGATATCATCAGAGATAACTTGAACTCCAAGCTCAACTCTAGTGCCCCCGTACAAAAGCATTCTGTCACAATGCACTTCTTTTGCCCAATCTGGCCTAGTTTCAAACGTCATTCCAATACATCGTATTTTGGACTTCTCATTTAGCTTTTGAGCTATATCTAACGTTAATGGTTCATTCTCCAATATGTGCGATGCAAAATCTTTAGAATTATTTTGACCATTAAATCTAGAGATAAGTGAATTGGTGACATAATTAATATCGTACATATTGTCCAAACTCATTTCGTCTCCTAATGGATCAAAATAATTCATTGCGTTAAGACATTCTCTGATAAAATATTCCTGATAATCAAAAGATTGTGAAGGAAAGGTTCCACCCATAATAATAAGTTCAACTTTATCTATTTCATGACCAGTATTATAAAGCTGTTTTAATCTGTGAAAAGTTTGAAGAAATGGATGAAATCTAAAGCTTAATGCCCTCATTGTTGCAGGCTCTTTCCCAGTGTAGCTCTGAGGGGTGTTAATTGCATCCCCTGGACAATATACACATCTCCCATGTGGGCATTTACTTGGTAAAGGCATTACTGCGATAACAGCAACTCCAGACATAGTTCTTATTGGTCTTTTTATTAGGATATTTACAAATTCTTCTTTCCGTTCTTCTAGACATTCTAATATGTCAGAATTTCTAGGGGTCTTATCTAAGTTAAAATGGGCAGCAATTTCGGATTTTTTTAATTCAAGTTGACGGGAATTTTTTATGTTTCCATTCAAAATTTCTTCAGAAAGCTTTTTGCATGCCTCTTTATAGTCCATAATAGTAGTAGTATACTTAGATTATTAAAATTGACTGTTTCATTTTATGAAACTTTAGTGAAAACCGTTTCAAGATAATGCTTTTATATTGTTTCATACACTAAAATATGTGGTAAAAATGAGTAAAGCAACGAGAATATCTATGCTAATTTTGATTCCCGCGTTACTTTTAACGACGATACCTGTTAGCATACTTTCAGAAGACCACAATACTGCCACGATTTCTGCGATTTTATATCTAGAAAAGATAGATCCAGAAAATCCATACCTCCACCTCGCAAAGGATACGACAACTAGTAATCCAAAAATGTCACTCAATTTTGCATTGAAGGGCATTATTGAAAGCAATAAAGGACAGAAAGAGGAAAATTTGAATAAAGTTCTGGAAATAATGAGTTCGCTTAAACTAATACCAGAAGATAGGAAAGATATGTTTAATGTTTTAATCTTTGAATACAATCTTACTCGCTCACAGAAGTATATTGAAGATTTATCTAAATCTTCTAATCTAAGATATGCTGCAAATTCAAGCGAATATCTAAGACAAGCAAACGAAGATCTTAATATTAGTGCTGGAAGTGGATTGGAAGAAACAGAAGCAAAACTTAAGAAAATATCTGAGACTTACGTGAACAAGTTATCAAATTATTCTAGTCTTTACAAAGAAATGGCCTTAATGTCTTATGATGAAAAGAGATACCTTGCAACTACATTATTTTCAATATATGCTAAAAATGACAATCAACCACTCAATGAATCTTTAGATCTTATCCTATCAAGATTTGAAAATAAGTGGGATTCATTCTTTGGTACAGACGCGTTCAACGATTCAACTTTTAGTCCTGATTCTCTTAAAGAACTCCAAATAAAAGCAATTAAATATGAAGGAGAGGGGAGAACTGATTTTGCAGATGTAATATCAGATTACATTAAATTTCAGGCAATATCCTATACAGAATTTATTAATGCTATTGAGGAGGGAGGACTTTAATGGCAGAAGACGCAAAATGGAAAAAATTTTCTAGAAGATGGGAAAAAAAGGCTAGAGAATACAAACAAAAAAAGGACGAACTAGAGTCGAAATTCAATACCATCAATCAGGAAAATGAAAATCTTAAAAGAGAATTAATTTCTACAAGAGAAGAAAGAGATAAAGTAAAGGAGAGTTTCAAGGAAGTTGAGAAAAAGAGTGGCTTTAGCACTCTTGCCATAGCTATAATTCTCATTCTCGGGATTCTTTTTGCAAGTTCTGTTGCAGGATTGGCATTACTTTACAATACAAATCATACTTTGACTTTGGGTAACTCTAATCTTAATATGGAAGTTTCTTCACTAAAAGGTCAGGTTTCAAAGCTTCAATATGAAAAGAGTTTACTAGAATCAGAAAAAAGTGGTTACCAAAGTGAAATAGTTGATATTGAAAAAGAATTAGAGAAATATAAAGGGGATAGTGATGCAACTATAAGGCTTCTTCAAAGAGAAGTTCTATCACTAACTTCAAAAGCATCGAGACTTGAATCCGATATTAAGTCTAAAGAAGTTACCATAGCATCTCTTCAAAATCAACTTGCAGAGTGTGAATACCGTAATAGATGTTTCACAGTTAGTATAACCCCAGCATCAAGAACAGCAGCTACTGGTTCGGACCACTCCTTAACCTATACAATGTATGTAAATTTTGCAGGATATAGATGCGGAAAAAGGATTGAGATCCCAATAACGCTTAACTATGACTATAACACTTCAGGAAATATTGATACCTTTGGACTCCAAGCATCATCAGGAAGTTGGTGTTGTAACTAGACTATCTGATATACCTATCTCTTTTTTCACTTATTTTTTTACCATAAATAATCGGGTATTTATCAATTTCTTTCTGTTTATTTTCTAATTTTTTAGAGTAACCAACATGTCCAATTGTATAGACCAAAACTAAAAATAAAACAATTAAAAAAGAGTTAATTAATAAAAGCTGGATCATTTTTTCAGGATAACTCCCTTTAATAATTTCTCGAAGGGATACCCCGATAAAAGAAAGGAGATAAGTAAAAGTGGGAATTTCAACTGAAATCATCAAAGCTTTAAGTTTATCCATGGAAATCTATAGGTGTTATGGCTATAATAAATATAAAGATATAGGTTGTAAAATTAAAAATTTAATCTAGATAAGTAATTGAAGATTCTTTTATTTCTGGGATATATGACAAAATATCAGATTTAATAAATTCTTCAAGAGATGACCTATAAGGAGGATTTATTCCCCTAAGCCCTATGCTTATTTTGTCATCTTCATAGGTAATATTTTGTGAAGATACGTCAATCCCCGGGGCTCTGACTTTGAGAATAGTGCTGATTTTATCATTGAAATCTTCAATCTTTTTGATAACTGTTACCTCATATAATAGAGTTTTTCCAGATAATGGATGATTAAAGTCTAATTTGACCCTTCCACTAGATACACTCCTAACAGTTGCCCAATGCCCATTGATCTCTATTTTTAGTCCGGCCCTTGGAAAAATCCCGTGTTTTTTAAAATCGTTTAAATGCATTAGTTGCAATAAAGAAGGGTCTCTTTTTCCAAATCCTTTTTCAGGGGGGATATCAAAAGTCTTAGTTTCTCCAACTTCTATATCCAATAAAGATTCGTCCAATCCTCTGATAACATGACCTGCTCCAACAATAATCTTTACAGGTTCGTATTTATTGCCTTCGTTATAGATGTTGGCTTGTTTAGCTTTTGTTTCATCAGTTACATCAAAGATTTTACCAGTATCTTTAATTTTTCCAATATATTGTATTTCAACAAAATCTCCGTTTTTCAATGAATCACCTATTTGTCTTCGATTCCATTTTCAGTTAAAAAGAATATTGCTTCACCTTCTGGTAAATTTGGAGAATCAACTAATCTTGCTATTCTTTGTCCACCTTTTCCTTTTCTTAGATATATTCTAATTGTAGACGAGTGGCCCAATATATGCCCCCCTATAGGTCTTGTTGGATCCCCAAAAAAAGCATCAGGCTTTGCTGAAACTTGGTTTGTAACAAATACACAAACATCCTGATTAGATGCAATATTATGTAAAGTCCTTAAATGTCTTGCAAGTTTTTGCTGTCTTTCCGCTAAGGTTCCTCTCCCAACATATTCTGATCTAAACGAAGAGGTAAGTGAATCAATTACAAGTAGCTTAATTTTTTCTGATTCGATTAATTCAACAGATTTTTCAGTGAGTAGCATTTGATGATCAGAATTAAAAGCTCTTGCCACTCTGATTCTACTCAACACTTCAGTTGGATCCAATCCAAGCCCTTTTGCCATCTGAATAATCCTTTCTGGTCTAAATGTGCTTTCAGTGTCTATGAAAATTGCCCCGCCATCAAGTCCTCCCTTTTCAATAGGTAGTTGTACGTTTACACATAGTTGGTGAGCAATTTGACTTTTGCCTGATCCAAATTCACCAAAGGCTTCGCTTATAGCTTGTGATTCGAATCCTCCAGCTATTAGTTCATCCAGTCTTTTACTTCCAGAAGTAATTTTACCAATAAATTTTCTTTTTTCTAGTAGTTCACTAGCAGTTATAAATCCGCCAACATCAGCAGCTTCTCTGGCCGCTTCAATTATCTTAGCGGCAGAACTCTCACCAATTTCAGCGATTTCAAATAACTCTTTTGGAGAAGCTACAGCTATTGACTCAACAGTTCTAAATCCAGCTTCCCTGAGCTTTTCCGCTGTTTTAGGCCCTATACCTGGAAGATCTTCCAGATCTTTTATTTTTTCCATTATATCACCATAAAGATTTCTTTAGCTTTGGATATTGGATTAATTTCATCAATCCCGTATCCGTAAAACTCTTTTAAGTTATTATTTTCATAAATTCTGACTTTAATATCATATTCCTTCCAGGGTTGTACTTCCTTTTTAATTTTACCTCTAATACTCCCAAATCCATCATCACAAATGACAATGAAACTGTCCCCATCATTGACTATATGTCTAATCAAAGGACTAATTATGCAATAATCGTTATTTACGAGTTTATCTATTGTTTTGAGGGGTGGATTCTTGATGGATTCAAGAGACGGGATGCCATATTCACCTTTTTCAACAGATGTGGCTTTAATATAAAGCACTTCAGAATCCTTTTCGAGTGTTCCAAGTACTTTTACAGAATCCCCTATAACAAAATTTTTATTTTCTATTTGAACTAGAGAAGTGGGAATGGTGCCTGATTCATCTACGAGTATTAAAAAATCACCTTCAATTCCACCAACTCTGGCAAAGACATTAACACTATCGGATAATTTATAATCAGAGATTTTCTTTTCATGAAATTCTTCTGCTTTAAAAGATTGTATTCTAGATCCAAGCCCAAGATGTGCTTCCAGGCCATTATTGAATTTTATGTTGCATGATTCAAGCCTTACCTTAACCCCTGGAACTAAAGAAGCTAGATAGTCGGCCTTATCATCCCAAAGAACAACTTTAAGTTCATTATTACCATCACTTAGCAAAAATCTGCCTACTTTACCAGTTCCAGTGTCTCTACTAAACGTTTTAAGTTCGTATACTTCCTTGACATACCCTTCAATATCAATACTCCTCATATCTTCCTTAACATCAGATATTGCAAAGTTGGATGATTCTGATTTTGGGATATCATCTCTTTCATTTTTTTCAACTACAATGTTTGATGAAAAACCAAGATTTAAGTCGACTGAATTCAATCCCATTTTCGAGTAAGCATTTTCAATGGTAATGAGATCGTTTTTCACAAGTGAGTTTAATAATTCTGCTTTTTTATCCCATAATGTGACCCTTATCTCGCCGGTGTCATCCATTATCATGAAACTACCGACTTTTCCTATAGAACCATCTTTTTTAGCAAATTCACGTATGCCAAAAATTGTAGAAATTCTTCCGGTCACATCAATGTTATTCATCTTATCTTCGATATCTCTTATTTTTAATTTTACATAATTGATAGAGGGGTAATCAGGAGACTCACTACCGCCAGAAATAACGCCTTCCTTTCCGAGGCTAATTTCAAATTCATTATTAAATCCTTTTCTTAAGTATCCGTTTCTGATAGTGACAATGTCCCCTCTTTTAAATTGATTAAGTTTTTCAATTTGGTCGTCCCAGAAAACAATTCTAATACTGCCCGTCTTATCGGCAATTATAATATTCTGCACCCTTCCTTCGGTGCCTGTTTTTCTTTGGAAGACATTAACATCAAATATTCTCATTATTCTGCCGCTAATATCAATATTTTGCATACCATCTACTATGTCTGAGATGAAAAAATGCTTTTTTTCTTTGGGCGTATCTTCAATATTGACCCCCAATTCTCCTGCAATTAACAGTAACGCCCCTTCTTCTGATAACAGACCACCAACAGATTGAATCTTTTTACGAATTCTTTCTTTTAGTTCGTCTTCAGAAATTGATTCTAATAATTTCTCATAAAGAGCTTCTGTAGTCATAGAATACCATTGAGATTAATTTTTTAGTATTTATAAAATTTGGGGTGTGTTTATAGAAAATTAAAAATAGAATACCAGTTATTGAAAATTAAAAATAAATATTATCAAAAGATAATCTTTTAAACTATAATGAATTACGATATTTATGAATGTCAATAAAAAGTGGATATTCATAGTAATTGCATTGGTGTTAATACCTGGGATTTTATACTTTGGACAGGACAGCATATTCAATTTCAAGAAAAATCCTAAAATATCTGCAAATGTTAATGTCTTAACAAACAAGATGCTCATAACAAATGAAGAATTTGGGATTCTGATTTTAGAAAATAAAGGAAAAAGTAACGCCATAGAAATAGAAGTGATAGAAACATCCCCCTATACCGTTACGTTTGAATCCAATCCCCCTATCGTTTTGGAGAAAGGGAAGATTTCTAATATTAATTTTAAAGTAGTTGCGGAAAAGGAAGTTCTAAAGCTTTCTGAAATAAGAAAAGATATCCCCTTGGAATTCACTGTCAAGTATAAGAATAACGAAGGTAAGGCTATGACCCCAGTAAAGGTCAAGACAAGGATTCAAGTTTTTAGGCCAAAATTTGATATTAAAAAGATAGATCTAGGCGGAGTTCTAAAAACTGAGTTGTCGTTAAAGCATGATCAAAACGGGCTTTTGATGATAGACATAAAATCTGATGAACCATTTAAAGGGGGGGAATATTGGATAGAGTTCACATCAGACTACCCAGAATTAGAAGTTGAGTCCGTTGATAAATATCCTTCTGAAAAAATATATGGTGGCTACAAGTTTACTTTTCAAGATCAACTTCCGGCAAACAAGCGAATATCAAAATCTTTTTTATTTAAATCAAAGGTATCCCCAGGAAGTTATGAAACAAGGTTTACAATAAATATTAAAGTATTTTGGAGAGACATACTACTTGATCAAGATAATGTCAAGGTAGTGGTATTAGACTTATAAATAAAAAAAACTGATTAATTGATCTTCTTTAATTAATTGGTAAATATATGAAATTATTATAAAATTATGAAGATTAACCAAAAAGTATATAAATAGGCAACGAAACTTTTTCATGCTAGTTCTCTAGCGTTCACAACGAACTATGGTAAAAGGGATATTATGGACGTACTCGTAGGAAAGAAAAAGGCAATGGCATATGTTCTTGCTATAGTTACAGGATTTAATGCCGGTGAGAATGAGATAACGATAAAAGCTAGGGGAAGAAGTATATCTACTGCTGTGGATACTGCTGAAATTGTGAAGAGCAGGTTTATTCCAGATGCTAAGATTACCAACATAAAGATTGGAACAGAGCAAGTTGAACAGAGGGCAGTAAGTACTATTGAAATAACGATGAAAAAATAATCCTTGAGTGATATAATGGGCAAAAGACCACGAAAATGGAAAAAGAAAGGCAGAATGCGCTGGAAACATGTTAAGAAGAAAATGAGAAGAATGAAAAGGAAGGCTAGAAAGCAATAAATTCATTCTTTTGCCCCAGTTAATTAGATACTTTTTTTAATAATAGTTTATTTCTTTCTTTTATGAAGAGGAAAAACATCGTCACATCATTTTTATTTAAAGATGGTAAAGTTTTACTTCTCAAAAGGAGCGACAAAGTAGGCTCTTTTAGGGGAAAGTGGGCCGGAATTTCAGGATTTATTGAAGATGAAAATAGTCTTGAAGCCGCATTAAGGGAAATAAAAGAAGAAACTGATGTTGACAGTAAGAATTTGGAGCTATTAAAAATAGGTACGCCTTTTGATATAGAGGACAAGACAAACGATACAATATGGTCAATTAATCCATTTTTGTTTTTATATAATGGAACTAAAATTAAAATTGACTGGGAGCATGACACTTTTACATGGATATTCCCTGATGAAATAGACAGGTATGATACTGTGACAAATTTGAAAGAGACGTTGTATAGTTTAATAGAGGGTTTAGATGTGGGCGCATCCAATTGAAAACCTTAAATTCTAATAAGTTTAGTGATATTTATGAGAAGAGTTGAGGCCCTACCATATACTGTTGAAGAAGCCATTAATAAAACAATTAAAGAGCTAACAAAAATTGGAATTGAATTTCATGCTACTGGCAGGGAAATTTATATTAACGAAGATTTAATCCTAGATAAGGATGCCAGTTCAGAAAGAAGATCAATTGGCCGTAGGATTAAAAATTATTTTAAAAACGAAGTAGAAGAGAATTATGCTATTTTATCCTTTGATGATGCCCCTGAAGGATCATATCTTGTGGTAGAATACACTGATCATGCGGCATTCACTGCTTTGGCAAAAATACTTAATTTGAAATCCAAAAGTGTGATGCCAGAAGATAAGCATGTGCTTGAAAATATCGATTCGAAGTTAGAGAGAGAGCTAAAGATGATAAACAGAGATATTTCCGGGGAGGACGTCAGTTTTGAAGATGAGGACAGCGAAGATGATGAAGAAGAATATGAATATATCAATTTTGGAGAGAAGCAGTGTAGAGTTTGTGGGGCAGTTATAAGAAGAGTTACAATTCATGATGAAGACGGCAATATTAAAGATGGTTATAAATGTATTAACACCAACTGCCTAAAGATTTATATTATCAGGTAATTTTATAAAAGATGGGCTTAGATGTTTTTCTAGGCGGGGGTTGCCGAGCATGGTCTAAGGCGCCGGACTTAAGATCCGGTGACGCAGGTCTTCGAGGGTTCGAATCCCTTCCCCCGCACACTTCCTTTTGAATTTTAATGAATTTTGGGTTGGATGCGTTATTTTTTTATGAATATTTGTTGATTATTGAATGTTTATTTAAATTCTAATTTTTCAGTATTTTTGGGCCTTACATCACCGGATGTTTGTATAAGTGCCTTAAGATAAATTGACCATTTCAAGATAAATACTTAACGAATCTGACCTTATAACTAGACGTAGAAGTAGGATAAAACTATAGTTTACAAATATTTTGGTTAATTGGATTAAACACAATTGTTTTTAGGATTAAATTGGAGTTCCTAATATGGCAATGATGCCAAAGCAGAGAGAAAATATTAAGAAAAGTATTGTCAATAACTTCATTATATCGCCCCTATAAAATTTAGTTTATTATAATTTTTCATCAATGAATATGAATTATTCCAGAACTTGAAAATATATCTTTCTCGACTAAACGCCATATTATACTAGTTATTCATTAATACTCTTATTTGGATTGTTTTTACAGTGAGGGCATACTCTTCCATGGTTATATTCTCTATTGTACCCAAGTTCATAGCCGCATATCTTACATCTGGTGTCGTTGTCAAAGAAATAAATCATTCTCGTATTGCATTCGGGGCACCTGTCTCCTTCTTTTCTCTTAAAACTAGTAGTACCACATCTTGGACAAACAACTCTTTTGGATTTAGTACCTCCTGACCCCCCTAATACTAATAGTATAACAATTAGAATAATAAATCCCGCTCCAATGGGTAAGATTGGTAAACTATTTCCACTTTTATTCTTAGATATTTCATTTTTTGTTTTTGTTATTTTTTCAGAGGATAAATTAATCATTTTGTCATTTCTGACTAATTCAAAATAAGTTTTAGCCCGAGTATATTCATCTAAAGCTTTACTAAAATTTCCAACATTGTAACTATAATCCCCATTCCCATAATATTGAAGGGCTAATTCATAATTTTTACATAGCTTTTCTAATTCCTTATGGCCAGACTTTTTGAAATATTCGGCAGCCATATTAAATTGATTTTGTGCTTGCGTGTAACTATTATTTTCTAAGTATATCATTGCACCTTGAAAAAGTTTAATTCCAATATCATAATCTATGTTAGTTTCACAAAGAGCAGGTTTTAATACCAATATAAAAAAAATAAATAAAAACAGTAATTTCTTTATTGATGCCATATAATATTTTGTCTTTTCCCTATATATAAGAATATGGAAAAAATTAGGGAAATAGGGAAAAAATTCTTTTCCATATCACATTTGTTTCTAAAAATCATCCCCCATATTTGGCCCTAAAATCAAGCTTCGTTCTTATTTACTTTATCCATATTATTAATTTCCTTACCCTTCCATAAATAGAAGATCAGGAAGTTGGTGTATGACATTAATCTGATGAGCTCCTTATCACACTCACTGCACAGGATATCAAAAATTGGCCTTAAAATTGAGAGGCTGTCAGAGACATACAGCACGAACTCATAGTTCCAGCATGAATCTTCCCCGTATTCCAAGATCGCATACCTTCCCTTCTCGCCAGTTATATTCTCTATTGTTCCGCCTTGATCTGCCTCCATAAGCGTGCATCCATAGACCAACCTAACACATGGCACTTCCTTGTCCCCTACGTAAGCCCTGTACTCGATGAGATTTCTTGCTATTTTCCCACCTCCTCCCCTTTCATGACGCTTATGACGGTTTTATGCCAATTTACTAAACTTCTAAAGTAAATACTCTTACTATAAATTTTAATAGAAAAAAGCGTCATAACCGTCATAGCGTCATAAGATCTAAGCAGGAAACTCACCTTTGTAGCTCTTCTGCAAAAGTTCAAATCTAGCCTTGTTGATTTCAATTCCTTCCCAGTATCTGCCGTCAAACTCCCTTGATTTCTTAAGGCCAAATATGAGGGGGATGATTTTTAGGGGCAAATGTGATATGGAAAAGAAATTTTTTCCCCTTTTCCCTAATTTTTTCCATATTCTTATATATTAAAAGCTATAATATTATTTGATAAATTGAATGCAGAAGGACATCTATTTGTTAGTGGAGTGTTCAATATACTCTTCATAGGTATTATGTATTTATTAGGAATCAATGTTTTTCAAATGGATATTCTCTTTCTGATCTTAATTGTATTTGGGATATTCAGCTTACTGCCAGACATCGATCATCCTAGATCACGAATAAGTGGAGTTTTTTATTTATCCATGATAATTATCATAGTTGCATCGGGGATTTCTTTTTTATTTTCTTTTAATCCAGTAAATATATTTGGAATTTTATTTGGAATAGGGATGCTAGTTCTTCATGGTAAGTATGCTGAAGACAGTTATAATCATAGGAAATTTCCCCATACTATTAAATTCAGTTTAATAGCATGTTTGATTCTTTTCTTTTTGTTAAATTCATTGTATAAAAATGCTACTTATATTTCTATAATAACTTTGGTAGGTGCAATATCAATTTTTTCACATATCTGGGTAGACAAATACATGTACGATACATTTTTACATTTTAAGAATAATGTAAATTATTCTGTGGAGATTACCTCCGAAATAGCCTTGGAAAAGAATATATCAACAAAATTCAATGCAATAATAGTAAGAAAACAAAGAAAGGGCAATACAGTTTAAGCTTTTAGATAGCAAAGAAAATGTATGGATACCAAAGAGAGAGATTAAATATATGAAAGGTTCAGATGGAAGTTATACTCAACCTGAGCAATATTCACAAAAATATAATGTAACTAATACAAATTCAGTAAGAGATAAGGCAACTTATTATTATAGTAGTTCTGGATATAATGTATCATATGAAGCTACACATGCCCCCCAGACAAATAATAGGCTTAATCAATTTTCATATCAAGATATAGATTATATCTTTCTTAGAAACACCAATGAAGATTTAGTTCTTAATATTAGCAATGATAACAAAATCTATTTGGAAGGAGATAGTATAAGGCCCCCAAGAATAAATAATAGAAATCTTTACTTAGAAAAACTAGAAGGAATTATGTATCTCCCCATTAATAATCCTTATTTGAAAATTGATATACAAGTTGTAAATGGAGATATAAAGGGCAACGTGGCTCATTCAGGGAGCATAAGATCGGTAAACGGAGATATCCATCTTAATCTAAACACTTCACTAAATGTAAAAACAAATACAGTTAATGGAGATATTTACGTAAACACTAATTCAAATAAGAATAGTTTTCTAGGAGAACTTTACTTAGAAACTATTAACGGGAATATAGTAGTTACATAGACTATTTAATATATCCTTAAATATGTTGAATTTAAAATTTAAATATATTTATATATTAGAATAAATAAAAAAGTAGGTATTAAATTGAAAAAAAATAATAGTATCATAACTGTTTTTATATTAATTATTCTTATAAATGTAAATATTGTTTATTCTTATGACTATAAAGAAGATGAAATAGATTATTTCTTTGAAATTGCATTGGGGGCAGAATACGGAAATGCCCCTCCACTTGTATCAAAATGGAAAGAAGACTTAAAAATAAAAATTAATGGTAATCCTAGCTCTAAAGACAAGGAAATATTAAATCAAGTAATAAATGAACTCAATTATTTATTAGAAGGAAAAATAAAAATATATCTTGTTGATACTAATCAGAATGTTGACATTAATTTTGTACCTTTATCAGATTTTTACTTATGTAATGCTGTAGAGGGTAATTTAGGATTTGTTACATGTTATTGGAATGATAACGTAATCTACAAAGCTAACATTTGTATAGCTACAGACAAGTATATTTCTCAAGAGATAAGATCACATAACATAAGAGAACAGCTTGCATCTAGTCTTGGGCTATTGAATGATTCATGGAAATACAAAGACAGTATTTTTTATCAAGGATATTCAGAAACTCAATATTTCACTGAAATTGATCAGAAGATTATAATAATTCTCTATGAAGATAAGATTAAACCTGGAATGTCAAAAGATAACATATTAAAAATATTTTATCCGCGTAGTATTTCTAATTACTTATTAGAATTATCTATCTTAGGATTATTTTTATCCCTCGGAGCGGGAATTTATTATTTGAAAAAAAATAAAAATACAAATCAAAATAAAAAATACCAAGAACATGGATACAGAATGCATTATGAAGAAACAAGAGAAACAGACGAAGAAAAAAGACAACAAGCCCAATATAGAAGACAAGAAGACTCGAAAAAGAAAGCAAATGAAGAAAGGAGAAAACAAAGTCAGGCTAGAACTAAACAAGAAAATCCTAGATATTCATCCACAAAGGCAAATGATTTTCCCCCACAAATTATCTTGTTGCTCCAACGATATGAAATAGATATGTCAAAACAAGTTACATTGGATATAGTAAAAAAGAAAAGAAAATATTGGCTTGAGCTGCTACATCCCGACAAGAACACTAACAAATCTGAAGAAACAAGAAAGCTGGCAGAAGATAAATTAAAAGAAATGAATGATGTATATAAACAGCTGAGGGATTACTTCAAGAATGATCTCACTAATTAAAAGGAGAATTTCCATATTTTTATATATGGATATGACGTATTAATATTGAATATGTGATTAATATGGGGGAAAAGAATTGAAATCAAAAAATATATTTTTCCTTTTGGTCTTGATTGTATTATTTTTTATTGCCTATCCCTCTTTACAAAAAGCCATATCTTATAATAATACAGTTTATGCTAATATCAGTATGGATAAAACAAGCTATTGCACTGGCGATAGTTCTAAGATTACGTATAGCATATCCTCCACAAATGGGAATAAAATTCCATTGTATATTGATATAATCGTATATCGTCAAAATGGTACCAGTGGATATTTGGTAATTAATAAAGAAATACAATCTGAAATGCAATATACTCATATTTCGACTATTGGTAGCGATGCAGGCCCAAGAGCTTTAGAGCTTAAAGTAAGATCAAATAAATATACAGTTAGTGGAAATCCTGTATGCGTCTATCATGTTTCAGATTGTAGTACTAAAACTACAAATATAACAAGTAAAATTACAAATAATAATATTTACCCCTCTAATTCAAACTCTTATAATTTGACTATTGGTTCCACACATATTAATGCTTCAGGGGATGATAATTATAACTTGAATGATGAGTGGGTAAGCATAAAATGCACTTCAGGATCAGTTAATCTTTATGGGTGGGCAATAAAAGATGGTCATGGATGGACTTATTATTTCCCAAACATCACAATAAAAAATGGTCAGACAATTAGAATATATACGGGGTGCGGAACAGATACATCCACTTCAGTGTATTGGTGCCATGACGGGGCGATATGGAACAATGATGGAGATACCCTTAATTTAATAAAACCAGATGGATCTATTTACAAGTCATGGAGTGTGAACTAATTAGGTGAGAATTATGTTGAATAAAATTTTATCTATTTTTTTGTTTTCTTGCCTTATTTTTAGTATTGGCTGTGTTAGTAATACCCTAGATTCTTGCAATAATGTACAGTGTCCAGATGAATGCCATGGAAATGCATTATGGATTCAAGTATGTCAGAACAGTAAATGCATGCCTTATCGAGAGATAGAAAAATGCTCAGCTCGCTGTGGCTGTTGCCCTGATCAATGCTTGGGGGAGAATCTATATAGTTACAAGAGCCAGAATGAAGAATGTATTAGAGACAAGATTTTAGAAAGATATAGCTATGAATGTGGGTCTACAAAGATTAAGACAAATTTACTTTACTCTTATGACGTATGGACATATTACACCTATTATGAAACTGATCCATCACAAAAAGAATATACAGAAATAGGCGAAAGTTTCTATATCCAAAAAGACCAACCTGTCTATATCGGATTAAAGTTGAAGGCCGGGAACGGACCACTTTCAAATAGCTTGATGAGCAATAATTCAGGACTTATTTATTGGGCCAAATCCTTTGGAGTCAATCTCACAAAAGAGCAATTTAGTCTTGTTGAGGATAAAAAGAAGCTAATCGAAGTAGAGAATCTATCAAATGATGTTTATTTCGAAGAGAACCTAGTTTATTTGGACGAAGGAGTATACTTTGATGCAAGAGGATTTAATTATCTTTTTAGATGGAAAGCGCCAGAATCGGGAGCTATGTATCTATGGCATCCAGTACAATATGAAATGTATGTTATGAATTAATTTTTATTTTTTAACTTTCTCGTATTAGTGTCAAGTACTATTCCTGGTCCATTCTGGCCCTATTTTTAAGGCCAACACTAATGTTTTAAATTAAACATAAATGTATAATTACTTCGCATAATAAGCCTTATGCGCAATAAAAAAATACGTTATTACCACTTACTAGAGTTGAAAAAATATTTAAATGATTTATTTTTTTTAATGGCCACTGGAATTTTAAATGAATCTAAAAGTTCCATTCTAAAATCGATTTCAGTTTCGTATTCTGGAGGAATTATATCTAAGAAGTCTTCTTTTGTTATAGAATCTGTATTAGTAAAATTAGGGATATTTAATTCAATTGATCTTGAGTCATCGATTCCAGCTAAGTACCAACTTTCAATTTCTTTTATTACAATTAATATTCTATCAGGCTCAACATTCATAAATCTACTAACTATCTCTTCTTTTTTTTGTTGAACACAGTCGGCCTTATCAATATCAGCTACAAAAATATAATCTCCAATTCCCTTCTCTCTGTATCTTTTAGCAGTATTGACATATCTACATATTCTTTCTGTGTTAGGCCCACTTCTACCTCTTTTATTGGGATGATTCCAAGTATAAGGGGTACATTTAGTATACCTAGGACAAATAGCATTTGTGAATCTTTCAAAAAATAATCTATCAAAGTGGCCTTCAACCATTATTATTAACTCTCGATACATGTGCCTAACCTAGTAAACCATCTATGAACAATTGATCTAATCCTATTTCCTCTTCCAAGAATAATTTTATTCTTTCTGATTTATTAGAGTTAATAATTTCAGACATTCCTTTTTGATTTCTTGATACTAAAAATATTTTATCAATATCGAAATTTCTTATAAATTCAGGATTATGTGTTGTAAATATGATCTGTTTTTTAGAAGATGCTTTTTCAATTAGTTCGGATAGTTTATAGATAAGTGCTGGATGGATATTAGTTTCGGGTTCCTCTATGATTACAAGGGAGGATTCTTGGTAAAATAAAGCAATAATTAAACAAGCAACATGAATTGTTCCATCAGAAACTAAAAAGGCCGGTAGATCATTTTCAGAATATATTTCTCTCATTTTAAAAATCATTGATTTATCAATAAAATTTTGAACTTCTATTTTATTTATAAAAGGAAGAACATATCTCAATTTTCTATTAAAAGAATCCCAATTTTTTTTATCTTTTTGAATATTTCTAAGAACTATGGCTAGATTACTGCCATCTTCATTTAAATCTGTGGTGCCAGTAAGTTTAATTGCTTTTTTCGAAAGTCTTGGATCAAAATCATATACAGAAATATTAAATTGTTTATGCAAAATAATATCTGCTAAAAAAAGAATAGGTGTAAGAGGTATGTTCAATTGTAATGTCAAAGAATCGTCAGTAACATCTTTATCATTCCATTCTGCGGGAATTAATAATTTTTCTAAAGCTATTTTATCCTCAGTTTCTATCTCATCCAAAAACTCTAACTTAGAATTAAATTTTTTATATTGTTGAATTAAAGTCATTCTAGCTTTGGTTAATCTTTTTATATTTTTTTCTATGTAATTTAAATCTAATGTCTTTTGATTTTCAGGTAAATCTAAAGAAAAGGATATATCAAATTTAATTACTAGTTTGTCTAGTAATAAAATATATTTATTATTTTGAAATTTAAGTATTAATTCATAATCCAAGTCTTCAACTGAAAAATAAAACAATTTCTTTTTGTCAACATCGGCACTAAATATGAATGAATCTTTTTTATTGTCTATACTAAACGAAAGTTTAAACTCTTTAGAATCACCTAAGATGAAATTTTGAAGATTTTCAATGTCTCCTTCAATAAATATTGCATTTTCGAGACCTTCATCTCTTATATTTTTAATAAATCTAAATATCTGAAGAAAATTTGATTTTCCTGAAGCATTAGCTCCTATGAAAATATTTATATCTTTCAAATCTAAAGATAATTTTTCAAAACTTTTGAAGTTCTCTAGATGAATAAAAGTAATTGGCATTTTTATTTCACTTTTATTCAATTACAATTTTAGTAGATATAAAATTATCTATAACGATAGATTTAGAAGAATATATGGAAAAGGTATAGTTAATAAAATGTTTTCCTATAATAAGTAATTTTAAAAGTATTTTCGGGTATATTAAAATGACCCAAGTAATACACAGATGCATCACCTTTTTTACTAATTTTTCTATACTCTCTAAAATTAGTATGTTTCTTATAATCCATAATATTCCTCCTATTGAGATTTATAAAACCTAATATATAAGTTAATCGGTTTTAAGAGCTAGATTTAAAAGAATTTTGGTAGTAAATAACATTAAGCTTATTTATATATAAATTTAAAATTCAGGACATGCTTTCTCGTACCCTTTCATAATCATCCTCGTATTCTCATGGACATAGCCTTCAGTAGTTTTAATGTTCGAATGGCCCATTATACTTTTTAGAATAAGGACATCTCCACCGTTTTCAATGAACTGGGTGGCAAAGGTATGCCTGAGTTGGTAAGGTGTGACTCTTTTTATTCTAGCCTTACTACAATATTTTTTCAATGCAAATCTATATGCTAACAAAGTCATTGGAGTTTTTTCTCTGAAAGAATAGAATAGTGATGGGCAATCGTCAATTCTTTTGGCAAGATACTTTCTCAAGGCCATCATAGGTTTTTTATGAATTGGAACTATGCGGTCCTGGTATGTTTTCGTATTTTTTACTATGATTGTGCCTTTGTCGAGGTCAAGATCTTCTCTTTTTAAGGCCAAAATTTCTGTAGGTCTTAATCCAGTATATAAGTGAGTTAAAATTAGGGCCAAATCTCTATCATTGTCTATTTTGTCCAAAATCTTCCACACGTCTTCAGGCTCTATTGAATGTCTTCTCTTATGGTGAACTTTAGGTGGTTTATAATCAAATTTATACCCTTTGAATTCGCATAGATATTTTATTGCGTAATGGGCACTATGTTTGCTTGAAGATGAGTGTCTATTAGAATCGAGTATTTCAAAATATAATTCATGCAGTTCATCTTCAGGCCAATCCATCCACCCCTTTGGCAATCTTGTAATTAAATTCATTGATGTAGTACTAGCAAGTTTTTTATTTCCCCTAAGAAATCTATAGAAATCATCTTCCAAGGGGATTCACTCCAAGATAGATTATTTTTAAGGCCAGATTAACTAAATCTATTTCTAAAAAAGCTTTATTATAGTTTTTATTTTTAAAATAAAGCATTATTTATCCCCTTTTTAGTTGAAGGCTCTTAGTGACTTAAGATCCGGTGACGCAGGTCTTCGAGGGTTCGAATCCCTTCCCCCGCACACTTTACATAGTCAATACGGTGCTGTTTTTCTTTTAATAACAAGTTAATTTTAGGGCCAATAAAAATCTAAAAGATTTACATTTAAAAAAAATAAATTAAAGGAAAAAATGTTTGACAAAGATACTTCTATCGCAGATGTAGCTTTTAGATAAACAATATAGGTTAATCTTACATTTTCTTAGAAGACTACGATATGGTACCATATGACAAAGAAAAAAGCAGAGAACATGATTAGAATATGAAATAATAAAGATTTCATATTTTCCATATGTTTATAAATGAGAAAAACAGTTTATATCTAGATTATATTAAATATTTTTTCAGGCGATAATATGATTTCACAAAAAACACTAAATGAATCAACCGATAACTTAGAAAAGACTTTATGGACGGCCGCGGACAAACTCCGAAACAACATGGACGCTGCAGAGTACAAGCATGTTGTTTTAGGATTAATATTTTTAAAATATATCTCTGACTCCTTCAAGGAAGTTTATGAAGAGGTGAAAAATGATCCTTCGGGATTATCGGACCCTGAGGATGTTGACGAGTATCTATCAAGAAATGTTTTCTGGGTTCCTTCAAAGGCTAGGTGGGAGTACCTTTTAGATAACGCAAAGAAGCCTGAAATTGGGATCTTTGTTGATGAAGCAATGGAAGCCATCGAAAAAGGAAACCCATCTTTGTTAGGAGTTCTGCCTAAAAATTATGCAAGGCCTGCTCTTGACAAACAAAGACTTGGTGAGCTGATTGATCTTATTGGAAACATTGGCTTTGGGGATAGAGAGAATAAAAGCAAAGATTTGTTAGGAAGGGTATATGAGTATTTTTTGGGCCAGTTTGCTGATGCAGAAGGGAAAAAGGGAGGCCAGTTCTATACGCCCCGTTGCATAGTCCAGCTGCTTGTTGAGATGATTGAGCCTTACAAGGGAAGAGTATATGATCCGTGTTGTGGCTCAGGTGGCATGTTTGTTCAAAGTGAAAAGTTTGTCGAAGCTCATGGAGGAAGGATTGGTGACATTTCTATTTATGGCCAGGAAAGCAATCAAACAACTTGGAAACTTTCCAAGATGAATCTTGCAATTAGAGGAATTGATGCAAATATCAAATGGGGGGACAGTTTTACTGATGACAAACACAAGGACCTAAAAGCTGATTTCATCTTAGCTAATCCCCCATTTAATGACAGCGACTGGAAGGGAGAGCAGTTAAGAGATGATGTAAGGTGGAAGTTTGGAGTCCCTCCAACTGGAAATGCCAATTTTGCCTGGGTGCAGCACTTTATTCATCACCTTGCAACAACTGGTGTTGCAGGATTTGTATTGGCAAATGGATCAATGTCATCAAATACATCTGGAGAAGGGGAGATTAGGAGAAATATAGTTGAAGCAGATATTGTTGACTGCATGGTTGCGCTTCCAGGCCAGCTATTCTATAACACTATGATTCCGGCATGCCTTTGGTTTATATCAAGAGATAGAAGCAATCACAAATTTAGGAATAGGAAAGGGGAAGTTCTATTTATAGATGCAAGAAATATGGGTGAGATGATAGACAGAAGGCATCGAGAATTAACTGATGACGATATTTCTAAGATTGCTTCAACGTATCATGCATGGCGAGGGGAAGGCGGAGAATATAAAGACACGCCTGGATTTTGTAAGTCTGCTACTTTAGAAGAAATAAAAAAACATAGTCATATTTTAACTCCGGGTAGATATGTTGGAATGGAAGAAGAGGAAGAGGACAGCGAGCCTTTCGATGAAAAGATGGAAAGGCTTACAAAAAAGCTTTCTGAGCAGTTTGGCAAATCTAAAGAGCTTGAAGAAGAAATAAGAAAAAATCTTTCAGGGTTGGGATATGAGTTCTGAGAATCAATTGGTAAATCTACGAGATCAGTGTATTGTAATTCAATATGGGTACACTGCAACTGCGTCAGAAGATCCAATTGGCCCTAAATTTTTGAGGGGCACGGATATTAAAACTGGATTTATAAACTGGATTAATGTTCCATATTGTAAAATAGATGAAAATGAATTTGAAAAGTATAAATTGAATATTGGAGATATAGTTATTACTAGAATGGGTAGCCCCGGAGATAGCGCAATCATTGAAAAAAATATTTATTCGGTATTTGCTTCATATCTAATAAGAATAAGATTAAACGATTTTTTCTATCCTAAATACGTATTTTATTTCTTACAATCTAAAAAATATAAAGATTACATTAAGAGTATAATATCTACATCTGCTACTCCAGGCGTAAATGCAAAAGGCCTAACCGATATAGAAATTTTAAGGATTCCACTCCAAGAACAAAAAGCAATCGCCAAAGTCTTATCAGACCTTGACGACAAAATCGAGCTAAACAACGAGATGAATAAAACACTGGAAGAGATTGGCCAGGCCTTGTTCAAGAGATGGTTCATTGACTTTGAGTTCCCCAATGAAAATGGAAATCCCTACCGCGCCTCTGGTGGAGAGATGGTCTATTCAGAAGAGCTTGGTAAGGAGATTCCTAAAGGGTGGAAAGTTGGGAAGCTAGGAGATATTGTTTCCATCAAAAGTGGTGAAAGACCTAAATCAAAAAAGGAAACTAAAGATTCATTTTTTAATGTTCCATTAATTGGTGCAAGTAAAATTATGGGATATGTTGATATGCCTTTGTTTAATGAAAGAATACTTGTTATCGGAAGAGTGGGCACACATGGTATTGTGCAGAGAGTAGAAAGTCCTTCTTATCCCTCTGACAATACTCTAGTTATTAATTCAGAATATTATGAATATACTTATTTTATTCTTAAAGATATAGATTATTCTTCACTTAATATCGGCACGACTCAGCCATTAATAACTCAAACAAGTGTAAAGAATTATGATATTTTGATTCCTTCCAAATCTATACTAAAATTATTCGAGGATTTAAATCAGATTGTATTCCAATTAGCAAATGAGAATAAAATTCAAAATGAAATCCTTTCGCAAATCAGAGACACTCTTCTCCCAAAACTCATGAGTGGTGAGATAAGGGTGTCATTGGAGGCAGCTCAATGAAAGCAATCACAGAATCAGAAGTTGAAGAAGCTGCCATAGAAATACTTACTGAGCTTGGCTATGACTATGTGTTTGGCCTTGACATCGCTCCTGGTGGAGTAAATCCAGAAAGGAATAGCTATGCCGAGGTTGTTTTAGTAGATAGATTAAGATCATCAATTGATTCTATAAATCCCAATCTTCCAAATGAAGTCAAAGAGGACGCTATAAAAAAAGTCCTAAAGATTTTTTCTCCCGATCAGATTGCAACTAATGAGCTGTTCCATGAAATGATAACGAACGGAGTTGACGTGGAGTACAGAAATCATGAAGGAAGAATTGTTGGAACAAAGGTTTGGCTCTTTGACGTAAATAATCCAGATAACAATAGATTTCTTGCAGTAAATCAATTTTCAGTAATTGAGCAGAGCCACTCAAGAAGGCCTGATATAGTGCTTTTTGTCAATGGCCTGCCTCTAGTTTTAATTGAGCTAAAAAATCCTGCAGATGAAGAGGCAACAGTAAAAACAGCATACGACCAGATCCAGACATATAAAGCAGAAATCCCCTCATTGCTAAAGTACAATGAGATAATCTTGATAAGCGATGGCTCAGATGCCAAAACTGGCTCGCTTACATCCCCTTGGGAGTGGATGTTGCCATGGAAAACTATCGATGGGGAAAGTAAGGCGCCAGAAGCCCTACCACAGCTAGAGGTCGTTTTACAGGGCATGTGTAATAAAAAAGTTTTGCTTGACCTTATAAGAAATTTTATTGTTTTTGAAAAGGATGAAAGGGGGGCAAAAAAGAAGCTTGCAGCATACCACCAGTACCACGCGGTAAACAAGGCTGTTTTATCAACAATTAGGGCATCAAGTCCGGCAGGGGATAAAAGATGTGGGGTAGTATGGCATACACAGGGTTCTGGAAAGAGTCTATCAATGGTTTTCTTTACAGGGAAAATTGTTTCATTGATGAATAATCCAACAGTCGTTGTTCTAACAGATAGAAATGATCTTGATGACCAGCTTTATACAACATTTATAAGATGTCAAAACATCCTGAGACAAGCCCCAGTTCAAGCGGAAACAAGAGATGAACTAAAAAAATACCTTTCTGTTGCATCAGGTGGCATTGTTTTTACAACTATCCAAAAGTTTTTGCCTGAACAAAAAGGCGGGAAATACCCTCTCCTCTCTGATAGAAGGAATATAATTGTAATAGCAGATGAGGCGCATAGAAGCCAGTATGATTTTATCGATGGATTTGCAAGGCATTTAAGGGATGCCCTGCCTAACGCTTCTTTTATTGGATTTACTGGAACACCAATTGAAAGCGAGGATAGAAGCACTCCAATGGTATTTGGAAATTACATCGATATTTATGATATTGAGCAGGCTGTAAAGGATGGTGCAACAGTCCCGATATATTATGAAAACAGGCTAGCAAAACTATCTATGAGTGATGTTAAAAGGCCATTATTAGATTCTGAATTTGAAGAGGTCACAGAGGGGGAAGAGGTAGAAAGAAAAGAAAAGCTAAAGAGTAAATGGGCAAAGCTTGAGGCGATTGTTGGAAGCGATAAGAGAATAAAACAAGTTGCGCAGGACATAGTAGCCCACTTTGAAGAGAGGCAAAAAGTCCTTGAAGGTAAAGCAATGATAGTATGCATGAGCAGAAGAATCTGTATTGATCTTTACAATGAGATTATTAATTTAAGGCCAGAATGGCACAACGATGACGATGATAAAGGTAGCATCAAAATTGTTATGACCGGCTCAGCAAGCGACCCGGTAGATTGGCAAAAGCATATTAGAAACAAGCAAAGACGAAGGGCGATAGGAGACAGATTAAAGGACTCCCAAGACCCATTGAAAATTGCGATTGTTAGAGATATGTGGCTTACTGGCTTTGATGCACCGTGCCTTCATACAATGTACTTAGACAAGCCGATGAGAGGCCATGGATTGATGCAGGCAATTGCAAGGGTAAATAGAGTTTACAAGGATAAGCCAGGCGGGCTTGTTGTTGACTATTTAGGTGTGGCGCTAGAGCTAAAGAAAGCGCTTGCAGATTACACAGAAAGTGGGGGCAGTGGCAAGCCAACATTTAATCAAGAAGAAGCAGTAGCTATAATGAACTCCAAATATGAAACTGCATGTAACTTCTTTTATGGTTTTAATTACAAAGAATTCTTCAAAGCCGATCCAAGACAAAAGATGTCAATCCTTACTGCAGCAGAGCAACATATATTGCAACAAGAAAATGGGGAGGAGAGGTACAGACAAGTAATTACTGAGCTATCCAAAGCATTTGCACTGTCAGTTCCGCACGAAGATACGGCCAAAATTGCAGATGAAGTGGCATTCTTTCAAGCCGTAAAATCCCGTCTTGCAAAATTTGTTATAGACAGGCAAAAGTCTGATGAAGAGTATGACTCAGCAATAAGGCAGATTATATCAAATGCAATTGTGCCAGAAGGTGTGATAGATGTATTCAAGGCAGCAGGTCTAAAAAAACCTGACGTCTCAATCCTATCTGAAGAATTTCTTTTAGAAATAAAAGGGATGGAACACAAAAATCTCGCATTTGAATTGCTAAAGAAGCTATTATACGATGAGATAAAAACTAAGGGTAAAAGTAATCTAGTCCAAGGAAAACAGTTCTCCGAGATGCTTGAAAGTGCTATCAGGAGATACCAAAATAGAAGTATTGAGGCTGCAGAAGTAATTGAAGAATTACTGGGGCTTGCCAGAGATATGAGGGATGCCTCTAAAAAAGGAAAGGATTTGGGCCTTACAGAAGAAGAGCTTGCATTTTACGATGCTTTAGAAACAAATGATAGTGCAGTTAAGATCCTTGGGGATGAAGTCCTAAGAGAAATTGCAATAGAGTTAGTAAAGGCAGTAAGGGATAGCGTCACAATTGACTGGGTATATAGAGAAAACTTCAAAGCTAAGATGAGGTTAATGGTAAAAAAGATACTTAAGAAATATGGGTACCCGCCTGACAAGCAAGAGAAGGCCACACAAACAGTATTGGAACAGGCAAAGCTATTATGCAAGGATTGGGCTGAAAAGTGAAATTTTAATTTTAAATTTTCTTCTTTATTATTACTAGAATTGACTAACTATGTCGGTTAGAAATTTCTACCAAAAAATTTTTAAATGATAGTTTTCAATAACTATATGATAATATGATAATCTTACTGGATACAAATATTTTCATCCAAAGAGAAGATTATTCTGTTATCTCTCCAGAGTTACAAAACTTGATTAAATTGCTTAATTTGAACAAAGAAAGAGTTTTTAATCATCCAAAATCCCTTGAAGAATTCTGTAAGAATAAAGACGAAAATAAGAAAGAAATTATTTTATCAAAAGTTAAGACCTATCCAACATTAGACCATTATTTAGACCCAAACAAAGATTATTCTTTCATGGAGATTGTCGGGAAGCCTTCTAAAATAAATGATGATGTTGATAATCATTTAATTTATACTGTCTATAAAAATATGGCAGATATCTTAATTTCTGAGGATTTAGGAATTATAAAAAAAGCCAAAAGACTTAAGCTATCTGAAAGAATATTAACTATAAGAGAGGCATTGTTATATTTTTCTAAAGAAGATTCTAGAGTAAAGATATCTAAGCCCCCTTCTTTGATAGAAACAACAGTTAACAGCATCAATTTTAAAGATCCTATTTTTGAAAGTTTGAGATATGATTACAAAGATTTTGATAATTGGGTTAAAAATATAAAATCTGAAAATAGAAAATGTTGGGTACATTATACTGATAATAATAGTATCGGCGCTATACTCATCTACAAAGAAGAAAAAGAATCTCTCAGCTATGTTAATCCCCCACGACCAGGAAAAATGAGATTTAAGATATGCACGATGAAAGTTTCTAAAGAAGGAAAGAAGATTGGGGAACTCTTAATTAGGCTTTCAATAGATTATTGTATTAAGAAAGGAATTGATGAGCTATACCTAACACACTTTTCTGAAACAAAAGATACGTTAGTAGATTTAATACAAGAATACGGTTTCGTCAACGTAGGGTATAAGAATACCTATGGAAGAGATGAAGAAGTTTATCTAAAGGAGTTAAATCCTGATAAAAACATTGTAAAAGAATTCGCTCCTCTAGAAATCGCGAAAAGATTTTACCCTATGTTTAAAGATTCCGAAGACATAAAAAAGCTTGTAGTTCCAATAAGGCCAAAATACTACGATAGATTATTCATCGAAGGAAGCAGACAAACTTTACTCAGTGAACATTCAGGAGAATTTATCACGGAAGGAAATACAATTAAAAAAGCTTATTTATGTCATTCGAATTATCGAAATATTTCAAAAGGAGATATATTGCTTTTTTATAAATCTGTCGACAAACATTATATCTCCGCGTTGGGTATTGTAGACGACATAGAAGTCTTGGAAGACCCTTTTGATATCTATAGCAAAGTGTTTAGTAGATCTGTTTATACTCTTGATGAAATTGAAACTATGTCAAAAAAACCAGTTTTAGTTATTCTTTTTTTATTACAAACTTATTTAAAAAATCCAATTCTCCTCACATTTCTTATAAAAAATAATATTCTGAAAAAAGCACCCATGTCAATAACTAGAATTAAGGATGAAGGATATCAAATTATTAAAAATGAAGGTGGAATAGATGGACGTTTTACTATCAATTAAACCCGAATATGTAAATGAGATTATTAGTGGCAATAAAAAATATGAATTTAGAAGGACAATTTTCAAAAGAAACGATATTGAAAATATTTATATCTATTCAACAGCTCCCGAAAAGAAAATTGTTGGATTTTTCAAGGTGGGCAAGATAATCTCAGATAAACCTGAAACATTATGGGAGAATCTAAAAGAGTCTTCTGGAATCAAAAAAGAGGACTTTTTCAAATATTTTAATCAAAAGGATATAGGATTTGCCATAGAGATTCAAGAGCTAGAGATATTCTCCAAACCAAAACATTTGGAATCTATTACGCCCCCCCAATCTTTTTGCTACATAGAATACTTACCAGAATTATGGGTGGATATGTAATTAAATCAATTCATACTCTTCTTTTATTCTTCTATTCTTTCTTTTAGTATTATCTCTTATTCTCTTCCGTCAACAAACTTTTTCTGCACTAAATCGAGAAAACCATATTGCATGAAGTGAAAGGATAAAAAGAACTAACGCCTCTGTATGTTATTTTCAAATTTTGAGTTAATCTTAAATTCTATTTATTCAAAAAATGAGTGATTAAGATATTTGAGGAATTATTATGAACGTAGACAAAGCTTTTTTTCTTCCATTTCTTACAAACTAAAAAAGTCCTATCATTTTTACTACCATAACAATAATTAGCAGTCATCTCGATCGGCCTACAAGCACCACCTCGCACCTATAATAGTAATATTTCCTCATGCTTTCATTATCCATGCCACTTCATAGTACTTTGGCCTTAATTTTAGGGCCAATAAAAATCTAAAAAATTTACATTTAGAAAAGATAAAATTGGACAAAAATCTTTGGTAATAAAACATAATTATGGAAAGAAAGAAATGAACGTTATAATCAATCAATTGTTATTTGAAATAGTAAGTATATTCAATAGATTTAATCGACAACAATTTTATAACGAAAGCAACAAGAAAGGTATGATGGGTGCAATCAAAGCAATTTTTGGACTATTGGTAATGGGTGTAGGCGGATGGATACTAGTTAAATATTCACTTCCTATGTTATTTCTGTTTTTTAAGATTAGCCCGTTGGCTGTATTTATGGGATTCCCATATAGCAATATGTATTTCCTGAATTTATTTGGTATCCTATTATTAATGATATTTCCTTTATTTTTATTATGGATAGGATACTCTTTGGTTAAGGATTAGTTAAATTGAATATCATTTTCCAAACCAAAATAAATGGCCCTAATTTTAAGGCCAGGTATACTATCACTATGCTAGTGCATAATTTTATTTAGTATTAATTTGAAGTGCTAAGAATAGCCGTTGTTTTTTTAAAATTGCCTGGGTCGGGGGTTTCAAGAAGACTATAGATTTACCCAGGCATAGGCGTGAAAAAATTGGCGGCATAATTTTAGGGCCCAGACATAAACTGGGGAGTTTATGAGATGATAGATTTTTCTGGGCCTTAATTCCTATAATTGGCTTTCACCTTTAAGGTCTTATCAGAGCACATTTGTATTTAATTTAAAAATATAAACGGGCATTAGGATAGTTGGCCCTAATTTTAGGGCCACTATATTAAACTAATCATCCTTAAAATTAAATTAAAAAATATTTTTATTTTTATCTATAAATCATGAAAATTATTATTAGATATTTCTAAAAAAATTAGATAAAGGAAAAAGTTATATAGTAAATGTGTAAGTTGAAAACGGTGATAACATGGATGGAGAACTAATTAATAAAATATTAGTCCCAGTTGATGGATCAGAATCTTCTCAGAAAGCCTTAGAATACGCTGCTTGGGTTGCTGGTAAAACGGGGGCTAAAGTAGTGATGCTACATGTCATAGATGCAGATAAAATGAAGCTTACTCATGAATCCATGGACAGATTCACCCCTGAATGGGAAGTCAAAATAAAGGGAACTGACGACATAAAGAGGTATTCTCCGTTTTTTGATGAGCAGCTTAAGTGTATAATTGATGACCCAATGTGCAGACGCGGAAACAACGTTCTAAGAGAAATGTCAAAATATGCAGAACAAAAGGGAATTAAGACGAAAAACATGTTAAAACTAGGAAAAGTTCCTGACACAATTTTACAGGTAGCAGACTTAGAGGGATGTGACCATATAATAATGGGTACAACAGGATTGACAGGAATTAGAAGGCTTCTGATGGGTCATGTTGCAAGTGAAGTGGTAAAATACGCTCCATGCAGGGTCACTGTTGTTAGATGAGCTTGGAAAAAAACATTAATCTCTTAATCTTTTCTTTAATGTGTATTATTTAATTTTTCAAAATAAATGAATCTTAATTTTTTTAAAGGGTTACAACTTAAGTCTTTTATACCAATACAATATTTTGTTGATACCATGCCTGTAAACGTTACCCCAGAATATCTCAAAGCAGAAGATGCCTATAAATCTGCTAAGAATCCAAAAGAAAAACTAATAGCCCTGGAGCTAATGCTTAGCACAATACCTAAACACAAAGGCACAGAAAAAATGCAACTTCAGATAAAGCGGAATTTATCCAAGTTAAAAAAAGAAGTTGAAAAGGAGAAAGAACTAAAAAAAGGCGGATCCGGGGGAACTAGTTTTTTTGTTAGGAAAGAGGGCGCGGCCCAAGTAGCTTTGGCCGGGCTTCCTAATTCTGGTAAATCAACTATTTTAAATAAACTTACCGGTAAGGATGTCGATATAGGCCACTACGCTTTTACTACTGTGAAACCAACGCCTGCCATGCTTCAGTACAAAGACATACAGATACAGCTTGTAGACATGCCTGGATTAATTGAAGGCGTTTCTTTGGGAAAGGGTATGGGTGGTCCGCTAATCAGCGCTATCAGGGCCGTTGATGTCATAGTAATTATAGTCGATCTATCTGTTGATCCGTTAAAAGACCTTGAACTAATTCTAAGAGAGCTTGAGGCTAAAGGATTAAGGATCAACAAAAAAGTGCCTAATATAGAAATTCAAAAATTGCCAACTGGGGGCATAGAGATTATAGGTGAAAACTTTTTAGTTGGGTGTAATTCTCAGGATGTTAAAAAAGTTCTTCAGGAAGAAAGGGTGCACAATGCTATAATCACTATAAAAGAGCCTGTGACGCTAACAGATATTTTTGAGGTTTTGGACAGTTCATTGGAATATAAAAAAGCAATCATAGTTGGAACAAAAGGTGATTTGCCCGGAAGTAAGGAAGGCCTTCAAAAATTAGAGAGTAATGTAACTAATTTTAAGATAATCCCAGTATCTGCTATAAATAACGTTAATCTTGATATTTTACCCGCCGAGATTTTTTCTATTCTAGATATAATAAGGGTCTATACCCGCTCTCCGGGAGGGCAGATTGATAATGAAGCTATGCCAATGAAAATTAATTCTACTGCTTTGGATGCCGCTAAAAAAGTTCATAAAAATCTCTACAAAAACTTCAAGTTTGCAAGAGTTTGGGGCGAATCAGCCAAATTCGATGGGCAGAGGGTAGGGCCAGAACATATATTACGGGACGGAGACATTATAGAGATACATATCTGATTTTTTTATTAGTTTACTAAACAGGAAAGGAGTAATCAATATAGATAGTAATGTGACTATTACAACTGATGAGTATATGCCGCTAGATATAACTCCATTAGAAAATCCATACCTTAGGATAGCAAGCTCTAAGGATCCCCTTCCGCACATTCCTATACCAATTAAAAGGGCATCCCTATTATTCAATTTAGAAATTTTACTTGCTAAGCCACAACCGATTATTTTACCCCCCATGGCACCTAAAAACAATAATACTATAAGGGGGATGTTTAGTTGGGCATTTCCCTTATTAAATATCAGACCAATATATACAAAAAAGAGTGGCATAAATAAAAATCTCATCAGGGTATTAATCTCACTGGTAACTTCATTAAATCGAATCCTAATCGATAGCATTGGATCCTCCTTTTCCTTTATCCTACTTAGTATCAGCCCTGCCAAAAATGAACCCACGACTTCGTGTAAACCTATAAAGGATGCAAAGAGGGAAAAAATCAAGGTGAAGATAAATACCATCATAATTGATTGATGTTGGTCCCCTCCCACCAAGTATTTAACTAATCTTGGGCCTTTTGATGATATCAAAAACTCGCTTAATAGTATCGTAATTACGAAGAAAACAATTATTTTAAGTGTCACATTTCCTATGTCCACAAAATTCAAGGTTGATTGATTTAGGGTGATTGAATAAAGCAGTCCGACAAGATATATAGCAATTATGTCATCAAAAAATGAAGCCCCAAGGAGAATATGGGATACTTTTTGATTTTTTTCACTGGCCACGATGCCTCCTACAATCTCAACTGCAGTATTTGTAAGAACGATGCCCACAAATAAAGAAGAAATCAAATCAAATCCAAGAAAAAACATTATAGAAAAGCAAAAAACAAATGATGTAATCACCCCAAATAGTCCTATGATCACTGCAGTAAACTTTGCCTTTACTAATTCTTTATAGTCACTTGTAAGGCCAGCATATAGCATTATCACTAAAAGTCCAATGTCTGCAAGCACTTCTATGTCCTTACCGGGGTATATTATTCCTAATATAAACGGTCCAAAAATAATCCCGCTAATAACATGGCCAACTATACTAGAAATATTTTTTCGTTCAACTAGATCGCCAAATATCTTTGCAAACAGGAAAATTAGAAGAATATTTGTAAGGTCAATCATTTAATACCACATTTATTGCCTTTCCAAGAGCGTCTTTTAAAATACTGGTGGTGCCTTTTTTATAGCATACGGGCAGATTAAATATTTCTGAAAATTCTTTACATCTTTTGCTGTAAATGTCCTCGTCTCCAAAGTCAAACTCTAGTGCAAGAGTTCTTTTGTAACCTGTTCTCTCAAAAACAAGCTTCATTTTATTAGTATCGTATGTACCTACAGTTTCACAGGATAGTTCTTTCCAGTATTTGGCCCAGCCGTATGTCATAAACCAAGTTCCAGGCTCTTCACCTATTGTTTCAATGTATCTTTTTCTTGAACCTATAAGCGCACACACACAGTCGTCGACAATTTCCCCCTGGCCATCCTTTAGTATGCTAGTCGGGACCTTAATCCTATTTTCTTTCATCAGTGCTTCAACATCACCGAGTGAATTTCCACAAAGCCCAAAGAATAAAACAAGAAACTCAACATGTTTCTCTAATTCCTTGGCAGCTGCTACCACCTCTTTTTTTATTAAAGATGGATCGACATGTAATGCAAGAGGAAGGAAATATAGGAGGGCTTCAATTTCATTTTCCCTTTTTAAAAATTTAGTTGAGCATAACTCCCTCACTACTCTAAATTTTTCAGGAGGCAGTTCTCTTGAGGCAATATTCTGGAATTCTTTAGAGGCGTCATTATCATAGATTAATATTTTGTCTATCTTTGGAAAGCTATTAATTATTTCTAACAGTTCCTCCTCAAATATTTGACATACAATTATACCAATTCTTTTCATTATACTTACCCCCGAATCCACCTTAATACTTCATTAAAACTTGGTTTTTTACCATACATCAGTATACCTATTTTAAACATTTTTGATGCAATTTTTGCAGCTGCAACAAGAGCCACTGAGAGGATTAATATGGATATTATTATATCAATAAAAGGCACTTCAGATAATAAAACTCTCATCATCATTATTGTGGGGATAAAGGGCGGTATCATCCCAAGCACTCTGATAAAATTCATATTTGGATTTTGGACTATGCCGAGGAAAAGTAGTAAAGGTATAAAGACGAAAAAGGACACAATGGCAGATATTTGCTGTGAATCTCTGGTACTTGTCGAAATTGATCCGATCATCGCAAATATTGAGGAATAGAACAAATACCCTAAAACAAAATAAATCATCATCAAAACACCTTTTTCTAGGGAAACTAGTGGTATTTTAAGTAATGAAGTTACGGCGATTATCCCCATCATCCAAATTCCAACTTGTACTATCCCTAAGCCCCCCAGTCCTAAAATTTTTCCAGATAATAGCTCATTGGAAGAGATTGTGGAAAGTAATACTTCAACCACTTTATTCTCCTTTTCTTCAATTATGCCGTTTAGTAAATAGCCGCCAGCGTTCATAATTGACATGAAAAGGAATAAAGGCAGGAGATAGTTACCAAAAAATGCAAAAGGAGTTTCTATTTCCTCGCCTTTTTTTGTTACAGTAATTCGCTCCATTTCAATTGGATTTTTGACCTTGTCTATTGTTTCTTTGGGAATCCCCTTGTCTAAGAGGAGATTTTCTATTACAATATCAGATAGTATCCTCTCAAGATTTATATTGGCTGGTGATAGGGAGGATAATTGAATTTTGGAGTAATAAGAGGCCTTTCCAATCTTTAAAAAATCTTTTGGGATCACTATATAGCTTGATATACTGTCGTTTTCAAGAAGTTGTCTTGCTTCAGCTGCAGTTTTGATTTCTCCTATATTGTAATCATGGTATCTTTCTTTGAGAATGGGTAAGACAGCACCAGTTTCATCGACTACACCAAGGATCTCCCTTTCATGGGAGACTGTTTGCATAAAAAGTAAAGGGATCACCATTGACATAAACAATATTAGAGGGAGAAGGAATGTTAAAATAATGAACTCTTTTCTTTTGATATTTGTTATAAATTCAGTTACTGCGACAATTTTTGTTTTAGACGCCATTTGTCACTACCTCAACGAAAATGCTTTCAAGTGATGATTCAGAAATTTCATATTTTGTTATGTTTCCTCTCTTCATTAGGGTTTCCAGTAGTTCGTTATAGTTACTGTCTTTTCTTAATTCCATCTCTACTTTATTTCCGTCATAATAGACATTTTCTATCATATCTATGTCATCAAAGTTTAACATCCGATTCTGAAACTCAACAGAGACAAAATTCTTGGAATACTTCTTTTTTACATCTCCAATTGTCCCATCTATTAACTTTGTCCCTTTATCAATTAAAAATATATGGTCACACAGTCTTTCCGCTTCATTCATCTGGTGAGTTGAAAATATTATTGTTTTGCCCGATTCTTTCAGTGAATAAATTATTTCCTTCATATTTCTTGTGTTTATTGGATCAAGACCAACAAACGGCTCATCTAGAATAATGAGATCGGGATTATTTATTAAAGCCACTATAAGTTGGATATTTTGTTGCATGCCTTTTGAAAGCTCTTCTATCCTACTATTGGCCCTATTTTTAAGGCCAACTTTGTCAAGCCATAAATCTGAGTTTTTTCTAGCCTCTTCTGAACTTAGCCCTTTCAGCTTGGCAAAGTAGATTAATATATCAGACACTTTATATTTTTTATAAAGCCCTCTTTCTTCAGGTATATATCCGATTCTTTTTTTGCTTTCTTCAGAGAGTTTTTCTCCAAATACCTTAATGGTGCCCGAATCTGGGGCAATTATCCCCATAATCATTCTAATGGTAGTGGTTTTCCCAGCTCCATTTGGCCCTAAAAATCCATATATTTTTCCACTTTCGGCTGCTAAAGAAAAATTGTTAACGGCCACCCTTCCATTATATTTTTTTGTGATATTATTTATTTCAATTACTTTCATCATACTACCTAATGTCAGCGATTAATGATCATGGTCAGATTCTCTGCATCTTCTGGGATTTTTTTCAGTATAGAAATTATACTCTCAAAAGTTTTAGAGGAACTATCCTCTTCAGTTTCTTTATGGTATCTGATTAAAATTGATTCTGATAAATCAATGACTTCATTTTTCTTTTTTACTATTTTTTTGGAAAATCTATTTAATTTTTCATCGTCGATATCCTCTATCTTTTTCATCGTTAGATATATTTCTCGGGTAATGTTCTCATCTGTTTCAATTAATTTAACAAAGTCGTTAATTATGTCGTTAGGGATTTTTTCTTTATTTAAATCTGCCAATAAATCAGAAATTGATTTGGCTTTTAGGCCAATTTCAGCGATAAGTGAAGAAATCTCACCATATTTTGCTTCGTTTGGCCCTAACAATGATCCTTTTTGAAGAGTTTTTTCCATCTTGTCTTGGTATTCTTTTGCCTCTTTTTCTAACTCAACTATTATTTTGCATTTATCCCCCATTTCAGATATGCACCCTTTTTCCATCAACTTTATTGCCTCTTCAAGAGTTAAAATTGCATCCTTTACGCACTTTATTTGATTGTTAAAATTATGAATGTAATCTTTAGAAGTAGTATTATTGAATATCTTCAGTTTAAAACTAACCATTTAACTCACCTCAACCACTTAAACACTCTTTTTTATTCAGTTACATTTATAATTTTATTTAATTTTTATGGTATCTTATGTGGTATAATGAATATTATAGAATTTAAAGTTGCACATGATGAGAGGGTTTACCCCCCTTCCGAGGACTCATATTTATTGATAGAATCAATAAATCCCGAAACGTCCGATAATGCTCTTGAAATAGGTATTGGAAGCGGTATTATTTCCCTTCATCTTGCTAAAGAAATAGAAAATGTGTATGGTTGTGACATAAATCCTTTTTCCCTCATTCTAGCCAAACAAAATGCAATAGCTAATTCCATAGAGAATATACATTTCTTTTCCTCTGATTTGTTTTCTTCAATTAAACTGGGAGCCTTATTTGACATTATTGTCTTTAATCCTCCATATCTGCCTGTCGATTCACCACCTAAAGACTTGATTGATTTATCTTACCATGGCGGTATTGACGGAGGGGACCATATACGGTCATTTTTGAATGACTTTGGTCAATTTCTTTCTAAATCAGGGAAGGCATATTTATTGCAATCCTCTCTTTACCCATTAGAAAATACGATTGATTTCTTAGAAAAGAAGAAATTTAGATATAGTATCAAAAACTGTTTAAAACTGGATTTTGAAACATTGCATGTTTTTGAAATCAGATTCCTCTAAAATCAGATATTTTAAATTTAATCTTTGATAGATGTCGCTTATTTCTGGATTCTCACTAAAATAAATAAGATGGGAAGGACATCCCTCCTTGCAATCAGAAGACCCAAATCCCCTCACAAGAACTTCCGCATTCTTGGAATTAGATAAAGATTTAGATACTTCGTGCTCATAGTTTTTCTCTACTTCAGATAAAAAAATTTTAATTATCTTGGCATTATCGAGTAGGTAATCAATATGCCATCTTTTATTTTTATTTTTTTTCAAGTGGTACTTAACCCTTCCAAATCCACCAAGTGCACTACCACTATATACATAATACCCTTTTTTAAAAAGAAATTTGCCAAGTTTTCCAATCTCAATATGTTGATCATTTTCAAGTTTCAATATCAAGGAATAAGTACCTTTACCCATTAACTACAAGGTGGAATATTTCTCTATAAATTTATCCTTAAGTGAAAGCCACTCATTTAGCTTCTCAGGTATTGTATCGATATAAAATATTATTTTATCCCCGGCAGTCTCTTTAATAAAATTAATTTTTGATTCATTTAAGATCTCTTCTACAACTTTATCCCTATACATCCGATCATATCTCTTTATCCATTCAGGTAGTTTCTCTGCGTATATTCTATCCATGAACTGAATGTCAATTCTGGAAGAATAAACTATTATCTTTTGACCCTTTCTCTCTAAAGATTTAATTTTTATGATATCTAAAGCCTCACTTAAAAAAAGACCTCTTTCTTCCCAAGAATATAGTTTTGCTCCATCTAATTCTCCATTAATTCGGTAATTTTTATCAAAATAGTTAAATAATGCGACTAGCTGTTTTGGATCTTTTATTGTTAGTTCATTTGCTTCAATATTTTTATTGTATATAAAACCAAATTTCTTCATATCTCTCAAGTATTCTTTGAATTTTTCAGGTATTAACTTAGTTGCAGGTTTAATTACTATTTTTACATTATTATTTTCGATATAACTGTATACCTGTATCTTCAAATGCACACCAGATATATAAATCAGGTTTAGAGTATATAAATTTATATATCAAAATCTTTTATATTTGTCAATAGCTGTTAGATAATTAAAATGATAAGATTTATTAATGAATCAACTTCTTCTATTTCAAAATACAGAATTTTGAAATGCAGGGGGTTAAATATTGGATATAGAAACCCAATTATCAAAGAAATATGGTATTTCTAAAGAAGATTTGATAAGAGCTATCGAAAGAGAAATTAAGCTTATGGAATCCAAGGGTAGTGGCGGGAGGAAGAATAGAGTTAAACTTGTAGAAACTGAATTTGTTAAAAGACATTTTGTTAGTCCAAAAAATGCAGAAAGATTCCTCAAAGAAGCGAAAAAACGTATATCTAATACTTCTTTTTGGAGATTACGAAAAAATCTTGAGAAAAGAGGTATATTAATTGACCCTGATGGAAATCTAATTTGATGAATTATTAATTATTACTTAATATATAATAGTTATTAACTAATAAATGTTTACTTTTGTTTATATACTCCATTAGATCCTGTTTTTTGACTAATTAACCCACTCTAAATGATGAAAAATTCCCTTTCTACGGGCCAAAGATTTATAAAGAATGTTAATAATTATTAATTAATACATATCAATTAATAAATAATAACTAATAGGTGGTATCTTGGAAACTATTGCTATATATAATCAGAAAGGCGGTACAGGAAAAACTACTACAACAATTAATTTAGGGCATGCACTTGCCCTTACTGGCAAAAAGGTATTGATTATAGATATAGACGATCAAGGAAATGATGCAGAGTGTCTTGGGGTAAAATTTACCAAAAGTATTTACCATCTCTTAAAAGACACAGCCCCTTTTGAAGAGTGTATTGTAAACGCTAGAAAAAATCTAGATTTGCTACCATCGGATGAAACTATTTCACAAGTGGCGTTAGAAATGGTAGGATGGAGAAACAGGGAAAACGCATTAAAAAAGCGCCTTGAAGGCATTAACTATGATTATGTACTGATTGACTGCCAGACAGGCTTAGGAATCCTAAATGAAAACGCCCTTAATTTTTGCCAAAAATTAATCGTACCGGTGTCAATGGAGTATTTATCAGTAAAAGGCCTTTTTAAAGTAGACAAACTTGTTTATGACCTGAAGGAAGATTTCCAAAAGGATTTAGTGATAAATCTTATTGTTCCAACGTTTGTTGATGAGAGGGTAAAAAGAACTAAAGAATATGTTGAATTTTTTGAGAGTATGGATCATTTTAAAGGCATAATAAGCCCTTATATAAGGATAGATACCAAATTATCTGAAAGTTTTGCACATGGAAAAACAATATTTGAGTATGCATTAAACTCAAGAGGGGCCTATGACTATATACAATTATGTAAAAGGGTATTGGAGGGAATTTAATGGCTTTAACTAATGGCTTAAAGAATGATTTGGAGAAAGAAATACAGAGAAGGGTAGTTCTTACACAAGAAGAAATCGACCATGAAAAGGAAAAAAAAGAAATAATGACACAACGTTTTACCCATAATGAAGTAGAAAAACTTCATTATAAAAAGAAAAAGGTAATCAAGAGTTTTTCTCTTGACGAAGAACTAGTAAATGCTCTTGATACCCTAATAAAGGATAAATTGGGAATTCCAAGATCAATCAAAATATCCTTGAATACTGGTGAGAGAAGCTCAACTGTTGAGGAAGCAATAAAGGAATATATAGATAAAAGGAACCCAACTTTATTAAATAATATTTAATATGTATCAGTTATTAATTATTATGTATTAATTAATAGCTATTAGATGTTTAGCCTAGCTACCCTTTCCTTCTCAGAAATTATTTTTCCTGAATTTTCATCGATGCATTGCACAGTTCCACCTATAATCGCTGTTTTTATCTCCCCTTTTCCAGGGTTAAATCCTTTCAAATTTTCTGCATCCAATAGGCCAGTTTTTACTGCCATGTAGAGGGTATTTGGATCAGTCAAGGGGTCTATGTTGTCGCCAAGTGAATTTATCGTTTCTAATAACACTCTAACATCTTTTATTATTTCTTCTTTTCTCTTAATGATTTTTTTATTTTCTCCAATAGCAGGTAAACCTTTTAGACAATTTTTAACTACACCTTTTGCAATCTTTGAGCTTTCGATTACTACTTTTGGTGTTGCAACATTATATGCTTCGGAATAACCAACAACGTGAATTATATGGGGCAATAAATACATTCCAATTGTAATTGAAGAAGCAAGCTCCCCTTTTGCAATATCTTCATCTACGGAAAGAGAAGCAAGACCAGTCCTTATCATCCTTAAGATAGTAAAAGTATCATCTGATAATTCAGATATCAATTCTAATTTAGCAAGCATTTTAGCAATATCCATCTCAGGGGAGATTTCAGGTGGTACATTCATCATGAACTGTTGAATATAGTATTTAACTCCTAATTTTTTTGCATTGTAGGTAGCAATGTAAGCAGATACAACTTCAATTGGATCGGTAGTTTTTCTAAGGGCCCATTGGTGGGAATCATTAATTTCGATTGGTATTTCGTTTTCTGCATGCCATTTTATAGCTCTTTGATTTTCAATGATTGCATTCATTAAATTTCTTTTTGACCTGCCATCAAGTTCTGAATACCAAAAAAGAGGTATGGCCCCCCAAGCATTATTAATTGTATCCTTTAACATATTCCCCCATTCAATCAAATCATTTGTGCCAGCATAACATCTCAAGAGAGGGAAATTACCAATCCTTGAAGAGGTATATATCGTCTCTAAATCTTCTTTTTTTCTAAGGGGTACGCCCCCTCCACCTTCAAATTCATTGCAGATATTATCTTGATTGAAAAAGCACTCTTGAGCAATTTGATCTGGGCCTATTGATATAATATCCACATAGCAACTCTTAGCAATTTCTTCGACACCTTTGATTGTTTTTTCAAGAGAAGGGAGGCCAAAATGATGCCTTATTAGTGGAATTGGGTAATATTTTTCTATTCTTTCATATAGAGTATTTGGGTAGTCAATTGCCGTTAACTTTTTTTTCCTTTGAAATATTTTATCAACGATTTCATCCTCAGACTCTGTTCCTCTGAATACACCTGTAAATAATCCAGTTTTTTCAGCAAGTTCGCATACAGCAGGTGTCCCACCAAAGAAAAATTTTGAATCAATATGATTTTCACGAATTGAGTTATTCAACTTAGTGAACAAGAGTAGAGCATTTTCAGGCTCAAGTCTATAGCTAAGACCTACAATATCGGGCTTTTTATCAAGAATAATTTTAATTAGTTTATCAATATCGATACATACACCAATAAACTCTGTGCCAATACCATTTTTATTCAACAAATTTTCAAAATTTTTAATTCCTTGGACGTGGATGCAATTACCTATTGTTGCTAAAATAGCATTCATACAATCTCTCCGGCTACAAGTCGCCTTATTAATTTTAGATCAAAATTTTTGATGCCCATATCTTCTACAGTTCTGCCTTCAGACCAAAAGTTCCTTTCTTGTTGGCAACATGCTATATTAATAATAGAATCAATGTATTTAGTATCTATGCCAAACTTGTGGCCTAGTGACGACATTGGAACAAGGCTCATTGGAACATCTTCTAGGATATACCTATGGTGGGTAGTGGAAGGCGCCATGATACCTTTATATGCTGATGTAGTTTGAACAGCTTCATAAAGATCTGAGCCTGTGGATCCATAAGAGAAGTAGAGCCAATCCTTCAAGGATGGCACCCTTATACCCACAGCTTCTGCAATTTTAATTCTTTCCATATCTATATGTTCTAAAACTTTAGCAACACCTGGGGATATTCCTTCAAGATAATATTCAAAGTTGCCGTGATCTGATTCCACCCATCCAGTATTTAATAACATGACACAAGGGTGGAACATGACTGCAATATTTCCTAAGCTTGTGTGAAGTACGTCAGATGCAGGAGTAAATTGTTGAAAGGCGATCCTTAATTTATTTATTAATTCAGGATTTTTATATGATCTAACGGCTGAAACTGGAACTGATCTTTTTATATCAAATATTTTTACTTTATGGACCCCTAATTTTCTAGCAACAAACAGAAATGTTTGTGCTTCAGCAAAAATAATGTCCTCCCTTATTTTCCCTTCTTTTCTAAAGATATTGTAAAGCTCTAATGCGCCACCTGTTCTGCCTGGATTTAAAACAATAGTTTGACCAGGCTTAACATATTTTACAAGTTTTTGTCCTATTTCCTTATGACCATTTGCAGGTATGGCCACCATTATAATATCAACATTTTCGATGGATTTTTTAAAATCCACATCAATTTTATTTAATTCCCCAAATCCTTTTAGTTTACCTTCAACTTCAATGCCTCTTGCCGCAGCCAAGGCTTCCATTTTATCTTTGTCCCTAGTCCAAATATTAACTGAAAAATCATGAAGCGCTAGATACCCAGCCATTGCAAGACCACCGTTACCAGCGCCAATTACGCAAAAAGAAGGTTTGTCTCCTGTAGCATGTTTTTTGTTTCCAGTTATTTCATCTCTTAATTTATCAGCCATCAAAAACACCTCGAGAGTTACCTCTAGTCTAGATAAAAAATAGAATCCTTTATTGATTAGAGGGTATTAATTTATATATTTAATGGGACCGCCGAGATTTGAACTCAGGTTTCTGGCTCCCGAAGCCAAAAGGATGGGCCAAGCTACCCCACGGTCCCTCAATTAAACTAAAAAAATATATTATTAAGTATTTCGTTTATTCGAGAACAGTGTGCATTTTTTTCAAATCTTCTTCGTTTCTGTTTGTCCTTTCCATTAGAGAACTTATCAATCCCTCAAAGAATAAAAATGTAGAAACCTCAAAAAGAGTGCCTAAAGGTGCAAATGAGGGCATCTCATTGTGAAAACCTTTTTGAACAAATCTGTTTGGGTCTGTTCTATGTTTTGCATCGATAATTATTGTTTTAGTAGCCTTCTTAGCTAATCTAGAATTTTTGATGGAAGTGATTACGATAATATTCCCTTTAATTGACATTGCAATTTGTGAAGCTAGACATACACTTTTTGTTTCCCCTGAATTGGATATTGCAATGAGTAAATCGCCTTCATCCATAGATGGGGTTATAGTTTCCCCCACGACATACACTTTGAAACCAATTTGCATGAGCCTCATTGCAAAGGCTTTGCCAACTAATCCACTCCTACCTGCACCAACAATAAATATTTTATTTGCCTTTAAGATTTCAGTAATAATTTCTTCAACAGTGTTTTCATCTATTTCTTCCAAAACAGAGCTTATCTCAGATATAATATTTCTCACAGACGATTTTACATTCATTGTTTTTCACCCATTGCTTTTACAAAGCCATAAAATGTAGGTGCAACAGATTCAACTTTTGATTTAAATTCAGGGTGAAATTGAGTTCCTAAAAAGAAAGGGTGGCCTTTAACTTCTAGAGCTTCCATCAAGCCATTAGGAGATTTGCCTGAAAAAATAAGTTTTTTGTCTTTGGTAAGTAAATCAACATAATCTTTATTGACTTCATATCTATGTCTGTGTCTTTCAAAAATCCTATCAGTCTTATATAATGAATAAATCATAGTGTTTTTATCAAGTATGATCTCAGAGGAACCGAGCCTCATATTTCCACCTTTAGTAGAAATCTTTTTTTGTTCAGGCAATAAATCAATAACAGGATACTCAGTATTACATATTTCTGTTGTATTAGCATTTTTAAGGCCATACACATTTCTAGCATATTCAATTACAGAAAGCTGAAATCCAAGGCAAATTCCAAGAAAAGGGATATTGTTCTCCCTAGCATATTTAATTACATTTATTTTGCCTTCAACACCTCTTGATCCAAATCCTCCGGGCACTAAAATACCATCATAATTTTCAAATTCATCTGTAATATTAACATTATCGAAATTTTCAGCCTCTATCCAGGATATGTTTGTTTTGTAACAGGTTTTGAAAGAAGCATGTTTTAGTGCTTGTGATATACTTAAATATGAATCATGAAGGTCAATATATTTGCCAACAATTGCAAGATTAACATTCTTTTTATACTCTTTACAAAGAATTGATTTCCACAATGAGAGATTAGGCTTCCCATCAATCTTGAAGTAATCAAGAATTTTTTGCCCAATTTTTTCTTCATTAAAAATAATTGGCATGAAATGTATATCCTCAACATCCGGGGCACTTATTACATGATCAACTTTAACATTAGTAAAAAGGGCTATTTTTTCTTTTGTTTTTTCGTTTAACTTCTGGGTACTTCTACATACAATAATATGTGGGCTGATTCCAACTTCCCTCAGAGTTTTTACTGAATGTTGGGTTGGCTTAGTCTTAGGTTCACCGACAACAGTAAGATTTGGTACGAGCGTAACATGAATAAAAACAACATCTTCCTCAATAGAAAGCTGCCTCAAAGCTTCGAGGAATGGCATGCTCTCAATATCACCCACTGTCCCTCCAACTTCAATAACTGTTATATCATGATCTTTTCCAACTTTTCTAATTTCATTTCTTATTTCATCAGTAATATGAGGAATAATTTGAACAGTTTTGCCAAGATACGCCCCTTTCCTCTCCTTCTCAATGACATTAAGGTAGACTTTTCCAGTTGTGATATTGTGTGCCTTAGTCAGATGGATATTAAGAAATCTTTCATAATTACCAAGGTCAAGATCCACTTCGCCTCCATCTTCCAAAACAAATACTTCACCATGCTCAAAAGGAGACATCGTGCCTGCGTCAACATTAACATATGGATCTATTTTAACAACAGTGACTTTGTGTCCCATTGATTGGATAATTTTTGCTATGGAGGCGGTAGTCACCCCTTTGCCTAAACCAGAAATAACTCCGCCTGTAACTACCACATATTTCATGAAAAGAGTTTAAGTTTATTCCTTATATAGGTTTTTGTAAGTGATAAAAAATACGAATTACGACGTTTATAAAAAATAAAATAAATTTAAATTTAATTAAGTGCTAATCTTACCCCAATGTTTTAAGGCCTTATCAATCAGGCCAGTGCCGTTCATAAAGTATTCAAAAAATACCTAGAAGTTTGGTGTAAATAGGGTGATATTTCTTCATATTTTATAACATGTATTTATAGTTAATTAGGAACAATGGTAGTTCCTGCCTTTCCTTTAAGTGCATTTACCGCGTTATTAAGTGAAGTGATAATTGCCTTTTTTCCTTTTGCTTCCTCAATAAATCTAATACAAGCAAGTACTTTTGGCCCCATACTGCCTGCAAGGAAATGCCCGTCTTTTAGGTAGTTTTTAGCTTCGGCAACGGTCATTATATTAACGGCTTTCTGTTCAGTTTTCCCAAAGTCCAAGTATGCTACATCCACATCTGTAAGTATTAAGAAGATATCTGCTTTAACAGATTCAGCAAGTCTTTCTCCAGCTTTATCTTTATCAATTACCCCATCTATACCCATTAAGATTCCGTTTTTGTCTTCCACTACTGGAACCCCACCACCACCAGATGCAATGACAATGACCTTATTATCAACAAGTTTCTTTATTGCGACAGCTTCTGATGGCCTTACTGGATCTGGTGAAGGAACAACCCTTCTGTAAGGCTTATCTCCTGTTGGCTTTACTTTTTTAATTACATGACCTTTCATTTTCTTATCAATATGATCTTTTCCAGGTTTGGGATCAATCACATAATCATTTTCTGCAGCAATTTTCTTTGCTTCAGTTTCAGAGAAAAAATTACCAACTGGTTTTGAAGGGTCTTCAAAATCAGGGTCATCTTTAGACACAACAACTTGTGTAATAATAGTAGCAACAGGTATGTCAATCTTTTCTTTTTTCAACATATTCTGAAGAGTTTGTTGAATCATATACCCTATTTGGCCTTGGGTCATGGCACCTACCACATCCATAGGCATAGGGGGTACAATATTTGCGGCAGCGTCTTGCTGAACCATTAAGTTCCCGGATTGTGGACCATTACCGTGTGTGATCACAACTTCATATCCATCTTTAATTAATTTTAAAATAGCTTCACATGCAATTTCAATATTTCTAAATTGCTCTTTATGCGTTCCTTTTTCATCAGCTTGTTTTATGGCGTTTCCGCCTAATGCAATAACTATTGTTTCTATGGAATCACCTTTTTATTTGAATATAAAAACAATTTAAATATTTAACTAATACTTTGCCTAATGCAGCACAAGACCGTCTTTTTGTATATACAGCATCGGCACCTTCAAAAGAGTCCTTTGTTCTAAGTGAAGTGATGTAGAACATCAAATAGAGTGTTCTACCTAGAAGTATGTGCATATGCTTACATGTTTACACTCTTTGAGACTATCCACAATTACAAGCAAGCTCTAATCCTTAGAATAATCTGTCTAGTTTGAGATGCCTTAAGTTTAAGTAAAAGAAAAATGATTATAATTTAAATAATTAAAAACATAGGAAAAGAAAAATAGAGAATAATATTTATTCTCTTTGTTAATTTTAGGAGTATTCTTCCAATCCTAGTCTCTTTAATGTTGCTTTTGTTGGAACTCCTTTTCTATCCCAGCCTCTGAGGTCATAATATTCGTCAAGCATTGCATCAAATTCTTTTTGTGGGGTATACATTCCTTTAGAAGCTCCGTCTGGAATTGGCTCATTTAATACTCGCCAGGGTATAGTATCACCAGTTCTAGCTTTGCCAGATTCTCGTATGGTAAAAAGTCTCTCTAAAGTATAGAATCTTTGGGCCATTAGTAAAACTTCATCCAAAGTAGTGTTCCATCCTGTTACGGCATTAATCCAATCAGAATGGACTTGTGCAACTGAAGTTCCAAATATCTTCTCAGCAAAGTGGCAGATGACAAGAGAATCCCCTAAGCATGTCCAATTTTGTGTGTTAAATGCATTCATTGCTTTGCCTTCAATCGTGTTTCTCTTTTCTATGGGCAATCCATATTCTATTGGTCTTGCATCATGATGGCTTCCCCCTCTTGGAGAGGTAGCGTATCCTACAGACATTGTTTTTTGAGCTCTTGGGGAGTGACCTGCAGGCTCAAGACCTTTAGCATGGAAAGCATATTTATAAGCTTCTCCACCAAGCTTTTCTGCAATTGCCCTTGTCCCTTTACCTATTAATTCGCCAAATTCTCCGCGTCTTTCAGCAATTATTTTGATAATCTCGAGTAAATCTTCGCCATTGCCAAATTTGAAAGTGCGCCCACCTGTGTCTTTTTCAGTTAAAAGGCCTCTTTCCATTAGCTCCATAACCATTGAAGCAGTTACACCTGCAGAAATTGTATCTAATCCGTACTCATCAGAAAGCCTATCAGCTGCTATTATATAATCAAGATCAGCAACTTCTGGCATGCTGCCAAAAGAGTATTGGGTTTCATATTCAGGCCCCTCAGAAATGCTATCCCATTTATTAACCTTAAAGTCTTTAGCACAATGAATGCAGCAGCTGAAGCATGACCTATGTCTAATCAAGTGATCGGTATTGAGCAATTCACCGCCAATTTTGTCAACATGCTCAAAAGTTTCAAATTGCATATTTTTTGTTCCAAGACCACCGAATGCATTAATACTTACTGGAAGTCCTGTGGTTCCATATTTAGAAAGACCGCCTAATGTTTCTTTAGCTTTTTTAGCAAAGTCGCTATAAAGCTCTTTTACCTTTGCCATGTCTGCTACTTTAACATCCTTGTCCCCATAAATAGCGATTGCTTTTAGATTTTTAGACCCCCATACAGCACCATTACCGCTTCTTCCAGCAATTCTAGTATCTGTGATAATGGAGGTCATAGGTACCAATTTTTCTCCGGCTGGCCCTATACATGCAATCTTGTATTCATGCGTTAATTCCTTTTTGAGCCTGTGTTGAGTTTCAATGGTATTTAGTCCCCAAAATCTCTCGGCCTCTCTGATTTCAATTTTTTCATTATTAATAACAATCATTACAGGTGCAGCTGCTTTACCAGTAATCACAACGGCATCATAGCCAGCGTATTTCAACATTGCAGCAAAGCCGCCACCTGCACTACTGTCGGCAAGCAACCCAGTTTGAGGTGATTTAGCACCAAAATGTGTCCTTCCAGCTCCGTGTGCTAAAGTGCCGCTCAAAGGACCGGAAGCAAATACTGAAACTGCTTCAGGAGCTAGAGGATCTGTGCCTTTTTTCAGTTTATCATAAAGATATTTAATAACAAATCCGTTGCCACCAAGCCACTTTCTATAAAATTGCTCATTAGGGGTTTCAATTTCAGTTTTTCCAGTTGTAAGATCTATATGTAATATTTTACCTGCATAACCAAAAACCATTTTAATCACCTACAGACAATGCATTTTTTGGGCATATTTTGACACACTCGGGGTCACCCTCACATAAATTACACTTAATTGGAACTTTATATTCGCTGTGCCAATAAATACCATCATAAGGGCATGCCTTAATACATAGTTTACAACCTATACATTTATCTTCAATGAGAACAACTCTTTCTAAATCTTGATCAATTATAAGAGCTTCTGTTGGACAAGCTTCAACACATGGAGCATCATCACATTGTAGACAGACATTATATTTTGGGTCAACATAATCTTCCGTTTTGATTCTAATTCTAGATTTTCTTGGATTAAAAGAATCATACCATTTAGATGAACAATATAGTTCACATAAATTACAGCCGGCACATTTCTTTTGATCAAAAACTATATGTTTCATTAGATTACCCTCCTAGTATTGCACATATTGATATTTATTCATATAAAAGATTTTCGGAATTAGCGATATGTTCAAATATATATAACGAAATGCGATATTTATTTAAATTTTTTACCAGTTTTTATACATTCTTTGCAAATTTGGCCTTTAGTCATACATGAATCGCATGTAATTCTACCGCAAAGCCCACATATATATGGGTGTATTACATACATTCCACAAATCATACATATCATAATTTCTTATGTGTATACTTCACACCCGCTTGAAGTTACAATCAAGCTGTTTTCAGCCTGAGACACAAGCCCTCCTTCACTATCTAATAATACATTATAAGGATAAATAACATTAGATCTAATAAGATTCCTCAAAGAGAAATTAATTTTAAGATTAGAATAATCCTTTTCTAACCATCTTTCTGCAAATGGTAAAGTTTTATAGTTCTGTTTAATAATGCTTAATAATTTTTTAGAATTCGGGTCTCTCAAAGGCCTATCCTGTAAATATTTGAATATATAAACTTCTTCTGAAGTCTTAAGTTTTCCTGCTTTAGTTGAGGCAAACGGTTCAATTGCAATAGTATCACCTTCTTTAAGTTTTGATCCAACATTACTATTGTAGTTGGGTATAGTAACTCCTGAATGTAAAATGTAAGGTTTTAATCCGTGGCCAGATAACTCTTTTATGGGATTATAGTGAAAATCTTTAATTGTATCTTCTATTATCTTACCAATATAGTTAGTTTTAACTCCAGGCTCAACAGCAGCGATTGCATTATTTAAAGCCTCTTGAGTTGCCTTAATCAAATCATCGTCATTTTCATCTACTTTAACTGTATAAGCAGTATCGGCAATGCATCCTTCAATATGACAACCTATGTCAACTTTTACATAATCGCCACTTTTCAAAGTTAGATCTGTATGTAAATTAGGTGTATAATGTGCAGCTATACTATTTATAGAAACATTGCAGGGAAAGGCAGGTAATCCGCCCATTTCAATAACTTTTTTTTCAATAAATTCTACTAAATCGATCACTTTGTATCCACTAATAACTAATTTTTTTGATTCCTCTTTAACTATTTTAAGAATATTTCCGGCACTTCTAATGTTTTTAATGTATGTATCATCATCTTGCATAATTAAAAAAATTACATATTAGTTTAAATTATTATTTGAGGGATACCCCTTTATTTCCATTGGAAACTAAAATTTTATTGTGGATATTGTAGTTATATATAAAATTTTATAAAATCCCATTTCTTTATGTTTTCTTATCTATATAAATCTTTTGATTGGGTAAGATTATTTAACGCAACAAAATTCTTTACAATGAGTATGATCATACTTTTTAATATAAGGCATAATTTAAAACAAAGCTAAAATAGCCTTATTTGATTATTACGGTAAAAATATTATTCTTTTCAACAAAATAAATTTTAATTTATTAAATCTGCAGTGGAAATAAAGGGGTGGGAGAAATATATAAAAAGGACAACTTTAACAAAAATAGTAGAGTGATGTAATTGAATAACATAGATAAAGAAATGCCCCTTAAGTATGACGAAAGCTCAAAGACGAAGAATTTCTCTGAAGTTTCTGATAAGGAAGAATTTCAATATACAATTGCATCAAATATAGAAGATTTTATTTCTAATAAACAATCATCACTTGATGACTTATTTGATAAACTTTTTCTGTCAAATTCCATTTTTAAAAATAAAGAATTTTTGCGACATTCATACACTCCTCAAATTTTACCTCATAGAAAAAACGAAATTGAAAAATTGGCTGCAATATTGGTATCTGCAATTAAAGGAGAGACCCCATCCAATATATTTGTTTATGGTAAAACTGGTACGGGTAAGACAGTTGTGGTAAAATATGTTGGTAATGGTCTTGTAAATAAAGTTGGAGGTAAGGCCTTTTTAAAAACTTCTCCTTCAATTGATTGTAATACTGGTCTTCCAAAACCAGATCTTTCTTCGGAAGTTAAGATGGATATGCCAATAACTTTTATTTATATCAACTGTGAAGTCGTGGATACCCAATACAGATTGTTATCAAAATTAGCCGAATATTTTGGCCAATCAGTCCCTCTTACGGGTTGGCCTACAGATAAAATTTATGATGTTTTCTCCCAAAGCTTAGATAGTGAAAAGAAGCTAGTTATTATCATTCTTGATGAAGTGGATCAACTCTTAAAAAAGGGAGGAGATGATGTTCTTTATAATTTGACTAGAATTAATGGTGATTTAGAAAATGCTAGAGTTAGTATAATAGGTATTTCTAATGATTTAAAATTTATTGAATTTTTAGATCCTAGAGTTAAAAGCTCTCTTGGAGAAGAAGAAATAATTTTTCCCCCTTATGATGCACCACAACTAATGGACATCCTTGAAGATAGATCTAAGATATCATTTAATGATTCAGTGATTAGTCCTGGGGTTATTCCTCTTTGTGCTGCTTTTGCTGCACAAGAACATGGAGATGCTAGAAGAGCACTTGACTTATTGAGAACAGCTGGAGAAATAGCTGAAAGGCAGAATGCTAAAAAAATTACCGAACCTCACGTTAGAGTCGCAAAAGATAGAATTGAACAAGATAGGATCTCTGAAGTAATAAAAACACTCCCCACCCAATCAAAACTTATACTTTATTCTGTTTATCTTCTGGAAAAATATATGCCCGGAGAAATCATAACAGGGGATGTATTTAACATATACAAAGATTTGAGTAATATTCTAAAACTTGATATTCTTACTCAAAGAAGAGTATCTGATTTAATATCTGAGTTAGACATGCTTGGCATATTGAATGCAAAAGTTGTAAGTAAAGGAAGATATGGAAGAACAAGAGAAATATCTTCTGGAGTTCCACCATCTCAAATAAAACTACTTCTTGAAAATGATTTTAAAATCAAAAAAGTATCTAGCTATGTTCCACCTATCCAACATAGGCTTATATAACTTGCTTAATATTTTAAAAAAGAAAAAGATAATTTATTTAACATTAACTTTTAATGCTTTATCTTTTTCTTCAGCTTTTTTCATTGATATTTCTAGAATACCATTATCAAATTTTGCTTCTGTTTCCTCAGGCTTAATCCCAGAGGGTAATGGGAAAGATCTGTAGAAGCCTTGGTATCTCCTTTCTTGGAAGAAATACCCCTTTTTAGGGTCTTCCTCTTTACTTTCAAATTTCTTTTCAGCTTTTATTTCAATTGAATCTTCTGTAACTTTTATATCAATGTCATCTTTAGTTATACCTGGCATTTCAAGTTCCATTATATATTCATTTTCTGTTTCTTTTAAATCTGTCAATGGCCTTCTATATTTTATTACTCCTCCTTCTTTTGATTCACCTGGGATTAATAATGGTGTTCTTCTCCAAAATTCAGGAAATGCTCTTTCAATTTCTTCTTGCATTTTTCGCATATCTTCCATAATATCAAACCATGTCATAGGATACACCTCCATATTTCCTATACAATAAGTTAAGTTAACTTATAGTATATAAATCTTTCGCTTGATATAAATTGTTGTAATTAAAAACATGTAAAACTGAGAATGTTTTGTACATCCATAATTATTTAATTTGGATTGTGTGATAATTTTTTCACGGAAATAATTATATATTTATCCTGATTCTGTTTCATATGGGCAAACAATCAACTACAAAAAAGGGCCAAGCATGTTCTACAGGTGGCTGTCCTCTATGCACTAAAGAGGGTATGATATTAGCTTTAATAGGGATTATAGTTGCATTTTTAATGCCACCACCTTTTGGCTTTATAGGATTTTTAATATTTGGACTATCTTACTTCTTACCTTCAATTAAGAAATTAAAATTAAACAATTCGATAGAAAAATAATTTATTCCTTAATAACAAAGCAATATTAATCGCATAGGCATCTCTAATTTTTAATATACTAAATATGATTGATAACCTTTTAATATTAAATTAATATATTCTTTCGTGGTAAAATGAGCGAAGATCTTCATAAACTTGCATTTAAATATGCCCTTATCAATGCCTTTCAATTTGGAGGTACTCCTAATGCTAAGGCCGTTACAGGCAAAATAATGGCTGAGTTGCCCGAGATGAGAAAATATGCAAAAGAAGTTATATTAGCCGTTGAAGGCGCCATTAATCAAATCTCTAAAATGTCTAATAATGAAATTGAAAATAATTTAAAAGAAATCAGCCCTGAATTTTTTTTTGATAAGCCCAAAGAAAAGGAAGTGCCTAGGGAGCTTCCTCCATTAGAAGGTGCAGAGAAGGGCAATGTAGTTACGAGACTTCCACCAGAACCAAATGGATACCCTCACATTGGCCACGGAATGTCATTCTATTTTAACTATTATTATGCTAAAAAATATGATGGTAAAGTAATCTTAAGATTTGATGACACCAATCCTAAAAAGGAAAAACTTGAATATTACGATGCAATAAAACAAGATTTAAAATGGCTTAAAATTAATTGGGATGAAGAACGAAATATGTCCGATGACATGGATCTTTATTATAAATATGCCCTAGATCTAATTAAAATTGGTAAAGCGTATATCTGTAATTGTGATGCAGAGTACATATCCAAACTGAGATATGATTCCAAGGATTGCTCCTGCATTTCTAACTCTGTCCAGGATAATCTTTCTCTTTGGAAAGAAATGGAATCTGCTGATGAAGGAAAATTTTCTCTTAGGCTTAGAGGAGACATGAATTCAAAGAATACTGTCATGAGAGACCCCACTATGATGAGAGTTGTTGATCACCCTCATCCAATCCAAGGTGACAAATACAGAATATGGCCAGTTTACGATTTTGCATGTGCAATTGAAGACTCTGTTCTTGGTGTAACTCATGTGCTAAGGAGCAATGAATTTGCTTTGAGGATAGAATTACAAGACTATATCAGAGGACTTCTTAACTTAAGAAATCCAAAAATTATTGAATATTCTAGATTTACTGTAAAAGGAGCCCCTACATCAAAAAGACTAATCAGACCTTTAATTGAAAAGCATCTTGTTTCAGGATGGGATGATCCAAGACTTGTTACAATTCGTGGCCTTAAGCGAAGAGGAATTACCCCAGAAGCCATTCACATGGTGGCAGAGGAAATAGGGCTATCTAAATCTGAACCTGTAATTGATTGGTCTTTAATTGAATCCCTAAATAGAAAAGTAATCGATTCTACATCAGACAGATATTACTTTGTATCAGATCCAAAATTTCTGGAAGTGAGCAATGCTCAAAACCAAACAATTCAGCTTAAACGACATCCTGACTATGATAGAGGGTTTAGAAATGTTGATATATCAGGAAAATTTTTCATTTCAGGTAGTGACTTTAAAGATATAACTAAGGGCCAAATACTTAGATTAAAAGATCTCTATAATATTCTTATAATTGATGTTCAGGATGATTTAATTAAAGCTATGCGCACTGATGAAAAATCTTCCAAAGATGAACTTTCAAAAGTTAAAAAAATACAATGGGTAACTGATAAAAATGTTAAAGTGTCTGTTATAGTCCCTGGAATTTTATATGAAGGGGAGGATATCAACCCAAATTCTCTTACTACAGTTGTTGGCTACGGTGAAAGAGAAATAGGACTTCTTAAAGAAGGTGAAATAGTTCAGTTTGAACGTTTTGGCTTTGTTAGAGTTGATAGGATAGATCCAAACGAAGTTACAGTTATCTTTGCCCACAAATAAGGTGAGTTATGGATTTCAAGGAAGCATCTCTTCGAGAGAGGAGGATATATTATCATGAAGAATGGAAAGAAAAAGATGTGCCAGAGTTTATAATCGAAAGAATAAAAGAAAGAGAATTTGCTTTTGATCATGATGGGAACGGATATAATGATAGATATAAAGGATTTGACAATGTTAATCTATTTTCTGATTTTCTGATTAAAAATTTTCCATATGCTGTTTGTACTAGTGTTTCTTACTATTCAAAACCTAAAAATAGGGAAGATTGGAAAGGAGCAGAATTAGTTTTTGATATAGATGCCAAAGATTTAATCGTTAAAACATGTGAATGCAAAGCGGGATATGTATGTGAAAAATGTCTTTTTGAAGCCAAAGAGATAGTATTGCAAATAAGGGATACATTGATTAGCGATTTAGGTATCAAACGATTATTCTTAGTTTATTCAGGGAGAGGGTATCATCTTAGGGCAGTCGATAAGGAGATTCTACCACTTGAAAGAAGGTCAGAAATTTTAGAATATGTTACAGGATCCAAGAGACCAAAAGAATTATTCCTGTTTAACAGTTACCCTGCAGTTTATAGAAAAATGTTTATTTTAACATTTGCTAAAATGACTGAAAAAGATTTTCCTTTTACTAAAAATATAACTGATTCACTTCTCTCAGAAAAAGAAAATATTATATCCAAATTAAAGGCATATCACGTAGATTTTTTAACTATTAAAGGGATTGGTGATAAAACAAAAAATGATTTTTTAAGTCTTATTGAACAAATTAATTCCTCCTTAGTTGATGGCAAAGTTACTGTAGATGTCAAAAGGATATTGAGACTTCCCTCTACCTTGCATTCCAAAGTTTCAATGAAATGTGTTGAAATAAAAAATATAGAGACTTTTGACCCTTTAAAGCAAGCAGTTCCACAATTTGTTCATGAAAGAAAAGATTAGACTTACCAAAAACCTTTAAAACCTCTATAGTTATTGACTTCATGGTTTCTGAGGTGCCCGAAGACTATAATCCAGTATCTTTAGAAATTAAAATTCTAGAAGAATGGGAAAAAATAGACATTTACGATAAATTGAAACAGCTAAGATCTGAAGGCCCTAAATTTTTCTTTTTAGATGGGCCCCCCTATATGAATGGATTGCCGCATATAGGTCACGCTAGGACTAGAGCATTGAGGGATCCGGTTCTCAAATATAAATCCATGAATGGCTATAATGTATGGCACCAACCGGGATTTGATATGCATGGACTGCCCATTGAAGTAAAAGTTGAAGAAATACTAGGCACTAAAACAAAAAGCGATATTGAAAAAATAGGAACTGAACTTTTTATAAAATCATGTAAAGAAAGAGGATTATCTTTCCTTAAAATATGGATCGATTTTTATAGAAGATTTGGAATGATAGGTGATTTTGATAATCCCTATATGACATTATCAAATTCCTATATCGAGTCTTCTTGGTATTTTTTTAGAAAGGCATGGGAGAAAAATCTTTTGTATAAAGGTAAGGCGACTGTTGCATGGTGTCCAAGATGCGAAACACCTCTCTCTGGTTATGAAGCAACTGATGAGTATAAAGATGTTGAAGATTATTCTATTTATGTAAAATTTCCTTTAGAAGGAAATAAAGATGAATATATTATTATATGGACTACAACACCTTGGACTATCCCTGCAAATGTTGCAATTGCAGTCAATCCTAAATATGAATATGTAAGAGTCAAAGTAGCAAATGAAGTATGGATAGTTGCTAAAGAACTTTTAGAAAAATTAATGACATTATTTGGTATTCAAGATTATGAAATACTTGAAACTGTCACAGGTCAAATCCTATTTGGCCTTAAATATAGGCATATTATGGAAGATGATTTACCGATTCATAAACAATTCAAAGAGCCAAATGCACATACAATCATCCTTACAAATTATGTAACGTTGGAAGATGGTACTGGCTGTGTTCACACAGCCCCAGGGCATGGGCCTGAAGATTATAGTGCGGGGGTGGAGTATAAACTCCCAATACTCTCTCCAGTTGATCAAACTGGTAAATTTACAGATGAGGCTGGAAAATACAAAAATATCTATATCAAAGATGCCAATGATTTAATTGTCGATGATATCGAAGATAAAGGTTTTTTATTACTCAGAGATTCAGTTTTTCATAGATATGCTCACTGTTGGAGATGTAAATCACCTTTGTTATATAGGGCATCGGATCAATGGTTTATAAAAGTAGAAGCTATTAAAGATCAAATCTTGAAAGAAAATAAAAAAGTAAAATGGATTCCAGATTGGGCAGGGGAAAAGAGATTTCATAACTGGATTGAAGGTGCAAGGGATTGGTGTATCTCAAGGCAAAGATTCTGGGGCATCCCCCTCCCAATATGGGAATGTATGTGTGGAAACATAATCGTCGTTTCTTCTACTGAAGAAATAAAGTCATTGGGCGGAACCATTCCAGAAGATCTTCATAAACCCTATATCGATGAAGTTTTCATTAAATGTCCAAAATGCTCTAAAAAAATGAAACGTGTTCCTGATATTGCGGATGTATGGTTTGATTCAGGGGCTTCAACATGGAGTTCTTTAGGATATCCTCAAAATACAAAAAAATTTGATGAACTCTTCCCCGTTGATTTTATTACCGAAGGGCTTGACCAGACAAGAGGGTGGTTTTATACATTAATGCTTGAAAGTTTTATTGTATTTGGCAGAGCCCCTTATAATAAAGTTTTAATGAATGATTTTGTCTTGGATCAATTTGGCCAAAAGATGTCAAAGTCTCTTGGAAACGTTGTTGATCCAAATGACGTCATAACGAAATATGGCGCGGATGTTACAAGATTTTACCTTTTATGGGAAATTGCACCATGGGATAAATTAAAGTTTAACTGGGAAAATGTCGAAAGTATTTATAGAACCTTTAATATACTTTGGAATGCTTATAAGTTTGTTACACTCTACATGTCTCTTGACAAGTTTGATGTTAATACCCCAATAAATGATGTTAAGAAATACCTAAAAGATGAAGACAAATGGATACTGTCTAGAATAAATACCCTTACTAAGGAAGTTGAGGAGACTTTTGACACTTTAGAGCTTCATTACATCCCAAGAAAAATAAAGGAATTCATCCTTGAAGATCTTTCTAGATGGTATATTAGGCTCGTAAGAGAAAGGATGTGGCTTGAAGATGACAACAAGGAGAAAATTAGTGCCTATGCCACTGCATTCTATGTGTTTAAGAGACTATCAAAAATATTAGCACCAATATCCCCATTTATTTCTGAAGCAATTTATAAGAACTTTGTTGGTGAATCTTCAATTCATCTTTCAGACTGGGATAAATATGATCCTTCTATGATTGATTCTGAACTTGAATTAAATATGAATATACTCAGAAACATAATAGAGGGCACCCTCCATGCTAGACAAAAAGCAGGTATTAAATTAAGGTGGCCGATGTCCAAAGTCATTGTTGAAACACAAGACGAAACTATTAAAAAAGCTGTTATTTCTTTATCTGAAATCATGAAGAAACAGATTAATGTCAAAGAGATAGTTATTGGCGAAGTTGTGCAAGAACTTGAAATACTACCTAATCATAAATCTCTTGGCCCTAAATTCAAGGGTGATGCAAAGAAGGTCGTTGAATTATTAGGGGCCGTTGATTCATGCCTGATAAAGTCAGGACTTGAAAAAGAGGGTACATTTGATTTGAAAGGATTTCAGATAACTCCTGAGGATGTTAATTTTAACTACATACTACCAAAAGGATACCAACTCAGTGAGTTTGAAAATGGAAAAATTTATTTATATACTGAGATTACTGAAGAATTGAAATCCGAAGCCATTGCAAGAGAAGTAATTAGAAGAATTCAAGAAATGAGAAAACAGTCTAATTTGAATGTTGAAGATTATATTAGTTCATATATAGTTTCTAATTTTGAATCCGATTTAAAGATACATGAAGACTATATTAAACATGAAACAAGGAGCAAGTCTTTAGCATTTTCCAAAAACAATGATTACACTGGTAAAGAGTGGGAAATAGACGGCGACAAATTTTTAATAGGGATTCAAAAACTCAAATAAGCATAGCATTTTAACGTTTGACCAATGTCAATATGTCCATGCTTCATTTAAATCAATATTAATAGTTAATTAGATTTAGTTGCATGTAAAAATAATATGACTAAAAAAAATAATTTAAAAATATAAATAAATTTACTTTCCGCACTTTGAGTTAATTCCAGAGGAATGCTCCATTGTAAGTCCCATCTGTTCATAGTCCAATGTCATTGAATTACTCTCTTCAGTCTTCACTACTCCATGCCCATCATTAGTCCTGAAAGAGTATTGTACGCCCCACTCACTTTTACCTTTCATAAATTCTGTCAATTCCTCATTTGACAACGATAAGGTATAAAGGATGCCCTCTTTTGCATTTAATTCCAATGGGTCAGCTTTTACCATTGCCCTTCTAGATCCATTAATATATACAAACATATATCGCGGAAGATCTCCATCTATATCCTTATACATTACTTTAAATCTGTAAGATGTTACGTTATTGTTTGTAGTATAAAGAAGAGCCCCTCCTTCTAGTATTGGTTTATTGTTTTGAGCTGCACTAAGTGAGCCCATAACAGCTGCAGAAACTAAAATTAAACATATGGTAATAATAGCTAATTTTTTCACAATGATCACCTCAAATTGATAAAATATCTAAAAAAGGCTTACTTTATAAATTTCATTGATTTAGAATATCAATCATTTTATTTTCTTTATTATATTTAAAACAAGAATAATCACTTCAGCTCCAGTGTTATAGAAAAAATAATCTCAACATATACTGGTGTTAAAATTAAGGCCAATTAAAAATTTAATAACTCTTCTTCCCATTCTTTCTTACACTCACACCCATATTCTAAAATTTTTGGATCATTTTTAAGCGAAAAATCTAAAATTCTTTTTTCAATCTCTCTGTTGCAGATCTTACAATTTTTAGGGCCACGCGATCTTCCAAAAGCAACCGGATGACAAATAATATCTGGCCTTAAATTTGAAGTTTCTTTTAAAATCTCTAATATACTCCAACCCCATGGTGGTGAATATTCTCCTTTATTCCAGAGATATTCAACTATGGTATTCTTATGGACAGTCATAGGATTAAATGAGATAACGTCAGCAATATTCTCGATGGATATCGCAGAATTTATGGCATCATGTATTGCTTCCTTTTCAGTTACAAATGGAGGTTTTATCATTATATATGCTTTATTTTTAATATCAAGTTTTTTCAAAACTTCACTTGCAGAAAGGAAATCTTCAAAAGTGAAACCTTTATTAATTGAATGTTGAAGTATCCTATTATTAGATGATTCTAATCCAATCGCAACTTCGATCTGTACCCCAATACCTACTAATTCTTCCAAATAGTCTTTTTTTATATATTCTGGCCTAGACTCTAAAGTTACTTCAGGTATACCTCTCTCAGAAAGAAATGTGATTATTTTTTTAGCACAATCCTGATTTACTTCTTTTGGATCAAGAAAACTACCTGATGTAAAAATCTTAACTTTTCTAATTTCTTTATCATAAGCACTGTTGAACTCATCAACAAACACGTTGAAAAGATCAATTGAGGGGTCACTAGGAGAATCTTCAAAGTAAGAGCACATATTGCACCTTCTCCATCTGCAACCTATAGTCGGTAGAATTATTGAAAGTGCCTTTCCTTCTTTTCCTTGAATATTTTCCCGATTGTAAAAGAACATTAAATTATATAAACAATTTCAGTTTAAAAATCTACTCAAAGAGACAGTTCATGCAGTTAACAGCAATAATTGATATTATCACTGCAGCGGCCGCGAATATAATCCAAAGTATCCTCCTGAAGTATCTCTCAGATAAATAGATTATAAAAACAGACGTTGCAATAAAATAGCATAGCAAAGGAAATATAGGCATAGCTACCAATTGAAATAAGTTATATCCCATTAGATATAAAGACCATTCAATTCCACTCCAACTGATCCCAATAAAAACTACTCCAAAAATGAAAAACTCCTCTGCTTTTTTGTAATCTATGTCCCTTAAGTAAAGAGAATAAATAATTAAAAGAGAACTTAATATTGAGCTTATAATCGAATAATGGAATCCTAAAGATTCTAGGCCCATTTTATTCCAGCACCGCACCCTTCTCAGATGAGGACACAAGTTTTCTATATCTTAGGAGCATTCCTGGAATGTCTTTTTTTGGGGGCTTTGCTAATTTTAGCCTTTCTTCTATCTGCTTATCTGTAAGTGCGATTTCTAATTTTCTTTTAGGTATGTCTATCTTTATTATGTCTCCATCTTTTACCGCTGCAATTGGGCCATTTTCAAAAGCTTCTGGGGATATATGACCAATACAAGGACCTCGAGTTCCTCCAGAAAATCTTCCATCTGTGATTAAAGCAACAGATTCAGATAACCCCATACCCGCTATTAAACTTGTTGGTTCTAACATTTCCCTCATACCTGGGCCACCCTTTGGGCCTTCGTATCTTATCACTATGACCGTACCCGATTTAATTTTACCGCCAAGTATGGCCTTAGTTGCAGATTCTTCACTATCAAATACCTTGGCCTTACCTTCGAACTTCATTATCTTCTCACTAACTGCAGTCTGTTTAACAACTGATCCATTTGGCGCAAGATTCCCTTTGAGAATTGCAATTCCACCTTGTTTGTGATATGGGTTATCTACACCCCTAATAATGTCAGATTTCATCACTTTTACTTTCTTTAAAGCATCGCCAAGAGTAGTTCCCATGATGGTTTTAGTTTCAAGATTTAGCCTGTCTTTTAGTCGTATCAAAATTTGAGGAATACCCCCTGCGTCATCAAAATCTCTCATAAAAAATGGACCCCCTGGCCTTAAATTTACGAGGTGAGGGGTCTCTTTTGATAGTTTATCAAACAGACTTAATGGAAGATTGATACCAAACGCATGAGCAATTGCCGGTAAATGCAATGCGGTATTAGATGATCCGCCTATTCCCATATCCACTCTGATAGCATTTTCAAAACTAAGCTTAGTTACTATGTCTTTTGGCTTAAGATCTTTCTTTATCAGTTCAACAATAAGCTTACCTGTTTGATAGGCTATATCTTCTTTTCTTTTATCTGTAGCATGGATAGTTGCACTTCCAGGTATCGATAGACCAAGTGCTTCAGTCATACATGCCATTGAATTAGCCGTAAATAATCCTGCACATGCACCTGCACCAGGGCAGCTTCTCTTTTCAATTTCTTTAAAATCTTTTTCACTCATCTCCCCCTTCTTATAACTCCCAATGGCCTCAAAAATAGAGATTAGATCAAGTTTTTTACCCTTGTATTCTCCAGGTTCCATCGGGCCACCTGTTACAATAGCAGCAGGAATATTTACTCTTCCTGCGGCCATAAGCATGCCGGGAGTGATCTTGTCACAATTTGTGACCCCGACCCATCCATCAAATAAGTGAGATGAAATCATCAATTCAACTGAATCTGCAACAATATCTCTTGAAGGCAGAGAATACCTCATACCTTGATGGCCCATTGCAATTCCATCACAGATTCCTGGAACTCCAAACTCAAATGGTATCCCTCCCGCATCTTTGATACCCTTCTTAACAAGTTCCGTAAGTTTTCTAAGATTAATGTGACCGGGAACTACTTCAGAGTAGGCGGATGCAACACCTACAAATGGCTTCTTAAAATCTACATCTTTAAGGCCATCCGCTCTTAATAATCCCCTAGCACCTGCTTTGTCAATATCTTCTCTAATAATTGAACTTCTCATTTAACCACATCAACAAATTTAGCTAGTCCATACTCAACACTATCTACAAGGGCATACCAACTTGCAGTTATAATATTTTCTGAAACTCCAACAGTATCCCATGTTTTGTTATGCCCATGAGTTCTAATCAAAACCCTTACTATTGATCCGGTTCCTTCTTCACCTTCAAGTACTCTAACTTTATAATCTGTAAGATTAAAGTTTTTAATCTCCGGGTATGCACCAATAAGTGCTTTTCTTAAAGCCTTGTCCAGTGCATTTACTGGACCTTTTCCTTCTGCAGCGGTATGAAATTCTTTTTCATTGACTCTAAGTTTAATTGTAGCTTCAGAACGGGAGTCCATATCCCCTCTTTTGTCTATAACTACTCTGAATCCTTCAAGCTCAAAAAATTTCTTATATGTGCCCAAAGCCTTTTTCATTAAAAGCTCAAAAGATGCTTCGGCACCTTCAAACTGGTATCCTTCATTTTCGAGCTTTTTTATTCTTTCAAGTATCATATCAAGTTTAGAGTCGGAAGACTCCAAATCTACGCCATACTCTCTGGCCTTAAAAATAATGTTACTTCTGCCAGATAGTTCAGAAACAATGACCCTTGTTCTATTGCCAACAAGCTCTGGCCTAATGTGCTCATAAGTATCTGGGTGTCTTTGAATAGCACTGACATGTATACCCCCTTTATGGGCAAATGCGCTTGAGCCTACGTATGGTTGATGCGTATCTGGAGATATGTTCCCAAGTTCTGCTATATATGCTGAAACGCTTTTTAGTTTACTCAATTGTTCATCTGTAACACAGTCAAGTTTCATCTTAATTTTAAGGCCAGGTATAATTGAACACAAGTTTGCGTTCCCACACCGTTCTCCGTATCCATTAATGGTTCCTTGAACATGCACGGCTCCTTTTTTTACTGCTTCAAGTGAATTTGCAACAGCACATTCTGAATCATTATGAGCGTGAATACCTATGTTACATTTTATTTGAGATTTGATTTCTGTGATTATTTCTCCAATTTCAAATGGCAAGCTTCCTCCATTTGTGTCACATAAAGAAATACAATCTGCACCTGCTTTGTCCGCTTCTTTGATAGTTGCTAAAGCATATTCTTTATTTCTTTTATATCCATCAAAGAAATGCTCTGCATCATATATCACTTCAATTCCATGATCTTTAAGAAATTTTATAGAATCATAAATCATATCGAGATTTTTTTCGAGAGGAATTTTCAATGCTTCAATCACATGAAAATCCCAGCTTTTGCCGAAGATAGACGCAACATCTGTACCCACATCCAAAATAGCATTTAGATTAGGGTCTTCTTCAGCTTTGAGTTTTGCTCTTCTGGTGCTGCCAAAAGCGGATATTTTTGAAGTAGACAATGAGAGAGATTTAGCATTTTTAAAAAATTCAACATCTTTCGGATTTGAACCGGGCCACCCACCCTCAATATAATGTATCCCTAATTCATCAAGCTTTTCACATACCTTTAGCTTATCATTAGCAGAAAAGGTGATACCCTCTCCTTGCGTTCCATCTCTTAAAGTTGTATCAAAAAGCTTTATCATCTGTTCTCCCTATTCTTTCATCTTCTTCACAATTTCGTCTCCAACTTCAGTTGTTTTTGAAGCCCCACCGAGATCTTGTGTTCTAACTTTTCCATCTTCAAGTACTTTGACAACGGCCTTTTCAATCAATGAAGCTGTTTTTGGTTCACCTATAGTTTCAAGCATCATTACTCCGCTTAATATAGTAGCAAGAGGATTGGATACATTTTTTCCTTTGTATTTTGGTGCAGAACCATGTATTGGTTCAAACATAGAAACACCCTCAGGATTAATGTTTCCACCAGCGGCAAGACCAAGTCCGCCCTGGATCATAGCTCCGAGATCTGTGATTATATCTCCAAACATATTTGGTGCAACGACGACTTGGTACCACTGTGGTTGTTTTACAAACCACATTGTTATTGCATCAACAAATGCAAACTCAGTTTCGTATCCAGGGTAGTCCTTTGCAACTTCTTCAAACACATCTCGCCATAGACTATAAATATTAGTCAAAACATTTGCCTTATCTACAGAAGTTACCCTCTTTTTACCTTTCTTTTTGGCAAGCTCGAAAGCATATCTTATGACTCTCTTTGACCCTTCTCTTGAGATCATACCTATTTGGTATGCTATTTCTTCAGGCCTATCGATATCAATTCCCATATTAAATTTGACTTCATATAGGTCTCTTATTACTTCAAGTTGATCTTTATTCATTGTTCCCTTAAATCTTCCACCTATTCCAATATAGAAATCCTCAGTATTTTCCCTTATTACATGGAAGTTAATATCTTTGTAAGTCTTGCCTTTTAGGGGGCATGGAACATTAGGGTAAGAAACAATTGGCCTTAAATTTACGTATTGATCAAAATAAAATCTCATTTTTAAGAGGATACCTTTTTCCAAGATACCTGGGGCAACTCTTGGATCTCCAATCGCACCAAAATATATTGCATCTTTTTTTTTCAATTCTTTTAAAGTATCTTCAGTAATTAATTCTCCAGTCTTTAGATAATGTTCAGAACCATTATGATAATACTCCCAATCAATATCAAGCCCTGTAATATTACAAGCTGCATCTATTACCTTTTTTCCTTCTTCAATTATCTCAGGTCCTATGCCGTCACCAGGCATTATAGCTATTTTTTTCATTTAGTACCTCCTTTACATATTCCATCAAGCCGCCTTTCTCCACTATTTTCAATAAAAAAGCAGGTAGCGGTTTAAACTCAAAGATTTCACCAGATCTTCTGTTTTTTATAGTCCCTCTTTTCAGATCAACTATTAGTTCGTCCCCTTCATTGGCCTTAACATCACATTCAATTAATGTTAAGCCTAGATTAATAGAATTTCTAAAAAAAATCCTCGCAAAACTTTTCGCAATAACGCATGATATCCCCGCGCCCATTAGTGCTCTCGGGGCGTGTTCTCTTGATGAACCACAACCAAAATTCCTTCCTGCAACTATGATGTCTCCATCCTGAACTATGTTTTTAAATTCTGGCCTTACCTTTATGAATGCATTTTTTGCAAGCTCTTTTGGGTCCCCTGTAGTAAGAAACTCGGCCGGAATAATCTGATCTGTGTCCACATTGTCTCCAAACTTGATTACTCTTCCTTCAAGAACTTCTTTCATCATAGCACCTCTCTTGGATCGACTATTCTCCCTTCAATAGCGGAAGCAGCAACTACTGCAGGATTTGCAAGATAAACTTCAGAGTTTTTGTGCCCCATTCTTCCAATAAAATTCCTATTTGTTGTAGCAACACATTTTTCCCCATCAGCAAGTATACCCATATATCCGCCAAGGCATGCTCCACATGTTGGCCCACATACAAAACAATCAGCATTTTCAAAGATTTCAATCAATCCTTCCTTCAAAGCCTGATTAAAAACTTCTTTAGTTGCTGGAACAACAATCATTCTCACTTCAGGATTGATCTTTTTTCCCTTTAATATTTTAGCAGCTATCCTCAGATCTTCAATCCTTCCATTTGTACATGACCCAAGGTAGGCCTGGTCTATTTTAACATCAACTTCAGAAGCAGGGGCTGTATTGCTCGGTAAGAATGGTTTTGCAACTGTAGGAGGTATATCTGCCGCATCATACTTTAATTCTTGAAGATAATATGCATCTTTATCAGAATAGACAGGGGTATAACTCCCCCTTACCCTACCTCGTAGATACTCAAAGACTTTATCATCAGGGGGGATAATTCCTGCTTTTCCACCTGCTTCTATTGCCATATTTGAAATAGTAATTCTATCTGAAAGTGATAAATTTTCGATAGTGTTCCCATAATATTCCATAGTTTGGTATAACGCACCCTCTACCCCAATATCTCCAATCACATGCAGGATTATATCCTTTCCATATACATAATTGTCAAGTTTTCCATTAACTGTTATTTTAATACTATCTGGTACTTTCAACCATAGTTTTCCAATTGCCATAATGGCAGCAGCCTCAGTAGATCCAATACCAGTTGAAAATGCCCCTAAGGCACCATAACTACAAGTATGTGAATCTGCACCTACAATTAGTCTCCCAGGTGCAACAAAACCCTTCTCAATCATCAGTTGATGGCATACCCCACCCCTTCCAACTTCAAAATAGTTTTCAATGTTGTATTTTTTAGCAAAATCTCTCATTCTTTTGGCCTGTTCAGCGGAAGCAACGTCCTTATTTGGAACATAATGGTCAGGGATAAGGACTATTTTTTCGCTATAGGGTTTTGTTCCGTTTGGAAATTTTTCAAACTGTTCAAAAGCAGGAAGACCTGTAACATCATTTACCATAACGTAATCTACATTAGCTTCGACTATCTGGCCAGCTTCAACAACATCTCTGGCCTTATTTCCAATTATTTTTTCTGATATGGTTTTTCCCATAAAAATCAACTAAAAAATAAAATTATAATTATATTATTTTTTTCCTGGTTTTAAGAACATTTTTCTGATATCCTTACCAACTTCTTCTATAAGTTTTTCTTTACCTTCTTTTCTTGCTCTAGTCAAAACTGGCCTTCCAGTATAGTTTTCCATCATAAACTCTCTTGCAAACTCACCAGATTTAATGTTATCAAGGACTTCATACATTCTTTCTCTAACTGAGTCATCAATAATCATTGGGCCTCTTGTTCTACCGCCATACTCAGCGGTATTAGAAACTCTCTCCCACATTAACTCTAATCCACCTTCATAGAATAAATCAACTATTAATTTCATTTCGTTTAGACATTCAAAGTAGGCAATTTCAGGCTGGTAACCTTCACTGACTAATGTTTCAAATCCAGCTGTTATGAGCTCTGTAATCCCACCACAGAGGACACACTGTTCCCCGAATATATCAGTAATCGCTTCTTCTTCAAATGTAGTTTCAACTACTCCTGCTTTTGTTAAATTCATAGCTTTTGCCATTGCAAGCGCTGTCTGTTTAGCACTTCCAGTATAATTTTGTTCAACAGCTAAAAGTGCTGGAGCACCAAAACCCTCTTTGTATAGTCTTCTAAGTTCACTACCTGGTGTTTTTGGAGCAATCATGACGACATCAACATATTCTGGGGGCTTGATTTGATTGAAAGTTATGTTAAATCCATGAGAAAAGCTAAGCACGTTACCTTCTTTTAGATTATTTTTTATATATTTTGTATAGACATGAGGCTGAACTTCATCAGGTATTAGTATATGTACGATATCCCCTACCTTTGCGGCATCTTCAATACTCATCGTTTTTATTCCTGCATCTTTAGCACAACTCCAGGATTTTCCTCCTTCATTTACACCTACAACAACATCAATGCCACTATCATATAAACACTGGGCTTGTGCCCTTCCCTGATTTCCATAACCTATTACTGCTACCTTTTTACCTTGCAAATATTTAAGGTCTGCGTCACAATCATAATACATTGTTGCCATATTTTTAACCTCCACTTTTCTTTTCAACATCCCTAGAAATGGCAGTAACTCCTGTCCTGAAGAGCTCTTTTATGCCAAAATTCTTCATTAATTCAACAAATCGGTCAATATCGCGTGGATCTGCTGCTATCTCTAGAGTTATTGTTCTTATACTAATATCAACTATATTTGATTTAAATGCATTGGCTATTTCTATTACTTCAGCCCTATTTTCTTTATCTGCATAAACTTTCAACAGACAAAGATCTCTAACTACTGAAGTATTTTTATCTAGGATGTTTACCTTTACAATCTCTATTAGTTTATTTAATTGTTTTTCCACTTTTTCTATTTCTCGCTCATCTCCTGTTGTCACTATGGTCATTCTGCTCATACCTTCTTTTTCGGAAGGAGAGACTGTTAGAGAGTGAATATTAATCCCCCTTCTAGAGAACATACCACTCATTCTAGTAAGGGACCCTGCTTCATCTTCCACCAAAACTGAGATTATTTGTGTCGGCATCTTTCCACCCCTATCATCTCATCAATCTTTCCCCCTGGGGGTACCATTGGTAATATATTTGTTTCAGATTCTATTTTAAAATCAAGCACCGAAACAACACCTGAATCAAATGCGTTTTTCAAAGAATTTTTAATGTCACTTACCTTTTCAACTCTCTCCCCATACGCTCCAAAAGACTCGGCCAATTTTACAAAGTCTGGTATAGTTCCAAGTTTTGTTTTTGAATACCTCTTATCCCAAAAAAGTTCTTGCCATTGTCTTACCATTCCAAGATATGAATTGTTTAATATTGCAACAACTACCGGTATATTTTCTGTCATTGCAGTTGCTAGCTCTTGACAAACCATTATGAACGATCCGTCACCTGCAATATCTAACACTTGTTTTTCTGGTTTTGCTACCTTTGCTCCAATTGCAGCTGGAAATCCAAAACCCATTGTTCCAAGTCCTCCCGAAGAAATAAACTGTCTTGGTTTTTTTGTAACGTAGTAGTGGGCTGCAAACATTTGATTTTGACCAACTTCTGTTGTAACTATGGCATTATCATCTAAAAACTTATTAATTTCCTTAATTATTACTTCAGGTGTAAGGCTATCCCCTTTACATTTAACAACTTCACATTCTTCACACATATTATGTAATTGATTTACTCTCTTTCCCCAAATATTTGTATCCTTTTTAACATCCTCATATTTTTTAATGAATTTGATCAAATCTCTTATGACTAACTTGGCATCCCCTACTAGAGGAAAATCTACAAGAATGTTTTTATTTAATTCTGACGAATCTATATCACAATGAATTTTTATTGCATCAGGTGCAAAAGATTCAAGACTCCATCCAGTTGCCCTATCGGAGAATCTACACCCGATTGCCAACAAAACATCACAATTATTAATCATCTTATTTGCGCAAAGCCTTCCATGCATCCCAACCATACCAAGAGACAATGGATGATTTTCAGGGATAACACCTTTACCCATTAGCGTCGTAGCAACTCCTGCACCGAGATATTCTGCTAACGTCCTCAAGTCGTCAGATGCATTTGCTTGTATAACTCCCCCCCCTGCAAGTATTAGTGGTCTTTCAGCTTCGACTAACTTTTGGGCAATTCTCTTAAGTTGAAGGGGATTGGGAACGATATTTGGATTATAACCGGTAAATTTTATTTCACCACGATAATATTCTTTTGAAGTTTTTTGTTGTACATCATTTGGGAGATCAATGACAACTGCTCCTTTTCTGCCGGTGTTGGCTATCTTGAATGCACCTTTGATTGTCCATGATAACATATCTGTTGATTTTACCAGAAAATTATGCTTTGTTATTGGCATTGTAATCCCAAAAGTATCTGCTTCCTGAAAAGCATCTGTTCCAATGGCTTTAGTTGGAACTTGTGCTGTAAAGGCTACAACTGGAATTGAATCCATTGTTGCATTTAATAATCCCGTTACTAGATTAGTAGCACCTGGCCCAGAAGTTGCCATACACACACCAGGGTCACCTGATGCTCTTGCATATCCGTCAGCAGCATGAGCTGCACCTTGTTCATGCCTTACAAGAATGCTCCTGATATCTGTTTCATCATAAAGTCTATCATAAAGAGGTATCAACTGGCCTCCTGGAAAGCCAAATATATTTTTTACGTTTTCTTCTTTTAGACATTTGATAATAATTTCTGTACCTTTTAACTCCTCGATCATTGCGTTTTCCCCTCTTTATTAATTTTTCTTAATTTGTTTATGGCCTCTATAGCTGCATTAACACTAGTCATAACTATATCCGGTCCAACGCTCTTTCCTAAAGCCTTTATTCCAGCCTCATTTGCCATCTTAACAGAAACTTGGCATAGTGCATCTGACCCACCTGTTATAGCTTCAAGCCTATACTCTTCAAGTGTAATTTTTTCAGGAACTATAGACTTCAAAGCATTTAACGCTGCATCGACAGCTCCATTTCCTATATTTGACCCTACTTTTTTAGTTCCATTAATATTAAGGATCGCTGTAGCAGTTGGCGTAATACGGAGCCCAGAAATTATTGACATTTCTTCAAGCTTTACTTCTTTTTCTTCATCTGGTACCTTTCCAACATAACCAGCTGCTATTGCAATTAGATCTTCATCAGTAATCTTTTTTCCACCTTCTCTTATTAGTTTAATATCTTCAACAATTTCTAAGATTTGATCTCTTGTTAGCCCAATACCAAAGTCTCTAAGCTTCTTTTCAACAGCATGAAGCCCGGTATGCTTTCCAACAACAATTTCACTTTCTTTTCCTACTAACTTTGGAGTAAGAGGTTCATAACAAAAAGCTTTACTTAGCACTCCATGAACGTGAATGCCAGACTCATGTGCAAAAGCATTTTCTCCAACAATTGCCTTGTTTGGTTGTACAACTACCCCAGATATTCTTGAAACAAGTTTGGATATATATGTAAGTCTTGTAGTGTCTAAGGATACTCTCACCCCATAAAGAGCCATAAGGCTCATTACAATCTCTTCCAAAGAAGCATTTCCTGCTCTCTCACCTAAACCATTTATTGTGCAATGAATCTGTTTGGCGCCACTTTCAACAGCTGCAAGAGAATTAGCCACAGCAAGACCGAAATCGTTGTGGCAATGAATGCTGATAGGTACATTAATATCATTAACAAGCTCTTTTATTAAATATCTCATTGCTTTTGGCATTATTGTTCCTACTGTATCAGGTACATTGATGTAGTCTACCCCTACATCTCTTACAGCCCTATGCATCTCTTTTAAATATTCAAGTTCAGTCCTTGTTGCGTCTTCACATGAAAATTCAACTTCAACTCCATGATCTTTTGCGTATTCCACTCCTTCAATAGCCCTAGCCATAATTTCCTCTTTTGACATCTTGAGTTTGAACTCTCTATGAAGAGGAGAAGTAGCAATGAAAGTATGAACCCTATCTACATTACAATCTAAGGCAACATCAATATCTTTTTTATTTGATCTTGCAAGCCCACAAATTTTTGCCTTAAGGCCCATATCACATATTTTTTTTATAGCTTCTTTTTCTCCAGCTGATGTAATAGGGAATCCAGCTTCAATAGCGTCAACTCCTAATAGATCTAAGCTTTCTGCCATCTTTACCTTTTCTTCTATACTAAAAGCTACACCAGGAGTTTGTTCACCGTCTCTAAGTGTTGTATCAAATATCTTAATTCCTTCTATATTCATCGTTTCTAATACTTTTTTATTATAGTCGCTTACACAAATAACATCTTCCATATTTTCACCTATCATAGTAAATCATGTAGCAAATCATCTCAGATAAAAAAAAATTACCAATAATTTTTTTATTGGATGTAATACTACGGAGAAACACTAAAAAAAAATTATACCTTTGTGAGGGGCAAAAATGCACCCCCCCTAATTACTATCTCCATACATACACCTAATGTATTTTAAAGCCAATTTATTTCTTTTTAAATGTTTCGGTTATTTCTAAGTAAAAATTAATAATAAATAAAAAATATAGTGGACTATATCAAATTTTTATTCAATTGATTTTATTGCTGAAAAGCTGAATTATTGAAAATAGCAATCCTTAAAGACATCCCAAAATAACGAAGAGAATGGTATTTATATGTAAAATTAGATAGTGTGACCTAATTACAATTTTGTTCCCAAATAATTTTTAATACTCTTCTTATTCTTAAAATTCTTAATTGTGCAAGAATCATATATTAATCACACTTATTTATTGTCGATAAGAATAGATCTTAATGATAACTCTTCAGAGTAAGTTTTATAAGTCTTCTAATTTTTGGCCATATATCCTTAATAGAATCTAGAGGTTGTTCAAATGGCAAAAAAATTATTTATAAATCTGAATCAAAATATCATTTTAACACTCTCAATTCTTTCTATTTTAGTTTTTGGAATGGTAGGTTGTGTCTTTGAAAATAATGATTCCTCTCATGATGAATCTCTTATACTTAAAGCAAATTTGGAACTACAAAAATCTACTATTAATTTAGAAAAATATCTAGATTGTATTTTGGATATAAATGAAGAAGATCTGGCTTCATATGCTTTTGACTTTCAAACATATGAAGAGGGCATTGACAAAAGCCAATATTTTAGCAATACTTACAACTTCTTTGAAGATCATAAATTACTATTAGAAGAAATAGAAATCAATAATTCACAAGCTTTAGAATTATTTGAAGAGGCCCTACAAAAAGACCTAGACGATATCCAAAAAGAATATATCTTAATGAAGATATCAGTACTAAATAAATATACTGAAGTAGTTTCTATATCTAAAATTCTTATAGAAAAACAAGAAATATTTAAAAAATACATTGAAAACTCAATTAGACAAAGTATGACTACTTGTGAATCATGCGGGGGCGCACCAAAATCTGCCACACAAGTTGGATGGAAAACTGCAATACCTGCCGATTGGGTTGAGTCGAATATTTTTTTATTAAAAGACCAAATATCCAAAATACTTACAGAAGCCAAAATTATTGATGCTGAAGCCGATGATTATTTAGTAGTTAACGTAAAATCCGAGATCTAACGGATATCTTAATTTGTTTTAATTAAAGTATATGTTAATTTTTCGTACAAACAAACAATCGACATTAGGCTTACTTTTTGGATTACTAATACTTACAATTTTTTCATGTGATTTAAAGAGGAGCTATCTTCAAAACTTCTGATATTGCCATTTCTAATATATCAATTGATTTGAGGTATTCATCAATATTTATACATTCCATATCAGTATGATCCAGGGATGAGTCACCAGGGCCATATGTAACTATATTCTCCGTTAATTTAACAAGCAGATTCATATCAGAAGATCCTGTTTTTTTCTTGTATTTAGGAGAAAATCCATGTGCCCGTATAGACTTAACTAAAGTCTTTACCAGTATGTTGTTTTTTGAAGTTATTACTCCATCAACTCCCTCTACTAAACTAATTTCGCCATCCATCAATTGTTTTATTTCTTTTAATACTTCTTGGTGCGGTAAACTTGGCGGTACTCTGAAATCTATTGTAACCTTACATTCGTTTGGAACTACATTATTATCGGACTCTGCATAAATCGAAGTTGGTGAAAAACTAATTGACTCAAAAAGATTATTTCCTTTGTGTAAAGTAGAAACTTTATTTGAGAAATCAATAAACTTAACAATTGGATTTTCTTCATCTGATGAAGAATGGGAAGCTTTACCCTTAAACAATAAGTTTAGTAATAATCTACCTTTATACCCTATAGTGATACCATCAACAGATCCAGGCTCGCCTAAAAATATGTAATCAGCTTTTATTTTTTTCATTAATTCAGCTGTGCCTCTAGATCCAGGCATTTCTTCTCCAGTAACACCAGCAAATATCAATGTACCTTCAAATCTTTTGTTTTTATATCGGATAAATGTAGAGAGTAACGCTGCAAGAGGAGACTTAGCGTCACACGCACCTCTACCATATATTTTATTATTCTCAATTTTAAAAGGCCGTTTACCTCTAACAGTATCCATATGGCTTGTCAAAAGTATGTAAGGAGCACCCGATCCTATTCTAGAAATAACATTCCATTCTTTATCTTGTTCAACTTCAAATTTCTTATTTTTGAGAAAATTAAATAGAAAATCAGAAACTTCTTTTTCCTTTCCAGAAGGGCTATATATTTTGATTATGTCCTGGAGCAAGTTAATTTCTTCCAAGAACTTCACCAGTAGCTTCAACGACCCTATCAATATGCTCCTTTTCAATTATTAAAGGCGGGAGGTATCGGACCACAAGTTTCCCTGCAGTAAGTGCAAGTATTTTTTTCTCCATTAGTTTCACTAGATATGGGCCTACCTTCTGCTTCATTTCAATACCAATTATAAGGCCAAGTCCTCTTACATCTTTGTACACAGATTCATCTATATTTTTTCTTAATTGAGATAAGAAATATTCCCCATTTTCTTTTGATTTTTCTACTAGCTTTTCTTCTTTCAATGTTTTTATTGCAGCAAGAGAAGCACTACATGCTAAAGGATTTCCTCCAAATGTAGATCCATGCTCACCTTTCTCAAGATTTGCAAGATCTTCTCTTACAACAGTTGCCCCCATAGGTATTCCACCAGCTATTCCTTTTCCTAAACACATTATGTCTGGTGAAACGTTATACCTGTTTATTGCAAATAACTCCCCAGTTCTCCCAAATCCTGTTTGGACTTCATCTACAATCATCAATATTCCCTTTTGGTCACAAATCTCTCGAATACCTTTGATAAAATCCATATTTGCAGCTTTAACTCCACCCTCTCCCTGAACAGGTTCGACTATAATAGCCGCAGTATTATCAGTAATCACTTCTTGAAGCTTTTCTAGATTATTATATGCAGTATGACAAAAACCAGGTACAAGTGGCAAGAAAGGTTTTTTGTACTCAGCTTTCCATGTTGCAGAAAGAGCCCCCATAGTTCTTCCATGAAATCCGAAAGTGAATGAAATAATATCTGTCTTTCCAGTTATCTTTCTTGAGAACTTTAATGCTGCCTCTACAGCCTCGGTACCAGAGTTGGAAAGAAAAGTTTTCGTGAGTCCCTTTGGAGTAATCTCAGCTAGTTTTTCCAATAATTCTGCTCTTTTATCATTATAGAAAATTTCAGGACATGAAATTAATTTATCTGATTGATCTTTTATGGCCTTAATTATATTAGGATGTGAATGTCCAAAAAGACATACCCCATGTCCACCAACACAATCTATATATTCATTGTTTTGGCTATCGTAAAGATAAACTCCCTTACCACGAACAATTTCTATATCTCTTTTATAGTATACTCCACTGCCATATTTTTCTTCTAAATCTTTATAAATCATCGTGAAATCACCGTTCTCTTTCCATTCAAGGCATTATCTAAAGAGTTTTCTAAGTTACCTCTTGCAATTATTACTTTGGGGCTACCTTGTTCAATGGCCTCCTTGGCAGCTAAAAGTTTTTTCTTCATACCACCATCTGCAAATTCATAGGCATCATTAATCTGCAATAAATTGAGTTCTGTAACTAGTTTCCCCTCTCTTAGAAATCCATCAACATTAGTCATAATTACTAAATCGGCTAGCAATGCAGATGCAATTGCTGCGGCTGCCCTATCTCCATCAGTGTTTACAATATCCCCTTCTTCACTTATTGCTAAAGGGCAGATAATGGGCAAATATCCATTTTCAAGCAGCATTTTTATTAATTCTGTATTGACCTTCTCAACTTTACCTGTGAAGTCATCTTTAAGGATTTTCTTTTTTCCATTTTCAATTATCTTAATTGAGTCTTTTCTCTTTGCAAGTAAAACTCTCCCATCAGCACCAGACAAGCCAAATGCATTAGCACCAGATTTTTGTAGAAGTTTTACAAGTTCCTTGTTAATTTTACCAGCCATTACCATTTCCATTATTTGAACAGTTTCAAGATCGGTGTATCTTGATCTAAATCCAGAAACGGATGTAACAAATTTTGTCTCCTTTCCAAGTTTTTTAGAAATCTCTGTAGTTTCGTATGATCCACCATGAACAACTATTACTCTTTCCTTTTTAGAAATTTCAACTATTTCCTTTGCTAAGTTTTGAACTTCTGTGCCTAAACTTCCACCGATCTTTATAACGATCATCATATCACCTAAATTGGATGGTAACCAATATACTTTAGACCCATATCCTCTTCAAGACCATACATAATGTTCATGTTCTGAACTGCAGCACCTGCTGCACCCTTCATAAGATTGTCTATTGCTGAGAAAACTATCATTCTCCTGTTTTCTCTATCAAGCTCAAACCCTACTTCAAAGAAGTTTGAACCAGTTAATATTTTTGGATCTGGGTGTCTGTATATCCCTTTCTTCTGTTTTACTACTCTAAAGAATTTGTTTTCTTCTGAAAATTCTCTATATATACCCCTTATCTCTTTTTCATCATAAGGCTGATTTAGAAAAAGATACGTTGTAGTAAATATTCCTCTTACCATTTCTATAGCATGGGGAGCCATTGTTACTTTAAATCCAGTTTCCTGTTCTACTTCGGCTGTATGTCTATGGTAAATTGGAGAGTAACATCTTATTGCTCTTGATCTCTCAGGGTGGTGAGTTGACGCATTAAAAGAATCTCCTGACGCAGAGGAACCGATCTTACTATCAACCACTATTCTTTCTCTGTCGATATTAAGATGTCTTAATGGATACAATGCCATGATAATTGATGTAGCTATACACCCCGGATTTGCAACTAATCTAGTCTTCTTTATTTTCTCTCTGTGAATTTCAGGAATACCATAGACAGCTTCTTCTAACAATTCTGGGCATTTATGGTCAAGGCCATACCATGATTTGTATACTTCTTTACTTTTCAGTCTTAAATCTGCACCCAAATCGATTATTTTAACTCCAGTATCATAAAATTCTCCCAAATAATCCATTGACACCCCATGAGGAAGACAAAAGAAAATTATGTCAGAATCAAAAGAATCCTTGATCGATGAAAATTTAATATTAAATCCTCTCAAATTTGGATGGATCATATGTACAAAAGAGCCCGCATTCGACTCAGATGTAATCCTATCAAGTGTTACTTCTGGATGATTTACCAATAATCTTAGTAATTCTCCACCAGTATAGCCAGATGCACCAATAATAGACACTTTCATTATATCTACCTCTTTGCTACTTCAATAACATAGTCAACTATTTTACCTGGAATATTAACACCTGTTGGTTCGATGCTATTCTTAAATTCCATAGTATAATTGACTTCATTGACTAAAAGCTTTCCTTTATCTTCCAATAGATCTATTGCAACTACGCCGCCACCAACAGCTTCTGTTGCTTTAAGACAAATTTCTGTTATTTCATCTGTCAATGGGCATTTTGAAGCAATGCCTCCTCTAGCTGTATTAGTAATCCAATGAGATGAGCTTCTATAAATAGCTCCTATGACTTCCTCACCAACAACAAATGCTCTGATATCTCTTTCTGGTTTATTGATATATTCTTGTATATAAAATACCGAGTGATGATACGAACCTAATACAATTTTGTGTTCAATTATACTCTCTGCAGTTTCTTTATCATTTATTTTTGAAAGGAGCCTCCCCCAAGAGCCAGTTGCAGGTTTTAATACCACAGGATATCCAATTCTTTCAATTGCTTCAAGGGCCTCATCGGCTGTAAATGCTATATATGTAACTGGTGAAGGAACTTTATGCTTTGTCAAAGCTAATGTTGTTAGTACTTTATCCCCACATGTATACGCAGTTTCATATGTATTAACTGTTTTTATTCCCATTTCATTTAGTACTTTAAGAGAATATAATGCTTTAAGATGACTTATCTCTCTTTCCAATATTACATCATAATCCATTTTTTCAAAATCAGTAATATTGAAAATCGCACATCTTGTATCCATTCTTTCTACTTCAATATTCCTATTCCTAAACTCTTCTAGTAAGTATTTCTCATCAAGTCTTATCCTCGAATAAAGCATTCCTATCTTCATAAACTCACTTCAAATTATTAATAATGGCTTCGGTAAAAGCTAAAGTTCCAAGATTTCCACCCAAATCTTTTGTTTTATTACCATCAGAAAATGTTTTAAAAACACTGTCCCTAATTCTGTCTCCTTCCATTCTTTCCCCTAAAAAGTCTAACATCATTGCGGCTGAAAGAAAAGTAGCTGTAGGATTAGCAATGTCTTTTCCTGCATATTTAGGTGCAGAACCATGGACAGGCTCAAAAATTCCAGTTTTCTCCCCTATATTTCCTGAAGGTGATATGCCAAGACCGCCTACAAGCTGGGATGCTTCGTCTGATAATATGTCTCCAAACAAATTAGTTGTGATAACAACATCAAATCTTTCTGGCTCTTTAATTAATCTCATAGCCATTGCATCAACTATAACTTCTTCTGTTTCTATATCTAAATACTTTTTAGAAACATCAAGTACAGTCCTTCTAAAAAGGCCACATGTTTTTCTTAAGACGTTTGCTTTATGAACTATAGTGACTCTTTTTCTTTTATTATCTCTTGCATATTTGTATGTAAATTCGGCAAGTCTTCTTGATGCCTTTTCAGAAATATGCCTCTCTGCTATTGCGACTCCATTTTCTTCTCGCTCAATTCCTTTATACATTCCTTCAGTATTCTCTCTCATTATCACAATATCTATATTTGGTCTAGAAATTTCAATTGGAAGACTTCGTATTGGCCTTATATTTACGAATAAATCGAGCTCCTTTCTTAATGTTACAATTGCACTTTTATAATCTACTATATCTGGAGGCGAAGATACAGCACCAAAAAATGTTGCATCAGCATTTCTGCATGCTTCAATTGTTTTCTGTGGTATGGAAGTTCCATTTTTTAGATAACATTCATATCCTGCTTCTGCGTAGGTATAGTCAAAATCTATATCGATATGGGAAAGTAACTTTAAGCCGGCATCAATAACGTCGTTTCCAATGCCATCTCCTCTAATAACACAAATTTTATATGCCATCTTCGAGCTCCCCTATATCATGATTTTTTAGGAAATTGACAATTCCACCAGCATCAATTATCTTTAGTATGAAATCTGGGAAGCCTTTTGATTTTACTACTTTTCCTGTTTTTAAAATTTTGATTGTCCCTTCTTTTAAGTTAACTTCAATATCCTCTCCGTCTTTAACGAGATCGTACAATTCATCTGAAATCATAATTGGAAGCCCTATGTTAATACAGTTCCTGTAGAAAATCCTTGCAAAACTTTTTGCAATAACGGCTTTAATACCCGAAGCTTTTATTGCGATTGGTGCGTGTTCTCTCGATGAGCCGCATCCAAAGTTTTCTCCCGCAACTATGAAGTCCCCACCCTTTACTGTCTTTGAGAAGTCTGGCCTTACTTCAAAAAAACAATGTTCAGCAAGTGCTTTTGGATCTGTAGTTACATTATACCTACCTGGTATTATCTCATCAGTATTTACGTCGTCACTAAACCTGAATACTTTTCCCACTAGATCACCTCTCTTGGATCTGTGATTTTTCCATTAAGTGCAGTTGCTGCAGCTGTTGCCGGTGAAGCTATAATTATCTCTCCTTTATCAGAGCCCATCCTACCTATGAAATTCCTGTTCATAGTTGTAAGTGCTCTATCCCCTGGTGCCAATACTCCTTGGTGTCTTCCTATACATGGACCACATCCAGGATTACATACCATAGCGCCTGCATCCATAAATATTTTTATATATCCTCTGTTCATTGCCTCGAAATAAATTTCATTTGATGCTGGAACAATAATTGTTTTAAGAAGTGGATTTAGTTTCTTTCCTTTAAACATTCTTGCTACAATTTCTAGGTCCTCTATCCTACCATTTGTACAAGTACCTATGAAGACTTCATCAACATCTGTTCCTGCATATTTTTCAACTGGGTAAACATTATCCACTTTAGGTGAAACGGCAACTTGGGGCGTGAGATCATCAACATCAAATTCGAATATTTTTTCATAATTCGGATCTTTTGGCACAATTTCTTTATATGGGTAACCTCTTGATTTTAAATAATTCTCTGTAATTTTATCAGTCTTGATTAATCCCGTTTTTCCTCCCATTTCAATTGCCATATTTGTAAGAGTTAATCTATCTCCCATTGCCATACTTTCTATAGTTTTTCCACCAAATTCACACGCTTTATAGGTGGCCCCTCTAGCGCCCACTTTTCCTATAATTTTTAGAATCAAATCTTTTGGATAAACACCCTTAGCAAATGATCCATTAACATCAAAGTAATAAGTTTCAGGGACTCTAAACCAATTCTTTCCAGTTGCATATGACACACCGATATCTGTTGAGCCCACTCCAGTTCCAAATGCTCCCAAAGCACCATAAGTGCATGTATGGGAGTCACCTCCAATAATTACCCTACCAGGCAAGACAAATCCCTTCTCAACAAGAACTTGATGACAAATCCCTTCTCTAAAAAAATTCTTGATTCCCTCTTTTTTTATAAATTCTAAAACTTCTTTTTGTAGTGTAGCACTTTCAACAGAAGCTGGTGGCTGTACGTGATCAAAAATAATTACTATTCTGTTCTTATCATACAAAGGCTTACCAGTATTCCTTAATGCTTTAATGGCGAGCGGAGTTGTGTTGTCATGACTCATAGTTACATCTATATCAACTAATACTATTTCACCAGCTGAAACATCTCTTGAAAGTTTCATTGAAAAAATTTCTTCAGCAACTGTTCCCATTAACTTCACCATATTTCTTTAGTACAACTCTAGTACTTGTTGCGAGAACTCCAGGGATACTTCTTATATCCTCGATTAAGTTATTTAATTCAGCAACATTTTTTAAAGATGCATAGATTGCAATATCTTCATCCCCAGACATTTCATATAGCTTCTCTACACCCTTCATGTTCTTTATTTTTCTAGATATTGATGTTGTGTAGATATGTGCTTCAAGTCTTAAGAATAAAACGGCATCAACACCAGTTGGAATTGTAACAGCTTTAACACCAAGAACTCTTTCTGCAATATCCAAAATATCTGTTTCGTGTACAATCTTTCTTTCATCCCCTACTTTTTTAATCTCTTGAATAATTTTTAACAAGTCTTCGTCACTGGCCTTAATTCCATATGATTCTAACTTTGACATAACAGCCCTTCTACCTGCAAACTTATCTACTATTATCTTTCTTTCCCTTCCAACTATTTCTGGTGGAAATGGCTCATAAGTAGAAGGATTCTTCAATACACCATCAGTATGAACTCCACTTTTATGAGTAAAAGCATTGTCTCCCATTATTGGCATCAATGGGTATATGTAAATCCCTGTTATCTTTTCTACATAGGCGGATATTTGCTTTAATATCTTAAGATCATAATTTAGATCCTGCTTATTTAAAATCCTGGTAGCCACAACGAAGTTTGACAAATCGACTATACCTGTTCTTTCACCTATACCATTTACGGTAGTATGTACACAATCTGCTCCTGCCCTTACTCCGGCCATGGCATTTGCAACTGCAAGGCCAAAGTCATTATGACAATGTACATCTATTCCGACAGGCTTTACATTATCTTTTATTTTCTTTACAAGATCATAAAAAATATGGGGTTGCATAACCCCAACCGTATCCGCAGCGCTTATTCTATCTGCTCCAGCATCAATAGCGGCGTTACAGATTTCAACAAGATAATTGAAATCTGTCCTTGTTGCATCTTCAGGCGTGTATCTTACATTAAGCCCATGGTCTTTTGCATATTGGACACAATCTACTACTTTTTCTATTGCCACTTCTTTCGACATTTTTAATTTATCTTGGAGATGAACATTTGAAGTTGCTAAAAATATTGCAACTCTATCAACTTCACAGTCTACTGCTTTTTCAACATCACTTTTCACAGCTCGTACATGCCCCACTATCTCAGCCTTAAGATTTTCCTTTACAACCTTTCTAATGAATTCTTCAATTTTAGGAGATACGCTAGGGTGGCCGACTTCTATCATATCGACTCCAAAATCATCTAACATCTTAGCAAGAGTCATCTTTTCATTAATAGTAAAAGATACACCTGCGGTTTGTTCGCCTTCTCTTAAAGTTGTGTCCAATATCTTAACCATTCTATTCTCCCCAGTCCTCTTCTTCTTCAGGGGCAATTTCTAATACGAGTGGATCAAGGCTTATAACCTCAAGCTCTATCCCGCATTCAGAACACTCTACAATATCCCCTACTTCAGGATTTTCTATCTCAATAATACAACTACATTCTGGACATTCTGACATCCAAATCACCTCGATGGCATTAATCGTAAATTGCTTTTAAAGCTTCCGGTTATAATCAGTAATAATTCTACGAAAATCGGAATGCTTTTAAAGCTTAGCACAGAATAATAATCATGGACGAATTAGATATTCAGATATTATCAATTTTAGAAAAGGATTCCAGGACGAAAAATACTGAAATAGCAAAAAGACTTTCTGTTTCAGAAGGGTCTATTCGCAGAAGAATTGATAATCTAGTTGAAACTGGAATAATTAAAAATTTTACTATTGAAATGTCCACTAACTTTGGATTTATTTCATTAGTTCTCTTAAATACACATACACACGAATCCACTGATGAAATTGTGAAACAGATTATGAAGATTGAAGGAGTAAAAAGGGTCTATGAAACTACTGGAGAATGGGATGTTGTGGCCTACGTTTTGTGCAACTCACCAAAAGAATTTAATATTATCATTGAAAATATCAGAAAGCTTAAAGGCGTTAACAAATCAACTAGTCTAACGATACTAAATGTTTTATAATTGTGAGATTATGGTAAAAATTTTACTTGTCGATGACAATCAAGATTTTTTAGATATTTTAAAACAAGGCCTTAGTAAACATGAAGTTTTTCTTTCAGTTAATGGATTGGAGGGACTAGAAACATACAAAAAAGTCTTACCTGATGTCGTTGTAATGGATATTAAGATGCCAGTAATGGACGGAATCAAAGCAACAAAGGAGATTCTTAAATTTAATCCAAATGCAGTTATCATTGGGGGAACCGCATATGCGGAGCTACAAAAAGATATGTTTGATGCTGGCGCTAAATTTGTCCTTATAAAACCATTTTCTATAGAGTCAATAGAGCAAATAATAGAAAAATATATTTTAAAAAAAAGACCTAAGACAGGATATTATAAATAACTCCTTTGTCCAAAGATTCCCTAAGTTCCATTCCTATACGTTCTCCATAGCTTATTTCTTTTCCATAGAGGTATCCTGTATGGGGTGTGAATTTTGTACCAGGGCTTCCTGGAATTCTCATTGAAACATCAAATATAACAATTTCCTCTTTACCCTCGTAGGATGCTACTGCTCCTTGTAATGCAAATGGTCCAATTATTCCAGGAGGATATTCTTTTTTTGTAATTTCAACAAACTTTTCCCCAATTTCAAATGCCTTTTCTAAAATGCTTTCTTTAGTAGTACAAGTAATATGCCCAGTTTCTATCATTTTGGGTTTAACGTATTTTAAAACTTCAAGTTGCTCGTTTGCAGGCAGTCTTAATATTCCGTCTAAGTTTGTTTGTCTTCTAGTATCGGTCCCCATTAGCTCTAACTCTTCTCTGACATTTGAATAAAAAAAATTGAAATTAGTTTGAGCTCCCAAAATATATTCTTCAATCACTGCTTTTTTCAATGCTTCTTTTGTTATAATGCCTTTTTCAATTAATTCATTGCTTTTTTGTTCATACTCTTCCGGAGAAGATGCAAAGAAAAAAGCTCTTTCATAACCTCTTATAGCTTCAGAAACCTTTACTATGACAAGTCTATCAATTTTATCAGGAGTTGAAAATATCCTTGGAAATCTTATTCCAGCTTTTTCTAACATATAATACTGATTTTTTGGGATATCCCTCTCTTCAAACTTTACAAGATTTCTTGTTCCGTATATGGGCACAAAGAAATCATTCTCTATCCTAGCAAAATCAAAGTAAACCCAGAAATATCTGTTATGTACGAAAATAGTATTCATTTCTTGGAGTTGTTTTTGGATATCTCTATTCACCAATTCACCAAATGAATCTAGAACTATGACTTCGTCAATACATCCTCGACCATCTCTTGTCTTATAATACTTTGAATAGGTTTTTTCTCTACCTTTTTGACAAACTGCAACAGTATTAAATCCATATTTTTTTACGCCACTTGATACATCTAGAGCGGAATGCCCACCTAATACACCTATAGTTATGTTTTCAAAATCATAACTTTTTAGGATATTCTTAATATCCTCCTGATTTACCATCAAAAAACCTTACCAATTTTTAATCTCTTCTTCAGTTTCTCCTTTTATCAATTTTATTACCTTAATCATATTCCTGGCAGTGTTTTGTGTGGTCTTAATACCATATTCATCCTTCTCACAATCCCCTGCATTATAACCATGCCCTACCCCTCCATAATGGGAAGTCGCTTCATCAGCAACAACTATTGCATTTTGTATCAAGAAGTAATTGAAGATCTGTTGCAGTGCAGTTTCTTGACCTCCATTTCTAAATCCACCTACAGCTATTCCTGCACCTACCTTATTTCGAAGTTCAAACTTTATTCTAAGCGCTCTAGTTCTATCCATTAAGGCCTTTAACTGTGCAGATACTCCGCCCATATAGACTGGCGACGCAAGTAATATTCCATCCGCAACCTTCATTTTATCGTAAATAGGGGTCATGTCATCTTTTTGAACACATATCCCGGTATCTTTACATCCTCCACATGCTTTACAAGGCGCAATTTTAAGTAATCCCGCATGTACAAGTTCTGTTTCAGCTCCAAACTCTTTACATACCCCAAGGGCTTTTTCCAATAGAAATAATGTATTGCCCTCTCTTGGAGAGCCACAAATACCCAATATTTTCATATAATCACCCATTTCTTAATAAATCCTTATTTATAAAAATGTTTTGTATGAAATATATAATTTATATATAGATGTATAGATACATAATATCAGTGCTTTCATGAAGGTAACAGAGAAAATAAGAAATATGAAAAACAATAAATCGAATGAGAAAAGAGTTATAATTGAAGTGATAGTTCTTTCTGGATGTTCTCAATGTATTCCAGCAGCTGAAATGGCCTATAGAGTGGCATCTCAATATAATAATGTAGATGTTACACTAGTTAATGTTACAACTCCCGAAGGAGAGCTTAAGGCCAAATCACTTGGAATAACGACTGTTCCTGCAATTGCCATCAATGGAAAACTAACTTTTATTGGGAATATTCAAGCAGATATGATAATGCATGACGCTGTTAGAAAAGCTATGTAGTCAAGCTATTTATCTTTTCTTTTAGTTCTTCCAGTATGTCTACGTATGACTCCTGAAGAATTGATGAAAATTCATTTGAAAAAGTAAAAGGATCATATATCCCTATTGCACAAAATAGAATTTGATTAGGCATCCTGTTTGGGAATATTTTCATACCTAATTTTATCATAGTTGTAAAGTTAGCTGAATGTACAGACGGATTTTCTGGGAATAATAATATGTCTTCTAAAGTTAAATAACTAATTTTTCCTACTTCTTCAGACACTATAGAATCAATAAATATTGCAACTTCATAATCTAAGATTGAATCCAATAGTTCAATCCCTGATGAATAATAAAAATCAAAAGTTACATCTTTCTTATTTCTGAAAAAAACTTCTAACTCTTCAACTATCTTAAGCCCTATCCTATCATCTTTAAGATATGGATTTCCAATACCAAGGACTATTGTTTTTTTCATCTTATACTTTAATCGGATTTGGCCCTAACTTTTTTATTCTTTCTGTAAACGATGTCATAACTTCAGAAAATTTCTTTCCTTCTGATGCTGAAATCCAGAATATCTCCAATCTATCAGGCTCTACTCCCATTTCAGATATTAATTTTTTTAACATTGTAACTCTTTTTAGAGCTTTAAAGTTACCCTGTTGATAATGACAGTCACTAGGAATATGACACCCCCCAACAAATACTCCATCGGCACCTCTAGCAAAAGTTTCAAGAATAAATGCTGGATCTACCCTACCTGAGCACATAAGCCGTATCAATTTAACATTCGGCGGGTAACTGTATCTTGATGAGCCTGCAAGATCGGCACCAGCGTAAGTACACCAGTTACATACAAAACCAATAATATTGGGTTCAAAATTTTTCATCAGTCAACACCATAAAATTTTTTTATGAATCCATCTCGTGGAGTTTCAGAAATTGAAGCAATTCTTTTTTTAGGAAGCCCCATAGAGAGTCCTAAAAGTTGATTATAATAAAAAACAGGTATACAGAAATCTTCACCTTTGTCCCTCAATCCTTTTTGGCCTAAATCAAATTGAAGGAAACAAAAAGGGCAACATGTAACTATACAATCAGGGTCAGAATATTTAATATTCATAAGCTTCTTTTCTAAAATTTTCAATGTTGCGTTGGGATTATTTCCTCTCATACCCCCTCCTGCACCACAACAGGACAATTTTTTGGGATAATATACACTTTCCATACCCAATGCTTCAACTAATGCATCAAGTTTGTGAGGTTTTTCGGGATTTTCAGCCATCAAATGATCGGATGGCCTTAAAAGATGACATCCGTAGTGGACTGCAGCTTTAGCACCATCTAATTTAATTTTAGTTGATTCTTTAATTTTTTCAATACCTATTTGGTCGTGGAGTATTTCTACTAAATGATATACTGAAATAGTGCCGTGATACTTTCTACCTATTTGATTTAGAATTGTATTTACTTTTTCTCTCTTTTCCTGATTACTTTTCAAAAGTAAATTACTATTTTTTAGGTAACAGAAGCATCCATTACAAACCGCCATTAAGTCTTTATTCATTAATTCCGCTATAGATAAATTTCTTGCACTTTGTGCAAGTCCAGATATTTCATCAACTGACCAGAAAGCACCACCAGGGGGGCAACAACCTGCACCCACCATATCAAAAACATTTGCCCCCAAAAGTGGCATTGTTTCCCTAATTGAATTTTCAATATCCGGGTATCTTAGTGGGATGATGCACCCAGTGTACAAAGCATAATCAGTCGCAGGCAATAACTTCATCTCCTTTAGGTTTCCAATCTTTTTTTATTTTGAGTAGTTTGAAGGATTTAGTTAGATTAATTATTCTTTGGATCTCATCAATATGTTTCTTATCAGACCCTGCAGTATTAAGTACTGGTGCACCTACTTTATCCCTTAGCTTTATTCCCTTTTCAACTGTCACAGCATGGCCAAGATGATATATATTGTTTGCTACCTCTATTTGGGCATCTGGGATAATTCCCTTCTCTGCTGAAATTCTCCTTAATGCAAATATGACCTCTGTAGGGCCTGCATTTTGAGGACATCTCTCTAAGCACATGAAACAAGTTGTACACAACCATATTGATTTTTTATCTAATATTTGCTCGTCAAGTCCCAAAAGAACTTGGTGCATTGTTCTTTTTATTTTATGATCTGTATCCCCTGCAACAGGGCAACCTGAGGCACACATTCCACACTGAAAACATTTGTAAATATTTTCTCCACCATACTGAATAACCTTATTAACAAGTTCCTCATTTGTATCGTTAAGAACAATTTTCATTTTAAGCCTCCTGTAAGGGCCAAGATCTGCATTCTAACTTGACTATTTGTGAAATGATTTGCTTTAATAGCACTAGAGGGACATGCTGCGCTACAAACACCACAACCTTTGCATAGAGCTATATCTACTTCTATTTTGTTCTCATCTTCAATATACTTAATTGCTTTGTATGTGCAAAGCGATTCACATGTCCTACATTTTGCACAAAACTCATCAATTACTTGGGCAAATAAGGGCTCTACCCCTATTTCACCTTTTGACATAAGTGACGAAGCTGCAGAAGCTGCAGCTTTGCCCTGACTTACCGCATCAGGTATTTCTTTCGGTCCTTGGCATGCCCCAGCGATAAATATTCCATCGCTATCTGTACTAACTGGCTTAAGTTTTGGATGAATTTCTTTAAAGAATCCAGTTTTATCAGTACTTATATTCAATAAATTTGCAAGATTTTTGGAACCTTTAGGGGATTCCATAGCAACTGCTAGAACAACAAGATCAGCTATAACACTAATCTGCTCTCCCAGTGTGTCATCATCACCTGACACTTCTAATCTATCGCCTATTGAGTCCACCTGGCTTATCCTACCTCTTATAAACTTCACTCCCTTTTCCCTAGCCATTCTATAATACTCTTCGTAACCTTTACCAAAACATCTAAGATCAATGTAATGAATATAAATATCCATATCTGGATATTTTTCCTTTAGAAGTCTTGCATGCTTTATGGAATATGTACAACAAATTCTAGAACAGTAGTCATTTGTTTTCTCATCCCTTGATCCTACACATTGGATAAATGACACTGTGTGAGGAGTCCTATTATCAGATGGCCTTAAAATCTCTCCTTTAGTTGGTCCAGAGGCACACATCATTCTCTCTAGTTCAAGAGAAGTTATTACATTTGGATGATCATAATCATATTCAGCTTTCTTATTGGGATCAAAAAGATCGTAGCCAGTTGCAACAATTATGCTTCCTACATCAAATTCTACATATTCATCGTCATTTTTTGTGATATCAATTGCCCCAACTTGACATCTCTTCTCACATAACTTACATTTAATGCATTTTGTTTTGTCTATTACAGCTTTCATAGGTATTGCTTGTTGAAATTGTATATAGATTGCCTTTCTTTTATCCATATTACAGTTAAATTCATTATCGACCTTAACAGGACACACAATGCTACAATCACCACAACCGTTGCATTTGTTCCAATCTACCGATGTTTGTTTTTTTCTAACAACGATGTGGTAATTTCCTATATGCCCAGAAACATTTTCAAGTTCAGAATATGTTAGAAGCTCCACATTCGGATTATTTGAAATATCCACCATCATTGGTGCAAGAATACATGCAGAGCAATCATTTGTAGGAAAAGTTTTGTCAAGTTGGGCCATTTTTCCCCCAATACTTGGATTTTTCTCTACAAGATATACTTTATATCCATCACGTGCTAAATCAAGCGCAGCATTAATTCCCGATATCCCTCCACCTATTACAAGCGTAGATTTCAAAACAGGTAACTTTCTATCCTCCAATGGCTCCAATTCAATAGCTCTATAAACTCCGCTTTTTACCAAAGTCATTGCTTTTTTTGTTGCATTTTCTTTATCTTTGATATGGGGCCATGAGCATTGATCTCTTATGTTTACCTGTTCATATAAATACTTGTTTAAATCAGTAGAGTTTAAAGTTTTTCTGAATATCTCTTCATGAGTTCTAGGTGAGCAGCATGCAGCAACAACGCGAGTAATTCCATCTTTTTGAATATCATCTTTTATAAGATTTTGACCCTGTTCTGAACATAGATACATATGATCTCTTACAATTGATACATTACTTAATGTCTTTGAATAGTTAACAACTTCTTCTATATTGACACTTCCAGCAATATTTGTGCCACAATGGCAAACATATACCCCTATTTTAGGAAAATCATTGGATTCTTTTTTCTTCTTTCTTGACCGGGATTTTGTCATAATACCACAATACAGACTAAATATCAATTAATAATTTTAGATTACCCTAAACGGTCGAATGGATGAATCAATCATTTTTATATCTTTTGGTATGTTTCGTTGAATAATCAATCGCAAAGCTTAGGCTTATTATAGGCCATATGCCTATGGTGCAAGACAACAGCTGTTAGCATTTGAATAAAATTTTTGTGACTGCAGAATATATTTCCCTCAGTCAAGCGCTAATTTGACAGAGAATCTACAGTTAAACGATGACAAGGTGTGTAAAGAAACGAAAGTTTCTACTGCTGTAGCAAACTACAATAGCTAGGGTAAAGCAAAAATAAGTTAAAGTAATCCATTGTTTTGAATAAAACTATGCTACAAATTAAATAAAGAATAGAAAAATTAAAATTAATTTTATGGGACTATGAAATCAAATGTTATCTTGTCAAAGACCCCTTTTTCAGAGTATGCGACTAGCGTAACCTGATATTTGCCAGATGGCACATTTGGTCCGACTGTAAACGTTGCAGAGTATGTTCCAATTTTCTTTGCCTTAAGCTTTTGAGTTTCTGGTGTTATTG